>WNGA01015866.1_pt1 | contig 19934 bp, 21 predicted proteins | sample 5400061 | NCBI WGS metagenome assembly WNGA01 (sample SAMN13153366, study PRJNA577476) | soil metagenome | isolation source: 100 cm soil or saprolite under grassland replicate 2 | place: USA:California | collected 2016-06-15
AGATTGCAAAAATCACGAAAACGGACGCCGAGTGGCGGGCGATTTTAACACCGGAACAATATCGGGTTCTGCGCCAAGAAGGGACGGAGCGCCCGTTTCAAAACACATACCACGACAACAAAGCTCCCGGTGCTTACCATTGCGCCGGATGCGATCTGCCGCTGTTCTCCGCGAAGGCCAAATTTGACAGTCGGACCGGTTGGCCGAGTTTTTGGGAGCCGATCAGCGCGAAAGCCATCGGCACGAGAACCGACTGGAAGCTGCTCCATCTACGGACGGAAGTGCATTGCGCGCGCTGTGGTGGCCATCAAGGCCATATGTTCGATGATGGGCCGCCACCGACCGGTTTGCGGTACTGCATCAATTCCGCCGCGCTGAAATTCGTGCCGGCCTAACCTGATCCGCCCGCAGCCCTCGAACTTGCGCTAGACTGCGGGCCGGCTGTATAGCTAATAGTAGTAGCTGCGCTTGATTATCTTCACCAGGGGTAACTGCTCTGATGCGAGTGCTCGCCGTCCACCCTAGCCCCCTCATGTACACGAAAATTTATCTCCGACTGGAGCCGCTGGGACTTGAACTGGTGGCCGAGGCGGTCCGCCGCGCCGGTCATGAAGTGCAGCTGATCGATTTACAGGCGGAGACCCATGGCGACTACTTCACGTTCATTGACCGGTGGAAGCCCGATGTCGTGGCATTCTCCTGCAATTATCTGGCGAACGTGCCGGAGATCGTCGATCTTGCCAAGCGGACCAAAGAAAAGCTCCCCGATGGTTTCGTGGTGGTCGGCGGGCACAGCGCCTCCTTCGTCGCGCAGGAATTTCTGGAGCATGCCGAGGGCGCCATCGATTGCATCCTCAAAGGGGAAGGAGAGGCCGCCATCCCGCAACTTCTCTCGGCGGTTGAACATGACCGGAAGACGGTTGGAAAGGTGCCGGGAGTTGTCACGTTGGAGGGCGAAGGGCCGTCGCCCGTCTTCGTGAAGAGCCTGGATGACCTGCGTCCCGCCCGGGACCTGCTCCGCCATCGGCGTAAGTACTTCATCGGCGTGCTGGATCCCTGCGCCTCCATTGAGTTCACCCGGGGCTGCCCGTGGGACTGTTCCTTCTGCAGCGCCTGGACGTTCTATGGCCGTAGCTATCGCGCGGTCAGTCCTGAGGTGGTCGTCGAGGAACTGGAGCGGATCCAAGAACCGGGCATCTTCATCGTGGACGATGTCGCCTTCATCCAGGCGAAACACGGGATGGAGATCGGCGAGGCCATTGCAAAGAGAGGAATCAAGAAAAAATACTATCTGGAAACGCGCGGCGACGTGCTCCTGCGCAACAAGGATGTCTTCCAGCTCTGGAAGAAGCTTGGTATGGAGTACATGTTCATCGGCGTGGAAGCCATTGACGAGGAGGGCCTCAAGCAGCATCGAAAACGTATCAGCCTCGGCAGGAACTTCGAGGCCCTCGAATATGCCCGCTCGTTGGGGGTTACCGTCGCCATCAACCTGATCGCCGATCCCGGCTGGGATAAGAAGCGCTTCGAGGTCGTGCGCGAGTGGTGCATGGAGATTCCGGAAGTCGTCAATATCAGCGTCAACACGCCGTATCCCGGCACCGAGACGTGGCATACCGAATCACGCAAGGTCCAGACCCGTGATTACCGGCTGTACGACATCCAGCATGCGGTCCTGCCGACCAACCTCTCGCTCCCTGAGTTCTATGCAGAACTGGTCAAGACCCAACAAGTCTTGAACATGAAGCACCTCGGATGGGCGGCGCTTAAATCATCGGCGACGATCGCGGCGGGGCACCTGCTGCGGGGGCAGACCAACTTCGTGAAGATGCTCTGGAAGTTCAGCAGCGTCTATAACCCGCAGCTGCAGCTTGCCGACCACCATCAGCCTGTCAAATATGAGATGAAGCTGCCGCCCCCGCCACAGGAGACGGTGAAGCCCCACATCCTATATATCCACAGGGGCAACGGCCGTCAGGACCGTGCCCTCGACGACTCTACTGAGAATTTCGTCGACGAGACCCGCATGGGCACAAGCGCGTAACGTTCATCTGAAAAACACGATCCCCAGCGCGATCAGGGCCAGCAACGTGGCGAAAGTCCCCGTCCACATCGCCCACATGAACGCTTTCTCCAGCTTCGCAAGCTGAGCCGTCAACTGCTCGATGAGCTGCAACTGCGCGGCGGTGCGCTTCTCCAGTTCAATCATGCGAGCGGCGGTATCGTCGTCCAGTTCGATCTTTTCCCGCTGCTGTTCCCTCTTCAGAGTCTTGACGGTGGCGACGATGTCGGGAATATTCGGCGCGAGGAACTTAAAGAGGGCGCCGATGATTGTCCAGGGAAGGGCCATGTGGCTTTGCCTTTCTAGAGTTTGGCGATCTTCTTCGCCAGCGCCCGCTCGTCAGCCTCGGTTTTGACCTCGCCGTTCAGGCGGGCATCGAGCAGGCGGTCCAGGATTTTTTTGTAGAGCGGTCCCGGCTGCAAGCCCATGGCCGTAAGGGCATTTCCCGTCAGCGACGGTTTCACATGTTGGTATTTGGTGAGGCAGGTCGTGAGAGAACGCTTCACGTGTGGTGATCGGGCCTTCGCCACAAGCAGGACAAGACCCTCATCAGGAAGGGCGGCAAGAAGCCGATAGGTCTCCGACGGTTTCGGACGGCGGCTCATCGACAAACCTCGCAACGCGGAACTCAGACTGCTCCTTACCATGTGTACCTTGCTAGCCTGTCGGTTCGGGATTGTCAATCGTTTCATCATTGCGCGAATGGCTGAGTCGCTCACTCCCTCCACGAGACCCATGAAGTAGACCAGCGAATGATCGAGCGATCGATCTGCAAACCGCGTGTTCCACCACGCGATGGCGCGAGGAATTCTTGCCAGAAGGGTCTCGAGTGAAGGGATGAGTTTCAGGCTCGAATGGAGGAAACGAAGGAGGTCGAATTCGGCCAGGCGCCGGATCGCGCGGTGTGGATCCTTTTCCGACAGCAACAGCATGATCTCGTTCCGCAGGCGAGGGCCGGAGAGTTGGTGGATGAGATCGTTGGCGACCGTTTCCTTGAGCAGGCGCAGGGTGTTGTTCTCGATCCGGAACCCGAACCGTTGCGCGAAGCGGATAGCGCGGAAAACACGGGTAGGGTCGTCCACAAGGCTCCGGTCATGGAGGACGCGGATCGTTTTCTTTTTCAAGTCACGCCAGCCGCCGTAACAGTCGATCACTTCTCCGAAGTGATGGGTGTTCAGATGGATAGCCAACGCGTTGATCGTGAAATCCCGACGATAGAGATCTTCCTTGATCGAGCTTGACGCGACGGTGGGCAAGGCGGTCGGATGCGCATAGTTTTCCCGTCGGGCGCTCGCCACGTCCAGTTTGAAGCCGTCTGGGCAGATTACATAGGCCGTGGCGAACCGTTCGAAGATTTTCAGCCCGCCTTTATAGTGATCGGCCAATAGGCGGGCGAAGGCCATGCCATCGCCCTCCACCGTAATGTCCACGTCCAAGTTTTTATGCCCCAGCAGGAGATCCCGGACGAGGCCTCCGACCGCGAAGGCTGCGACACCTGCTTGCTCGGCCAGTCTGCCGACCTCCTCCAAACGATTGAAAATCTTGGGTGGGAGGTGATCGCGCATCAGCGCGCAGAGATTGTCGCTTGCTTCAACGTGACGTCTCATCGTTACCCAATTGTAACAGGATCAAAAAAAGGTGTTGGGCGAGCAACGATTCGATTGACAATCGTTCTGCCTGTGCCTAGATAATGTTTCTATCAATCTGTGATAGCCAACCGTGATCAATCGACTATTTTGAAAGGAGGAGATATATGGCTCTGCGTTTAGGAGATGAAGCGCCGAACTTTACGGCGGAGACGACCGAAGGCACCATCAACTTCCATGAATGGTTAGGGAGCGGGTGGGGGATCCTGTTCTCGCACCCCAAGGACTTCACGCCCGTGTGCACGACCGAATTGGGCTACATGGCGAAGGTCAAGGGCGAGTTCGAAAAACGGGGGGTCAAGGTGATCGCGATCAGCGTGGATCCGCTGGAGTCGCACAAGGGATGGACCAAGGACATCAACGAAACCCAGAACTGCACGGTAAGTTTTCCCATGATCGCCGATCCGGAGAAGAAAGTCGCGATGCTCTATGACATGATCCATCCCAACGCGGCGGATAATATGACGGTCCGGTCGGTGTTCGTCATCGGGCCGGACAAGAAGATCAAACTGATGCTGACCTATCCCGCGTCCTGCGGCCGGAATTTCGACGAGCTCTTGCGGGTCGTGGACTCTCTGCAGTTGACGGCCAAGTTCAAGGTGGCCACGCCGGTCAATTGGAAGGATGGCCAGGACTGTATTGTCGTCCCGGCGGTGAGCGACGACGACGCCAAGAAGCTCTTCCCCAAGGGCTTCAAGGCGGTCAAGCCCTACCTGCGCTACACGCCGCAGCCCAACAAGTAACGGACTTCTCGCAGAAGAAGGGGACGGAGGTCGCTCCGTCCCCTTCTTTTCTCGCTACTAATCCCGTAAGGTAAGCGTGCCTGCGTTCACAGGAGACACGCGTGCGCGCGAATCTGTTTGACCGATACCTCACCGGCTTGCTTGCGGAGCGAGGCCTGTCTGCGAACACGGTGGAGGGCTATCGGCGTGACCTGGCCAAACTGCAGGCTTTTCTGCAAGGACAGGGACATGACAATGCGGCGTTGTTGGCACGTGCCGATGTCCCGCGGCTGCTGGAGTTCTTGCGAAGCCAGAATTTAGCTCCTCCCTCGGTCGCGCGTTGCCTGGCGGCGTGTCGCGGACTCTACCGGTTTCTCCTCGGTGAGGGCCTGGTCCGCCACGACCCCTTTCTGAATATCACCGTGCCCAAAACGTCGCGACGCTTACCCAAGGCCTTGGCCTTCGCCGATGTTCAACGATTATTGGATGCGCCATCACGCAGGGAGGCACGAAAAGGCCGGCATCCTGAAGCCCTGCGGGATGACGCCATGCTCGAAGTTCTCTATGCGACCGGCCTCCGCGTGTCAGAGCTGGTCAGGCTGGATCTGGAAACCGTCAATCTGCCGGTCGGCTTTCTCCGTGCGATGGGAAAAGGATCCAAGCAGCGCGTGGTGCCCCTGGGAGCCGTGGCGGTTCGGAAGCTTCGTCGCTACTTGGAGGGCGGGCGGCCGCAACTGCTCAAGGTCAGAACGTCAAACCGTCTCTTCGTGACTCGCTCCGGAGGCGGTATGACGCGGCAGGGATTTTGGAAAATCCTGCGTCGCTATGCGCTGGCCGCCGGCATTCAACGGCCGATCTCGCCGCACATGCTGCGGCATTCCTTCGCCACTCACCTCTTGGAGCGAGGAGCCGACCTCCGCGCGGTGCAGATGCTCCTGGGTCATGCCAATATCTCAACCACTCAGATCTATACGCATGTTGAGCGGGAGCGCTTGAAGCAACTCCACAAACGCCACCATCCGAGGGGGTGACTCACTCCTGTTTCTGTGGTTGACAGGATGATGGGGACTTGCTAGTATCAGTTGGTTTTCCAAAGGGATATGGGCTTATTTGTATCTGCTTGGGCGGATAGCTCAGCTGGTCAGAGCGCTGCCCTTACAAGGCAGAGGTCACAGGTTCGACCCCTGTTCCGCCTACCATGAAATTATCTGCGACGTTATTTTCGGGGCCGTCGTTCAGCCTGGTTTAGGACGCCAGATTGTCAATCTGGAAGTCGCGGGTTCAAATCCCGTCGGCCCCGCCATATTCTATAGGAGGCGTTGCGCTGACTGATGCTGTTTCGTCTGGGTCTGCTTGATCTTCTGTCGTCCTTGGGTCTGGTTTCCAAGTTCGTTCTTCTGGTCCTGCTCGTTTTTTCCATCGGCTCCTGGACCGTGATTCTTTACAAGTGGCGGTTCTTTCGCCGGCTCGAAACTGCAGACCAACGCTTCCTGGACGCCTTCGGCCGCTTCGAATACCCGCTCGAAGCCTCCCGCGATATCCGTCGGCATGCGGGCAGCGGTGTGGCGGCGGTCTTTGCGGAAGTCACGGCCTGCTACAACGGAGCCGGGAACGGCGGCAGTGAGGCCCAGCGGGCGATCGAGCGCGCGGGGACCGGTGGTGCAGGACTGCCGACGCAGCGTTACGTAGAACGGGTCTTGGCGCATGCCATCCAGGACCAGATCACCAAAACGGAGTCGTACCTGCCGTTTCTGGCCACGACCGGCAACATCACCCCCTTCATCGGTCTCCTAGGCACGGTGTTGGGCATTATCGACGCGTTCCATCAGATCGGCGCACAGGGCACGGCCAGCATCGCCGTCGTCGCGCCCGGCGTGGCCGAAGCCCTCGTGGCGACCGCCGCCGGGCTGTTCACAGCCATTCCGGCAGTGATCGCGTACAATTATTTTCTTTCCCGGGTCCGGCAGCTGGCATTCCGCATGGACCGGTTCGCAATTGAATTGACGAACGCACTGGAGATGCGGGGCATCCGAGAAAGCGCAGGGCAACCATGATTGAAGCCCGTCGGCGGCGGTTCATGGCTGAGATCAACGTCATTCCGTTGGTGGACGTTGTGCTGGTGCTGCTCGTGATCTTTATGGTCACAGCGCCGATGCTGTATCGCGGCATGGATGTCAACCTGCCGAAGTCCGCTTCCAATACGATCAAGCCGGAGGAACGCGTGGTCCTGACAGTCGAACGGGATCGCCGCGTGTACGTCGATAAAGAGTTGGTCCCTATTGGTTTGCTCCTGCGGAAGCTGGATGCGCTCCATCACAAAAACCCCGAGGTTGCGGTCTTCCTGCGGGCCGATCAGGCCGTCCCCTATGGGACGGTCGTTGAAGTCATGGATAGCATTAAAAGGGCCGGGATCGAAAAGCTCGGCATGGTGACCGACCCGCTCATTACTGAGGAACGGGTCAAGTAAGGCAGTAACTTTAGGCATGCGATGACAGCCGGGATCCCCGATGACATGCGCCGAACCGCGTTGGTTTCGGTAGCGGTCCATGTGGTCGCCGTTGCGATGTTGCTTGTGATGCCGCAGGTGAAGATCCCGCCGCAAGGCGCGTCGGCCATTCAGGTACTGCTGGTTTCGAAAGCGGCGGCTCCGGCTCGGTCTATTCAAGTCGTACGAGAACCCGTCGCTGCGATTCCTCAGGCTGCTCCTGTACAAGCGCGTCGACCGGAACCGCAGCAGAAGCGAATCCAGGAAGCACCCATCCCGAAGCACATCACGCCGGCTTCTCCGCCCGCGCAGAAGCCAGCGCTCGTGGCGAAAGCTGAACCGCCGCGGCCTGTGCAGAAGGAACCGGAGGTTCGGCCAGATCTTGCCGCAGCCCTCCGCAAAGCGGAAGAGATGCTCAAGAAACCTGCGACTGTTGAGGAGACCAACCCGGCCGCTCGGCCGACGGTCCCGCCTTCCAAGTCGCAAACGACTGACGAGATCAATAAATTGCTGGGGCAGTTGCCGGCTCCGGGTACGCCGCCGCAGGAATCCCGCCCGGCCATGGCGCTTGTTTCTCCGGGGGCGGCTGCGGCACCCCGTCCTGCCGCGCTGGAGCGATGCCCTCCGAAGGCGCGGGCCTATTGCCCGCTCTTGGAAGCAGCGATCAACCGGGTTTGGAACGCCGATACCGATCCCGCTCTTCGGCGTATCCTCGAAAGCGCGGGGAATTCGACGGCGACGATTCAGATCGTCATCCAACCGGACGGAGAGATCCGGAGTATACGCTTGGACAAATCGTCGGGGAATGAATCGTATGACCGCGCGGTGAAAAGCCTGTTGATGGAGCTCAGACGCGTTCCCCCGCTTCCCGATGACATGAAAGGGGAACCGTTTGTGGCCATCACCAGTTTCACCTATTTGAAGAAAAAGGATTCCTAGCCACGCGATGCGTGTTTCTGGAAACTTGGTGCTCCATCGGCCGATCGGCATGCTCCTGATCGGGATGCTGCTCGCGGTTCCGGCCATCGTTGTGGTGAATTCCGGCGCGATCGAAGTGTTCATTGATGCCAACCGCGGGGCGATCCAAAAGATCCCGATTGCGGTCTATCCATTCAAACAGGGCCTGGCCTTGAACGGGCAGGCTCCGACGGAGGTTCTGAAGGCTGACCTCCGCCGCTCGCTCCTGTTCGAGGTCGCCGACCTGGAGAAACTCGGCATTAAAGGGGCGGTGAATTCCGATCCGGACCCGGGGGCGATTCAGAAGGCGGGTGACGCGGGTCTGGAGGTTCAGGTGTGGGGCGCCATTTTGCCGCAGGGCCGAGACGCGGTCATGGAAGGAACCCTGTATGATTTCGCGCGGGGCGAGAAAGTAGGCGGCAAGCGCTTTATCGGCAGTCCTGAGGTCATTCGGTACATGGCCCATCGCTTCGCGGATGAATTGGTCTTTCATTACACCGGGGAAGAAGGAATCGCACGCAGCCGGATCGCCTTTGTTTCGGAACGAAGCGGTGCCAAGGAGCTGTTCGTCATGGATTACGACGGGTATAATGCCCGACGAGTGACCTTTGATGAATCCTTGAATCTGGCGCCTGCCTGGTCTCCGGACAAGCGACGCCTCGCGTTTGTGACGTACCGGGAAGGCGGAGATCCCAAGATCCAGGAGCTCGATTTGACGACCGGAAAACGGCGGACGTTGGTGTCCTTCCTGGGGCTCAATATCACGCCCGAATGGGCCCCGAACGGGGAAGAACTGGTCTTCGCGACGACGAAGGATGGGAATGCGGAGATCTACAAGGTTGATAAGGACGGCAAGCGGTTTGAGCGATTGACCGACCATAGGGGCGCCGACCTCACGCCCACGTGGTCGCCGACCGGGCGGGAGATTGCGTTCACGTCAGATCGGGGTTGGTCACCCAAGGGAAATTGGATCGCCTATGTTTGCCGGGACGACCGAAGACTCCTCAAAATCTGCTTGATCAGTCCCGATGGGCAGGAGCGGCAGGTACTGACGTCGGGGAATAGCAACGATGAGTCGCCGTCATGGTCGCCTGACGGTCGGCATGTGGCTTTCAGTTCCACGCGCACCGGAAAGCGCGATATCTATATGATCAATGCCGATGGGGCTGGTCTGGAACGGTTGACAGCCAACGGAGCATTCAATGATGATCCCGCATGGTCGCTGCCCTGAGTGCTCGACAACGGGAGGACGCCACGACAGATCGTTGCGGCGGACTGAGGCTAACTCAAAAGAGAGGAAGGGAATGATGCCCATGAAGAGCAGAGCAAGTCGGTCGCTGTGCATGATCGCAGTTGCAGGGTTGGTCGGAATGCTGATTCTCGGAGGGTGTACCAAGAAAGCCGGGACGGGCACTACCATGGGGGAAGAATCGGCATCGGGGAAAACGCCGTCCCAGGGCTCTGGTCCTTCCCAGACGACTCCCAAAGACAAGAACGTGGTGGAAGCTCCTCCCACGATGGTGGCCAAGGCGGACGAGGCTGAAATCGCGGCACGCAAGGCGCGGGAAGCGGCGCAGAAGCAACTGGCGGACATTTATTTCGCGTACGATAAATGGGCGTTGAGCGCCGAGGGAAAGAAGAACCTGACCCAGAGTGCGGAGGTGCTGAAGCAGGTCCCGACGGTCAAACTCCTCCTCGAGGGTCATTGCGACGAACGGGGAAGCCGCGAGTACAACCTGGTGTTGGGGGAAAAACGGGCGAAGGAGGCACAGCGTTTCCTGGTGAGCCTCGGCGTGACGAACCCAATGAGCGTGACCAGTTACGGAAAAGAACGACCGGTCTGCACCGAACATGACGAGTCCTGCTACTGGAAGAATCGTCGGGCGCACCTGGTCTTGGAGGGTGTGAGCGGGAAATGAGCAAGAACTCGGTGTGGGGTAGTCGCGGTTTTCTTCTGATCGGGATGGGAATGCTCCTGACCGCTTGCGCGACGAGCACGGAGCTCAGGACGGCGTCCCGGGACCTCTCCGAGAAGACCGAAGCGGTGCGGTCCACGTTAGACAGCAAGATCGAGCAGCTCAACAAGATCCAGCGCGACGCTGAGCAGCAGCAGACCAAACTCCAACGTCTTCTGGAGCAGACGAAGAACGAGTTGAGCATCGCACAGCGACGCAATGCTGAGCTGGAAGGCAGGGTCCAGGAAATCAAGGGCCAAGACCTTTCCGCGTTCCAAGGGCAACTGGAGACCATCCGCCGCGATCTCGACGGTATGCAGAGCGGGCTGGACGATCAGAAGGCGCAGGCCTTCATTCTCAATCAGAAGCTGTCTCGTAAGCTCGACGAGCAAACCGTGCGGCTGAGCGCTCTTGAGAAGCGCGACGAGGCGACCGGCAAAAGTCTTGCCCAGGTGACCGAAGCGGTCAAGGGAATCGGGACCAAACTGTCAGACCAAGTGGATCGACAGGCTATATCCCTGTCCAAGCTGGAAGAGACGACGAAACAAACGGACATCCAAGTGAAGACTCTCTCTGCGCAAGTCGCGCAGTTCCAGGAGGCGCTGACTGAGTTCTCGAAGGTCCTGCATAGCCTCGCCGATCGGTCTGCGGCGGGAGACCGCAGAGTCACTGAGTTGGCTGGTAAAACGGACGGCAAGGCGGGCATCGGAGCGGCGGCTCCGGAGAGCGACCAGCCCGCGCGAGCGGACGCCCCTGAGGTGGGCCCAAGCCAGCCGACTCCTGATGCACCCAAGGCGGTGATGTCAGCTCAGGGACTGTATGATCGGGCGCAAGATGAATACAAGAAAGGGCGATACGATGCTGCGGTGACGGCGTTTCGCTTGTTGCTGACGCAATACCCGCAATCGGCGCTAGTTCCCAGCGCTCATTTCTGGATAGCCGAATGCTATGTCAAGACGCGCGACTTGAGGCGAGGCATCGCGGAGTATGAGCAAGTCATCACGCGCTACCCGCAAAGTGGCAAGGCGGCAACCGCGCTGTACAGGAAAGCTGTCGCCCTCTTGGAGCTGAACAAGAAAGAAGACGCCAAAACCGCTCTCCGCCAGCTGATCGCGAATTATCCCGAGTCTGAAGACATCCAACGGGCCCGCGCCAAGCTGGCATCACTGAAATGAAATTACCGGCCATTCTATCGTTCGGCCTGCTCCTGACCGGATGCGTTCCAACAGCGGATTTTAAAGATCTGCGTGCAGAGGTTCGTGAGGTTCAGGCCGACAATCGGAAGCTCAAAGCGGAGCTGGAGCAGGCTGCGAAGCCGGGCGACTTGGCCAAGAAGCTGGAGTCGTTGGAAGCCAAGGTCGAGGGACTCAGGATCGCACAACAGGGGTTTGATCAGAAGCTTGGTGAGCTGTTGCGGCAAACGGACGAAGCTTCCCGTCGGCCGGAACCTCCCCGTGGCCGAGAGGGTACCAGAATCCCGGGACAGGCAGAGGCAGGGGGACCCAAAGCTGATGCCGATGCCGGTGTGCCGCCCAAGTCGAGCGGTTCGGAACCCCTCGCGGCGCTCACCCCGACGGCTTCCTACAACCAAGCCTACAATGATTATCTCAAAGGGAATTATGACCTGGCGATCAGCGGGTTCGAGGAGTTTCTCAAGAAATTTCCCGCTACCAGCCTGACGCCTCATGCCCAGTACTGGATCGGGGAATCCTACTTCAACAAAAAGGCATACCGTCAGGCCATCGACGCCTACGAGCACGTGATCACCAATCATCCCAAAAGCGACAAGGTTGCCCCCGCCTTGGCGAAGGCGGGTGTGGCCTATGCCGAGATGGGCAATGCCGCCAAGGCGCGTGATCTCCTCAAGCAGGTCATCGAACGATACCCTCAGTCAGCCGAAGCCGCGCTGGCCAAGCGGCGGCTCGCCGACCTCAAATGATGCCGACAATCGCGGTTCTTCCCGGTGATGTGGTCAATCGGATCGCGGCCGGTGAAGTCGTCGAGCGGCCGGCGTCCGTCGTGAAAGAGTTGGTGGAGAATGCCCTTGATGCCGGATGCGCCCGTGTGTCGGTCGACGTCGAGCAGGCCGGGCGGCGTCTTATCCGGGTGACGGATGATGGGAGCGGGATGACTGTGGAAGAGGCCGCGTTGGCCTTCCTGCGTCATGCGACCAGCAAAATTCGCACCGAAGCCGATCTCGACACCATCCAGACCATGGGCTTTCGCGGGGAGGCTCTGCCGAGCATCGCGGCGGTCGCGAAGGTGCGACTCATCACTGTCGCGTCCGGTTCCTCGGCGGGGACGGAGATCCGATTGGAAGGGGGGGCGATGGTGAAACAACGGGAGGCCGCAGCGGCTCCCGGTACCACGGTTGAAGTCGCCGAGCTGTTCTACAATACCCCCGCCCGGAAAAAGTTTCTCAAGAGCCCTGCAACCGAGTTCGGGCACATCTGCCAGGCCGTTCAGCGACAGGCGCTGGCCTTTCCTGCGATCCATTTCCGGCTGACGCACAACGGGAGCTCGGTGGTGGACTATCCCGCGGTGCGGTCCCTGCGGGAACGCACGCAGCAGGTGTCCGCAGCGATGCTGGTCGAGGCCTGCGTTGAGGTAAGCGAGAAGGCCGGCGATCTCCAGGCGGAAGGGCTCTGTTGCCGTCCGCTGGAGACATCGATGTCTCGCATGCCCCAGGATCTGTACGTGAACCGACGGTGGGTGAAAAACTCCACGATTGCGCATGCCATCGCCGAAGGCTACGGCACGTACCTGGCGAAGGGGCACCATCCGCGGTTCATCCTGGCGCTGTGGGTGGATCCCCGGCATGTGGACGTGAACGTCCACCCGACAAAACGTGAGGTGCGTTTTTCGGATCAGGAACGGGTGCACGAATGGGTGCGAACATGCATGCAGACGGCGGTGAGACCGGCGGCGGCTCCCTCCCGGATCTCCGTCGCGTCCGGATGGCCCGCAAAGGCGGACCCGCCCCGCGCTGCCTCCCGCGATTCCAGCGTCGCTGCTGCCTACCCCCTGCCTGGGGCGGTGAGCCGCGCTGAATTCCCGGCGTTGCTGGAAGAAGCGGCGGAGCCGGCGCAACCGTATCTGCCCTCGGTGGAGCAGCAGGAAGTCCGGCCGATGGGACAAATCGCCAATCGGTACCTGCTTGCCCAGGTCGGCGAGGAGGTGCAGATCGTCGACCAGCATACCGCCCATGAGCGGGTGCTATTCGAGCGCCTGACCGAGCAGTTTGAGGCGGGCACCATCGCATCGCAACAAGCGCTGCTGCCCCAGATGGTGGAGCTGTCCGCCGGCGAAGCCGTATCGGTGCGGGCCCACTTAAACGATCTGACCCCTCTCGGGTTCGAGATCGAGGAGTTTGGTCACGGGACCTTTGTCGTACGAGCCATGCCGGCTCTTCTAGATCAGGGCGACCCGCAGGCGCTGCTGCGATCGCTGATCGAGGACTGGCAAGACTTGTCTTCGACGCCCTCTATGAAGGAGCGGTGCAATGCTCTCCTTGCCACCATGGCCTGTCACAGCGCGGTGCGGGCGGGCCGGAGATTGGAAAACTCGGAGATGCGGCGGCTGCTGGAGGACTGGCGTGACGCCGGCTTTCCCAGCACCTGTCCCCACGGACGCCGCATCGCCATGCGGTTGACGATCGAGGAACTCGACCGCATCTTCGGACGATTGGGATGGACATCATGACCTTGCCAGTTGTTTTTCTCGTCGGGCCGACGGCGATCGGGAAGAGCCGGGTGGCGATCCCTATCGCGAAAGCGCTCAAGACCGACATTCTGACCGCGGATTCCACGCAAGTGTATCGCGGCATGGATGTCGGCACGGACAAGCCGCGGCTTGCGGAACGGGATGGGGTGCCGCATCGGCTCATCGATCTCGTCGCGCCGGACAAACCCTTCAATGCCGGCCTGTACCGGCGCTTGGCGTTGCAGGAGATCGCACGCTTACATGCGGAGGGACGCGTGCCGCTCGTCGTGGGAGGAACGGGCTTGTATGTCCGCACGCTGGCGTACGGTCTGTGGGAAGGCCCGCCGGCCGATTGGGGATTACGACGGCAGTTGCTCGAGGAAGAGGCCGCTGTCGGGGAGGGCCATCTGTGGAGCCGGTTGGCGCAGGTAGATCCCGCCCTGGCCGGGACTCTCCACGCGCGAGACCGCAACAAGATCGTCCGAGCGCTCGAAGTGATGATCAGAACCGGCGTGCCGCTGTCCGAGTGGCATGGCCGCCATCAGTTCCAGGAGCGTCCGTTCCGTTCCATCATGATCGGCCTGACCATGGACCGAGCGGCCCTGTATAGCCGCATCGATGCCAGGGTACTGCGGGAAATCGAGGAGGGCCTTGTCGAGGAGACGCGAAGGCTGGTGGCGTGCGGTTATGACGAGAGCCTGGGGTCCATGAAGGCGCTGGGTTATCGGCAGATGACCGGGTACTTGAAAGGCCACTATGGTTGGGACGAAGCCGTGCGGCGCTTGCAGCGTGATACCCGGCATTTTGCCAAACGGCAACTGACCTGGTTCCGCAGCGACCCGGCCCTGCACTGGCTGACAATCGGCGAAGAAGAATCGGTGGAGCAGATTGCCCAGCGCGTGTTGGAACATTTAGCAACGCTAGGGGTCGTGATAGCGGAACAGGTGGGTTGATGAAGACTGCAGTGAAAGCCTCCATCGGCGTGATCGGAGGCAGCGGGCTCTACGAAATGGAAGGACTGACCCGCGTCAAGGAAGTCCGGGTAGCGACGCCGTTCGGCAAGCCGTCCGATGCGGTGGTGGTGGGTGACCTGGATGGCGTGAGCATGGCCTTTCTCTCCCGGCATGGTCGTGGTCATCGGCTCTCGCCAAGCGAGATCAATTATCGCGCGAATATCTACGCGCTCAAAAAGTTGGGCGTCGAGCGCCTCATCTCCGTCAGCGCGGTCGGCAGCATGAAGGAAGCGCTCCATCCGGGGCACGTCGTGATCCCCGATCAGTTCTACGATCAGACCAAGCGGCGGATCGGCAGTTTCTTCGAGGGAGGCGTGGTGGCTCACGTGGCGTTGGCGGATCCCGTCTGTCGGGATGAAGCCGGCAAGCTCGCCGAGGCGGCTCGAAAAAGCGGCGCCACCGTCCATGAGGGAGGCGTGTACCTGTGTATCGAAGGCCCGCAGTTTTCGACCCGCGCCGAGTCGCTCATCTATCGGCAATGGGGAGTGGATGTGATCGGCATGACGAACCTCCCCGAGGCGAAGCTCGCGCGCGAGGCGGGAATGTGCTATGCCACCATGGCACTCGTGACCGACTTTGATTGCTGGCATCCGGGCCATGACGCCGTCACGGTAGAGGCCATCATCGCGACCCTGCACCAAAACGTGGCCCTGTCCAGGCGGATTATTCGTGCGGTGACGCCGTCTTTGGCCGGGCCTCGCCCGTGCGGCTGCTCCCGTGCCCTGGAGACCGCGGTGCTGACCGCCCGAGACAAGATTCCCGCGGCGGCGAGAAAACGGCTGGCGCTGCTGCTCGGTAAGCCGCCGACCAAGACCGCGAAAGGAACGTAAGGGCGCATCATGCTGCAACTTGTCGTGGTCGGGTCTGTGGCCTTGGATACCGTCCGGACGCCGTTCGGCGAGGGAACCGAGGTGTTGGGCGGGTCCGCCGCCTTTTTTGCTACAGCCGCGAGCTACTTCGCGAAGGTGAGCCTGATTGCGGTGGTGGGAGAGGACTTTCCGGAGCGTCATCTCGCCTTTCTTCGCCGCCGGGAAATCGATCTCGCAGGGCTGGAGCGGAGTCCTGGGAAAACATTCCGGTGGCGGGGGGAGTATTCGTACCAGCTGAACGAAGCGAAGACGCTCGAGACCCAATTGAATGTCTTCGAGACCTTCCGCCCCAAGATTCCGGAGTCCTACCGGGCGCCCGATCTGCTCTTTCTCGCCAATATCGATCCCGAATTGCAGTACGCTGTGCTCCAGCAGGTGAAACGTCCTCGGCTGGTGGCCTGCGACACGATGAACTTCTGGATTGACGGCAAGCGGTCCGCGCTCGCCCGCCTGCTGAAGGATGTGGACGTGCTGATCATCAACGACGGTGAGGCCCGCGCGCTGGGTGGCGACTCCAATCTTGTGAAGGTGGCCAGAAAGATCCGCGAGGCTGGCCCGAAGACGCTCATCATCAAGCGCGGCGAGTACGGCGCGCTCATGTTCAATCACGATCGTGTCTTTGCCGCTCCTGCCTTTCCGATGGAGCAAGTCAAGGACCCGACCGGGGCGGGGGATTGCTTCGCAGGTGGCTTCATGGGGTACCTGGCCAGCACGGACAATCTCAGCGACGAGGCGTTCTGCCGGGCCGTCGTGTGCGGAAGCGTGATGGCTTCCTTCGCCGTGGAGGAATTCAGCCTTGATCGGCTGCGGCAGTTGGACTACAAAGAGATTGAGGCGCGCTTCAAAGAATTCAAGCGGCTGACGTTCTTTGAGGACATCTAGCGAAGGGGAGGTTGCATGGGACATCGCGGACGTTTCGACAGCAGGGCGTGGAGGTCCATCGTCGTGTCCATCATGGTCATCGGTCTGCTTGCCGGGTGCGTCACCGAGGAAACACTGAGGAAACAGAAGCGCGAAGCGGAGGGCCATTACAAGCAGGGGATATCATACCTGGAAACCGATCAACAGCGAGCCTTCGTCTCGTTCCAAAAATCGATCCAGGTGGATCCGGAAAACTACGACGCCCACTATGCGCTAGGTAGCATCTACTTCCAACGGAAGGCGTACGCCGACGCTGAACGGGAATTTCGGACCAGCGTCAATCTGGAGCCCATTAACGGCGAGGCGCTTAATTACCTGGGGCGGACTTTGATCGAGCAAAAGCGTTTCTCGGAAGCGGCGGAGGTGTTGCGGAAAGCCACGCTCCTGCCACTCTATCCGACGCCTGATCGCGCCTACTACAATCTTGCAGAGGCTCTTCATTTGCAAGGGGATAACCCGGGTGCCATCCAGGCTCTCCAATCCGCGCTGAAGATCGAACCTCCCAATGTCCCGCGGGCGATCGTCTTTCTTTCGCTGGGGCAATTGTTCATGAAGCAGGGAGAGGACGGGAAGGCCCGTGAGGCCTTGGCCCAGGCGAAGGCATTGGATCCGGAGGGAGATGTCGGGAAAATGGCGAGCAAGTTGATGCAGCAACTTCGGTAAGGCGAATAGAGTCTACCTCATGAGTGATTCACTCGGCGAAAACTTCCAGCGGGCCCGCGAGGCCAAAGGGTTAACCCTCGAAGAGGCGGCCGCCAGAACCCGCATCCTGCCGCAGTATCTCAAGGCGGTCGAGGACAACAACTACGCCAAGCTTCCGGATGAAGTTTTTGCGAAAGGGTTTGTGCGGTCCTATGCCCGCCTCCTGGGGCTGAACGAAGGCGCGGTCATCCGGCAATTCGATGAGTCGGGAGGCCAGTTCTACGCCAAGCGCGCCGAACGGGAATCCCTGAAACAACAATTGGAAGAGGAAGAACGGCGAAAGAAGACCAATCGCAACATCGTGGTCGGGACGATTTCTGCCGCACTGCTCGTCTTGTTCGTGCTCATGGGACGGGACCGCGATCGGAGCGAGCAAAGGCCCCTCCCCGCGCCGGTCCCCTCCGTCCCGCTGCCCGCTCCCGCTCCGGAGCTTCCCCGAGCCGATCCGTCCATCTCGCCGGGTGATCCAGGTTCCCGTCCCTTTTCCGGCCAGTCTGAGGTGGAACGCAATTTCTCCGGTGCGTTGCCTCTGGAAGGGATTGCTCCTGATGGCAGGAAGAAACTGGTCCTGGATATCGAAGCTGTTGAGCGATGCTGGGTCAAAGTGAAGGCCGATCAGGCAGCTATCCAGGAGGTTCTGCTGAATCCAGGTGACCGGGTCCGATGGAAGGCTCAGGAACGATTGACGCTCACGCTCGGAAACGCGGGCGGCGTGCGCATCTCTCTCAACGGGAAACTTCAGGGGCCCTATGGTGGCAGCGGACAAGTCGCCAAGGAAATCGTCTTCACCCCCTGAGAGTAGTAGCTTCGATTCGGGGAGCTCCATGTGACGGATAAAGCGGAACTCCTGATCAAGGCCCAAGCGGCCAGAGAGATGGCCGTGGCGCCGTCCTCCAAGTTTATGGTCGGCGCGGCACTGCTCTGTGACGACGGGACGGTCTTCACGGGCTGTAATATCGAGAGTCCTACATATTTAGGGATCTGTGCGGAACGGGTTGCGCTCTTCAAGGCCCTCTCGGAGGGACGACGGGCCCTCCCTGCGGCGCCTGCCGCCAAGTCCTTTGGGAATTCGCGCCGAGATTGGAAGTCTTGCTGGAAGACGGCCGCGGCGGGTTCACGCAGCGGTCTATTACGGAGTACTTCCCGGAGCCGTTCGATCGGAGGAAAGTGGATCCTAGCCGGACGGAGAGCGGTAATTAGGTGCCCGGAATGCGGCACGGCATGCCGCAGCCGCGGCAGGAGCAGGACGATTTTCCGGCAAACCTATTATGGTTTCGAGACGTTATGACGTGGCATCGCCTATGCGTATGTCGAGGGCAAAACCATCTTGACACCCACAGGAGGCCACGTTATAGTGACTTCTCTTTTTAGCCTGTTTTATTGAGATGATACAAATGGGTAGGACACTAACCACAAGGAGGAAATGATGGGTTATCTGAAGTCAGGACTGATTGCAATGTCGGTGTGTGCGATGGTCGGCTCGACGGCTTACGCCGGTGAAGAATTGGATGTGGTGCCGTCACGTGTGCCGGCTGATCAACGTGCCGCCGCGAAGGCGTTGAAGAATCCGGTTGCCAAAACCCCTGAGAACATTGCCAAGGGGAAAGCCCTGTTTGAGGGTAAGGGCACCTGTTTGAATTGCCACGGGACGAGCGGGAAGGGAGACGGCCCGGCCGGCGCGATCCTGCCGATTGCGCCGCGGAACTTCACGAGTCCGAAGTTCCACAAGAATCGGACCGATGGTGAAATGATGTGGGTGATCAAAAATGGAAGCAATGGGCCGAATGGGACAGGAGGACCGACTCCGATGGTTCCGTTGATTCCGGCTGCGATCACGGAGGAAGAGGCCTGGTTTATCATCACGTACGAGCGTAGTTTTGAAGGCAAGTAAGGGTTAACGAGAGAATTCCCTGTGGGGCAGGCGTTCGGATGGGGCGCCTGCCCTTTTTTCTTCGAGTCCATGCCATGTCTGGCTTTCTAAGCCATTCCCAGGGACCCCCTTGATGCTGCTGAAGTCTGGAGTGATTGCCGTGGCCGTCATCGCAACCACTGTCGCGATGACGTATGCGGAAGAGAGGAATCCGATTGAGCCGCGTGTTCCTCCCCATGAACGGATCGCCGCCAGAGTTCTGAAGAATCCCATTGCAAGGACTCCGGAAAACATCGCGAAGGGCAAGGCAGTCTATGAGGGCAAGGGCTCCTGTTTTCGCTGCCATGGTCTCAGCGGCAAGGGTGATGGAGCCAACAGCGCGCTTTCAAAGCTTTCTCCTCGAGACTTTACGAACCCCAAATTCCAGAGGAACCGGACTGATGGCGAAATGTTCTGGGTGCTCAAGAACGGGATTGTCGGGACGGGGATGGTACCATTCATCGGAGGCCCCATTACTGAGGACGAAGCCTGGTCTGTGATCCTGTACGTGCGCAGTTTCGAGAGCAAGAAACAATCGTAAGGAGGCTCATGATGGGTTGTCTGAAGTCAGGACTGGTTGCCCTGTCGGTCTGTGCGATGGCGGCCTCCGTGGCGTTTGCCGAGGAGAAGGATCCGACGCTCGCTCGTGTGCCGCCCGATCAGCGTGCCGAGGCCAAGGCGATGAAGAATCCGATGGCGAAGACCCCTGAGAACATCGCCAAAGGGAAGGCGATCTATGAGGGTAAAGGGACTTGCTTCAACTGCCATGGGGCGACCGGCAAGGGGGATGGCCCGGCCGGTCAGATTCTGAACCCCTCGCCGCGGGACTTCACCAATCCGAAGTTCCACAAGCACCGAAAGGACGGCGAGATGTTCTGGGTGATCAAGAACGGGAGCGCCGGGACTGGCATGGTGCCGATGATCGGCACTGCGATCACCGAGGAGGAAGCCTGGCTGGTGATTCTCTACGAGCGGAGTTTTGCAAGCAAAT
>WNGA01010396.1_pt1 | contig 19923 bp, 17 predicted proteins | sample 5400061 | NCBI WGS metagenome assembly WNGA01 (sample SAMN13153366, study PRJNA577476) | soil metagenome | isolation source: 100 cm soil or saprolite under grassland replicate 2 | place: USA:California | collected 2016-06-15
AGCGCTCGCGCGCACGGCTCGCCCGTCCGGACCAGGTCGCGCGCGATCGCTACCTGTTCTACACGGCGTGCACGCGCGCGACGCGGCGCGTCTATCTCGTTCGCGAGGCTGCGAGCGACGACGGGAACCCGCGCGAAGCGAGCCCGTTCTGGGACGAGGTGCAGGCGCTCTTTCCGCGCGACGACATCGTGCGCTGGACTCGCCGCCGTCCGCTGTCCGAGCTGACGTGGTCGCTCGAGACCGCTCCGAGCGAGCGCGAGCGCCTGCGCGCGCTCGCGCTCCGGGCCGCGGACGATCGTTGGGCCGCGGAAGCGATCGCCTCCGCAAACGGATGGGAGCGGCGGCTGAGACGCGCACTCCACGCCTTCGAGCGTCCGACGCGTCTCACGCACCCGCAGGTGCTCGCGGAGCTGCGGTCGAAGACGACGTTCGGCGTCACCGAGCTCGAGCGCTTCGCCGACTGCTCGTCGATCTGGTTCCTCGAGCGGCTGATCGACCCGAAGTCGATCGACGCTCGGGTGGATGCACGCCTTCGCGGCTCGATCGCCCACCAGGTCCTGTTCCGCTTCTACTCGCGGCTGCCCAAGGAGCTCGGGACCGAGCGCGTCGAGCCCGACCGCGTCGACGACGCAGTTGCGTTCCTTCGCCGCTGTCTCGACGAGGCGGTCGAGGGTGTCCGGATGGAGCTCACGGAGATCCAGCAGCGCGAGCTCCGGTATGGGCTCTGGCGCGACCTCGAGGCGTTCGTGCGGGAGGATGCGGCTGCCGAGGCGCCGCTCGTCCCCCGCCGGTTCGAGGTTCTGTTCGGCTCGGAGCGCGCCGCGCCCGAGCTTCAGCGCGGGCTCCAGCTCGCGGAGGGAATCACCCTCTCGGGCAAGATCGACCGCATCGACGTCGACCCGTTCAGCACGCGCGGGATCGTGCAGGACTACAAGGCGGGCAAGCATGCACACTCTGCCGCGCAGATCGAGTCGGAGAAGAAGCTCCAGATCCCGCTCTACATGCTCGTGCTGCGCGACCTCGTCGGGATCGAGCCGCTGGGCGGCGTCTACCGGCCGCTCGCGGGCGAGCGCAAGGCGCGCGGCCTCCTCCGTACCGAGGCGCGTGAGGACGGCGTTCCCGGGTTTGCGAAGAACGACTACCTCGACGAGGAGGCGTTCTGGAGCCAGGTCGAGCGCGCGCGCGAGCTCGCGGTGGGAATCGTGGAACGCATGCGCGAGGGCGACGTTGTGCACGACCCGAAGGGCGGCTCCTGCCCGAGCTGGTGCGAGCTCTGGCCGATGTGCCGCGTGCGGAGAGCATGAATCTCAATCCGGAACAGCGACGAGCGGTCGAGGCGCGCGGGCTCGTGTTCGTCTCGGCGGGCGCCGGCACGGGGAAGACGCGCGTGCTCGTGGAGCGCTTCGCGCGCGCCGTCTGCGACGAGGGTATCGACGTCGAGTCGATCCTCGTCATCACGTACACCGAGAAGGCGGCCGGCGAGTTGCGCAGCCGGATCCGTGCGCGCCTGGTCGAGCGCGAGCGTCCCGAGCTCGCGCGCGCACTCGACGGCGCGTGGATCTCGACGATCCACGGCTTCTGTCACCGGCTGCTGCGTTCTCACCCCTTCGCGGCCGGTGTCGACCCGCGCTTCCGCGTTCTCGACGAGAGCCAGGGTCGCGTGCTGCGCGGAGAGGCGTTCGAGGCTGCGCTGACCGCCTTCTGCGCCGGCGACGATCCCGACCGCCTACGCCTGCTCGCGGTGTACGGCGCGACCGGCTTGCGCCGGATGCTGACCGGCGTGTACGAGACGCTGCGCTCGGCCGGTCGGGACCTCGTCCTCGAGCTCGGCGAGCGCCCGAGCCTCGACGCGCGAGCCGACGAGTTCCGCGACGCGGCACGCTGTCTCGCGGAGGACGGCGGCGCCGGGGATGCCGCCCGCGAGACGGCCGCGCAGGCACTTGCCCTCCTCGAGACGGACGCGCGGGCGGATCGTCTCTTCGACCTCGCGGATCTTCGCCTTCGCGGCGAGCGCGCTGCGACGTACGAGGAGGCCCGCCGTTCGCTCGAGCAGGCGGCGCTCGACGAGCTCGCTGCGGCCGACCGCGACCTCCTCCAGGAGCTGCTCACCGGCTTCGCGGCCGAGTACCAGGAGGGCAAGGACCGCGAATCGGCGCTCGACTTCGAGGACCTCCAGCTGCGGGCACGCGACCTCCTCCGCGACGACGAGGCCATCCGCGAACGCGAGCAGCTGCGCTTCCGGTCGATCATGGTCGACGAGTTCCAGGACACGAACCGACTCCAGTGCGAGCTGATCGATCTCATCTCCGGCGGGCTGGGTGACTGCGAGAAGTTCTTCGTCGGCGACGAGTTCCAGTCCATCTACGGCTTCCGCCACGCGGACGTCCAGGTCTTCCGCGAGCGCCGCGCGGCCGCCGCCGAGGGTGTCCTACCCCTGACGATGAACTACCGCTCGCGGCCGGAGGTTCTGGCGGTCGTCAACCACCTCTTCGGCGGCGACTTCGGCGACGAGTTCCAGCCGCTGACCGCGTCGGGCGAGTTCCCCGACCCGGTCTTCGGCCCGCCCGTCGAGCTGCTCGTCACCGACAAGTCGTCCTATTCCAACACCGATGTTCACTGGCGGCGCGGCGAGGCACGGGCGATCGCACGGCGCATCCGGGAGCTCATCGACGCCGGCGACGCGACCCCGAGCGAGATCGTGCTCCTGTTCGCCGCGGGAACCGACGCCGAGTGGTACGAGGAGGAGCTGCGAGCGCTCGGCGTCACGACCTACCGCGGAACGGGCCGCGGCTACTTCGGCCAACAACAGGTCGTCGACCTGCTCTCGTACCTCCGGCTGCTGCACAACCGGTACGACGACGAGGCCCTCGTCAGCGTGCTCGCCTCGCCCCTCGTCGGGGTCTCGAACGACGCTCTCGTGCTGCTGCGGCGGGCCGCTCCGAAACGACCGCTCTTCGTTGCGCTGGAGCGCGAGCTGCCGGACTCCCTGCCCGAGCGCGACGTCCAGCTCTTGCGCGCGTTCCGCCAACGCTACGACCGGCTGACGGCCGCGTCTGCGCGGCTCTCCCTCGAGCGGCTCTGCGAACGAGTCCTGTCGGAGCACGACTACGACCTCGCGGTCCTCGCCCGCTGGGACGGCCGTCGCCGCTACGCGAACCTGCGCAAGCTCGCGCGCCTCGCGCGCTCTTACGAGCAGCTGCGGGGGCCGGACGTCGAGGGGTTCGTTCGCTTCGTTCGCGACCAGGAGGCCGTCGGCGCGCGCGAGCTCGAGGCGGTTGCAGAGGAAGAGGGCGGCGATGCGGTCCGCCTGCTCACGATTCACGCCGCGAAGGGTCTCGAGTTCAAGGTCGTTGTGGTGGCGGACGCGGGACGCGACAGAGCGCCGCCCGCCTCGGACGAGATCCTCGCTCTGTCCGACGGACGTTTCGGCTTCCGCGTCGCCGACCCGATCACGAGCGAGCGTCGAGGCGCCTACGCGTACCAGGCGGTGAAGGAGGCGCAGAGAGCGGAGGAGCGTGCCGAGCGGCTTCGCCTCTACTACGTGGCGATGACCCGCGCCAAGGACCGGCTGATCGTTTCCGGTTCCATCGAGCCGGGGCGTGCGGCGGACGAAGGCACGCCGATCGGCTGGGTGCTCGGCCGCCTCGACGCGCGGGAGGAGATCGACCGCGCGAGCCGCGACCCGATCGAGCTGGAACGCGAGGGCGCGCGCGTGATCCTGCGCGTCGACCGGTACGCGGAGCCGGCGGAGCCGGCCGTCGAGGCCGGACCGCAGGAAGTGCAGCTCGCGCTGTTCGACGAGGGCGGCGGCGGCGCCCTGCCGGTGCTCGTCCCGGCGTTGCCGGCCCTCGCCGAAGTTCCGACGCCGCCCCTGCATCGTGTGCGCCGTCTCTCCTTCAGCGCGCTCGCGCTGTTCGAACGCTGCTCCTATCGCTACTACGCGGAACGTGTCGTGGGAATGCGCGCGACCGACGAGCGTGCAGCCGCACCCGGGACGCCGGGCCTGGCGGCGACCGAGATCGGCGACGCCGTCCACCGCCTGCTGGAGCTCGTCAACCTGAAGGAGCCACTGCCGCCCAAGGATCTCGTCGCGCTCGTCCGCGGTTGGTATCCGAGCGTCACCGACGAAGAGGTGGAGCGGATCGCCACCTTCGTGCGCTCGTACTGCGACTCCGAGCTCGCGCGTCGGGTCGCCACTCTGGCGGGCGCCCGTCCGGAGCGCCCCTTTGCGTTCGAGCACGACGGCGTACTTCTCCACGGCCGGCTCGACGTGCTCCAGCTCGAGGGTGACCGAGCGGTCGTCGTCGACTACAAGACGAACTCGCTCGAGGAAGGCACTCCCGAGGAGATCGTCGAAGGCGACTACCACCTCCAGCGGCTCGTGTACGCACTTGCCTGCTTCCGCGCGGGCGCGCAGGAGGTGGAGGTCGTCTACCACTTCCTCGAACGCCCCGACGCAGTGGTGGCAACGGTCTTCCGTCCCGAGCAGCTCCCGGAGCTCGAGGGCGAGCTCAGCGAGGCGATCGCCCGCATCAACGCCGGAGATTTCCGCCCGACGCCGGACGACTTCATCTGCGCCGGCTGCCCTGCGCTCGACGTGGTCTGCGCCGGCCCGCGGCTGCGCAGCGCGTCGTACGCCGAGCATGCGCTCGCTACCGTCCCATAGTGCCCCTACCAGTAATACTTGCCGGCCTCTGGCTTGGTGCTCGCGACCCAGAAACTCGGCAGCATCACTGGCAGGGGCACTAGTTGCCCCGCAGCTATCTCCAAGAGGCGCGCCGGCGCGTCGGCCCGAAGCGCGCGCGCATCCGGCCGATCATCGAACGCCTTGCCGCGGCGCACCCCGACGCCACGATCGCCCTCAAGTCGCGGTCGGATCTCGAGTTGCTCGTCGCGGTGATGCTCTCCGCGCAAACCACGGACGTCAACGTGAACCGCGTCACCGAGAAGCTGTTCGAGAAGTACCGCCGCCCGGAGGACTATCTCGCCGTTCCGCCGGAAGAGCTCGAGCGCGACATCTTCGCCACCGGCTTCTTCCGCCAGAAGGCGAAGTCGCTGCGCGGGACGATGAAGATGCTGCTCGAGGAGTTCGACGGCCAGGTTCCGAACAGGCTCGAGGAGCTCATCCGGCTTCCGGGCGTTGCGCGCAAGACCGCCAACGTCGTCGCTGCCGAGCTCGGCGAGCCTCAGGGAATCGTCGTCGACACGCACGTCCGCCGGCTCGCGCAGCGTCTCGGGCTGACGCGCCACGAGGATCCGGTGAAGATCGAGCGCGATCTCATCCGGCTCGTCCCGCGCGAGGACTGGGGCCGCTTCCCGCATCTCCTGATCTGGCACGGGCGACGCGTGTGCATCGCGCGCCTGCCGCGCTGCGAGGACTGCGTCGTCAACGACCTCTGTCCGTCCTCTCGTGTGGCGGCTGATCATGGTCCTTCTATTCGGAGGTCTCCAAGTGATGTGGATTAGACGGTTGTGCGGGCGAAGCCCGCACAACCTTTCTGCGGCGTCGACGAGTCGACGCCTTGGCTGAGCTCCAGCCGACTCGCGCCCATTCGAGCTCGTCGCGGACGTGTACGAGCGTGCGCGTCCCGAATACCCGCAGGACGCTGTCGACTGGATCGCGCAGGAGCTCGGGCTCCACGCCGGACGGACCGTGCTCGACGTCGGCGCAGGGACGGGAAAGCTGACGCGCGCTCTCGTCGAGACGGGCGCACGCGTGATCGCGGTCGAGCCCGGGGAGGCAATGCTCGGACAGCTCAGACACGCAGTCCCGCGAGCCGAGGCGCTGCTCGGCGCGGCCGAGAACATTCCGCTGGCAGACGACAGCGTCGACGCCCTCACCGTTGGTCAGGCATTTCACTGGTTCCGTCACGACGAGGCTCTCCCGGAACTGCACCGGGTGCTGCGCACCGGCGGCGGCATCGCCCTTGTCTGGAACTGGCGGGATCAGGACCAACCCTTGCAGCGAGAGGTGAACGAGCTGGTCGCGCGGTTCGTTCCGCCCGGGCGTCCGCATGGCCGCGCCTGGGTGCGGCCGCTCGAAGCCAGTCCACTCTTCGGGCCGATCGAGCAGCGGACCTTTCGCTTCGAGCAGCGGCTGGACGCGGACGGGCTCGCGGAGCGGATCGGTTCGATCAGCTTCGTCGTGTCCAGCCCGGCCGAGCGCCGGTCTCAGCTCGACCAGCAGCTTCGTGAGCTCGTCGCCGCGCGCGGCGGGAGAGTGCGGCTCGACTACGTCACCGAGGTGTACGTGGCGCGCGCCAGCTAGACGCGGGCGGCTGTCGGTGCAATCATCGCCCCGCCGTCAACTGAGGAGGGTCTCATGAGGAAGGGTCTGGTCCTCTTTATCGCCGCGCTCGGGCTGACGCTGGCGCCGGGAGCTGCCGCGGACGTCGCCCATGTGGGCTATCCGAGCTCGATGGCTTCGACGGGCGACTCGATCACGCGCGCTTTCAACACCTGCGCCTTTCCCTTCATCGACTGCCCGCACAACTCGTGGTCCACAGGATCCAGCAGCGTGGTGAACAGCCACTACCGACGCATCCTCGCCGCGAACCCCGCCGTCAGCGGTCGGAACTACAACGACGCGAAGACCGGCGCCCGTATGAACGCGCTCAACGGGCAGGTGACGACGGTCGTCTCGCGGGGCGTCGAGTACGTCACGATCCTCATGGGCGCCAACGACGTCTGCACGTCGAGCGTTTCCACCATGACGCCGACCTCGACGCTCGAGGCCCAGCTTCAGACCGCGTTGCAGACGCTGAGCTCAGGTCTGCCGAACGCGCGCATCTTCGTCGTCAGCATCCCGAACGTGTACCACCTGTGGGAAATCCTGCACACCAACCTCAACGCCGTCCTGACCTGGACGATCGGCGGGATCTGCCAGTCGCTCCTCGCGAACCCCATGTCCACGGCGCCGGCGGACGTTCAGCGCCGGCAGCAGGTCTACGACCGGACGGTGGCGGACAACGAAGCCATCGCGCGCGCGTGCGCACGTTTCATTCACTGCCGCTTCGACAGCAACGCCGCGTTCAATCTCCAGTTCGTTCCGTCGGACGTCTCGACGCGCGACTACTTCCATCCGTCGGTCGCGGGGCAGGCCAAGGCAGCCGCCGTGACCTGGGCCGCGACGTTCGACTTTCGAGACCAGACCGCACCCGCGTCGACCGCGACGGTCGCCGCGAATTCCGGCGGCGGGACGGACGTGACGCTCTCCGCAACTGACGACGTCGGGGTTGCGGGAATCGAATATTCGCTCGACGGTGGCCCGTACCAGCGCTATGCGGAGACGTTCACCGTCCCCGCCGGGACCAACGTGACGTTCCGAGCCGTCGACGTGAACGGCAACGTGGAGGCGACGCAGACGATCTAAGCCGGCCGCGGAGTGAGGGCCACGAGCAGGCCGCCGTCTTCGTCGTAGCCGGGGAAGAAGTCGGCCGTGACCGGCTTCTGCTGACCCGCGCGAGTGCGTAACTCGAGCTTCTCGCCGAGCCGCCGCACGCCCCATTCGAGCGCGATCTTCGCCGGGTTCTTCTCTGCCTCGAAACCGCTGAGTCCCAGCCGGTCGACGACGTTCGACCCGATCAGCTCCTGCTCTCGATAGCCGACGAGCTCGAAGACGCCGCGTCCCGCGGCGAGAATCCGAGCCTCCTGATCGCAGACGACGAAGCCGGTATTCGGGGCCGGGTAGTAGTCGTCCATCAGCTCGAACAGGAAGCCGAACCCGCAGCGCCCGCAGGCGACCGGCACGTTGTCGAGCTCCTGCAACCCGTCGTGGTCGACCGAGCGCTGCTTGCAGTTGGGGCAGATGAACCCACGACCAGGCGTAGCCCCACTGCCAGCCCAGCTCGGGGAAGTGATGGTGGAAGTTCTGGCCGTAGAGCCCGACGATGAACGTGGGGAGGAGAAGCACGGAGGCGATCACGGTCAGCTTCTTCATCACCTCGTTCTGGTCGTTGGCGATCTTCGCCTGGAGGTAGTCGCGCACGCTCGCGATCAGATCCCGCGACAGTTCCAGGCCGTCGAACGCCCGTAGGAGCTTGTCGTAGGCGCCGTTGAAGGCCACTTCGACCTCGTGTGGAAAGACCTCCTCGCCCCTCTCGACCTCGATCACGTTGTCGACGACACGGCGGACGGCGTCGCGAGTCGGTGCGAGCGTCCGGCGGATGTGGAGGAGGTCGTGGCGGAGCTCGCTCAGGCGTGCGCGCGTCTCGGCCGGCGAAGCCGTCTCGACAACGTCCTCGAGCTCGTCGATCTCCCCGTCGAGCGAGTCGACGAGGTCGAGATAGTGCTCCGAGATGTCGTCGACCAGGCGGTAGAGCATCATCCCGGCGTTGTCGTCCGGCCGGCACGCCTCACGCACGGGGCGCGGGTCGTACGGATGCTCGCCGGGCGGCGTCTTGCTCACGCTCAGCAAGACGTCGTGCGTCACGACGACGTCGATCTCCTGGTAGAAGACACGGTCTTCGTCCGGTATCGCCACCGCGACGAGGAAGATCCCGAAGAGGTAGTCCCCGTGAGCCTGCAACGTCGGCCGGGGCTGGTCGGCGTGGCGGGCGGGCGCGAGCAGAAGCTCGAGCGCCGACTCCTGGACCTGCCGCGGCAGCTTTGCCCGCAGCTCGTCCGGAGACGGATCGATCAAATCGATCCATTCGGCCATCGTGGGCCGAGGGTAGTGCCGGAGTCGGCTGGACTAACCGGTCACGCCGTCGCGCACGCGTGCCGCGAGGAGCCACGTCCTCAACGGCAGGGTCTGACCCCAGGTGTTGGGAAAGCGTGACTTTTCGTCCCCAACGTTGGCCCGCCTTCCGCCGTGGCCCAAACGGCAGGGTCTGACCCTCGCTGTTACGAAAGCGTGACTCTTTGTCCCCCGCGTTCGCGCCTAGACGCGGGGTGCTGCTTCGGCCGCCATCAGGTGGCCTTCGAGCGCGGCGAGATACCGCTCCGCGTCGAGCGCGCCCATGCAGCCCGACCCCGCCGCCGTCACCGCCTGGCGATAGACGTGGTCCTGGACGTCGCCGACGGCAAAGACACCCGGCACGTTCGTCTCGGTCGAGCCGGGCTTCGTGATCAGGTAGCCGGCCTCGTCGTGATCGAGCTGATCGAGGAAGAGACCCGTGTTCGGATCGTGACCGATCGCCGCGAACAGGCCGTCCGCCTCGAGCTCCCAGGTCTCATTGGTGTTCACGTCACGTAGGCGCACGCCGGTGACGCGGTCCTCGCCGAGGACCTCGTCGACGACGGCGTTCGTAATCCACTCGATCTTCTCGTTCGCGCGGGCGCGGTCGAGCATGATCTGGGAGGCGCGGAACTCGTCGCGCCTGTGCACGATCGTGACCCTGGCGGCGAAGCGCGTGAGGAACGTCGCCTCTTCCATCGCGGAGTCGCCGCCCCCGACGACCACCACATGCTTGTCCGGGAAGAACGCGGCATCGCAGGTCGCGCAGTACGAGACCCCGCGGCCCTGAAGCTTCTGCTCGGACCCGAGGCCGAGCTGGCGGGCGCTGGCACCGGTGGCGACGATCAGGGTCTGGCCGAGATGCTCCTCGTCTCCGACCCACACGCGCAGCGGCCGCTCCGAGAAGTCCACCTTCGTGACGTCGTCGGTGACGAACTCGGCGCCGAAGCGCTCGGCCTGTCGCTTGAAGTCCTGCATCATCTCCGGGCCCAGTACGCCGTCCGCGTAACCGGGGTAGTTCTCCACGTCGCTCGTGATCATTAGCTGGCCGCCCCAGTTGAAGCCCTCGATCACGAGCGGCTTCAGGTTCGCCCGCGCGGCATAGAGCGCGGCCGTATAACCGGCCGGCCCGCCGCCGATCACGATCACGTCGCGGACATCGTTGTCAGTCATGTTCCTCCAAAGGTCTTGCCCGTTTTCCCTCTCTGTATTAAACGAATTCGGTCGGCTGAGCCTTCCTTACGCCACCAGCCGGCCGCAGAGGTAGAGCCTGCCGTCGCGGGGCTCGGACTCATCGTAGAGCCGATGGGGCTCCCGCCTCCCCGGTCCGAGCAGGTGGACGACGGGATGGCCTCGGGCCACGAGCAGCTCGGCGATCAGCCTGCGGTGGCAGCGCCACCAGACCGTCTCGGCGCACATGAAGCACGGCGCGGGCTGGGCGAGCTCCCGGCCGAGCGCCTCCAGCCACTCGGCCGTCCCCATCCGCGCCGTGTAGCTACGGAACGCGGTCACCCGGAGGCAGGGGAAGCGCTCCTCGCCCGGCTCGCCGCTGCGCCGGCCGCCAAGCTCGACCGCGTGCCGATAGGCGATCCCCGCCTCCTCGAGGGCCTCGCGCAGCGGACCCTGGTTGAACTGCGGATTGCGGCGGGAGCCTGGGAAGCGCCGGACGTCGACCAGCGTCTGCGCGCCGACCTCCCTCAGCGTCTCGACGAGCTCTTCGAGAGGCCGTACTCCGTGGCCGATCGTCAGGACCGCATGCATACAATCGCCGCCCTGATGGTAGTTAGGGGCAGGCATGGCTGAAACGGTCACGTGGCCGCTCCTGCGCGAGCTCGCCAACTTCCGTGCCGAGAAGGGCTGCGCGGTCAGTCTGTACCTCAACCTGGATCCGTCGGAGGTGCCGACGGCGGGGGATGCGCAGTCCCGGATGAACGCATTGCTGAACGAGGCGGAGAAGAAGGACCGGAAGGACCTCACGCACGAGCAGCGCAGGGGCGTGCTCGCCGACTTCGAGCGCATCGCGCGCTGGTTCGATGACGAGTTCGATCGAGCAGGATCGCGTGCCCTCGCGGTCTTCGCGGCGGGCCTGGACAACTACTGGTCGCCCATGCAGCTCGTCCAGCCGGTCCCGGACATCGTGAAGGTCGGCCGCGACTTCTACCTTGCTCCGCTGGCGCCCGCCGTCGCGCGTGCCGACGGCACGATCATCGCCGTCGTCGGCCGTGAGCAGGGTCAGCTGTTTCGCCTGCGCGCCGGTCGGCTCGAAGAGATCGCCGAGCACTTCGACGAGCAGCCCGGACGCCACGACCAGGGCGGCTGGTCGCAGGCGCGGTACCAGCGGCACATCGAGAAGCTCGTCCAGGACCACCTGAAGGGCGTCGCCGAGGAACTGGATCGCAGTCGCCGCCGCCTGCAGTCGCCGAAGGTCGTGTTGGTCTGCTCCGAGGAGATGCGCGCCGAGTTCACCGAGGAGCTGCCGGCGTCGGCACGTGAGGCGCTCGTCGGCTGGGCGCCGGCGAAGTCGCACGCAAGTCCGACCGAGCTGCTCGAAGCGGTTACGCCTGTTCTCGAAAAGGCGCAGGCGAAGGACGAGGGCGAAGCGATCGACCGCTGGCGCGAGGAGGCCGGTCGCAACGGTCGCGCCGCGTCCGGGTGGGAGCAGACGCTCGAAGCCGCCTCGGACGGTCGCGTCGACCTCCTGCTCTTCCAGGAAGGATCGGACCGGCCGGCTTGGCGCTGCCCGGCCTGCGGTCGCGCTGCGACCTCAGTCGGCAGCTGCCCACTCGACGGGACGCGTCTGGAGCCGGTGGACGGCGGTCTCGACCTCGCGGTTCATCAGACACTTGCCCACGGCGGCGCTGTCTGGGCGATCCGTCATCACCCCGACCTAGCCCCGGTCGAGGGCATCGGCGCACTGCTCAGGTACTGACGGGGATCAGTCTCCGCGGCAGGCTGCGTTGCGAGCCGGGGGACCTTGTGCACGCCCTTCGGACGCGGCGAGACACGAGCGGCTATTCGCGGGACGTGAGACCCTTCACCGGCCGAATTTCCAGAGCGCACGGCGCACGTACTGAGAGTCGCAGCCGCGACCGGAAGACGCAAGCGAGGCTCTAGGCCGCGTCCGCTGAAACGCCCGGCAGCTCAAGCACCGTTTCGGCTTCGAGCTCTTCCTGCTCTTCGACGGCGCGCTCGAGCTTCGTCTCCAGGCGGTCGAGCCGCTTTCCGGCTTCGTGGTGCTTGGACTGCGCGTGGCCGATGTGCGTGCCGATCTTGTCGAAGTCGTCCGCGAACCGTTCGAAGTCACGCTGTAGCTCGGCCACGTACGCCATCACCTCGTGCGCGTGCTCCTCGATCTGCATCCCGCGGAGGCCGAGCGCGATCACCTGGAGGTAGGCCGTGAACGTCGTGGGGGAGACGGGGAACACGCGCCGCTCGTGGGCGTACGCGAGGAGCGCCCCGGTCTTGCCGCATGCGAGCTCGTAGTAGACCGCCTCCACGGGGATGTACATGAACGCGAAGTCGTACGTCCCCTCGTCCGGCCGGATGTATTTCGAGGCGATCGCCTCGATGTGCTGCTTGACGTCCCGGGCGAACTGACGCTCGCCCAGCAGCCGCTCGTCGTCGGTCTCGGCCTCGACCAGGCGGTTGTAGTTGTCGAGCGGAAACTTGGAGTCCACCGGGATGTCGCGGTCCACGCGGACGACCGCGTCGACGCGCTCGCCCGAATCGAAGGTGAACTGCATCTCGTAGGCGGACGGGGGAAGCCGGTCGCGGAGCAGGTTCTCGAGCAGGAGCTCGCCGAAGCCGCCGCGCGCCTTCGGCGGCCGGAGGGCTTGCTCGAGCCGCGCCAGGTCCTTGGCCCGCTCGAGCATCTGCGTCGTCGCCTCGTCGACCTTGCCGAGGCGCTCGTGGATCTTGTTCGTCGTCTGCGACGCGTTCTCGAGTCGCCGGTCGACCTTCGTGTCGAGCTCGCCGAGTCGCCGGTCCATTGTCTCGGTAACTCCTAGGAGATGGCGGTCGACCTCGGCGGTGCGCTCGGCCAGCTGGGAGCTCCAGTCGGCGCGGAGGTCGCGCAGCGCGCGCGCAAGCCAGACGAGCGCACCCGCCAGGCCCGCGGCCAGGACCAGAATCAAGACGACGTCTGCCATAGGACCGACAGACGGTAGAGAGGGGATCGGACGGAGGGGGCGGAGCGCCCGCCCCGCCCCGAACTACGTGCTCTCTCGCTCCGCGCGGGCCTCCGCGGCCTGGTCGCGCTGCTCCTGGGCCATCTGCTCGTGCTGAGACGCGCGGTCCTCCGCGGCGCCCTGACGCTCCTGGGCAGCGCCTTCGCGCCGCATCGAGGAGTCACCCGTGACATCCCCGGCCGCCTTCTTCCCCCGGCCGAGCAGTTTGTCGAGAAGTCCCATCGTTGTGCCCTCCCACTTGTTGGAGACAAGCTCTCGCGCCCAGTATCCGTGACGCCGACGGAAAAACCAACGTCAAACCGTGTTACCCGCCCGAACGACTACAGCCGGACGGTAAGGCACGCGCAGCGGCCTTACCGGGAGGCGAACTGACGCAGGCGGGGACGCCTTGGCGCCCCCGCCTGCGCGACGCGACGAAAGCGCCCGGATCGTTCTTGGGCAAGTGACGCCTCGCGCGCGGAGGCGAGACCGCGTCTCGCCGGGAGCGCTAACCAACAGCAGCCTTGTCGAGCCAAAGGAGGGGTCCGCGGGGAACCTTGGTTCCCCGCGACCATAAAAAACGCCAGAGCCGGCGAACCCGAAGGTTCATCGGCTCTGACTGGACGAGCATATGTCCCTCTCGCTCCGCCCGTCAAGAGGCGGCCTCTCCGAAAAAACGCGCACGTTGCGGACTTCCGCCAGCCCGTGCGTCGAGGGAGAGAGACGGGTACCCTTGCGCGCGCCGTGGCGAAGAAAGTCCGCACCCCACCGCCGCCGAGACGCGTCCAGGCTCCTCAGCGCCGCGAGACCCGCAAGGCGGCCGGGATCCCGACGCGCTCACCGTGGATCTACGCCGCCGCCGGCGCCGCGGTCGCCGGCCTCGTGGCCGCCGCGGTGATCGCCTTCGTCCTCGTCCGCGACAACGGCGGCGGAGCGAAGACCAAGACGACGGGCACGAACTACAACACGCTGCCCGGGATCCGGAAGACGAAGGCGCCCTGGCCCTGGCCTCCGGAGTACGCCACCATCGCCGATCGTCTGGCGCCGCTCGGCCTGCAAACCCTGTCGCAGGAGGGCGTGGCGACGCATATCCACGCGCACCTCGACGTCTTCGTGAACGGGAAGCACGTGCCCGTCCCGGCTCTGATCGGCATCAATCCCGGAGCCAACTACCTGACCGAGCTGCACACGCACGACACCCGCGGCGTGATCCATATCGAGTCGCCGAAGCCGAACGACGAGCTCACGCTCGGGCAGTTCGTGGCGGAGTGGGGCGTCTTCCTCAACCCGCGCTGCATCGGGGCGTACTGCAACGGCCTCAAGTGGTACGTGGACGGGAAGCCGCAGACGGGCAATCCCGCGGACCTCGTCCTGAAGTCGCATCAGGAGATCGCCATCGTCGTCGGCAAGCCGCCGAAGAAGATTCCGGCGAGCTACAAGTTCGCAGGCGGCGAGTAGGTACCGGCGAGTGCCGGGGGCGGGACTCGAACCCGCACGCCCCCGTAGGGGACACCTGATTTTAAGTCAGGCGCGTATCACCAATTTCGCCACCCCGGCCGTGCCAGGATAGCCGCGCGTTCGAGGAGCCTAGACTCCGATCGTGGCCGGGCTAGAAGACCTGCTGGTCGAACAGGCGCAGCTCGAATGGGACACGCCGCTGTTTCGGACTGCGCTGACGCAGTTCGAGCAGGCGATCCCCTACGCCGAGGTCAACGAGTCGATCGTCGAGCGGCTCCGCTATCCCGAGCGCGCCGTGATGGTCGCCGTCCCGGTCCGGCGCGACGCGGGGCACGTGGAGGTCTTCCCGGCTTACCGCGTCCAGCACTCGAGCGTCCTGGGCCCGACGAAGGGCGGGGTCCGGTACGACCCGCACGTCACGCTCGGCGAATGCGCGGCGCTGGCGGTCTGGATGACCTGGAAGTGCTCGTTGCTCCGACTCCCGTACGGCGGGGCGAAGGGCGGCGTTCGCTGCAATCCGCGTGAGCTCTCGTTCGCGGAGCTGCAACGGCTCACGCGCCGCTACACGAGCGAGCTGATGGGCGTGATCGGACCGCAGGAGGACATCCCGGCACCGGACATGGCGACGAACGAGCAGACGATGGCCTGGATGATGGACACGTACTCGATGCAGGTCGGGTACGCGGTGCCCGAGATCGTGACCGGGAAGCCCGTCTCGCTGGGCGGCTCCCTCTTCCGGCACGAAGCGACCGGTGCCGGCGTGATCATGGTCGTCGAGCGCGCGTGCGACCGGCTCGGCTGGAAGCTCTCGGAGCAGCGCTGCGTCGTCCAGGGCTTCGGCAACGTCGGCGGAATCGCCGCGCAGGAGCTGGTGTCGAAGGGCGCCACCGTCCTCGCCGTGTCCGACATCTCGGGCGGGATCTATTCCGAGAGCGGGTTGGATCTCGACGCCGCGCGGGCCTGGGTCGCGGAGCACGCCTCGCTCGAGGGGTATCCCGACGCTCAACACGTCACGAACTCGGAGCTGCTCGAGCTCCCGTGCGACCTGCTCGTGCTCGCCGCGCTCGAGGATCAGCTCACGGCGGAGAACGCGCCGCGAATCGACACGAAGCTGGTCGCCGAAGGTGCGAACGGGCCCACGTCGATCGAGGGGGACGCGATCCTCGCCGAGCGCGGCATTCTCGTTCTGCCGGACGTCCTGACGAATGCCGGCGGCGTCACTGTCTCCTACTTCGAATGGGTGCAGGATCTGGGCCGGCTCTTCTGGACGCGTGACGAGATCCGCGCACGACTCGCCGAGAAGCTCGGCGACGCGTTCGATCGCGTCTGGAATCTGGCCGAAGCGAAGGGAATCTCGTTGCGGCAGGCCGCACTCGTCGCGGGGATCAACGAGGTCGCGGGTGCGCTGAAGGCGCGCGGAATCTACCCGTGAGCGTCGCTCGCCTTCGGCTCGCTCCCGCGGGGGAAACCGTGTTTCCCCCGCGAGCCCCCTTCTTTAGGTCACGCCTTAGCGCCCGGGCCGCTGAGATCGCCGCGAGCGCGAAGGAGAAAGAAGGGGGAAACCTCCCGGTTTCCCCCAATGCCCCTTCCCCCGCTCATCGGCCAAAGGTTGGCCGATGAGCAAAGTACGCGACGCGATGGTTCCGGAGCCCGGAGCGCTCGAGGCGTCGGCGAGCGCGCAGGAGGCGGGCGAGCACCTGTCGGATCCGGCCGTGCGCGCCGTGCTCGTCTGCGACGACGACGGCAAGCTGGTCGGGGTGGTGACGCGCAAGACGCTCGTGAAAGAGATCGTGGCCACGGGTCGCGATCCGCGCGCAACCCAGCTGCGCGAGATCGCCGAGCCGCCGCTGTTCACGCTCGATGCGTCGTTGGATCTCGACGAAGCCTTCCGCGCGCTCGAGGAGAACGATCTCGAGCGGGTTCCCGTTGTCGAGCATGGTCGTCTGCTTGGGATCGTCTCGCGAGCGGTCCTCCAGCGACGCCTCGCAGAGGACGAGCCGCCTGCCGACGTCGAGACCGGTCGGCTCTGATCGGAGGCGTAGCCCAGGTCCTGGCAGCTGCCGTCGTCGTCCTCGCCGGCGGCCCGCCGGAGCTCGCACCACGGAATGCACAGGTCGACAGGGCGTGGTACGTGAAGCCCGGACACATGCTGTGGAGTGGCACCGGATCGAGCGCTCACTCACGATGGACGTCTCGATCTGCTCGTCTCCGACGTCCAGGGGAATCACGCCAGCGGGCCGTATCGGATCGTCACGGTGAGGCGTGGCGTTCCGCGGACCATTTTGAGCGGCACTTGGTCGGAGAGCTCCTGGCGGGTCAGCCAGGGCTCGCTGACCATCGACGAAGCGCGCGGCGGACAGAGCGTGTGCTGCCCAGAGTTCCGCGCCTTCCTGACCTATCGTTGGAACGGCCGCCGGCTCGTCCTTTCGCACACGCGGCTCGCCAGGCAGTCGACTTAACAGCAGGTATAGGCGCCCGGCGGCGCGGCGCCTTCTTCCTCTTCCGGCAGCTCGGCGGCGGCCAGGGCCGCACCGTCGAGGATGTCGCGCTCGCTGATCTCGAGCACGTCGACGTCGAAGAACGCGAGCGTCTCGCGCGCGATCACGGCGCCCCCGACGATGACTGGGGCACGCTCCGGGTCGAGCGGACGGAGGTTGCGCCGCTCGGCGAGCGGAACCGACGCAAGCCGCTGCAGCTGCTCGTCCAGAGCGGCCGCGGTCAGCTCGAATCCATGCACGCGGTCCCGGTCGTATTCCTCCAGGCCGAGGGCGAGCGCGGCAATGCTCGTGATCGTCCCGGCCACGCCGACCGCGGAGTGCGTGCCGCTCCGGATCTCGTCGGGGACGCGCTCCGCGAGCAGCGCGCGCACCGCGGTCGCGCACGCATCGAGCTCGTCCGGGGTCGGCGGATCCGTTCGGAGGAAGCGCTCCGTCAGCCGCACCGAGCCGATGTCGAGGCTGTCGTGCCAGCGGACGCCGTCCGGCTCGGCGGCGACGAGTTCGGTGGAGCCGCCCCCGACGTCCACGATCACGGTGCCGGCGGCGAGTTCGCGATCCGAGGTGACGCCGCGGAACATCAACATCGCCTCGTCGTGCCCGGAGAGCAAGCGCGTACTGAAGCCGTAGCTCCACTCGATCTCGCCCAGGAACGCCTCGCCGTTCTCCGCGTCGCGGATCGCGCTCGTCGCGACGGCGAGCGTACGCTCGGCGCCGAGCGACTCGAGCGTCCGGCGATAGTCGGCGAGAACGTTTCGCACGCGCGCGACCGGGACAGGAAGAAGCCGGCGACGCGCGTCGACACCTTCGCCGAGACGCGTTACACGTGTCTCCCGCTCGATGTCCGCAATTCGCCCGTTCGAGATATCCGCGACCAACAGACGCGTCGAGTTCGTGCCGATGTCGACGGCGGCAACGCGTGTCACGAGAGTCGACTGTACCGTCCGGCCCATCGTTAGAGTGTTTGCCCGTTGAGCCGAGCCCGCCGCCTCCTCTACCGGCTCGATCCGGTGCTCCAGATCAGCCTCGTGATCGGGCTGGCCGAGGCGTACCGCCTGCTCCGGAGGCTGATTCCGACCGATTGGCCACAGGCGACGGCGAACGCCCATCAGGTCCTCCGTCTCGAGCAGGTGAGCCACTTTGCCTGGGAGCAGGGCATTCAACACTGGTTCCTGCGGTTCCCGGAGCTCGTGCGGGGGATGAACTGGTTCTACCTCTCGAGCCACTTCGTCGCGACGGGCGCGTTCTTCATCTGGCTCTACTGGCGCAACCGCGAGGGGTTCTCGATCTTCCGGGACGGGTTCCTCCTCGCCACCGCCATCGCGCTCGTCATCCACTGGCGCTACCCCACGGCGCCGCCCCGGCTTGCGGACATGGGGATCCGGGACACGATCGATCTGTACTCGGGGGTCAACATCGGCAAGCCTCACCACGAGCGCTTCTCGAATCCCGTTGCCGCCGTGCCGAGTCTTCACGCCGGTTGGGCTCTGGCGCTCGGGGTCGGGCTGACGCTGTACGCGCGCAACTTTCTCCTGCGCGCGGCCGGGGTCCTCTATCCGTCTGCAGTGATGCTGACCATCGTCGTGACGGGGAATCACTTCATCTTCGACGCCGTCGCGGGCGCGCTCGTGATGGCGGTCGGCTTCGCGGCAACGGCGCCGTTCCGCGTCGGCGCGCGCGAGCCTGCCTACGCGCGCTCCTCCCCGTAGTCCCCTGTAACGCGCGGCCGTCTTTCCAAGACGGTAGCTGCGACAACCGGGAGACGAAAGGAGTTCCAATGAATGACTTTGTGTACGTGCAGACGAACGACGCCGATCACAACGAGGTCGTCGTGTTCGGCCGGCGCGACGACGGCACGCTCGAGCGGCTCGGGGCATATCTCACCGGCGGGAAAGGCTCCGGCGCGCCTCACCTTCCGTCGCAGAGCTCGGTCGTGCTGGACGGCGACCGCTTGTTCGTCACGAACGCCGGTAGCGACGACGTGACGTTGTTCGCAAACGAGGGCGAGCGCGTCGTCGTGCTCGACCGCGTGACGTCGGGTGGCTCCGCGCCGCGGAGCGTTGCTGTTCACGGCCGTCGCGCCTACGTGCTCAACACCGGCGACGAGCCGAACATCTCCGGCTTCTCGCTCGAAGGGGACAAGCTCGTGCCGGTCCCGGATTCGATCCGCGTGCTCGGCGAGGGCAGCGATCCGGCGCAGGTGGCATTCAGCCCGGACGCCCGGACGTTGCTCGTCACCGACCGCGCGGACAGCATCCACGCGTTCGCCGTCGACGGCGCGGGCGTGGCGCAGGACAAGGTCACGTACGGCTCGTCGGGCGCAACGCCGTACGGCTTCGACGTGACGCCGGACGGTGTCCTCGTCGTGACGGAGGCCGCCGGCGCGCAGGTCGGCAAAGCATCGGCTTCCTCGTACAGGCTCGGTGGGCCGGCGCAGCTCGCGCCGGTCAGCGGGGCCGTCCCGAGCACGCGCAGTGAGGTGTGCTGGGCGGTGATCAGCAAGGACGGCCGGATTGTCTTCGTGACGAACTTCGGCGACGGCACGATCTCGTCCTATGCGATCGCGGAGGACGGCAGCATCGAGCTGCGCGAAGCTGTGGCGGCGACGACGGTCGACGGCGGGCCGGGGATCCGCGACGAGGCGCTCAGCTCAGACGGGCGCCACCTGTACGCGCTTCACGCGGACACGGGCCGGGTGTTCGGCTGGAGGGTCGGCACGGACGGCTCGCTCGACCCAGTCGGGTCGGCGAACGGCCTGCCGCTGACAGCAGCGGGCCTGGCGGCAAGCTAGCCCCGATTGGAGCTCGGCGAGCTATAATTCCGGCTGCGACGCGGGGTGGAGCAGTCAGGTAGCTCGCCGGGCTCATAACCCGGAGGTCGCAGGTTCAAATCCTGCCCCCGCTATTCCACAAAGGCCCGCAAAATGCGGGCCTTTTTTTTCGACCGTGGAGACACTCGCGCAAACTTTGGAGCCTTTTTTGGAGCCCCTTCACTCTCTAAAGCGTTGATTTTGCGCCGTTAAAGCCCTTCACCTCGACTCCGAGTTCGAACCAGCCGTGCTCGACTACGGGATGCGGCACGCCCGGTTTTGAGAAGGAATCCCTCCAGCTCCGCGGGCAGGACGCGA
>WNGA01011704.1_pt1 | contig 19918 bp, 19 predicted proteins | sample 5400061 | NCBI WGS metagenome assembly WNGA01 (sample SAMN13153366, study PRJNA577476) | soil metagenome | isolation source: 100 cm soil or saprolite under grassland replicate 2 | place: USA:California | collected 2016-06-15
GGAGCTTGGCGCCGGTCGCGTTGGCGACCCGGCTCGCGGCCACGAGGCCGGCTTCGCGCGTCGCGCTGCCGCCGATGAGCAGCGCGGACGGCTCGCCGGACACCAGCACCTTGGCCACCGCGTCGACCACGTCGTCGGCGACCGCCGCGCGCGTCGCGGGCGGCGTGGGCTTTGCGGGCTCGGCGCCCTCACCCCACGACACGTCGGCCGGCAAGATGAGCGTGGCCACCTGGCCCGGCGGACCGAGCGCCGCCGCCACCGCGTCAGCGGCGTCGCGGGCGACGTCGGCCGTGCGCTGCGACGCGCGCATCCATCCCGACACGCTGCTCGCCGCGCTGGCGATGTCGGACTGCAGCGGCGCGTCGTACTGCTCGTGATAAGTGGCGTGGTCGCCGACCACGTTGACGAGCGGGGTGCGGGCACGCCGGGCGTTGTGCAGATTGGCGAGCCCGTTCCCGAGCCCCGGTCCGAGGTGGAGCAGCGTCGCCGCCGGCTTGTCGGCCATGCGGCCGTACCCGTCGGCGGCGCCGGTTACGACGCCCTCGAAGAGACCGAGCGCGCTGCGCATCTCGGGCACGGTGTCGAGCGCGGCCACGAAGTGCATCTCGGAGGTGCCGGGGTTCGTGAAGCACGTGTCGACCCCGCAGCCGACGAGCGTCCGGATCAGCGCCTGCGCACCGTTCATGTCGTCCTCCGCACCACAGCTGATCAGTCGAAGAGTGTGCCGGGGTTGAGAATGCCGTTCGGGTCGAACGCGGCCTTGATGCGGCGCATGAGCTCGACCTTGGTCGGATCCTCGAGCTCGAGGTAGTAGCGCTTCTTCTCCTTGCCGACCCCGTGCTCGCCCGAGATGGCGCCACCGAGCGCCATGCCCGTCTCGAAGAGCCCGCGCATGACCTTGTAGCGCTGCTCGGGGTCGGGCTGGAAGACCGACAGGTGGATGTTGCCGTCGCCCGCGTGGCCACAGCCCGCAATGAGTGACTGATGGGTCTGACCCAGCTCGGCGACCTTGGTCATGAACTCGGGGATCGTCGAGCGCGGCACCACGATGTCGACGATGTCGTCGGCGCCGTTGGCCTTCGCGACCCAGAAGACCTTCTCGCGGGCGTCGATGAGCTGCGCCGCGGCTTGGCCGGGCAAGACGTACACGTCGAGGGCGCCGAGACCGGCGAGCTGCTCGCCGAGCTCATGGACGTCCTCGTCGAGGCGGTCCGCGTGTGCGTTCTCCATCATCACGACGAGGTAGGCGAGGGCGCGCTCCTTGACGTCGGACGGGATGCCGAGGTCGAGACCGACGTGCGCGGTGATCACCGCCATCGTGCGCGTGTCGATGTACTCGAGGATCAGCGGGCCGATGCCGCTGGCGACGATGGCCGGGACCGCGCGCGTCACGTCCTCGAGCACCGGGAACGGCGCGAGCACGGTGGCCTGGTGCTCCGGGCGCGGGTACAGCTTGAGGATGGCCTCGGTGACGAGCGCGAGCGTTCCCTCGGATCCGATGACGAGCTGGGTGAGGTCGTAGCCGGTCGTCGCCTTCACGAACTTGCCGCCGGTGCGGATGACGTCGCCGTTCGCGAGCACCGCCTCGAGACCCAGCACCTGATGCCGGGTCACGCCGTACTTGACGGCGCGCATGCCACCGGCGTTGGTGGCGACGTTGCCGCCGAGGCTCGCGCTGTACTCGCCGGGGAAGACCGGGTACACGAGCCGGTGGGCGGCCGACACCTCGTCGAGCTGTTCGAGCGTGACACCGGGTTGCACGATCGCCACGTGGTTGCTCGTGTCGATCTCTACGATCTCGTTCATGCGCTCGAACGACACGACCATGCCGCCGGCGCGGGGGACGGCCGCGCCCGACAGCCCGGTGCCGCTGCCGCGCGCCGTGACCGGGATGTTGTGCTCGTTCGCGACCCGCAGCAGGGCGGAGACCTCGGCCGTGCTCCCGGGGCGGACCACGAACGCCGGCGTCTCGGGCGTGGCGGTGAGCGCTTCGTCGTGTCCGTAGTCTTCGCCGATCGCGTCGCCGGTCAGGAGGTCGCCCGGCCCGACGATCTCGCCCAGCTGCTCGGCGACGTCGGCCATGTCAGGGCCGCCGACCCGTGAAGCAGAGGAGCTCGATGCTCGCGTCGGCACCCGCCGGAGGATCGATCTTCGGGCCGAAGGTTCCCGTGTTCCGCAGCACTTCGTCGTTCGGCCGCAAACGCTCCAAGACGAGCGCGGCCGTCTCGGCGTCGAGGCGCTCGTCGCCGCCGGTGGCGCGGGCGAGATCCCACGTGTGCACGAGGAGGTCGCCCATGCGAATGCCCACGGACATCTCGACGGGTACCTCGCCGCTCCGGCCCGGCAACGTCTTCTCGAGCACACCCGGCCTCCGCAGCACGGCCATCGCGCCCTCCCGGATCGCCTTCCACGTGGCCTGCGGATCGGCGCCGTCGGCGATGGTCATGCCGAGCCCTTCGGGGATCGCTCGCTGCACGTCGATCACGTGGTCGACGAGCTGGCGAACGGTCCAATCGACGCACGGCGTCGGGTTCGTCCACTGGTCGTCGGTCACGACGTCGAGTCGGGCGGTGAAACCCGTCGTGGCCTCCTCGTAGCGGTCGATGATGTCCACGAAGCGTCCCCCTCCTTTTCTCCTACCGCGTCCCCATCATCGCGAAGGAGCAAAACGCCCGCTGGGGCCGATCCGGGGCCCTCTGGTACCGTGATGCTCGCGACGCGGGGTGGAGCAGTCTGGTAGCTCGTCGGGCTCATAACCCGAAGGTCGCGGGTTCAAATCCCGCCCCCGCCACCAAGGAAGACCAGGTCAGAGGCCCCGGACGAAGTGTCCGGGGCCTCGCTGCATTCGAGCTTGCAACCATTTTGCAACCCAAATGGTTGCAGCCACGTGCGCGAGACCCATCCGGGTGACGGGTACTCACCGCCATATCGACAGATCCCGCATCAACCGGATTGTGCGACGAGCTCGCAAGCCCGAGCGGTTTCGCCGATGTCGTGTCTCGAGACGGCATCGAGCGCCGCTGGCCACGCAACTGAGCTAAGCGTTCACCCGCCCGGCGAATCACTTTCGTCCACGTCGACTGCGGGCTTGGATCGGTCCGGAGACGACGGCCATCGAGCGACATGGACCAACGCCGACCTTTGAGCCCAAGGGGCTTGGCTTGTATCCAGTTGAGGCGGTCGACGTGTCAGACGCCGGTCCCGGCCGGATGCGACCCTTTTTCACGTTTCCGGGAAATGTGGCGTTCGCGCCCGTCACGTTCGGCCCGCCCGACAGACAAGAAGAAGAGCGAGAACACCGCTCAGAGGCCGAGCAAGAGGTGAGCACGATGGCGACCGATGTCCGCAGACGGCAGACCAGCCCTGGGGTTCCGCCGAAGCGACCGCGCCCGACCTGGCCGGCGCGGATCGCCGCCGCGCTGCCGGGAGCGTTCCTCGCTGTGGTGTTCGGGTTCTTCTTCATCACGAAGACCTCGGAGGCGTGGACAGCCACGAAGAGCGTCCGGGCGCTCCTGGTCATCGGCGGCATCGTCGTCGGCTGGGTAGTGCTGGCGTGGGTGCTGCGGCGGTTTGTGCGCTGGGTTTGGATCCGCTCGGCGATCTTGTCGGCGATCGCGGTGGTGATCGCGGTCGTGGTCGTCCGTCCGTACTACGTGGACACCCGCGACGACACCAAGCTGGTGACGGGACCGGTGCAGGATGCCTCGCAGCTAGCACCGGCCGCCGCCGGCCCGGCTACCGCTCCGGCGGCGCCTGTCCGTGTCAGCGCCGGCCAGCTCCGGGGCATCGAGCACTCGGCCAGCGGGGAAGCGTCGATCATCCGCCAGCCCGGTGGGTCCTATGTGGTGCGGTTCTCGAACTTCGACATCGAGGGAGCGCCTGATCCGATCGTGTACGTGATTCAGGGCGAGAACCGCGACGACCCGGGCGGAGTAGAGCTCGGTGGCCTCCGGGGCAACGTCGGCACCGACTCCGATTACGCCGTGCCCCGGGGGGCCGAGCCCGGGGCGGGCTGGACGGTGCTCGTGTGGTGCCGGGCTTTCGGTGTGCCGATCGCCAATGCCACGCAGTCGGCCACCTGACGGGCGGGACGAGCGCTCAGCGTTTCTGTCGGGCGGACCGGAAGACGGCCATGAGCTGCTCGCGGTCGGCAGCTGGGAGGGCGTCGACGTCGTCTTCCGTCAGCGTGCCGGCGATCTGAACGACCCGTTGGATCTGTTCGAGGATGCTCGTGCAGCCGGGGCAGACGCCGAGGTGGGCTTCGAGCCGTGCTCGAAGCTCGGCGGGGATGGCACCGTCGAGGTAGTCAGTGACCATGTCCACGAAGACGGCGCAGGGGAGGTCGTCCTCGGGAGGCGGCGTCGGCGGGTTCGGAGTCATACCTTGGCGCTTTCGAAGTACCTCTCGAGCGCGCGGCGCACCTTCGAGCGCGCCCGATGGAGCAATACACGCTGGTTCGTCTCGGAGATGTTCAGCGCGTCGCAAATCTCCGACGAGGTCCACGCTTCGACGTCGCGCAGTGTCATGACCTCCTGTTGTGCTGGTGGCAGGGTGCGCATGGCCTCGCGCACTACGGCGACGGTCTCGGCCGCCTCGAGCCGACCCTCCGGCTCGTGTTCCCACGGGAGGGGGAACGACACCCAGTGTCCGGCCGGGTCGTCCGCGGGAGCGGAAAGGAAACGGTCGGGGTCGATCGCGGGCTCGGCGCCGTCTTCGAGCACCGAGCTGGCGGAGGCGAAGGGAACGCTTCGATGCTCGTGCACGCCTCGGGCCCGAGCGATGTTCATGAGGATTCGGTAGAGCCAGGTCTTCAGGGAGGAGCGGCCTTCGAAGCGATCGATCCCATTGATGACACCCATCCAGGTGTCCTGGACGACCTCATCGGCGACTGCGCGGGTTTGCACGTAGCTCATCGCGACCCTTCGGAGGGAGCCGTCGTAGCGGCCGAGGAGCCAGCCGAACGCGCCCTCGTCACCATCGCGCAGCGCGGAAACGAGAACGGTGTCGTCCAGGTAGTCGGCTTGCCCGGTCCTTGCGGGGCGCTCCACGGCCGCAAGTCTCGTTCGCCATCCACCGGGAGTGCAACGGATCCGCAACCGCGAGATGGTTCATGACACTTCAGTGAGCGCCGAGGGCGAATTTGTTACACGGCGACGCCGGCCGGTGGCTCGGCTACAACAAACCGAGCTGGCGAGCTCTTGCCACGGCGTCGGTGCGGGTCGAGACGCCGAGCTTTGCGTAGAGACCACCCAGGTGCGTTTTTGCGGTGTTCACGGAGACATGCAGGGCGGTTGCGATCTCCGTGCGCCGCAGCGGTCCCGGCAGTAGACGCAAGATGGCGCGCTCCTTGTCGGTGAGGTCGAGGGATCGGGGCACACCGCCCGAAGTGCGGCCGCGCGCACGCCCGGTCCGTTCGAGCATCTCGATGAGGATCCCAGGATCGGGACAGGCCGCGACCGCAGTGCGCGCGTCGGTCAGCGCGATCCGGGCGCCGTCGTCGTCGCCCCTGCTGCGACGTGTCTGGGCCAGCTCGATCGTGGCGTAGGCCGTCTCGACCGATGCGATGCCGCGCCTGGAGAGTTCCAGTCCGTGCTCGATGGCGGCGCACGCCTCAGCGCCTCGCCCCTGCAGCTCGAGCACTTTGCCGTGAGCGACCCGCGCCATCGTGGTCGCCCAGTGCTCCGAGAGCCCGTGGCGCTCCGACACCGCGAGCGCGGCATCGGCGAAGCGGGCGGCATCGGCGATCTCACCGCGCTCGAGATGGATGACGGCGCGACAGCCCTGACCGTGGAGCACAGCAAGCTCGTTGCCCGCTTGCTGAGCGCGATCGATCGCTTCGACGAGCGTGTCCTCCGCGCTGTCAGGTGAGCCTGCCCAGAACTGAGCAATGCCGGAGACCGGGCAGCCGATGGGCCGCCACGGCGACTCCGCGAAGCGCGCAAGCTTGTCGGCGCGTTGGCCTGCTTCCTTCGCTTCGGTGACGTTGCCCGTCATGTATTGATGGATTGCTTGCAGCGCAGCGACACCGGCCTCGACTGTCCGGTCGGTGTCAGGCGACGCCCACGCGCCGCGAGCACCTTCGGCCAATCCGATCCAGCGGTTGAGGTCGTCGAGTCGTCCGGTGTTGATGCCGATCCACGCGCGTGTAAGACAGAGGCGGGGATCCGCCACCAGAGCGTCGGGCGGGAGCGCCTCCAACCACTCCGCGACGGTGTCGACCTCGCCCCGCTGGAGAAACGTGTACCAATTGTCGGTGATGAGCTGGGCCGCGCTGGCTACGTCACCGGCAGCCGTCGAATGATGGATCGCCGCCTCCACCGAGCCGTGCCGGCCGTGCCAGGCGGCGGCGCGCCGGTGGAGTATTGGCACAGCGTGCGGTTCGGTGCGTTTGAGTTCGTGGGACAGCAGCTCGCGGAACAGGCGGTGGTAGCTGTACCACTCGCGTGTCGTGTCGAGTGGTTGCAGGAAGAGGTTCGAGCGCTCCAGCTCCTCCAGCAGGCGGTCGGAGCCGGATGCGTCGAGGACCGCGTCGCAGAGCGGGCCTGACAGCCGGTCGAGAATCGCGGTGTGCAGAAAGAAGTGCCGCACCTCCTCGGGTTGGCGATCGAGCACCTCGGTGCCGAGATAGTCGACGATGTGCCGGTTGTTGCCGGTGAACGCGGCGATGAAACCGTTGCGGTCGGGGCGGTCCTGCAGGGAGAGCGCGGCCAGATACAGTCCGGCGGCCCAGCCTTCGGTGCGTGCCTGCAGGGCGGCCACGTCCCCGGAGTCGAGCCCGAGGCGGAGCACGTCGTTGAGGAATGCGTCGGCTTCGGGCGTCGAAAAGGAGAGTTCACGTGCCCGCACCTCGTACAGCTCACCGCTGGCGCGTAGCCGGGCGAGCGGCAATGGCGGGTCGGCCCGGCTCGCCAACATGAGGCGCAGCGTCGGAGGAGCGCGGTCGACGATGTACTCGATGCCCGTGTGGATCTCGCTGTTCTCGATCATCTGGTAATCGTCGAGCACCAGCGCGAGCGGCTCTGAGAGAGCGGCAAGCTCGTTGAGCAGTGGCGCAAGGAGCGCATTCGCGTCACGCGAACCGGGGAGACCGAGCGAAGCGAGAGTTGTCGTGCCGATGCTGGGCGTGACGGTCCGCAGCGCGGTGACGATCCCGGTCCAGAAGCGCGTCGGGTCGTTGTCGCCGGTATCGAGCGTGAGCCAAGCGTGGGATCCGTCGAAGGGGCGCGTGTACCAGTCGGCGAGGAGTGTCGTCTTCCCCCATCCCGCGGGAGCGCTGACGAGCGTCAGCCGTCGCGGGCCGGGATCATCGAGCCGTGCCAGCAGCGCAGCTCGCGTGACGCGGCTCGGCCGCACCGGGGACGGTCGTAGCTTCGTCGCGATGACGTCGGGTACTGCGGCTGTTGCTGATAATTGCCCGCCCGATTTGTCCATCGCTTCTCCTGCCGAAGCAAGACCATAGGCGCGCCAGCGCCCGCCCGTTACCGCCCGTGGTCAAAGTGGTGCTCGAGCACGGCGCGCACCCGGGTGCGGGCTCGGTGCAGGAGAACCCGCTGGTTCACCTCGCTGAGCGCGAGCGTTTCGCACACCTCAGCTCCGCTCCAGCCTTCGACGTCGCGCAGCGTGATGACCTCTCGCTGGCTGCGGCCGAGCGCCGCGATGGCGTCGGCGACGACGTTCATCGTCTCGCGGCAGACGAGTTCCTCGTCCGGTCGACGCTCCCAGGTGTGCGGGGCCGACCGCCATCTCCCGGACCAGCGCGGGTGCTCGGAATCGAGGAAGCGATCGGGGTCGACGGACACCTCGCCGTCTCCGTCGGTTTGGTTCGAGGCCGACGAGAAGTTGACACTGCGGCGCTCGCGTACACCGTGGGCTCGTGCGATGTTGCGGAGAATGCGGAAGACCCAAGTCTTGACGGACGAGCGACCTTCGAAGCGCTCGATGCCTTCGATTACCCCGATCCAGGTTTCCTGGACGACCTCGCTGGCCACCATCTCATTCGGCACATAACACCGCGCGAGCCGGCGGAGCGCGGGTCCGTACGCGTCGATCAGGTCCGAGAACGCGTCCTCGTCCCCGGCTCGCAGCCGGGCCGCAAGCCCCGGATCGTCGAGCGTCGGCTTTGGCGCCGTTCGCATCACGGGAGTTCCGTGACGCTGACGAGGTCGAGACCGAGGCTTCCGAGCTGTCCGAGCAGCCCCTGCAACATCGCCTGGTCCGTGAGCTCACCCTCGAGGGCCGTCATGCGTGCATCCGACTCGAGGACCATCCCTTCGAAGGCCTCTGCGAATCGCTCGCTCAGTTGGCCTCGCACGACGATTCGGTACCGCTTTGGTTCCATTGTCCGAGCATCCGGAGGAAAGGGTGAGTTGGCTTCACCCATCCGGCGGTTTTTTGCGGCACGAACGCGTCGAAAGAGTCAAACGGGACGCGCGCGGTGTCAGGGTTTGGCCGCGCTTGCCTCGTGGACCGCCCACGCCGCGTTGATGAGGCCGATGTGGCTGAAGGCTTGCGGGAAGTTGCCGAGGAGCTCACCGGTGTTCGCGTCGACCTCCTCTGCGAGGAGACCGACGTCGTTCACGAAGGCGCTCGCTCGCTCGAAGGTCTCGCGGGCCTGGTCGACCTCTCCGGCCAAGGCGAGGGCGTGGGCGAGCCAGAACGTGCACAGCAGGAAGGTGCCTTCCTCGCCCTCGAGACCATCGTGGGCGAGGTACCGGTACACGAGTCCGTGTTCATCGGTCAGCCGCTCGGCGATGGCGTTGATGGTCGCCCGCATCCGAGGGTCATCTGCGGGAAGGAAGCCGACGATCGGCATCATGAGGTTGGAGGCGTCCAGTTCTTCGGAGCCGAAGGACTGGGTGAAGGCGCCGGCCTTCTCGCTCCACCCGTGGGTGAGGATGGCCTCGGCGATCTCGTCGCGGCTGCGCTTCCAACCGTCGACGCGATCCTGGGTATCGAGCCGGTCGGCAAGCATGATCGCCCGGTCGAGCGCGACCCAGCACATGAGCTTGGAGTAGAGGAAGTCGCGCGGCTCGCCGCGAATCTCCCAGATGCCCTGGTCCTTCTCGTGCCAGCGAGCGGCGGCGGTGTCGGCGAGGTCGGCGAGGAACTGCTTCGTGACCGGGCCCAAGCGGTCGAGCTGGTCCGGCAGGCGGTGGGCGGCGTCGAGCAGCTCGCCGTAGACATCGAGCTGGCGCTGGCTCCAGGCGCCGTTGCCCACTCGCACCGGCGCGCTGTCGCGCCAGCCCGTGAGGTGCGGCAGCTCACGTTCGCTGAGGTCGCGTTCGCCGCCGATGCCGAACATGATCTGGAGATCGACGCCCCGGCGCACCTGGGATGCGGCCGCGCTCGACATGAAGTCGAAGAACTTGTCGGCTTCGTCGGGGCACGCCGCGACCCAGAGAGCCTGGACGGTGAAGCTGGCGTCGCGCACCCAGGCGTAGCGGTAGTCCCAGTTGCGCGAGCCGCCGGGCGTCTCGGGGAGCGACGTGGTCGCGGCGGCGCAGATGGCTCCCGTCGGGAAGTACGTGAGGGCGTAGAGCACGCGACCGCTGTGGTGGACGAGCTCGTGCCACGGGCCTTCGTAGCTCTGGTGCAGCTCCGACCAGGTCCGCCACGCGTGTGCGGTGTCGTCGAGCCGGGCGCCGATCTCGTCCTGGGGCCAGAGGCGAGGAGGTTGCTCAGAGCTCGTCGCGTGACCGAGCGCGAAGTACATCGCCTCGCCGGCGTGGACGGTAAAGCGACCCCGGCCGACGAGATCGTCGTCGACCTCGATCGGCACCGGTGACGAGAGCGCCAGAACGTGGGCACCGCCCTGCGCGGTGATGCCGCCGTCGACGGCGTGCAGGAGCGGATGGATGAGTCCGTACTCGGGGCGGGGTGCATACTCGAGCTCGAGCTCGACGTCGCCGTCGACGCCCGTCACCCGGCGCATGAGCACCGAGGGTGCGCCGCCGCCGAGTTCGTGGCCGCGCTCATTGCGACCCACGGCCAGGGCGTCGACGAGCGCGACCGTGCCCGTCGCGGTCCGGAACGTGGTCTCCAGCAGCATCGTCTCGTCGACGTAGCAGCGACTGACCTCGGCGTCACCCGCGGGACGGATCGACCAGTGGCCGGCGCTCTCGTCGAGGATGCGACCGAACACCGACGGGCCGTCGAAGCGCGGGAAGCACAACCAGTCGACCGAGCCGTCCTTGCCGACCAGGGCGGCCGACTTGCAATCGGACAGCAATGCGTATTGTGCGATGGGTAGATGGGTCATGGCACCTCAGTGATCGCTATGGCGAATGCGTTACATCGGCGACGTGCGACGTTCGAGCCGCTTCCCAGGCCGCGCGCGACTCGGGTTGCGTGGGATCGAAGTCGGCCTTGATCCGTCGAAAGAGGTCCTGGAGATCGACCCAGAGCTGGTAGGGCGACGGCCGGCCCCAGAACCAGTAGCCGACGTAGACCTCGTCGATCACGAGGCCGGGCGCGACCACCAGGGTGTGGGGAACGTTCGCATGGTGCTCGGAGTCGGTGTACTCCTCGATCTCCAGTGTGCGCTGCACCTCGAGCCCGGCGTCGGAGAGGTACGGCCAGTACGCGCCGGTCGAGATGCGTAGCCGTTGGACGTCCGGCAAATCATTGGGCAGGACGGTCACGAGTTTCGTGAACGCCACCGCGCACCACTCGTGGAACTTGATCATCTCCCGCTGGTGCTGACGCTCGCGGGGGCAGTGCTCGCCCCGACCGAGGAGCACGATCATCGGATCATCGCCCTGGATCTCCGACAGGCGCCGCACGGCCCCGGTCTCGTCCGGAAGCGCGAAGTCGGGGAGCGTCGCTCCAGGTCGGAGACCTTTGCTCATGATGGCCTCACGTTGTGGGTGCGGTAGCGAAGGAAGAGGAAGCCGTCGTCCTCGCACACCGATCGGAGGTCCAACCCGGACGTCGGGTCGAGGGACGGTCCGCTCACGATGCGCTTCGCATCGCCGCCGACGACGGAGGGGGAGAGCGTCAGGCACAGCTCATCAAGCACGCCCGCGCCGGCGAGCTGGGCGTTCAGACTCGGGCCGCCCTCGGCGAGGACCGAGCGGGCACCGCGCTCGCCGATCGCGCCGAGCGCGCGTCCCAGGTCGACGTCGCGCTCGCCGGCGATCAGGACATCGGCGACCTCGGCGGCTCGGGCGCGGTGATTGGCCGGTGCACTCGCGACCGTGACGACGAGCGGCCGAACGGTCGCGGCGGTGAAGAACGGCGCCTGCCATTCGAGGTTGCACGTACGGGAGACGACAGCGATTGCCGGCACGGGCGTCTGGCCCTTGTGGCGACGAGCTTCCTGCGTCTCCGGCGGCAGCTCCGCGGGGCCGTAGTCCTCGGCCCGCATCGTGCCGGCCGCGACCAGCACGACGTCGGCGACCGAGCGCACACCCCGTCCACAGATGTGGCGCCGTCGACGCTGGCGATCATGTTGAGGCGCACGCCCGACCGGCCATTTGCCTTTGGGACGTCGCGATACACGTCGTTCGGGTTGACGGGATCGACGGTGGTCGGGAACAGCTGGCGCATGGCGTTACGAGTCGTCGCCGCGCAGGACGTCCCGGCAGCGCCGGTAGAACGTCAAGGCAACGGCCCGCTGGTCGGGAGCCTCGACGAGCTCGCTCATCGGGAGAACCGCGCCGCCGAAGCCTTCAGCGTTCCAGACCTCACTCTCGGGCACGGCGTCGAAGTTGGCGGGGACCACGTAGAGGTAGGGCTGCGCGATCTTGGCGTCGCCGGGCGAGGCGCCGAAGGTGGCTCGGCGGTCGTCGGGCAGGCAGTCGAAGGCAGCGTCGAAGTGCTCGGGCCACAGCTGCAGTACCAGTCACCGAGGAACTCGGCCGCCGCGGCGTCGACGCCGAGGTCGTCGTCGGGGTCACCTGGGGACGGGACGTCGAAGGTCTCGGCCCAGGCGACGTCGGGTGGTCCGTCGAGCGCGAAGGCGGCGGCCGCCGCCAGTGTGGTCACGAGCTCGACTTCAGCGTGATCACCCTGCTGGCGCACGAGGTGCGTCCCCACGACGCGCACCTGCTCGTCGGCGCCGAAGAAGGGGGTGCCGACGCCGCCGAGCGTGCACCGCAACGCGATCTTGCCGTTCGCCGCGCGGCGAGCGGGTGACACCACGTACACGGCCAATCGGTGGAGTGCCAGCTTGGTCTCGGGGAGCGTCGCCGGCGGGTGCGGCAGGCGGCGGTAGGCGCCGAGCCATCGGGCCGCGGCCCACGCAGTGTGCTCGGGCCGGTCTCGGAGCCACGCGTCCCACGTGACGTCGGCGCCAGCAATCGGGCTCACGACCGGTGATTCCGAGGGCGCGTCTGTGGCGACGGGATCGTCAGCGAACCAGTCGCCGTCCACCACCGCGGGGGGCGACGGCTCGAGCACGCGGGCTACGAAGGCATCACCGACGACTTGCTGCGCCTCTCCCTGCGCGTCGCGTGCGCCGAGCATGGATGGGTCTTCGACAGCGGTTCGTGCATCCGAGCGTGGGTTCATGTCACTGCAGTGCGCGCCACGGATCGGGCGTTACGCGTAACGCGAGCCGCTCTCAGCGCACAGCAAATACGACATCAGCGCCGCTCAGTTCTGGAGGAACGATGAAGGGCCTCGAAGGCAAGACCGCAATCGTGACCGGAGGCAGCTCCGGCATCGGCCAGGCCATCGCCATCGGGCTGGGCCAGGAAGGCGTCAACGTCGCCGTCAACTACGTCGGACAGCCCGAAGGCGCCGAGGCCACCAAGGACGCCATCGACCGCGGCGTCCAGCACTGCATGAAGGAAGTGGAAGCCGCCGGGGCGCGTGCGGTTCTCGTCGCGGCCGACGTGTCCAAAGAGGACGAAGTCGAGGCGATGTTCAAGGAGGTCGCGGGGGAGCTCGGGACCGTGGACTTCCTCGTCAACAACGCCGGCATCCAGGTCTCGGAAGACTCCGACGCTCTGGACCCGTCCGCGTTCGACCGCGTCCTCGCCGTGAACCTGCGGGGATCGTTCCTATGCGCGCAGCAGGCACTCCGCCAGCTGCTGGCGGAGAACCGTCCCGGCGCCATCGTCAACGTCTCATCGGTGCACCAGATCATCCCCAAGCCGAAGTTCCTGAGCTACTCCGTCAGCAAGGGCGGCATGCAGAACCTGACTCGCACGCTCGCGCTCGAGTACGCGGGCCGCAACATCCGAGTCAACGGGATCGGCCCGGGCGCGACCATTACCCCGATCAACCGGGCCTGGGTGGACGACCCGGTGAAGCGGGAGATGGTCGAACGGCACATCCCGATGCGGCGCGCCGGCGACTCGGAGGAGATGGCCGCGGCCACCGCGTTCCTGTTGTCCGACGACGCCGCCTACATCACCGGCCAGACACTCTTCGTCGACGGCGGCCTCACCCTTTACCCGTCGTTCGAGACCACATGGTCGTCGGAGTGACCGGCATGACCGCGGAAACCCCGGCCACGCACGAGGCGTGGTGGCCGTCGCGATACGGCGCCGACGATCAGGCGGGCGCGCTGAACGAGATCACGCCGACGGCGGTCGCGCGTGCCGCCGGCCTCGTGCGGACGGGGCGCGTCTACGACTTGGCGTACACGCTCGACGACAACATCCCCGCGTTTCCTGGCCGCACATTCCACCAGTACCTCACCACATCTGCACACCAGCTCAACCGGCGCGCCCCCCGCGCCGGCACGGAGGGGTTGGGGCGCAACAACGTGAACTGGGTGGTCGAGTACGTCAGCGCGCCGTCACAGATGGGCACCCACATGGACGGCCTGAACCACCTCCAGATCGGGGACCGTGCCTACAACGGCAACCGCCTCTGCGACGTGGTCGAAGAGCACGGCACGAACCGCCTCGGGATCGAGACCCTCCCGCAAGTAGTGACGCGCGGTGTCATGCTCGACATCGCCGCCGTGCGGTCGGTCGATCGCCTCGAGTCTGGCGACGTCATCACGCCCGAGGATGCCGACGCGGCGCTGACGCGACAGCACCTGACTGCCGAGGCCGGCGACGCGGTGCTGTTCCACACCGGCTGGGGGCGTTTCTGGGGCGTCGACAACGACGCCTACGTCGACGGCGAGCCCGGACCCGGCATGGCGCTCGGGGCATGGCTCGTCGACCATCGCATCGCGCTCACCGGCTGCGACACCTGGAGCTTCGGGCCGGTGCCTCCGGAAGACCCCGACGAGCCCTTCGTCGTCCCCCAGACGCTGAACGTCAAGCACGGCGTCGTGGTGCTGGAGAACCTGCGCCTCGCCGAGCTCGCCGACGCGCGAGTGGGGGAGTTCATGTTCGTCGTCTCGCACGCCAAGTTGCGGGGCGCTACCGGCGCGTGGGTTGCCCCGCTCGCCATCGTCTAGGAGGACCCCATGCCTGAGCACTACGACGTCATCGTCATCGGCTCAGGGGCAGGAGGGGGCACGCTCACGTACGCCCTGGCCCCGACCGGCAAGCGCGTCCTGCTCCTCGAGCGCGGCGGCTGGTACCCGAGAGAAAAGGAGAACTGGGACTCTACGGCCGTGTGGGGCGATCTTCGGTACCGCAACGCCGGCCACTGGACCGACCAGAACGGCAAGGAGTTCAACCCGAAGCAGCACTACTACGTCGGGGGCAACACGAAGGTCTACGGCGCCGTGCTGTTCCGCAAGCGCGAGCGCGACTTCGGGCCCGTGCACCACGTCGACGGCGTGTCCCCGGCGTGGCCGCTCGACTACGCCGACTTCGAGCCCTGGTACACGAAGGCGGAGCAGCTCTACTCGGTGCACGGCCAGCGGGGGGTCGATCCTCTCGACCCTCCGAGCACCGCCCCGTACCCGTACCCGCCTATCAGCCACGAGTCACGCATCGAGCAGCTGGCTCACGACCTCAAGGGCGCGGGGCTTACGCCGTTCTCGCTCCCGATGGGGATCATGATCGACGAGGAGAACCCGGAGAAGAGCGCCTGCATCCGGTGCGCGACCTGCGACGGCTACGCCTGCCTCGTCAAGGCCAAGTCCGACGCGCAGGTGGTCTGCGTGGAGCCGGCGCTCCAGTACCCGAACGTGACGCTGCGCACAAATGCGCGGGTGACGCGCCTCGAGACCGGTGATGACGGCCGTTCCGTGAGCACCGTCGTGGTCGAGCGCGACGGGAAGCGAGAGGAGTACTCGGCTGATGTGATCGCCGTCTCGGGCGGCGCGATCAACTCGTCCGCGCTCCTGCTCGCCTCGGCCAACGACCGCCATCCCCACGGACTCGGGAACAGCTCCGGGATGCTGGGTCGCAATCTCATGCTCCACAACAACTCGTCGCTCATCGCGATCTCGAAGACCCCGAACCCGACGCTGTTCCAGAAGACGCTGGGGGTCAACGACTTCTATTACGGCGACGGCGAGTGGGACTTCCCGCTCGGCGCGATGCAGATGCTCGGTCGCAGTGACGCCTTCCTGATCTCGTTCGACGCTCCCGACGCCGATGATCCAGCCGATCTCGCCGCGCACTCACTCGACTTCTGGCTGACCACGGAGGATCTGCCGAAGCCCGAGAACGGGGTGGAGGTCACGGGGGACGGTCGCATCAAGCTGACCTACACGCCGTCGAACATCGAAGCCCACGACCGGCTCAAAGCCAAGTTCCGGTCGCTGCTCGACACCATGCGGTGCCGGGACGAGATCATCGACCGATCGACGTACCTGGGGGGCAAGCTCGGGATCTCGGCCGTGGCGCACCAGAACGGGACCGCCCGCTTCGGTACGGAACCGACCAGCTCGGTGCTCGACGTGAACTGCAAGATGCACGACCTCGACAACGTGTACGTGGTCGACTCGAGCTTCTTCGTGTCGAGCTCGGCGGTGAACCCGACCCTCACGATTATCGCCAATGCCTTGCGCGTGGCTGACCATCTCGAGACGCGTCTCGGATGAGCGTCACGATTGCCGCTGGGGCGCTGGAGGCGACGTTCCTGCCCGAGGTCGGGATGCTCGGTACGTCGCTGCGCAGCGCCGGCGCGGAGTACGTCGCCCTCGCCGAAGGCGTCGCCGGCTATCGGGAAGGCCGCCAGACCGGGTTGCCGCTCCTCGCACCGTGGGGGAACCGCCTCGAAGGGTGGCGCTATCGCGCCGCCGATGTGGATGTGGACCTCGAAGGGCTGGCGCTCACCACCGAGGAGCACGGACTTCCGATCCACGGCACGATGACCGCGGCGGTTGGCTGGGAGGTCGTCGAACGCGAGGAAGCACGCCTATGGACACGCTTCCGATACGGTGCCCGGCCCGACCTTCTCGCCGCGTTTCCGTTTCCGCACGATCTCGAGATCGATGCCCGCGTCGACCGTGACGCGCTTCAGATCGCGACGACGCTGCATCCGATGTCCGATCGCCCTGTTCCGGTTGCGTTCGCATGGCACCCGTACCTTCGGCTCCCGAGCGGCGACCGGGCCTCGTGGCGGCTACGGCTGCCCGCGCGCGATCACCTCGAACTCGACACGCGTGGCATACCGACGGGCGCGTCGAAATCGGAAGATGCCGAAGACGCGCCGGTCGGTGACCGCACCTTCGACGACCTTTACGCGCTCCGTGACGACCACGAGCTCGCGCTCGAGAGCGGCGGTCGGCGTTTGACCATGCAGTACGACACCCGGTACCCGTACGCGCAAGTCTTCGCGCCCCCCGGCGCCGACTTCGTGTGCCTCGAGCCCATGACCGCGCCGACGAACGCGTTGAACATGGGGGCATGCCCGCTGGTCGCTCCCGGACAGTCGTTCACAGCCCGCTTCTCCATCGCGATCACGTAACGCGCCCGGCAGACCTGACACTGAGTCACCATGGACAATGAGTTCGATGTCATCGTGATCGGAGGCGGACCAGCCGGAGAGAACGTCGTCGGCCGGTGCGCCGACGGCGGCCTGGAGGTCGCGCTCGTCGAGCACGAGCTCGTCGGCGGCGAGTGCTCGTACTGGGGCTGCATTCCCAGCAAGACGCTCATTCGCCCCGGCGACGCCATCGCCGCCGCCCGGCGCGTTCCCGGCGCGGCAGAGGCCGTCACCGGACCCCTCGACGCCGCCGCCGCGTTCGCCCGGCGCGACTACATGGTCAACAACTGGAGCGACGCGAGCCAGGCCCGCTGGCTCGAGAGCCAGTCCGTGGCGCTCGTAAGGGGCCGGGGCCGGCTCGCAGGGGAGCGCGCCGTCGAGGTAGAGGCCGCTGATGGCTCCACCCGCACCCTCGCGGCGCGGCGCGCCGTCGTGCTCGCGACGGGCACGGGTCCGGTGATCCCGCCCATCGACGGCTTGCGGGACATCTCAACCTGGGACAACCGCGACGTCACGTCCGCCAAGGAGCTGCCCCGCCGGCTGCTCGTGCTCGGCGGCGGCGCCATCGGCGCCGAGATGGCCCAGGCATTCAAGCGCCTGGGGTGCGAGGAGGTCACGGTCGTAGAGGCGCTCGACCGGCTGCTGGCCATGGAGGAGCCGTTCGCGGGTGAGGAGCTGCGCGTCGCCTTCGAAGCCGAGGGCATCACGGTGATCGTCGGTTCTCGCATGACCGCGGCGCGTCGCGACGGCTCCGACGGCCCCGTTGTCGCCACCCTCGAGGACGGTCGCGAGCTCAGCGCCGACGAGATCCTCGTCGCCGTCGGCCGCCGGCCGAGCACGGGCGACGTCGGCCTCGATCGCGTTGGCCTCGGCGACAAGGCAGGACGCTTTGTCGATGTAGACGACGCGTTGCGCGTGCAAGGCGTCGACGGCGACTGGCTCTACGCTGTCGGCGACTGCAACGGTCGGGCGCTCCTCACGCATATGGGGAAGTACCAAGGCCGCTTGTGCGCCGCCGTCATTCTCGGCAAGGACGCCACGAGTGTCGCGGATCACGGCATCGTGCCGCGCGTGACGTTCACCGACCCGCAGGTGTGCGCAGTCGGGCTCACCGAGAAGCAAGCGCGCGACGACGGGTTCGACGTGCGCGTGGTCACGTACGGCACGGGCGACGTTCCCGGCGCCTACACCCTCGGCGAAGGCGTGTCCGGAACGAGCCAGCTCGTCGTCGACGAGCGGCGGCGCGTGATCGTCGGTGCCACCTTTACCGGGCCCGGCATCCAGGAGCTCCTCCACTCGGCGACGATCGCCATCGCCGGCGAAGTCACCGTCGATCAGCTCTGGCACGCCGTCCCCGCGTTCCCGACCGTCAGCGAGGTCTGGTTGCACCTGCTCGAGGCGTATGGGCTGTGAGCAAAACGGTGATGGCCGCACCGCAGCCCGCAGCGCCCGAAGTCTCTCGGGGCCCGACGATGGCGCTCGGCATGGGGAAGCGATCCTGGCTCGGGAGACTCGTCCGTTGGCTCGCGGGACGGTCATCAGTCGCGCTCTTCGGGATGTTCCTGGCCTGGTTCACCGTGTGGACCGTGGCGGCCTACCTGGTGCTCGACGCGGTCATCGCGACGCAGGACCAGTCAGATCTCGGGGTTATCGCGGGTTCGCTCATGGGCGCCCTGGGCGCGCTGTTTGCGTTTCTCACCGCGTTCGCCATCACGACCGAGTGGGGCCAGCACCGCGACGCGGAGAACACCACCGGTATGGAAGCCGACGCGTGCATCCGGCTCGCGTGGGTGAGCGATTCCCCGGGCTGCGACGGGGTAGCCATCCGCCGCGACCTGGCGGCATACGTGCAGTCGGTGCTCGACGAGGAGTGGCCGACTCTTGCCAGGCATGGTGACGGCTGCGATGCGACCCACGACCGAATGAGCGCGCTGCAGTATCGGGTCCGCCACATTGCCGCCGAACCCGATGTGCCGGCGTCGGTGTCCGCGGACCTCACCACCGCGGCCGACGCGATCGCCGTGACCCGCTCGAATCGCTTGAACGCTGCCGCCCGTGACCTTCCTACGCCGCTATTCCTGCTCGCCTTCCTCAGCGGTGTCGCACTCGCGATCAACGCCGTCGTGCTCGCCCTGCACCTCGACCGTGGCCACAGCGTGGCAATCGCCGGGATTGTCACGCTCATCCCGTTGGACCTCGCGCTGTTGCTAGCGATCGCCATGCCCTTCGGCGGCGATCTGTGCGTCGACGCCCATCCGCTTGTCCGGGTCCTCGGGAACCTCAGGAGAGGGCGATATGGACCGCTCTGACGTCGGGCACGGCGGGTTGCCCTCACCGGTCGCTGGGGTACCGCGGTGAGCTACGACGAGGCCGTATCTCACGTCGTCGACGTCGTCGAAGGTGTTGGCGCCGGGATCATGGTCGTCGGTGCGCTGGGCGCCTTCATCCTCTTCGCGCAGCAATTGCGCCGCGGAACCGAGCGTGCCTACCAGCAGCTCCGGGAGAACGTCGGACGTGTCATCCTGCTCGGGCTCGAAGTGCTCATCATCGCCGACATCATCCGGACAATCGTGGTGGAGCCATCGCTCGAGAGCGTCGCGGTACTCGGGATCATCGTCGTAATCCGGATCGTGCTGAGCTTCTCCCTCGAAGTTGAGATCGACGGCGTTTGGCCGTGGCGCCGCTCGCGCGCCACATCAGAGCGTGTTCCAGAAGTCCGCCGTGTGCCCAGCCCAGCTTCGGATCGAGTGAGGCCGGACCATTAGTAAGCGTCGGTCGTAATCGCACAACTGTGTATGCCCATAACTAGCGCCGGGCCGGACGTGGTGGACGGATGGACTCGCGAAGCCGCAGGTCAGCGTGCGTGCGCGCGATTCCCGGTACTCAGCGGACCCGGCGCGGCGTGACTCATAACCCGAAGGTCGCGGGTTCAAATCCCGCCCCCGCCACCAACGAAAGAGCAGGTTAGAAGGGGTCTCGGAGCACCGCGGCCCCCTCTCGGGCCGAACGACACCGCGGCGCGCCCGATGTCTGACCTCCTGCGGATCCCTGGCCTACTTCGCTCGCTTTGGCCTTGCCTTTCCGCCGGATGTGTTGAGGGCGACCGCGGCACGGATGAGCGCCTTGA
>WNGA01010469.1_pt1 | contig 19913 bp, 19 predicted proteins | sample 5400061 | NCBI WGS metagenome assembly WNGA01 (sample SAMN13153366, study PRJNA577476) | soil metagenome | isolation source: 100 cm soil or saprolite under grassland replicate 2 | place: USA:California | collected 2016-06-15
CAGAACATCCTGAACTCGCTTCCGCGACGGGTCTCCGCGGTCGTACTTCCACTACTCACTGAAGAGAATATAAATGCTAGCCATTCCCCCATCAAGGGGACGAAGGCAGAGGCACGCCGCAACGCCGCAGGGCGACGGGACGCCGACGGGTGTCCGCCAATGGCGGGTCCGAGGTCGGGCCCTCCTTAGGTCGGGGCGACTGGATTTGAACCAGCGACGTTTCGGCCGCCAGCCGAATGCGCGGCCAGCAGGAAGCGTGCCTGGTCGGTCCCCTCAGGCCGCTGTAGCGGTTCGAACTACGGGATGGTGGGGTTTCCCGGCCTGTCTCCCGGAAGAATCGGCGGGCCTCGCAGTGAACGCTTACTATCCGGCTGCCTCACTAGGAGGGTTCCTTGCAAGAACACGTTGCCGCTCAAGCGGTGTCTCACCCGCTCCGTCGCGAGATCCTTGACGCGCTGGCAGACGGTGCGATGAGTCCGAACCAGCTGGCAAAGAAGCTCCAGCAGCCTCTCACGAACGTTGCGTACCACGTCCGCAAGCTCGCCGAGCTAGGCGCCTCGGATGTAGCCAAAATGTAGCCACGATCCTCCGGCGAGCCGGTGAAACGCCGTGCGAGCTCGGCGCTCGCGAAACAGCGTCTCGAGGAGAAAGCGGCTCGTTTGCAGCGGTTTCATGCGAGCCGATGCGAAGTAGTGCAAGCGGACGACGGGCCTCGAACCCGCGACCTTCGGCTTGGGAAGCCGACGCTCTACCAACTGAGCTACGTCCGCGCGGGGGCCGATTCTAGCCCGCAATCTAAGGTTCGGAGCGGCCATGCGGAGAGTGCTCTCCCCCGTTCCGATCGCCGTGATCTGCGTCCTCGTCGCGCTTGTCGTGCTGCTCGCCTACGGGCTTGCTCAGAACGAGCCTGACCTGTCGGCGGAGAAGTCGCTGCAACGGGGCGAGCGCAAGCAGGCGCCCGCCATCGAGCTGCCGGTGTTGGGCGGGAGCGAGACCGGCTCGCTTGCGGACTACCGTGGTCAGGTCGTGGTTCTGAACTTCTGGGCCTCGTGGTGCACGCCGTGCCGCTCGGAGTCCCCGCTGCTCGAGCGCTGGCAGGGTCGGATGAAGGGCAGCGGGACCGTCCTCGGGATCGACGGAAACGACGTCACCTCCGATGCGCAGGACTTCATCCGGAAGTACGGCCTGACCTACCCGATGCTGCGCGACCGGGACGGCGACACGTCGTCGGACTACGGGGTGCTCGGCTACCCGGAGACCTTCGTGATCGACCGGCAGGGCCGGATCGCGGCCGTGCAGCGCGGGCCGATCGACGAGAGCTTCATGAAGGCGAACGTGGAGCCGCTCTTGTGAAGCGGCTTGCCGTGCTGCTCGCCGTGCTGGGACTGGCGACCTTGCCGGCGGTGGCCGCCGCGAAGGACTGCCCCCAGACCACGCTCGGCGACATCGAGGACGAGGTGATGTGCCCGGTCTGCGGCACGCCGCTCGGGCTCGCCAGCGAGGCGCCCCAGGCCCAGCGCGAGCGCGCGTACATCGACCGGCTCATCAGCCAGTGCAAGTCGAAGGATCAGGTGAAGCGGGCGCTCGTGGCGGAGTACGGCGACAGCGTCCTGGCGCTCCCGGGGGACGAGGGCGACGACAGCCTCGGCGATGTCCTCGTGTACGTGATCCCCGCTCTCGGCATCCTCCTCGCAGCGGCGGGGATCGGCTTCGCGGTCGTGCGCTGGCGGCGGCCGCGCACGCGCGGCGCGGGCCCCGCACTAGCCGGCACCGACGGCGCCCGGCTCGACGACGACATGGAGCGCTACGGCCTGTGATCGCCGCGGAGGGGGTCGACGCCACCGTCTTCGCCGCCTTCGGTGTGGGCTTCATCTCGTTCGTGTCGCCGTGCGTGCTTCCGCTCGTGCCGGGCTACCTGTCAACGATCTCGGGTGTCTCGTTTGCGGACATCCAGGAGGGCGAGGGCCGCACGAAGGTCCTGGGGGCGGCGATCCTGTTCTGCCTCGCCTTCACTGCGATGTTCGTGGCGCTCGGCATGACCGCCACGGGCCTCGGCCAGACGCTCCAGGACCACCGGGCGGTCCTGCGGCAGATCTCGGGGATCGTCATCGCTCTGCTCGGCGTGCTCTTCATCGCGACGCTGTTCGTGCCCAAGCTGAACCGCGAGTGGCGCCCCGAGGAGCTCATGCGCCGCGCCCACACCGGAGGGCCGATCGTCGCCGGCCTGGCGTTCGCGGTCGCCTGGCTCCCCTGCACCGGGCCGACGCTCGGCGCCATCCTCACCGCGGCCTCGCAGGAGACGACCGTGGGCCGCGGCGGCGTGCTGCTCGCGTTCTACGCGCTCGGCCTTGCGGTGCCGTTCATCCTCAGCGCGCTTGCGTTCACCACCTTCTCCGGCATCTTCCGCTTCTTCCGCAACCACTACACCGCGATCACGTTGGTCTCCGGTGTGATCCTGATCGCGATGGGCGTGCTTCTGTTCACCAACGAGCTCACGCGCCTGAACTCCGAGGCGCTCCGCGCGATGGACGACCTCCACCTGAACTTCTTCAGCGAGCTCTAGCGAGCGAGCCGCCGAAGGAAGGGCAGGACCGTCTTCAGAAAACGGTTCGTGCGCGGGGCCGCCGAGACCGGGTCCAGATGGGCCGCATGGCGGTCGTCGACGACCACCGGATGCTCGATCCGAGACATCCTCGCCAGCCGGCGCGCGCCGCGCGCCACCCGGCCCTCCGTGAGGTCGGTCGAGTACGCGTAGAGCGGCACGTCGATGCGCTTGGCGTGCCTCAGCCGCAGCCCGAGGTAGCGAGCCGCGGCGGTCGGGCGCAGCGGGCTCGCGGCGTCGATGTCGAGGCGAAGGCGATGCGGGTAATACCACTCGGTCGCGTTCGGCGCGGACGCCGCCCACGCCCTCGCAAGGCGCCGGATAGGCGTGAGCTCGCCGTCTCGCCAGCCGCGCGGGTCGCCGCTGTCCGCGAGCCGCCCGGCATGGACGTGTATGTCCGCAAGGAGGTCCGGGGAGGTCGTTTCGTCGAACGCGAAACCGAATAGCGCCTCGTTCGTCACGCGGACCTGGGGCTTGACGAAGTCCGGCAGCGCCGGGTACTGCTGGAGCACCGACGGTTCGTCGGGTCGCCTGTAGGCCCACAGGGCGGCGACCTGCGCGAAGATGCCGTTGATCTCGGGGAAGCCGAGGCCGAGCAGGTCGTCGAAGATGTCACCCGCGCGGATGTCGGCCAGCTCGGCCTTCGCCCGCGCGAGATCCGCGGAGTCGAAGCTGCCGAGCAGGCCGCCGTCGATGAGGACCAGCCCGGCCAGCTCGCGGTACCCGGGGCGGCCGTGGAAGTCCCACGCGGCGTACGCCACGGCGGTCGACGCGCCCGCCGAATGGCCGCCGAGCACGACGCGCCGACCGTGCCGGCGTGCCCGCGCGATCACGCTGTGAAGGTCGGAGAGCTGGAGCCGGAGGCCCCAATCGGCTGCGAACTTCGCATCGGCGCCGTCGACCCGCCTGTAGTGGAAGCCGAGGTAGTAGTCCTGCGCCTGCTGCGGGTCGCCGCTCTCGAACACCGAGGTGTCCTCCAGGGCCTGCTCGCGCCGGTCGACGATCCAGACCTGGAGGCGCGGCACTCGCCGCACGATGTCGCGGGCCACCAGCGTGATCGAGCCCGCGCCCCCGTTCGTCCCCGGCACGAGCACCAGCACCGTGTGCGCGGTCGCGGGGCCGAGCTGCTGCACGAAGACGCGGTCGTACTTCGACGGTCCCGGCCCGGGCGGCATCTTCATCGGGATGTAGCGGTCGGCCGCCGCCGCCGGAGCGGCGAGCGCCAGGAAGGCCGCGACCGCCGCAGCGAGCCGAGCCGTCACATCTGCTCCGGCGCCGCCACCCCGAGCAGGTCGAGCGCCTGGGCCAAGACGCGCTTGGTGAGTACGCAGATCGCGATCCGCACGTCCTCGTCGCCGCCCTCCTCGGCGGCGCCGACCACCCGGCAGTCGCGGTAGAAGGCCGAGAAGTCCTGTGCCGTCTCGGTCGCATACGCGGCGATCCGGTGCGGCGCGCGCCGCTCGCCGGCCTCGCGGATCGCCGCCGGCAGCTCGAGCAGACGCTTGACCAGCGCCCGCGCCGACGGGTGGAACTGCTCCGCGCTCGCACCGATGTCCGCCGCGAGCGCCTGCTTCACCCGCTCCTCCCCGGCCTTGCGCAGGATCGACGCGATCCGCGCGTGCGCGTACTGCACGTAGTAGACCGGGTTGTCCTGGGACTCGCTGCGCGCCAGGTCGAGGTCGATCTCGAGCGTCGTGTCGTTGCTGCGCGAGGCGAGGAACCAGCGCGCGGCGTCGACGCCGATCTCGTCGAGCAGGTCGTCGAGCGTCACGATCGCGCCGGCGCGCTTCGACATCTTCACGCGGCCGCCGGCCTCGGTGAGGTTGACCAGCTGCATGATCACGATCTCGTAGGCGTCCGGGTCGCCGCCGAGCTCCTCCCAGGCGATCCTCATGCGCGTGATGTGGCCGTGGTGGTCCGGCCCCCAGATGTCGATCGCGCGGTCGTAGTCGCGGCCGATCTTGTGGACGTGATAGGCGATGTCCGAGGCGAAGTAGGTCCACTCGCCGTTCGAGCGGCGCAGCACGCGGTCCTTGTCGTCGCCGTGGGCGCTCGTGCGCAGCCAGAGCGCGCCCTCGTGCTCGTACACGTCCGCAAGCCGGTCGACGGCCGCCTGCACCTCGCCGCGCCCGTGCAGCGTGCGCTCCGAGAAGAACTCGTCCATGTGCACCCGGAAGCGCGCGAGCGTCGCGCGCACGCCCTCGACCATCAGCTCGATGCCGCGCCGGGCCAGCTCGTCCGGGTCCGCCTCGGCGGCGCCGTCGATCTGCTCCGCGAGCTCGCTCACGTACTCGCCCCGGTAGCCGTCCTCCGGCGGCTCCTCGCCGCGCGCCCGCGCCCGGATCGACTCGCCGAAGCGCCGCACCTGGCTGCCGGCGTCGTTCACGTAGTACTCGCGCTCGACGCGGTGCCCGCCGCGCTCGAGGATGCGCGCCAGCGAGTCGCCGTAGGCGGCGTGGCGCGCGGAGGCGATTGTGATCGGGCCCGTCGGGTTGGCGCTCACGAACTCCACGTTCACGTGCTCGCCGTCGCTGCCGGCGCCGTATCGCTCGCCGGCCTCGAGCAGCGCGGCAAGCGTCTCGAGGTACCAGCGGTCGGCCATGAACAGGTTGAGGAAGCCCGGGCCCGCGATCTCCACGCGCTCGACGGTCTGCCCGAGCCGCTCGCCAAGGCGGTCGCCCAGCTTCTCGGCGACCGCGCGCGGCGGCTCGCCCAGCGACGGCGCCAGCAGCATGGCCGCGTTGGTCGAGTAGTCGCCGAAGTCCGCCCGTGGCGGGCGGTCCAGCCTGAGGCCGGCGCGCCGGCTATTGCCGGCCACCTCGGCGGCGGTCTCCTCGACGGCGTTGGTCAGGCTGGCTACGGGGTCCATGACACCACTAATAGTGATACGGCTCGCCGGCGAGGATCTTGTGTGCGCGGTACAGCTGCTCCAGGAGCACCACGCGCGCCAGCTGATGCGGCAGCGTGATGCGGCCGAGCGAGAGCCTCGTGTCGCACTCCTCGAGGTCCAGCCCGTGCGGCCCGCCGATCACGAAGCAGAGGTCACGGCCCTCCTGTCTCCGTTCCTCGAGCCAGCGGCTCAGCTCGACCGAGTCGAAGTCGCGCCCGTCGCTCGACAGCAGCACCAGGTGCGCCCGCTCGGGGATGCGCCGCGGAACGCGCTCGTCCTCGCGAACTTCCACCAGCTCGATCCGCGCGTGCCCGGCCAACAGCCTGCGGTAGTGCTCCACGTCGTCCTGAAAGGGCGGCCGCAGGCGCCCCACAGCGATCACCGAGATCCGCATCAGCGGGTGCGATACTACGCGCGTGTCCGAGGACGGCGAGCGCCACTTCAACATCCACACCGATCCCGACACGATGGCGGGGCACTACGCGAACTTCGCCAATGTGTCGCACTCGGACTACGAGTTCACGCTCACGTTCGCGCGCGTGGACCACGAGGTCGAGGAGGGCGAGGTCCCGGGAGTCGTCGTCTCGCGGATCAACCTCTCGCCGCGCTTCATGCGCGAGCTGATCGACGCGATGGAGGACAACTTCTCGAAGTGGCGGACGCGCGAGGGCATCCGCGACCTGCCCGAGTTCGACGACCCGGCCGAGACCGGCTAGCCCTCCAGATAGCGCAGGCAGACCTCCACAGCGCCCTCGATGCTCGACCAGTCGAGGTTGTCCGGGGTGTCCGAGCGCCAGTGGTACTCCCGTGGGAACTTCGTCTCGTCCACGCCGCCGAGGGTGCAGGTCGGGTAGCCGGCGCGTAGGGCGATGAGCGCGTCCGTCGCAGCGACCGTGCGCAACCCGCGCGCAAGCTCCACGCCCGCCGCCGCGCCGGCGCGGCCGAGCGCGTCGCGTGACGCGTCCGCGTAGTAGCGCATCCGCAGCATTCCCTCGGCCTCGACGACGCACAGGTACGGCGACCCCACGCACTCGAGACAGACGAACTCGGTCGCCCGGCGATCGAGCTTCGCGAAATGGCGGCGCCCGAACGCCTGCATGCCCTCCATGAAGGCCTCCTCGGAGCCCGTGGAGAGCAGGATCACGCGCACCCCGCGGGGCGGGCTCCCGGAGAGCTCGTGCGCCAGCGCCACGAGGACCGCCACGGCGCTCAGGTTGTCGTTCGCGCCGGGAACCACGGGGCTCGCCCCGATGTTCGCCATCGCCGCGCTTGCGCCAAGCGAGAAGAACAGCCCGCAGCGCCTCAGCCAGCGAGCGCCGAGCAGGCCCCAGAGCGCGAGGAAGACGGGCCCGAGGAACACCCCGAAGATGATCGGCACGCTCTGGTTGGCCCGCTCGTGCAGCTTTGGGAACAGCCGCATCCCTGCGCGCGGCAGCGCCGGGTGGAACACGAGCCCGCTGTGGGCGGCGTCGTGGTGGGCGATGAAGACGACGGTGCGCTCGGCCTCAGCCGTCCCCGCCTCCGCGACCACGTTCCACGTGGGCCGCTGCGGCAGTGCACGGCGGCGGAACCAGAGCCGGCCGCCGCTCACGTCGTCGTAGACGGCGGCCGAGGCGAAGGCGCCGGCGAGCGCCGCCGGGAGGCGGCCGAGCCGAGCCGCCAGGGCCGAGCCGGCGTTCAGGAGGCCGAGCGGCCACCAGTAGCCGCCATGGGCGCGCTCCTCCTCGACGCGAACTTCGCGGCAGCCGGCGCCGCGGAGCTCGTCAGCGAGCCAATGCGCCGCGCGGCGCTCGCCCTCGGACGCCGAGGGACGCTCGTACGAGGCGAGCTCGCGGACGACCCGCTCTATCAGGGGGCGACGGCTCAAGAGGCGCGGCAGCCTACTTGGCGCGCCAGGCCTCGCCGGCTCCCAGCCGCTGGAGCGTGGTCGGATGGGTGTCGAAGAGGACGTGGAGCAGCTCGGGCGGGTCCGGGTCCGAGATGTTCGACAGCGAGATCCGGCGCTCGAAGTCGATGAAGCCCTGCGCGTCGTCGGTCAGCTCGAGAGCGAACGAGTCGGCGCTTGCCTCCACCCGGCGCGAAAGCGTGTTCGAGGCGCAGCCGAGGCCGAGGCCCACGAGCGCAATCGCGAGCGCGATCGCGGGCAGCGCCACGGGGGTGGCGAGCCGCCGGCCGCGCGCGAAGCGCTCGGCGAGCGCCTGCGCGAGGAAGGTGCCGGCCGGGGCGACGATCGCGAGCCAGGCCAGCCCGCGCAGCAGGTCGTCGTGCTTCTGGTGCCCCAGCTCGTGAGCCACGACCACGCGCAGATCGTCGCGCGGGAAGTCGTCGATCAGGTTGTCGTAGAGCACCACGCGCTTGCTGTGGCCGAGGCCGATCACGTACGCGTTCGCGGCACTCGTACGGCGGCTGGCGTCGACGCGGTAGACCTCCCCCACGTCCACGCCGGCGCGGTCGGCGAGCCGCAGGACCTCCGCGCGCAGCTGTCCCTTCGGCAGCTTCTCGAAGGTGTTGAAGACCGGGTCGATCACGATCGGGTAGAGCCAGATGGTCACGACGCCGTAGGCGACGACCAGCACGGAGGCTGGCGCCCACCAGCGCCTCGGGAAGCGGCGCACTAGCCCCATCGCCACGAGGCCCCCAACCGCCGCCGTCACGGCGCCGATGCCGGCCCCCTTGACCACGTCCACGGCGTAGTCCGGCCACGACTGCGTGGCGAGTCCCACGTCCAGGGCGCGTGAGCGCATCCAGGCCCGGACCGGGAGCCCTGTGACGACCAGCACAAGCGAGATCCCGGCGCCGGCCGCGGCGCCGCCGAGGAGGGGCCTCGACTCGAGGCGCCGCAGCGCGCCCTGCGGGGGGCGCCACGCCAGCACCGCGAGCGTGCCGATCCCGATCCCCAGGCCGGCGAGCCCCAGCACCCGCTGGAGGTCGCGGAAGTCCTCTGCGCGATCCAGCTGAGCGGCCGTGAAGTACTGTTGGGCGTCGACCGGGGCGGGCTCGATCAGGCCGCTTCGCGGCCGGAGCAGGAAGGTCGCCGCAGCGGCGGCGGCCACTGCGACGACGAACGCAAGCGACAGCCGCGAACGCCCCATCTCCCGACACTGTAGAAGCCTCCAGATGCGCATCGCCCTGCTCTCAGACGTCCACGGGAACCTTCCCGCCTTCGAGGCGGTGCTCGGCGACGTCGAAGAGCAGGCCGTCGAGGCCGTCTGGTGCCTCGGCGACCTGGTCGGCTACGGCGCCGAGCCCGACGGCTGCGTGGAGCTGGCGCGCGACCGCTGCGACCTGTCCCTGGCCGGAAACCACGACCTCGTCGTGACCGGGGAGATCCCGATCTCGGACTTCTCCCCCAGCGCCGCCGCCGCCGCTCGCTGGACTCAGGAGACGATCGAGGACGAGACGATGGCCTATCTGAAGGGGCTCGTTCCCGCCGACCCGGAGCGCGAGCCGGCGCTCTACCACGCGAGCCCGCGCGACCCGGTCTGGGAGTACGTCCTCTCGACCTGGCAGGCGGACGAGTGCATCGACCTGATGGATGCCCGCGTGGGCGCCGTGGGCCACTCGCACGTGGCGCTCTGGTTTCGCCGCGACGACGAGGGCAAGGTCTCGGGCGCCACGGCCGACGCCGACTCCGAGCTCGTCCTGTCGGACGGGCGCTGGCTCGTGAACCCCGGCGGGGTCGGCCAGCCACGCGATGGTGACCCCCGGGCCGCGTGGCTCCTGCTAGACACCTCTACGTGGAAGGCGAACTGGCGGCGGGTCGAATACCCGATCGACGAGGCAGCGCGAGCGATCGAGGACGCGGGGCTCCCGCGCATGCTCGCCGAGCGTCTCTACAGCGGACAGTGAGGGCTCTCAGGCGGATATTCCCGGTCGTCGTCGTCGCTCTGAGCGTTGCGCTTGCCGGCTGCGGCGGCGACGACAAGGGCAAGCCGATCCCGGCGGCGACGGCGACGGCGCTGCAGAGCCAGCTCAACGGCGTTCAGGCCCGACTCGACCAGGGCAGCGCGGGCGCGTGCAAGGACATTCTCGAGGGATCGAGGGGGCCCAACGAGCAGCAGGTCAACGACCTCATCGACGCGATGCCCGACGACGTGGACGCCGACGTGCGCTCGGCGCTCGAGGACAGCTTCGACAACCTCTGGGACCTGGTCCAGCAGGAGTGCGACGACAGGCAGGCCAAGGAGGACGAGGCGAAGCAGCAACAGCAGCAGCAGGAGACGACGCCGGCGGAGACGGAGACCGAGCAGGAGACCACGCCAACCGAGACGACCCCGACCGAGACGACTCCGACCGACGAGACGCCGCTCCCGAACGACGGCGACGGCGACAGCGGCGGCGTGCCGGGGAACGGCAACGGCGGGGGCGCCGGCCCCGGCGCCGACCTGGGAGCCGGCAAATGAGCCGGCCCACTGAGGTGGCGGGCCGCTACGTCCTCGGGCGGCGCCTCGGCGCCGGCGGGATGTCGACCGTCTTCGAGGCGCGTGACACCGTGCTGGAGCGGCCGGTCGCGGTCAAGCTCCTGGCCGAGCACCTGGCCGACGACGAGGCCTTCGTCTACAGGTTCCGGCGCGAGGCGCTCTCCGCGGCGCGCCTACAGCACCCGAACATCGTCCAGGTGTTCGACTCGGGACAGGACCCGAACAGCGAGCGTCACTACATCGTCATGGAGTACGTGGACGGGCCGTCCGCCGCGGACATGCTGCGGGAGCGCAAGCGGCTCGAGGTGGGCGAGACGGTCGGGCTCGTGCGCGACGCCTGCCACGGCCTCGACTACGCCCACCGCGCGGGCGTCGTCCACCGCGACGTGAAGCCCGGCAACCTGCTGTTCGCGGAGGAGATGGGCATCACTAAGCTCGCCGACTTCGGGATCGCCAAGGCGGCGGAGCAGACGCGCATCACCCAGGTCGGCTCGGTGCTCGGCACCGCGGCGTACCTCTCGCCCGAGCAGGCGCGCGGCGAGGAGGCCGGGCCGGCATCCGACATCTACTCGCTGGGCGTGTGCGCCTACCAGTTCCTGACCGGGCGGCTGCCGCACGAGTACACGTCGCTCACGGAGCTGGCGCTGAAGCAGCAGCAGGACCCAGTGGCGCCGGTCACGGACTACCGGCCGGAGGTGCCGGGCGAGCTCGACGAGGCTGTGCGGGTGGCGCTCGAGCGCGATCCGGAGGCCCGCTACCCGAGCGCGCTCGAGATGGCCGAGGCGATCGAGGCGGGCGTGCGCGGCGAGGCTACGGCGGCCACTCAGCGGCTCGGCACGAGCGACTACGACGCCACGCAGGCACTCGACGACACCGCCGCCACCCGCGCGCTCCAGCGCACCACGATCGGCCCCAGCCCCACGCGCGTGCAGCAGGCGCCGCCCCGGGCCGCTCAGCCGGCGCGCGCGGCGCGCGACGAGCGCGCGGCGGCGCGGCGCGCCGCCAGTCGCCGGCGCTTCGGCACGTTCATCGCGCTCTTGGCGGCGATCGCGGCGATCGCGGTCGTGGCGATCGCGCTGCTCTCGTCGTCGAGCAGCGGCAGCGTCGACTCGGTCGACACGGGCGATGTCCAGCAGCAGATCGACGGCGTGCGGGACTTCATCTCCCAGCACGCCCGCTGAGCACGCGCTCGACCTCGGCGGCGTAGTCCCCGTCGGCGATCGCCTCGCGCAGGCGGCTCAGCAGCCGCTCCATGAACGTCAGGTTGTGCAGCGTCAGGAGGCGCTTCGCGGTCAGCTCGCCGATCCTGACGAGGTAGTGCAGGTAGCCGCGGGTGTGCTCGCGGCAGGCCGGGCACGGGCAGTCGGGGTCGATCGGCTCGCGGCTCGCCTGATGCGCGCTCCTCCCGAGATCGAGCCGCCAGCGGCCCTCCGGGTCGTGAACGAGCGCCGTTCCGTGCCGCGCGAGCCGCGTGGGCGTCGCGCAGTCGAACGTGTCGATCCCGGCGCCGACGGCGTGCACGATGTCGTCCACGTCCCCGATCCCGAGCAGGTGCCGCGGCGGCTCCTCGGGGAGGCCCGCCAGCGCCCAGCCGACCACCTCGCGCATCTGCCCCTTCTCCTGCCCGAGCGAGCCTCCGACGGCGATGCCGTCCACGCCCGCGGCGGCGACGTACGCGGACGATTCGGCGCGCAGGTCCTCGTAGACCCCGCCCTGAACGATCCCGTAGAGGAGCTGCCCCGCGGGCGCGTGCTCGGCGCACCACGCCACGCAGCGGTCGAGCCAGCGGTGCGTGCGCTCCATCGAGCTGGCGGTGTAGTCACGCTCCACGTGGAAGGGGGTGCACTCGTCGAACGCCAGCGCGATGTCCGAGCCGAGCGCGGCCTGCACCTCCATCGAGGTCTCGGGTCCCATGAAGCGCTCGCGCCCGTCGGCGTAGGAGCGAAAGCGGACGCCCTCCTCCGCGATCGAGATCACCATCGACTCGCGTCTGTCGCGACGGCGCTTGATCTCCTCGGCGACCGAGCCGTGGCCCATCGAGAACACCTGGTAGCCGCCCGAGTCGGTGATGATCGGGCGGCGCCAGCCCATGAACTCGTGGAGGCCGCCGAGCTCGGCGATCAGCTCGTGGCCGGGCTGTATGAAGAGGTGGAAGGTGTTGCCGAGCACCATCTCGTAGCCGAGCTCGGCGACCTCGGAGGCGTGGAGCGACTTGACCGTGGCCGTCGAGGCGAGCGGCACGAACGCGGGGGTGCGGACCGGCCCATGCGGGGTGTCGATTACGCCCGCGCGGGCGTCCCCGTCACGGGCCGTGATCTCGAAGGTCGCCACCGCGCCTGAACATAAACGAGGCCGCCTCGGGGGCGGCCTCGCCTTGCTTGCGCCCTGCCGCGCCGAAGGCGCGGGATCGGGTGTCCGGCTCTGTGGGCGCCGGTCAAGCCTCGGTTGCGCTTCCCTCCACCTCGGTGGGCTTGCCGTTGCCGTTCCCCGCGGAGCTCGAGATCGAGATCCGGCGCGGCTTGCGCTCCTCCGGCTTCGGGATGCGAACCTCGAGGACGCCGTCGCTGAACGACGCCGCGATCCCGTCGGGATCCACGCCGTCCGGCAGCGTGAGCGAGCGGCTGAAGCTGCCGAACGAGCGCTCGATGCGGTACCAACCGCGCTCGCGCTGCTCATGCTCGGCCTTGCGCTCGCCCGAGATCGTGAGCGTGCCGTCCTGCACTGTCCGAAGAACGCGTCGAAGACGCGATCGATTTCACGTGTAAAGGGCTCAGGCTTCATAAGTAGGGCCATAGTCTCACCTCCGGTTGTGTGACGGTGAGAATGATAAAACCTAAGCGCTCTGTTGTCAAGTTTCCTGCACCCCTCCAGGGGTAGGGGTCAGACCCCTTGCCGTCATGGCCGGCGGCTGGTCCTCGCCCAGGAGCGCGAGGATCGTCGGCGCCACGTCGGCCAGCGTCCCGCCCTCGCGCAGGTCTCCGACGTCGGCGGTGACGATCAGCGGCACGGGGTTCTTCGAGTGCGCGGTGTTGGGGCTGCCGTCCGGCTCGAGCATCTGGTCGGCGTTGCCGTGGTCCGCCGTGATCACGCAGACGCCGCCCGACTCCTGCACCGCCTGCACGACCTCGCCGAGGCACTGGTCCACCGTCTCGACCGCCCTCACCGCGGCCTCGATCACGCCGGTGTGGCCGACCATGTCCGGGTTCGCGAAGTTGATGATCCCGAACGTGTAGCCGTCGTCGCGCCAGCGTTCCGTGAACGCGCGCGCCGCCTCCCTCGCGCTCATCTCCGGCTTCTCGTCGTAGGTCGGAACGTCGCGCGGGGAGTCCACGAGCCGCCGCTCCTCGCCCGGGTACTCGTCCTCCTCCCCGCCGTTGAAGAAGTAGGTCACGTGGGCGTATTTCTCGGTCTCGGCCACGTGCAGCTGCTTCTCGCCGCGCTCGGCGAGCGTCGACGCCAGCGTCACCTCCGGTCGCGCCGGCGGGAAGGCGACCGGGTGGTCCCAGTCCTCGTGGTACTCGGTCAGCGTCGTCAGCGGCACGCCGGCCTCGGCGAGCTTCTGGGTGAGCTGGCGCGCCCGGTCGGGCCTGAAGTTGAAGAAGATCGCGGCGTCGCCGTCGCCGAGGCGGCCCCCCTCGCCCACCAGCGTCGGCTTGATGAACTCGTCCGTCTCGCCTCGCTCGTAGGCGGCGCGGACGGCGTCCTCGCCAGTTTCGGCGGTGAACTGCGCCTTCCCCTCGACGATGGCATCGAAGGCGAGCTCGGTCCGGTCCCAGCGGTTGTCCCGGTCCATCGCGTAGTAGCGGCCGTTCACGGTGGCCACTCGCGCCCCGCCCCAGGACTCCACCTCGGCCAGGTGGCGCACCCCGCTGTCCGGATTTGTGTCGCGGCCGTCGGTAAAGGCGTGGACTACGACGTCTGAGACGTTTTCGCGCCCGGCTAGCTCGATCAGGGCTTTGAGGTGGTCCATGCTCGAGTGCACGCCTCCGTCAGACACGAGTCCGAGGAGATGGAGACGGTCGGACCGGCACGCTTCCCGCAGCGCGTCGTTCTCGAAGAACGAGCCGTCGGCGATCGACTCGTCGATGCGCAGCAGGTCCTGCTTCACGACGGCCCCCGCACCGAGGTTCAGGTGGCCGACCTCCGAGTTCCCCATCTGGCCCTCGGGCAGGCCGACCGCCGGGCCGTGCGTCGTGAGCGTCGTGTGCGGATGCTTCGCCCAGAGCTCGTCGAACACGGGCGTGTCGGCCAGCTCGACCGCGTTGCCGGGCCCGGGCTCGGCGAGCGCCCACCCGTCGAGTACCACCAGGCAGACGCTGGGAAAGCTCACGGCGCGGCGGCCGCCACGATCTCCGCGAAGCCCCTGGGGTCGAGGCTCGCGCCGCCCACGAGTGCGCCGTCCACGTCGGGCTCGGCCAGGATCTCGGCCGCGTTGTCGGGCTTCACGCTGCCGCCGTAGAGGATGCGCACCTGCCCGGCCGCCTCATCCGAGCGGTCCCCCACCAGCGCCCGGATGAAGCCGATCGCGTCCTGGGCGATCTCCGGCGTCGCGACCTTACCGGTGCCGATCGCCCAGATCGGCTCGTACGCGATCACCACCTCGGCCAGGCGGTCGTCCGTCACCTTCTCGAGCGCGTCCCGCACCTGCGTGCGGAGCTTGCGCTGCGTCTCGTCCCGCTCGCGCTCCTCCTCCGACTCGCCGACGCAGAGGATCGGCCGCAGCCCGGCCGCCAGCGCCGCGGGAACCTTCTCCTGCAGGGCGCGGTCGCTCTCGCAGTTGTACTCGCGGCGCTCGGAGTGGCCGAGCACCACCCCATTCACGCGCAGCTCCGTGAGCATCCCGGGCGAGATCTCGCCCGTGAAGGCGCCGGTCTCCTCGTGGTGCATCGTCTGCGCATAGACGGCCACGCCGCTGTCGGCCAGGTCGGCGACGCACACCTCGAGCGCGGTGAACGGCGCGCAGATCCCGACGTCGGCGGAGCGCTCGCCCGGAAGCAGCTCCTTCAGGCGCCGGCAGTAGTCGCCCGCCTGCGCGCGCGTCCCCCAGAGCTTCCAGTTGCCGGCGATCAGAGGCCGGCGCGCGGCCTCAGGCGTCATCCAGTACCTCGACACCGGGCAGCGGCTTGCCCTCGAGCAGCTCGAGAGCGGCCCCGCCGCCGGTCGAGAGGTGGTCCACCTCGTCGGCGAGCCCGAACTCCGCCAGCGCGGCGCCCGAGTCGCCGCCGCCGACGACCGTGGTTCCACGCGCCCGCGCCACCGCCTCCGCCACAGCGCGCGTGCCCGCCGCGAACGGGTCGAGCTCGAAGGCGCCCATGGGGCCGTTCCAGAAGATCGTGCCGGCCTTCGCCACCTCATCCGCGTAGGCGGCGGCCGTCCGTGGGCCTATGTCCAGGCCCATCCAGCCGTCCGGCACCTCGACGCCGTCGATCTCGCGATGCTCGGCGCCGGCGTCGAAGCGGTCGCCCGCCACCAGGTCCAGGGGGAGCCGCAGCCGGCAGTCCGACGAGTCCGCTTTCTCGAGCGCCCCGCGCGCCAGCTCCACCCCCTCGTCCTCGACCAGCGAGTCGCCCGTCGCGATTCCCTGCGCGCGGAAGAACGAGAAGCACATGGCGCCGCCGATCAAGAGCGTGTCCGCGGTGTCGAGGAAGCGATCGATCAGGGCGATCTTGTCGGTGACCTTCGCGCCGCCGAGCACGACCACGAGCGGCCGCTCAGGCGCCTCGACGATGGAGCGCAGGGTCACCACCTCGCGCTCGAGCAAGAGCCCCGCCACCGCGGGCCGCAGGTACTCCGCCACGCCCGCCGTCGAGGCGTGCGCGCGGTGGGCGGCGCCGAAGGCGTCGTTGACGTAGGCGTCGCCGAGCGCGGCCAGCTCGCGAGCGAGACCCGGGTCGTTCTCGGTCTCGCCACGCTCCCAGCGCGTGTTCTCGAGCACCAGCACGGCGCCCGGCTGGAGCCGCCCGGCGCCGCGCCGGACCTCCGGCCCCACCACCTCGGGCGCCTGGTGCACGCGCGCGGCGATCAGCTCCCCGAGACGCCCCGACACCGGAGCGAGCGACGTCTCCGGGTCGCGGCCCCTCGGGCGCCCGAGGTGCGAGCACAGGACTAGCCGCACGCGCTTCTCGAGCAACAGCTCGATCGTCGGGAGGGCGGCGCGGATGCGCGCGTCGTCCACGACGCGGCCGCCCTCCAGCGGCACGTTGAAGTCGACGCGCGCGAGCACGCTCTGACCCGTCGTGACGTCGAGGTCGCGGACGGTGCTCTTCCCTAGCGTGGAGCGAGTGGCGCCTCGGTCCGTCACCTCAGGCGACCGGCGAGCCCGCCAGGACGCGCTGCGCGAGGTCGACCACCCGGTTCGAGTAGCCCCACTCGTTGTCGTACCAGGCCACGACCTTCACGAGCTTCTCGTCGATCACCATCGTCAGCGGCGCGTCGAACACCGACGAGTACGACGAGGTGACGATGTCCGTCGAGACGATCGGCTCGTCGCTGTACCTGAGGATCCCCTCCAGCGGGCCCGAGTCGGCCTTCTCCCCGAACGCCGAGTTGATCTCGTCTGCGCTCGTCGAGCGGGACACCTCGCAGACGAGGTCGATCACCGAGCCCGTGATCACGGGCGCACGGATCGCGATGCCGTTCAGCTTGCCGTCGAGCTCCGGGACCACCAGGCCGATCGCCTTCGCCGCGCCGGTCGAGGTGGGCACGAGGTTCGCCGCCGCGGCACGGGCACGCCGGAGGTCCTTGTGCGGGCCGTCCTGGAGGTTCTGGTCGGCGGTGTAGGCGTGGATCGTGGTCATGATCCCGCGCTCGATCCCGACGGAGTCGTGGAGCACGCGAGCGACCGGGCCGAGGCAGTTCGTGGTGCAGGACGCGTTCGAGATGACGTGGTGGTTGTCCGGGTCGTAGGCGTCGTCGTTCACACCCAGCACGAGCGTCACGTCCGGCTCGGTCGCGGGCGCGCTGATGATCACCTTCTTCGCGCCGGCCGCGAGGTGCTTCGCGGCGTCGTCGCGCTTGGTGAAGAGCCCAGTCGACTCGATCACCACGTCCGCGCCGACGTCGCCCCACGGCAGGGCGCCCGGGTCGCGCTCGGCGAACACCTTCAGCTCGTCGCCGTCCACGATCAGGCTGTCGTCGGTGTAGTCGATCTCGCCCTGGAACCGCCCCAGGATCGAGTCGTACTTGAGCAGGTGGGCGAGCGTCCTGGGGTCGGTCAGGTCGTTGACCCCCACCCAGTCGATGTCCTCGCCTCGAGCGTGGGCGGCGCGGAACACGTTGCGCCCGATGCGGCCGAAGCCGTTGATGCCGGCCTTCAGGGCCATGTCTGGTCGTCCCTTCCTTCTCGATCTCTGGTTTGGGGCTGAATCTATCGGCCCGCTACGACCGGTGTGGGGGCTTGTCGATGTCGCGGTGGACCACTTCCACCATGAAGTCGCCCCGTGCCTCGTATTCCCGCGCCAGGTGCTCGGCGATCACCACCGAGCGGTGCCGCCCGCCGGTGCAGCCGATCCCCACCGTTAGGTGGGCCTTGCCCTCCTGCTCGTAGGCCGGCAGCAGGTAGTCGAGCAGCGGCGTGAGCCGGGCGTAGAACTCGCCGATGCCGTCCGAGTTCTCTACGTAGCGGACCACGTCGGCGTCGAGCCCGGTCTGCTCGCGCAGCTCCGCCTCGTAGTGCGGGTTCGGAAGGAAGCGCACGTCGAAGGTGAGGTCCGCGTCGCGCGGCGACCCGTGCTTGAAGCCGAACGTCATGAACGTCACGGCCAGCTTGCCGGGCCGGCCGTGCGGCAGCATCTTGTCGGCCACCACGCGGCGCAGGCGGGCGGCCGTGAGGTCGCTCGTGTCGATCGAGACGTCGGCGCGCTCCTTGAGCGGCGCCAGCAGCGCGCGCTCGCGGGCGAGCGCCGTCTCCACCGACCCCCCGTTCGCGAGCGGGTGCCGCCGGCGCGTCTCCTTGAAGCGGTTGATCAGGACGCCGTCGTCCGCCTCGAGGTACAGGACCCGGTACGGCAGTCCCGCGGCGTCGAGGTCGTCGAGCACCTGGACGAGCCGGTCGAAGTACTCGCCGCCGCGCACGTCCGACGCCACCGCCGCGCGCTCGACGTTGCTGCCCTCGTGGCCGAACAGCTCGGCGAGCGAGCGGATCATCTCGGGTGGGAGGTTGTCGACGCAGAAGTACCCGGCATCCTCGAAGGTGGCCATCGCCTGCGACTTCCCGGCGCCCGAGAAGCCGGTGATCACGACGAAGTCCTCCATGCCGCTCGCGGTCATCGCACCTTGTTCACCTGCGCGTAGATGTCGCGCGCGACCTTCCCCGGCAGACCAGGGACGGCCTCGAGCTCCTCGCGGCTGGCCCGCAGGAAGCGTTCCGGCGAGCCGAAGTGCTGGAGGATGCTGCGCTTGCGCGCCGGCCCGACGCCGGGCAGCTCGTCGAGCACGGAGTGGGTCATCGCCCTGTCGCGCTTACCGCGGTGGAACTCGATCGCGAACCGGTGAGCCTCGTCGCGGACCCGCTGGAGCAGCTGGAGCTCCACGGTGTCGTGCGCGAGCCGCAGCGGGTCGCGCCTGCCGGGGATGAAGACCTCCTCGATCCGCTTCGCGAGGCTGACCACCGTCACGCCGAGGTCGCGGAACTCGCCGAGCGCGGAGAGGCCGGCCGAGAGCTGCCCGCGCCCGCCGTCGATCACGATCAGCGCGGGAAGCGAGGCGAAGCTCTGGTCGTACTCCTTGTCGTGCGGACTGCGCTCGCGCTGCTTCACGTACTGACCCATCCGGCGTGAGAGCACCTCGGCCATCGCTGCGAAGTCATCCTGAACGGACTCCCGGATGGCGAAGCGCCTGTAGTCCGACTTCTTCGGCGCTCCCCCCTCGAACACGACCATCGACGCGCCGGTGTGGTGGCCCATCAGGTTCGAGATGTCGAAGCACTCGATCCGCATCGGGATCTGCTCCATCCGGAGCGCGCGCTGGAGCCCGTCGAGTGCCTCGATGCGCTGCGAGCGGCGCCGCTCGGAGCGCAGCCGGTCCTGGTCGAGCGCGAGGCGCGCGTTGCGCTCGGCCAGCTCGAGGATCCGGCGCTTGTCGCCCCGCTCCGCGTGGCGGACGTCCACGGGCGCGCCGCGCCGATCCGTGAGCGCCTCAGACAGCGCGTCCAGCTGCTTCACGGAGAGCTGGACCACGACCTGCGGAGGCACGGCGATCGCGCTCGCGTAGTACTGGAGCACGAACTCCTCGCCGACCTCGCCCTCCTCGCGCTTTCCGGCGTTCTCGAGGTAGAAGCTCTGGCGGTCGGCGAGCACGCCGTCGCGGATCTGGAAGACCTGCGCGTTCGCGTCCGTGCCCTCCTCGGCGACCGCGATCGCGTCGAGGCTGCCGACCGGCGCATTCGAGATGCGCTGCCGCTCGAGCAGCGAGCGGACCGCCTTCAGCTTGTTGCGGAACTGCGCGGCCTGCTCGAACTCCTGGGCGGCCGCGGCCTTCTTCATGCCCTGGTCGAGGCCCTTCTCGATGTGCCGGTAGCGGCCGGAGAGGAAGTCGATGATCGTCTCGACGTTCTCGCGGTACTCCTCCCTCGAGACGTAGCCCACGCAGGGCGCCTGGCAGCGCTTGATGTAGTAGTCGAGGCAGGGGCTGCCCGACGCGCGCCCGGGCTGCGGTCCGTCGCAGGTCCGGTACATGAACACCTTGCCGAGCAGATCGAGCGTCTCGCGCACGCGCTTCGCGTTGCTGAACGGGCCGAAGTAGACGCGATTCTTGCGGTGGCGCTCGCGCGTGAAGTAGATGCGCGGGAAGTCCTCGTCCATGCTGATTCCGATGTACGGGTAGGACTTGTCGTCGCGCAGCCGGACGTTGAAGACGGGCCGGTGGCGCTTGATGAACTCCTGCTCCGCGAGCAGCGCCTCTGCCTCGGTCTCGGTCGCGATGAAGTCGATGTCGGCGATCTGGGCGACCATGTCGGTGGCGCCGCGGCCGCCGGGCTTCGAGAAGTGGCTCGCCACCCGCT
>WNGA01027161.1_pt1 | contig 19913 bp, 16 predicted proteins | sample 5400061 | NCBI WGS metagenome assembly WNGA01 (sample SAMN13153366, study PRJNA577476) | soil metagenome | isolation source: 100 cm soil or saprolite under grassland replicate 2 | place: USA:California | collected 2016-06-15
TGGCCGCATTCGACACGCGTCCTGGCGCCGAAAAGCTCGTGACTCGTCTTCGCAAATCCGGTCTCGCAGCGCACGTCGATGGAACCGTCAAGCCGTTCCGTGTGCGGATCGGCAAGTACGCCACCTACGGTGAGGCGGCGGCGGCACTCCGCGATCTCAAGGCGCGAAAACTTTCAGGATTCGTCACCGAGCTGCAGCCGTGAGCGCGAGAGCCGAAAGCACGCCGCTCATGAAGCAGTACCGCGACATCAAGGCGAGGCACCAGGACGCCATCCTGTTTTTCAGGATGGGAGAATTCTACGAGATGTTTTACGAGGACGCAGAGCTCGCATCTCGTGCGCTCGGGCTTACGCTTACGTCGCGTAACAACGGCGGAGCGAGTGAAGTTCCGCTCGCCGGGGTGCCAGTGAAAGCGGCGGGTGAATATTTACGGCGGCTGATAACGCAGGGATATCGCGTTTCCATCTGCGAGCAGACGGAGGATCCGAGGCAGGCGAAGGGAATCGTCCGGCGCGAGGTAATCGAAACGATAACCCCCGGTGCCGCGTTCGCGGATGATTTGCTCGACGGCGCGCGCAACAACTTCCTCTGCGCGATCCGTCGGGTTGGAGACCGTGTCGGTGTGGCGGCCGTCGACGTCTCGACCGGGGAATTCCGGCTCGCAACGACGTTGGCAGCGGACGCTGAGGCGACTATCGCCCGTTTCGCGCCGCGCGAGGTGATCGTGGAAAGCGGAGCGGCGCCGATCGGGTTTGCCGCCGCAGCGCCTGGTGCCGAAGGTCCGCTCGTCGTTTCCCGGGAAGGCTGGCACTTCGAGCCGGCGCTCGGGGAGGAGAAACTCCGCCGGCATTTCGAAGTGAATTCGCTGGAAGCCTTCGGTGTGCAATCGGACGACGACGTCGCGCTCGGCGCCGCCGGTGCGCTGCTCGGCTATCTCGAGGAGCTGCAGCCTTCGGGCGTATCGCATATCGCGAGGCCGAAATTCGAACGGGCCGGCCGTCATATGCCGCTCGATGAAATGACTCGCCGCAATCTCGAGCTGGTGGACTCGCTGCGCGGAGGCGATATCGGAGGAACGCTCATCGGCGTGCTCGACCGAACGCTTACCCCGATGGGTGCGCGACTCCTCCGTCAATGGCTGCTCGCACCGCTGACCGACGTCGCGGAGATCGACCGTCGCCTCGACGGCGTCGAGTCGTGCACGCACGACATCAAGCGCGCCGCGCTTCGAGCGGAGCTTGACGGAGTTCGCGACATAGAGCGGCTCGCGGGCAAAGCGGCCGCCGGGCGCATCTCGCCGCGCGAGCTTGGCGCGCTCAGAGACTCGATGTCGCGCCTGCCGCGCGTGAGCGAGGCACTGGCAGCGCTATCGGAAGAAAGACGCAATCACATCGTCTTCGACATGCTCGGCGAATGGGAAAATTGCGGCGACGTGTGCGCCGAACTAACGAATCACCTCGTCGACAAGCCGCCGCTGGCGGTCGGTGAAGACGCGAGCATCAGGGAAGGTGTCGACCAATCGTTGGACGAGTGGCGTGCGCTGCGCGACGGCGGGCGCGATGGAATCGCGGCCATTCAGGCGGAAGAGCGAGCGAGAACAGGGATCAGCTCGCTGAAGATCGGCTTCAACAGGGTGTTCGGTTATTTCATCGAAGTGACGAACAGCAACAAGCACCTCGTTCCAGCGGATTATCAGCGCCGGCAAACTCTTTCTGGCGCGGAGCGGTATGTGACGCCGGCGCTGAAGGAATACGAGGAGCGGGTACTCTCCGCCGCGGAGCGCATCGAGTCGAGAGAGCGTGAGCTTATCGATCAGCTGCGGGACAGTGTAACGAAGAGCACGGTGCGCATTCAGAAAGCCGCGCACGCGATCGCGGCGCTCGACGTTCTCGCGAGCCTCGCCGAAGTCGCGGTTCGATCATTCTCGATGAAGCTACGCGCGTCGTCATACTGACCGGACCAAACATGGCCGGGAAGTCGACGATACTGCGCCAAGTTGGGCTGATCGTCCTGATGGCCCAGGCGGGAAGCTTCGTCCCCGCGTCCAGCGCGACGATCGGCATCGTCGACCGTCTTTTCACCCGGGTCGGCGCAAGCGACAATCTCGTGGGCGGGCAGTCGACGTTCATGGTCGAGATGGCGGAAACGAGCGCCATTCTGCATTCGGCGACGAATCGGAGCCTCGTGCTGCTGGACGAGATCGGAAGGGGCACCTCTACCTACGACGGAATCTCGATCGCCTGGTCGGTGACCGAGCATCTGCACGATGTCACCGGCTGCAAGACAATTTTCGCCACCCACTATCACGAGCTCACTCAGCTCGAAGACCAGCTTCGTGGCGTGCGCAATTACAACGTTCAGGTACGTGAAGTCGACGATCGCATTTTGTTCGTGCACCGGCTTCAGCGTGGCGGCGCCGACCGCTCGTACGGAATCGAGGTTGGACGCCTGGCCGGACTTCCGCCTTCGGTGCTGTCGCGCGCGAAGGTTCTCCTAAAGCGGTTGGAGGCGGAGCAACTAGCGTCGCCCGCAGTCAAGAGCGCTCCCCAAGAGGAGAGCGCCGAGCAGCTCGGCTTTTTTCAAGCGCCAAATCCGATCGTGGCGGAGCTCGCGGCGCTTCAGCCGGAGCAAATGACTCCAATTCAAGCGCTGGAGCTTCTCGATCGCCTCGTCCGCCGCGCGCAGCAGGGATAGATTTCGCAAATGACGCGAACCATATGGCGGGCATCGCTCGGCCTCGCGGCGATTCTCGCCGGATGCGGCCAATCCGGGAGCGGAGACCCATCCATCCAATCGGTCGGCAGACAGCCGGACGTAGCTCCAGTGATGCTCAACAAGGAGCTTCCGTTCCGCTACCCGCCGGCATTGTTCGCCCAGAAGGTTCAGGGCAACGTCATTCTTCGAATATTCATCAACCGGGAAGGCGCGATCGTTCCCGAGTCCACACACGTCGCCGAAACATCCGGGTTCAGCGCTCTCGATTCGGCAGCGGTGAAGGGATCGCGCGAGCTGAAGTTCACGCCCGCGAAGATCGCGGACTCCCCGGTCGCAGTCTCGATCCTGCTTCCGGTTTTCTTCCGCTATCCGGGAGCGCCGCCCCTCCCGGGCGACACGGTACTGAAAGGCGCGCAGGTCGCGAGCAGCACACCATCTGCAATTGACTCGGTGGCCGTTCGCGACTCCATCGGCAAGGCGGCCGCAAAGCCCGCGGCGGCGAAAACATCGAAACCGAGCGCACGGAAGCGCACTCGAAAGTCGCGCAGGTAGCATGACCGTCGAGCGCAACCGCCGGCCCTACGCGAACGTTCTGGAGACCGTCGGCTGGACGCCGCTCATTCGCCTGAATCGTATCACCCGCGGCATTCGCACGCCCGTTTTCGCGAAAGCGGAGTTCTACAATCCCGGGGGCTCGGTCAAGGATCGCATCGGTCTTCCGATAATCGAGCGCGCGGAGCGGGAAGGGAAGCTCAAGCCGGGCGGCACGATAGTCGAAGGCACGAGCGGGAATACCGGCGTCGGCCTGGCGATCGCGGCGGCGCTTCGGGGGTATCGGTGCATCTTCACCATGCCGGACAAGATGTCGCAGGAGAAAGTCAGGCTGCTGAAGGCATTTGGCGCGGAGGTGATAATCACTCCCACGGCCGTGCCGCCGGATCATCCGGATCACTACGTCATAATGGCGAAACGCATCGCCAGTGAAACGCCGAACGCAGTTCTGGCCGATCAGTTTTACAACGACGCGAACCCGGAAGCGCATTACGCAACGACTGGTCCGGAGTTGTGGGAGCAGACGGAAGGGCGGATAACGCACTTCGTCGCCGCCGCGGGAACCGGCGGAACGCTGACGGGTGTCGGCCGTTATCTCAAGGAGAAAAATCCAAAAGTCAAAATCATTGCCGGGGATCCGCTGGGGTCGATTCTCGCCGAGTACTGGCGTAGCCAGGGGAAAACGAAAAGCGAAGGCGTGCCGTACAAGATCGAGGGAATCGGTCAGGACAAGCTCCCCGGAACGCTCGACATGTCGGTGATCGACGATTATCGCACGGTAACGGATAAGGATGCGTTCGCTGTCGCGCGCCGGCTCACGCGGGAAGAGGGTTTGTTTGTCGGCGGGTCGTCGGGCCTGATTGCGCACGTCGCGCTCGCCGTCGCCCGTGAAGTGAACGACCCGAGCGCGATGGTGGTCACGATACTCTGCGACACCGGGGAGCGATATCTCTCGAAGCTTTACAGCGACGAGTGGATGCGGGAGAACCAGCTTCTCGACGTTCCGCGGCAGAGTCTCCATCAGGTGATCGGACGAAAAGACGGCGCGCGTGCTGTGATCAGCGTCCCTCCCGCAGCATCGGTGAGGCAGGCGCTCGGACTGATGAATCTTCACGACGTTTCGCAGCTGCCGGTGATGGACGGCGAAAGCTGCGTTGGATCGGTGAGCGACTGGTCACTGTCGCAGAAGAGTCTGGAAAACGGGAAGCTGCTCGAGTCTCCCGTCAGTGAAGTGATGGATTCGCCGTTTCCAATCGTCACCGCCGATCAGCCGGTGGATTCAGTCGTGAAGCTGCTTTCGAAGTCGAACCCCGCCGTTCTCGTACAGGAGAACGGAGCCGTGCACGGAATAATTACGCGGTCCGACATGCTCGACTTCGTGATGTCGCGCTGATGAAGATCACGGTTCTGCTGGGCGGCACCTCCGCCGAACGCAATGTCTCGCTTGCATCAGGAGTGAGAATCGCCGAAGCTCTTCGCTCCCGCGGCCACGAAGTGACCGCGCTCGACCCGGCGAGCGGAGTGATGAGCGCCTCGGAAGAGAAGGCACTGCGTGACAGCGCGGTCGGGACCGAGCCACCGAGCCTGGACGCGCTGTCGAAGTATTCGAAGGGCGCGTTTCTCCCGACGCTGACGACAATGAAGGAGATCACGACGGCCGATGTCGTCTTTCTGGCGCTGCATGGCGGGCAGGGAGAGGACGGCACCATCCAAGCGCTGCTCGACATGGCGGACGTCGTTTACACAGGGAGCGGCCATCTCTCCAGCGCGCTGGCGATGGACAAGGATCTCTCGAAGAAACTCTTTCGCGATGCCGGAGTGCAGACCGCTGATTGGCTGATGGCCCCCGCCAGCGTCGAACAAATCGAGGGAATGCTTGGTCTGCCGGTGGTCGTAAAGCCATCGAAGCAGGGCTCGACCGTGGGGCTGAGCGTCGTGAAGGAAAGAGGGGGCCTGAAAGGCGCGATAAAGGAAGCATTGAAGTACGACGATGAAGTCATGATCGAGCGCTTCATCGCCGGACGCGAGCTGACCGTCGGGGTGATTGGCGACATCGCGCTTCCCGTCGGCGAGATAAAACCCAAACACGAGATCTACGACTACGAGTGCAAGTACACGGCGGGAATGGCCGAAGAAGAATTCCCGGCGAAGATCGCACCCGAAGCGGCCGCCCACGTTCAGCAGCAGGCGCTGGCGGCATTCCGCGCGCTCAAATTGAAAGGTTATGCGCGCATCGATTTCCGGCTTACGCCGGATGGGGAATTCTTCTGCCTCGAGGCGAACACGCTTCCCGGGATGACAGAACTGAGTCTGATCCCGCAGGGCGCGGCAGCGATGGGAATCGGTTTTGCCGAGCTCTGCGACAGAATCGTTCAGCTCGCGGTAAGATAGGAACACGCCCTCCCCGGGCGTGTCTTAGAGGAAGGATCCCGACACGAATGACCGACACCTATAGCGAGTCGCCGACAAGCGGGCCATCGATGGCCGGTGCGCCAGCCGTGAAATGGCTACTCGGCCTGAACGTCGCCGTGTTTCTGCTTCAGACGACGCTGGTCGCGCCCGACACGATTTACGGCGCTTTGGGACTCGACCCGGCGAACTTTCCCGCACGCTGGTGGACGGCGGTGAGCTACATGTTCGTGCACGCCGGACTGCTTCACCTGGCGATGAACATGGTGACGTTATGGATGTTCGGCACGCGTCTCGAGGAAGCGTGGGCGAGCCGGACGTTCCTTTACTTCTATATCTGGTGCGGAATCGGCGGAGCAGTCGCCCACCTGCTTTTCGCGAGGGATGCGGGGCTGGTCGGTGCATCAGCGGCCGTAAGCGGAGTGCTGATGGCGTACGGATTCCGGTGGCCCGAGGAGCGCGTGTATCTCTTCGGCGTGATTCCGATCCGGTCGCGATGGCTGGTCGGATGGATGATCGCAATAAACATTGCGATCGGCCTGTCGGCGAACACGCTCATCGGTTGGAAGGCGCATCTCGGGGGCCTCGTCTTCGGCTGGCTGTTTCTTCAGGCGCGATCTCCCGAAGGCTCGGGAAGAATGCGCCGGTGGGCATCCGCACTTCCTGACGAACCCGATGTTATGCCGCACGCGATACCCAAGCGGGCGGGCGGATCGAGCGCGGCACCAACCGGCGGATATGAACCGCCTTCGGCAAAAGTTCGCGCAACGACGAGACCGGCAAACGCGACGCAGGGAAGGTTGCCGATGGCGCCACGGCTCAATTCCATCCTCGACAAAATTTCCCGGTCGGGGATCGAGAGCCTTAGCGCGGAGGAGCGAACCCTGCTCGACAACGCATCGCGCGAGCTCAGGCGGCCCGGAACCGATTGAAGGCGGTATCGACTAATTTTCGGCCATGCCGCAGCCCGAGCTTCTGGAAACGTTCGCGAACCCGTACCCCGATCGGGACTACGAAATCCACATGGACTGCACCGAGTTCACGTCGCTTTGTCCCCTGGGGGGCATCGAGAGCGACGCTGCGGAACTCGCGCTTCTCAAGGGCGGCGCCCCGGATTTCGGCACGATCCGTATTACGTATGTGCCAGCCGCCCAGTGCGTCGAGCTGAAAAGCCTGAAGGTCTACCTGTGGAGCTTTCGGAACGACGGAATTTTCTACGAGCGAGCGGTAAACCGGATCCTCGATGACGTCGCGGGAAAGATTCAGCCGAAATGGATACGCGTGATCGGGGACTTCAATGTTCGCGGGGGCGTGAAGTCGGTGATAACCGCGGCCCGAGGGGCGAAGCCAGACGGGTGAGTGGAAGGCGTTGCCTGAACTTCGCAATCCGTTTTAATTGTTGACTCCGGCAGGTTATCTGTGCCGGCACGGCTAGGTAGCTCAGTTGGTAGAGCAGCGGACTGAAAATCCGCGTGTCGGCGGTTCGATTCCGTCCCTAGCCACTCGTATCATCATATAGTAGTAGCGACGGGCGCCGGCACGGCGGCTCATGGAAAGCCCGGCGGTCGCCGGGTTTTTTGTCAGACAGATGCGCGGGGCTTGATCCGCGGCTTGCCGGTCCACTCCGCGTGGGACGTTGATCCGGCCGGTGATGGCGGTTCGGCCGGCGCCGGTGCCGCCGGAGCACGCTCGACGCCGGCAGGTGGAATCCATTCTTCCGCCCACGCCGCAATGGCATCGAGCGCTTTCTCGAGCCCTCGGCCTTTTCGGGTGAGCTCGTATTCGACACGGACCGGCGTCTCGGGCACAACATGACGAGCGACGACGCCTTCAGCTTCCAACTCTCTCAGACGCTCCGAAAGCATACGGTCGCTGATGTCGGGAATGGCTCCGCGGATGGTCGCGTACCTTGTCGGGCCGTTCAGGAGTGTCTTGATCACGGCACCCGTCCAACGGCCGCCGATCAACTCGACAGCCTCATGGAATCGGCTACAAACGACTTCAGCTTGCCTTTTCACGACCTTAACCTATCCAATAGGTGGCATTGACACAAGTAACTTACTTTAATATATTACCACACGAAGAATAAGTCCACCACTCGTTCGCACTTTTTTTGGAGGTTTGAAATGTCTGCAGCTGTAGCGACGCCGGCATCGGGCGTCATCACCGCATGGAAGCTGGATCCCGTGCACACGAATGTCGAGTTTTCGGCGAAGCACCTTATGATCACGACCGTTCGGGGCCGGATCGTCGATGTCGAGGGCACGATTTACACCGATGAGAAGAATCCGGCGAAGTCCTCGGTCGAGGCGGTGCTGAAGGGAGCGAGCATAGACACGCGCGTCGAGCAGCGCGACAACCACCTTCGCTCAGCCGACTTTCTCGACGTCGAGAAATTTCCGGAGATCACGTTTCGCAGCACCCGCATCGAAGGCTCGGGCGAAAAATTCAAGCTGACAGGCGATCTGACGATTCGCGGAACGACGCGGCCGATCACGCTCGACGTCACGTACGACGGTACCGTCTCCAACGAGATCAAGATCAACATCGACGTTCAAGCCGTAAAGCAGGGCTGAGAAGTTCTCGCGCTCCGGGGCGGCCGCGTCTAATTTATTGACGCGTCAATCAACCCGGAGCGGTTTTTTATGCGAAGCTTCGCCGCATTCGCCGCCATGATCGTCCTGGCGGCAAATGGTGCATCTGCCCAGTGCAAAGTCTCCATCGGCAGCAACGAGGGAAAGCTGCTCGCTTTTTATGTGGCCCCGCTTGTGTTTGCGCCGGCGGTTTCGCCCGGGCAGATGCGGACCGGCGCGGTGCGCGTTGGATTCGAGGCGGAGTATCTGCCAAAACCGAGCTCCGAAATTCAACGCACCGGAAAATGCTTTCTCCAAAAGAGCGAGCACACGTCCATCTCCCCCGTTTTCGGGAGGCCGCGCATCACCGTCGGCCTGCCGAGCGGATTCGCGGTCGAGGCGAGTTATCTGCCGCCGATCAAGATTGCCGATGCGAAGCCGAACATGGGGAGCGTCGCGATCTCGCGCGACCAGCATTTCGAGACTTCAACGGCGCTCGGTGATCTCGACGTGATGGGGCGAGCTCACGCGACATTCGGGAATGTCAAAGGTCCGATAACGTGTCCGAAAAGCTCGCTTCAGACGACGGACGCGTCGAAGCCGTGCTACGGAACCACTCCATCGAACGACACTTTTCATCCCGGGATGTTCGGCGCTGAGGTCGTTGCCGGCGCGTATCCCCGAAGGGGACCGCTCCTTTATTACGCAGGCGCGGGCGCAAATCGGATCGATCCGCACTTCCAGGTCGGCTTCACAGATGGAACGGGCCACGTCGATCAGACGCAGGTTCAGCTGGAGACGCCGGTAACGCGGGTAGCGCTTCTAGCGGGTGTAACCTCGAAAACGACTTCACGCCTCGATTACGGCTTGCAGGTCTATTCGGTGCCCGCCGACGCAACAACTTTTCGCTTTCACGCGGGGTTAACCTTCCGCTAAAAGGGGCGGAGGGCGGCACGAAACCTGAAACCGATCTCTCCACTTTCACGCGAGCGAGAGAGATGAAAACCAATTGGCAGCATCAGAAGGAAGCAATTACGACCGAGCAGCGAAACCGTCATCGCGACGAGCATTCGGACGAGCTCGAAAAACAAAAAATGCACGGCGACGCGGAATCGGAGCGCACCGAGAGACTCGAGCTGAAGAAAAAGCACTCCACCGAATCGGCGGATACCGAGCAGTCGGACGGAGACTGAGTTCCACGGGATCGGCGGATACCGAGCAGTCGGACGGAGACTGAGTTTCAGCGCGGATGAAGCGTTTCCGCCAGAGGGCAGGCTAGCGGCGATTCGGTCTCCCAGGCACATTCGGCCGAGTAGCTTTCCAGGGATGACCTGGCAGGCGCGCCGCAAAGCCGGCACATCCATACGTTGATCAGCAATCGTGGCTAGCGTACTCCCGCCGGAATCCCGTACAACATTCCTGAAACGTCTTCTCCGCCGCTCCAAAGACGGCGCCGGCGAAGAGCTTGTCGGCCCGATTCGCGGAGAAGTTCTCGGCGCTGAACGGCTGGGAGAGCGAGCGCGAATCGTCGCGCGGCAGCATCGGCTGCTGCCGCCGCAAAAACGGCGCGGCCCGGGTCCACTCCTTCTCAGGCTAGAAGACACGCGCGGGGTTCTCGACAGGATTTTCCGGGAGCTGAGCGACGGCGCTGAAGCGGGGCTCGACATCAGCCCGGCCGGCGACTGGCTCCTCGACAATTTCTACATAGTCCAGGAGCACATTCGGGAAATCCGGACGAACCTTCCGGAAGGCTATTACCAGGAGCTTCCGAAGCTCGCAACCGGGCCCTTGAAGGGTTATCCGCGCGCGTATGAAGTCGCGATCGAGCTGATAGCGCACACGGAAGGACACCTCGATCTCGACAACATCACCCTGTTCGTGCGCGAGTATCAGCACATCACTCCGCTGCGAATGGGCGAGCTGTGGGCGATTCCGACGATGCTCCGCCTCGGCCTCGTCGAGAACATCCGCAGAATGGCCCTGCGCGTTTCCGCCCGGCTGCGCGAAGTGCACTCCGCGGACTCAGCGGCGGCGACTCTTCGGGAAGCGAGCGAGAAATCGCCGGAAGCCCTGGCGGCGGCGCTGGCGCATTTCGTAGACGATCATCCTCCGTTCACGCCAACCTGGGTCGCGCGTTTCCTCCAGCAGGTTCGTTCGTACCAGACGAACTTCACGCCGCTCGTCTGGCTGGAGCAGTGGATCGCCGAAGACGGACCGAGCGCCGAGGAAGCGGCGACGCGATCGAACAGGCGAGTCGCGCTCACGCAGGTCACCGTCGCGAACAGCATCAGCAGTCTGCGCACGATTGCGCGTCTCGACTGGCGAGACTTCGTCGAATCACAGAGCGCGACGGAGAAGGTGCTCTCGAACGATCCGGCCGGGCACTACACGGACATGACGTTCGGGACACGCGACCACTACCGGCACGTCGTCGAGCATATCGCGAAGCGCACGAAGAGGCCTGAGGAGAGCATCGCCGAAGCCGCGCTGTCGCTCGCCCAGCGTGCGGGCGCGGAGGGAGGCCGGCGGTCGCACCTCGGCTACTATCTCGTGGACGACGGGCGCCTCGAGCTCGAGAAGCAGGTGGAGTTCACGCCGCCGCCAAGAGAGTGGATGCACAGATGGGCCATCCTCCACCCGAACGCGATTTACTTCGGCGGGATAGCCATCTTCACGCTCGCTGCGCTGGCAATAGTGCTGGAAGTAATTCACCCGCTGACGCCCGCTTCGAGAATTGCGGTCACGCTGCTCGCGCTGCTGCCGGCGAACGAGATCGGCATCAGCATGATCAACCAGCTGATCACGCTTCTCATGCCTCCGCGGACGCTGCCGAAGCTCGAGCTGCGGATGGGCGGAATTCCTGCGGAATGCGCGACAGCCGTGGTCGTTCCGACTCTTTTCGGGAGCGTGAACGCCGTCGACGAAGCGTTGAGTCACATCGAGGTGCAGTACCTCGCCAATCGCGACGAGAACGTCAGGTTCGCGATACTCAGCGATTTCACGGATGCGAAATCGGAACATCGTGAGGGCGACGACCAGATAATCGAGCGCGCACGCGCCGGTATCGCGGCGCTCAACAAGAAATATTCGGGGGAAAACCCCGACCCGTTTCTCCTTTTTCACCGGCCTCGGCTGTGGAACTCGAAGCAGCGGGTCTGGATGGGCTGGGAAAGAAAACGCGGGAAGCTCGCGCAGTTCAATCAGTTCTTGCGCGGGGGCGCGAAGGATGTCTTCACGACGATCCTGGGAGACACGTCCGGTCTCGAGAACATTCGTTATGTGATCACCCTCGACTCGGACACCGTGCTTCCGCGGGACGCGGCCGCATTGCTGATCGGTACTATCGCGCATCCGCTGAACCGGGCGGTGTACGACCCGGGAGCAGCGCGTATCGTCGAAGGCTACGGCATCCTCCAGCCGCGAGTCGGAATCTCTCTGACGAGCGCGCATCGCTCGTACTTCGCGGCGGTTCATTCCGGCCATCCGGGCGTCGATCCGTACACGACCGCCGTCTCCGACGTTTATCAGGACCTCTATGCCGAGGGCAGCTTCACGGGCAAGGGCATCTACGACGTCGATGCTTTCGAGAAAGCCACTAGCGGCCGTTTTCCCGAGAACACGCTTCTCAGCCACGACTTGATAGAGGGCGCGTACTCACGCGCGGCGCTGGCGACAGACATCGAAGTGTACGACGACTACCCAGCTCGCTATCTGACCTTCACGCGCCGGAAGCATCGGTGGATCAGGGGCGACTGGCAGCTTCTCGGATGGCTGCTTCCGACGGTGCCGGGGCCGGACGGCCCGACGCGAAACCGCCTTTCGGCGATTTCGCGGTGGAAGATCTTCGACAACCTGCGGCGCAGTCTGGTGGAAGTGTCGCAGATCGTTCTTCTATTGTCGGGCTGGTTCCTGCTTCCCGGGTCGCCACTGAAATGGACGTTGATAGTTCTCGGCGCGATCGCCTTCCCGTGGATATTCTCGCTGTTTCTCGCGCTGCTGCGCCCGCCGAGCCAGCAGTCGTGGACAGCGTATTACCTCGCTCTCGGACAGGACGCGGTGGCGAATGCGCAGCAGTTCGCGCTGGCAATCACTTTTCTGCTGCATCAGGCGGTTGTCTCGGTTGACGCGATCGTCAGAACCCTTACGCGCCTGTTCTTCAGCAAGCGAAGTCTCCTCGAGTGGCAAACGGCCTCGCAGGTGGAGAGTGCGCTCGGCACACGCTCGGCGCGTGAGGTGTGGCGGAAGATGTGGCCGGTCGGCGCGCTATGCGCGGTAATGATCGTGCTGCTTCTCGTTCACGACGCGTCGCTGCGGCGGATTCCCGTCGCCGACGAAGAGCGCTTCCGTTTCATCGTCGCGACAATCCCGCTCGTGCTGCTCTGGCTCGGCAGTCCCAATCTTGCATCCGCGCTGAGCCGCCCGGCGATTCCGGGTGAAGTCTACCTGACGGACGCGGAACGCAAGCTGGCGCTCCGCTATGCGACGCTGCACTGGAAGTTCTTCGATCAATTCGTCACCGAGGAGACGCAGTGGCTGACGCCGGATAATTTCCAGGAGGACCCGACCCCGACCGTCGCGCTGCGGACTTCACCGACGAACATCGGACTGCAGCTGCTGTCGACGGTATCGGCGGCGGACCTCGGCTTCATCTCGCGCGCGGAGATGATAGAAAGACTTGAGCGCGTATTCCGGTCGCTCGAGCGCATGCGCCGGTATCGGGGGCACTTCTTCAACTGGTACGAGCTCAGTGAGCTGCATGTTCTCGAGCCGGGCTACATCTCGACCGTCGACAGCGGGAACCTGGCCGGACATCTCATCGCCCTGAAGCAGGCTTGCTACCAGACGATCCAGGACGGCAAGTCGAGCGCGGAGGAGCAGAAGCGGCTGAATGCTATTGCCGAACGCTCGCACGCGTACGCGAACGAGATGGATTTCAAGTTTCTTTACGACGAGCGGCGGAAGCTGTTCTCGATCGGGTATCAGGTTGGCTCCAACACTCTCGACGGATCCTACTACGACCTGCTGGCCTCGGAATCACGTTTGGCATCGTTCGTCGCGATTGCGAAAGACGACGTGCCGGTCGATCACTGGTTCCGGTTAGGGAGGGCGCTGACCGGAAGCGCGAAAGCTCGCGCACTCGTGTCGTGGAGCGGCAGCATGTTCGAGTATCTCATGCCCGCGCTGGTGATGCAGAGCTTCCCATTCACGCTTCTCGACCAGACAAATCTCGGCGCCGTCAGACAGCAGATGGCGTACGGACAGCAGCGCGGCGTGCCATGGGGATTGTCGGAGTCGGCGTACAATGTCCGCGACCGCGCGCACGTCTATCAGTATCGCGGCTTCGGCGTACCGGAGCTCGCGCTCAAGCGGGGGCTGAGCAAGGATCTCGTCATAGCGCCGTACGCGACGATGCTGGCGATGCTCGTCGAACCGAGGAAATCGCTGCGCAACATGGGAGCGCTCGAGTCGGAAGGAGCGCTGGGTCGAGGCCGGCGGCCGGATCGAGAAAGGCGGTCGTGTCGACTTACATGGCCCACCACATCGGCATGAGCATGGTCGCGCTCGACAACGCGCTGAACCGGCAAATCTGGCAGCTACGTTTTCATTCGGACCCGCTCGTGCGCTCGGCTGAGCTCGTGCTGCATGAAAGAATTCCGCGCCGGCTGACGGTTCACGAAGTGCAGGGCGACGAGATCCCGCGTGTTCCGAGCGAAACGGAGAAGCCGGCCGTCCGTGAGATCGAGACGCCCCATACGCCTCAGCCGGTCGTCGCCGTCCTCGGGAACGTCCCCTTCACGACGCTCATTACGAACGCCGGCGGCGGCTTCATGAAATACGGCAATCTCGCCGTCACGCGTTGGCGTCACGACAGTACGCGCGACAACCACGGCCAGTGGTGCTACGTGCGCGACCTGGCGAGCGGACAGGTCTGGTCGGCGACATATCAGCCGACGGGGGTCGAGCCATCGTGGTACCGGGTGCTGTTCGCGAGCGACCGGGCGACGTTCGTGCGACGCGACGGGGGCATCGAGACGCAAACCGAAGTCGCAATCGCTTCCGACGACGGTGCGGAAGTGCGGCGCGTCACGCTGATGAACCGGACGACGACGACGCGCGACATCGAGCTCACCAGCTACGCGGAGGTAGTGCTCGCGCCGCCGGAAGGTGATCGCGCGCATCCGGTGTTCAGCAATCTTTTCGTCCAGACGGAATGGGTTGAAGCAACTTCGACGCTGCTTGCGACGCGTCGCCCGCGCTCGGCGACGGAGGCGCGGCTCTGGTGCGCGCACGTCGTGGCGACCGGTCCGGAGATGGTCGGAACCGTTACGTGCGAAACGGACAGAGCGAAGTTCGTCGGTCGCGGCCGGTCGGTGCGAAATCCGGCCGCCCTCGATGCAGGAGCGGAGCTCACCGGAACCGTGGGAGAGGTGCTCGATCCGGTGTTCGCACTGAGAGTTAAGGTGAGGATTCCCCCGAACTCCTCGGCGCAGGTTTCTTTCACGACGTTCGTAATCGACCAGAAAGAGCGGGCGCTGCAAATCGCCGACCTGTATCACGATGCGTACAGCGGCCGACGGGCACTCGATCTTTCGTGGGCGCAGGCGCAGGCGGAGCTGCGCGACCTGGGAATGACGCCCTCCGACGCCGCGCTTTACCTCGATCTTGCAGGTCACGTCTTATATCCGCATCCCGGTTTCCGGCCGGCGCCGAGCGCGGTCGAACAGAACCGGCTCGGACAAGAAAGCCTTTGGGCGCAGGGAATCTCCGGTGACTGGCCGATCCTGCTGGCGACGATCGACTCGCCGGTCGGGCTGCCGAGCGTGAGACAGCTGCTGCGGACGCATCACTACTGGCGGCTGAAGGGCATCGCGTGCGACCTCGTGATACTCAACACGCATCCGATGACTTATCTGCAGGAGCTCAACGACGAGCTTCTGACGACGGTGATGGCGTCGAGTGAAGCGGGTCTGCTCGACAGGCCCGGCGGCGTCTTCATCAGACGCGCGGATTTGATGAAGCCGGAAGAGATCACTCTGTTGAACGCGGTCGCCAGAGTCCAGGTGGGATGCGACGGCCTTGGGCTCGGAAACTTCCTCGAGTTTCCCGGCGTCGAGGATCGCTATCCGCCGCGCCTCGATGTCATGAATCGCGACATCGTGCCTCTCGGCACGACGCCGGTAAAACCTCTGACAGAGGCGAGCGGAGAAGGACTCGAGTGCTTTAATGGAATCGGCGGCTTCAATGCCGACGGGGAGTACGAGATCCGACTGACGGGTGCCGCGCTGCCGCCGGCGCCCTGGGTGAACGTGATCGGAAATCCGGCTGGCGGCTTTTGCGTAAGTGAATCCGGCTGCGGCTCGATGTGGGCGGGCAACAGTTATTTCTACCGGCTCACGCCGTGGCACAACGATCCTGTCCGCGACCCGTCGAGCGACTGCATTTACCTCCGGGATGACGACAAGGGTGACGTATGGACTGCGACGCCGGCGCCGGTGCGTGAGCCGGTGCCGTATCGCGTGCGGCACGGCGCTGGGTATTCAATTTTCGATCACACGCACAAAGAGATCTCCTCGTCATTCCGGGTCGGAATGGACGAGAAGGACGCGGTGAAGATCGGTGTCCTGACGCTTCGAAATGAAGGAGCCGCCCCGAAGCGGCTCACGCTTACATGGTATGTGGAGTGGGTGCTCGGTGTATCGCGGGAGCTCACGCAATACAATGTGCAGACAGCGTTCGATGAAGCCACGCAGTCGATGCTGGCGCGCAATTACTTCGATCCGCAGTTCGCGGAATACGTCGCTTTCGCATCCGTGAGCGAGATGGTGATGTCGTACACTGCCGATCGCCGCGAGTTTCTCGGGAGGAACGGAACACCCGCGAGCCCGGCGGCCGTCCAGCGCACCGGCCTGTCAGGCGCGACGGGAGCGACGATCGATCCGTGCGGCGTGCTTCAGTTCCCGATCACGCTCGCGCCCGGCGAATCGCGCGACATTGTGACGTTACTGGGTGCCGCGCCCTCGGAGGACGCGGCGAAAGAGACGCTGCGGCGCCTGCGCGACAAGCAAAGCGCGAACTCGGCGCTCGATTCGGCGATCAGCGTCTGGAAGCGGCGTCTGGATACGATCTCCGTCAAGACGCCGGAGCCGACATTCGATCTGATGCTCAACCAGTGGTCGTTATACCAGGCGCTGTCGTGCCGCATGTGGGCGCGCTCGGCGCTGTATCAGTCGAGCGGGGCTTTCGGCTTCAGGGATCAGCTGCAGGACGTGATGGCTTTCGTGTACGCCGATCCGGATATCTCGCGAGCGCACATACTGCGGGCGGCGGGACGCCAGTTTGTCGAAGGGGATGTGCAGCATTGGTGGCATCCGCAGAGCGGGCGCGGAGTGCGGACACGCTTTTCGGATGATCTCGCATGGCTGCCGTTCTCGGTCGACCACTACGTATCGGTAACCGGCGACACCGGAATCCTCGACGTCGAGATTCCGTATCTGACGATGAGGCAGCTGAATCCGGACGAGCACGGCGGGCTGCCGCTGATCGGCAGCGGTGATTGGAACGATGGGATGAACCGGGTCGGGATCGAAGGAAAGGGCGAAAGCGTGTGGCTTGCGTGGTTCCTTGTTGCGACGAATCGCCGTTTCGCGGCGCATTGCGCGGGGAGGGGAGACACCGCCGCGCGCGACGAGCTGCTGCGCAAGGCCGATGCATACGCCGCCGCAGTGGAAAAGAACGGGTGGGATGGCGCCTGGTACAGAAGAGCCTACTTCGACGATGGAACGCCGCTCGGGTCAAACACCAACGACGAGTGCAAGATCGACTCTATTGCTCAGACATGGAGTGTCATCTCCGGCGGCGCCGAGAAACCGCGCAGCGACACGGCCATGCGCTCGCTTTACGAGCAGCTCGTTCTCCGCGATTCGCGCCTGCTGCTTCTGCTCGCGCCGCCGTTCGACAAGAGCACGGCCGATCCCGGATACATCAAGGGCTATTTGCCGGGGGTCCGCGAGAACGGAGCGCAGTACACGCACGCAGCGTTATGGGTCGTCCTGGCGGCGGCGCTGCGGGGCGACGGCGATCGCGCGTTCGAGCTCTTCCAGATGTTGAACCCGATCACGCATACACTGACCGCCGATGGCATGCGCACATACAAAGTCGAGCCGTACGTGGTCGCCGCAGACGTCTACACAGCCGAGGGACATGTCGGCCGCGGCGGATGGACGTGGTACACGGGATCTGCGAGCTGGATGTACCGCATCGCGCTGGAGGCGATACTCGGATTCAAAAAACGCGGCGACACCTTAGCCATCGAGCCCTGCATTCCATCGAGCTGGCCCGAGCTGGCGATGACGTACCGTCATCGCTCTACGATCTACAACATCACAGTCCGGAATCCGGACGGACTCGCAAGCGGCGTTGCGAAGCTGGAGCTTGACGGCAAGAGTCTCGACGGAGTACTGCCGCTAGCGGATGACGGCGGCGAGCACTCTGTTATCGCGACGCTTTCTCGCGCTTCTTAGTCCCGCCTTTTTCCCCGCTCTCTTCCTCGGGAGCGGCGAGATCGGAGATCGCCGGCCCGTTGACGACCTTGCCATAGGGGTCGAAGCGCGATCCGTGACAGGGGCAATCCCAGGTTTTTTCCATCGTGTTCCAGCCGACGATGCAGAAGAGATGCAGAAGAGATGCGGACACGGTGAGCCAATCGGCGTACTGCTCGACGACGTTCAGATTCTCCCGCGCGTATTCGGTCGTGGCGCCGAGCTTCACGCGAGACGGATCATAGAGCGGCTCCCAGCTGTTTTTCAGCCCGAGCACGAGATCGGTGAGAAGAATTCCGGCAATCGTGCCGTGCGTCATGCCGTTTCCGGAATCACCCGTGGCGATAAAGATGTGGCGGTCGGATCCGGGGTTGCGTCCGATATAACCCATGTAGTCGACGGGCTCCATGATCTGCCCGGACCAGCGGTAGTCGATCGACTGAATCATGGGAAAACGCTCACGGCTCCAATCTTCGAGGCAGCTGAACGGCTCCTCGTCCTGCTTCCGCTGTCCTGTCTTGTGATCCTCGCCGCCGATAATCAGGATCTCGTAATCCGCGGCTTTTCCGCTTTTCGGCGGAGCATCCTGCAGGCGGATGTAATGGTAGGGATCGGGCGTGTCCCAGTAGAGACCGCGCTCGTGACTTTTGCCGGCTCGCCATCCTCGATTTTTTCGGCGTGCGTTCCGCAATAAATCCTGCCGCCATCGCGAACGATTGCCCGCGCGAGTCCGCTCAAGTATTTCAGCGGATGGAACTGCGCCTGCCGCGGAAAGCGCAGCGCCTGTCCGGTATTGAAAGACTCGAGCGGCGCGCGGTCGACGAGGCTGACGTCGGTAAGGCCGGCCCGGTGCGCGGCCTCCAGCTCGCGGGTCAGCGCCTCGGGTTTGCTGTCACCGCCGAGGAAGAGATAACCGTCGAGGCGCTCGAAGTCACAGTCGATCTCTTCGACAGAGGCGATGGTCTCGATTTTGTCGATCGCGGCTGTATGACTCGCGGCGGCGATGCGCGCGCCATCGCGACCGTGAAGCTTCTCGATCTCGTAGTATCTGTCGTCGAGCGCAGCAGTGAGGTGGGCTGTCGTTCGTCCAGATTCGCCGCCGCCGATCGGTCCATCATCAATCGCCGCCACCTGACGTCCAGTGCGGGCGAGTAAATACGCCGCTGACATCCCGGCGATGCCCGCTCCGATAATGCAGACGTTTACGCGAAGGTCGCTGGCGAGCGCGGGAAAACTCGGAACCGGCGTTTCCATCCATACCGATGTGGTGCTGCCTGAGTCGCTTGGCATCTTACGGCCATCCAGTGGTGCAGGGTGTGCATTACGGATCTCCATCGGGGGGCAATGCATGTGCCAACAACAACCGATGACTGAACGTCAATACGCTGTGGAGAAGCCGGAATGGCGGAGACCAAACATTTCTGGCTGGTAGAAATCGTCGAAGACGACTCGGCATCGATCCAAGTGGACGGCCGCACGGTCACGCCGATTCCCAGATGGCTGCTCCCAAGCTCAGCAACGGAAGGCGACGTGCTGGCCGTTACACACAGGCGCGAGAGCGAGCAGTCGACGATCGAGATCGTGATCGATCCGGAGGGGAAGCAGAAACTGCTGGAGCGTTCCGAAGATCAGTCGACGAGGTAATCCGCGACTGACGCGATCTAGATTGCTCGCAGAACCGCTCGGACAGGGGCTGCGTCACTACCGGCCAACTTCATCGGAAACGCGATCAGCTCATATGCGCCGGCGTGAACTGCGCGCAGATCCAGATTCTCGATAACTGCCGCGCCGCCGTCGAAGAGCAAATGATGTATCTCGAGCGTTTTGCTTTCCCGCGAATCGACCGAGGGACAATCGACAGCGAGCAGCTTGAGACCTTGACCGAGAAGAGAGCGAACCGCGCCCGAGCGGAGATGCGGCCAGCTTTCGGGGAACCGACCGCTGGCGATGGACCTGTCCGTTCGGAGTATGAGACGCTCTACGGGAGAAGTGCCGAGAGCGCCGCTGATCGTCTCGAGCGGAATCTCATCCGCGTGTGATGAGACGTCGACGACTACGGCACGTCCGAGAAAGGGATCGAGCGCAAGCTTGTCGGCGCCGTCGGCGCCGGTGCGAACGTGCACCG
>WNGA01004845.1_pt1 | contig 19911 bp, 20 predicted proteins | sample 5400061 | NCBI WGS metagenome assembly WNGA01 (sample SAMN13153366, study PRJNA577476) | soil metagenome | isolation source: 100 cm soil or saprolite under grassland replicate 2 | place: USA:California | collected 2016-06-15
CGTCGTCGGACGGCTCGCGGCGGATGTCAAGCAGCCAGAGGACGCCGGCGAGCCGCGGCCGCTCAATGACATGCCGGATGAGGTGCCGGAACGCCTGGCGATCGGCTTGGGAGGCTCGGGCGTAGCCGTAGCCGGGCAGATCCAGCAAATACAGGGAGCGGGGAGCAGGGAGCAGGGAGCGGTCGCCGCGGTCTCCTGCACCCCGCTCCCCGCTCCCTGCTCCCAGGACGTACACGTTGAGCATCCGGGTCTTGCCCGGCGTTCCGGACACCTTGGCTATCCGTCGGCCCGCCAGCGCATTCAAGAGGCTGGATTTTCCGACATTGGAGCGACCGATCAGCGCGACTTCGGGAAGGGCGGGAGCGAGTGGGACGTCGGCCTGCGGGAAGGAGCCGATGAAGCGGGGCTCCGGGGGGGGAGCGGTCAGGCTTCTTTCTTCTGGCGCACGCGCTCCGTGACGAGCAGGGGGGTCATCATTTCTTCGAGGATGGCGCGGAGGCCGCGGGCACCGGTGCCCCGCTTGATCGCCTTCTGGGCGATCGCCTTGAGCGCGTCTTTCTCGATCGTGAGCCGCACGTCTTCGAGCTCGAACAGCTTCTGGTATTGCTTGGACAGCGCGTTCTTGGGCTCGATGAGGATGCGGATCAGCGCGTCCTCGTCCAGCGAGTCGAGCGGCACCGCCACGGGGAGCCGGCCGACCAGCTCGGGGATGAGCCCGTAGCGCAGCAGGTCGTCGGGCTCCACGTCGATGAAGGGGTTCTTCTTGAGCTTCTCGGGCTCCCCTCTCGCGAGCTCCTCCTTGGTGAAGCCGATCTGGCGCCGGCCGGTGCGCGACTCGATGATCTTCTCGAGGCCGTCGAACGCCCCGCCGCAGATGAACAGGATGTCCTTCGTATTGACCTGGATGTACTCCTGCTGCGGGTGCTTGCGGCCGCCCTGGGGCGGCACGCTCGCGACGGTCCCTTCGAGGATCTTGAGGAGCGCCTGTTGTACCCCTTCGCCCGACACGTCGCGCGTGATGCTCGGGTTCTCCGACTTGCGGGCGATCTTGTCGATCTCGTCGATGTAGACGATGCCGCGCTCGGCCTCGGAGACGTTGAAATCCGCGGACTGGAGCAGACGGACGAGAATGTTCTCCACGTCCTCACCGACATAACCGGCCTCGGTGAGCGTGGTCGCGTCCGCGATCGTGAAGGGGACGTCGAGGATGCGGGCCAGCGTCTGGGCGAGGAGCGTCTTGCCCACGCCCGTCGGGCCGATGAGCAGGATGTTCGATTTGTCGAGCTCGACCTCGGCTTCGCGTCCCTGGTGCGAGTTGATGCGCTTGTAGTGGTTGTAGACCGCCACGGCGAGGGTCTTCTTCGCCTTCTCCTGGCCGATCACATACTGGTCCAGCACGTCCTTGATCTCGGAGGGGATGGGGACCTGGGTGATCGCCTCGGAGACCTCCCGCTCCTCGTCCTCCGCCAGGATCTCGTTGCAGAGGGCGATGCACTCATTGCAAATGTAGACCGACGGCCCGGAAATGAACTTTCGGACCGAGTCCTTCGACTTGCCGCAGAAGGAGCAGCGGAGGTGCTTATCGTGGGACATCTGACCTTAGTATGGGAAAGTCGGGTGGCGGGCGCAAGCCGTCACTTCTTCTTTCCGTCGTCGATCTCCTGGAAGTTGGCTATGACGTGGTCAATTAGCCCGTATTCCTTGGCTTCCTCAGCCGACATGAAGCGGTCGCGGTCCATGTCTTTTTCGATGTGTTCCACGGCCTTGCCGGTGTGCTTGGCGTAGAGCTCGTTGAGCTTGCCGCGCAGGTACAGGATCTCGCGCGCCTGGATCTCGATGTCGGCGGCCGTGCCCTGGGTCCCGCCCGACGGCTGGTGCATCATGATGCGCGCGTGCGGCAGCGCCGAGCGCTTCCCCTTGCGGCCGGCGGCGAGCAGGAACGAGCCCATCGAGGCCGCCATCCCCATGCAGATCGTGTTCACGGGGGCGCGCAGGAATTGCATCGTATCGTAGATCGCCATCCCCGAGGAGACGAGGCCGCCGGGCGAGTTGATGTACAGGTAGATATCCCGCTCCGGGTTGTCCGCATCGAGGAACAAGAGCTGCGCGATGATGATGTTCGAGACTTCGTCGTTGATCTGCGTGCCCAGGAACACGATGCGGTCCATGAGCAGCCGGCTGAAGATATCATACGTGCGCTCGCCACGGCTGGAGCGCTCGATGATGTAGGGCGGGTAAATCTGGTTCCTCGTCACGCTGACTCCACGGTGGATTGCGACAGAAGAAACGTAAACACCTTCTCCTCGGTAAGGCTGCGCTCCAGATCACGCAGCCGCTTGGCCTTCTCGAGCGCGGCGCGTACCTCCGCGACCGGCGTCCCGCGTCGGGCCGCGACTTCCTGGAGCTTCTGCTCGAGCTCTGCCTCGGTCCCGCGGAGGCCGTGGTGCTCCACCACCCAATCCAGGATCAGGTCACGCCGCACCTGCGCCTCGGCCACGGGCCGGAATTCCTGCGCGAAGTCGGGCCAGCGGTCCTCCGGGATCCCGTAGGCCTGGGCGTAGACGGCGAGCGCGCGCTCGACCAGCGGTCGCGGCGCCACGATGCGGTTGGCCTGCACGATCTGGTCGATCAGCTCCCGGCGCAGCTGGGCGTCCGCCTCGCGCTCGGCCTCCTTCTCGAGGTCCTCCCGCACGACCTTGCGGAGCGCCTCGAGCGACTCGAAGTCCCCCACCTCGCGGGCGAACGCGTCGTCGAGCTCGGGCAGCTGCTGCCGCTTGATCTCGTGGAGCGTGATGCGCACGTCGCGCGGCTGCCCCCGCTTCGCCTCCTCGGGAAAGTCGTTTGGGAAGCGCACGGTGGCGTCGACCGTCTCGCCGGGCAGCATGCTCATGATCCGCTCTTCCACCTCCGGGATCGCGCGCCCCTCGCCGAGCACCAGCTGATAGGGTTGCGGATCCTTGACGGCATCGCCGTCGCGGGTCGCGATCGTCACATGCACCAGGTCTTTGGGCTTGGGCTTGTCGCCCACGACGGGGGTCCACGGCGCCTTCTGCTCCCGCAGCTCGTTGAGCTGGGCGAGCACGCGGTCTTCCGTGACCTTCGCCACCGTGCGCTTCAGGTGAAACTTGCCGATCCGCTCGAGCGTGAGCTCGGGCTTCACCTCCACGTGGAACTCAAACGTCACGGGGGCCCCGGCGTCCCACTTGAGGTTGTGGATGTGCGGGTCGGCGACCGGCTTCAGCGCCTCCTGCGCGAGCGCCGCCCTCCAGCTTTCGCGAATCAGGTCCTCGAGTGTCTGCTGCCGGATGTCGTCGGCGAACTGCCGCTTCACGAGCGCGGCAGGCGCTTTCCCCTTGCGGAACCCCGGAAGCCGCGCGCGCCGCTGGTAGGCGGACGTGGCGCGCGCCTCCGCCTCCTGGACTTGCTCCACCGGCACGGTGACGGCGAGCGAGGCGGCGCCGGGTTCTTCGCCGGTTTTCTTGATTTGGATGGTCGGCATGCGAGATGAAATCTAACTACGCCGGGAGCGGGGAGCAGGGAGCGGTTCACTCCGCTGCGATGCTAGCCCCGCTCGGGCGGTACCGCTCCCCGCTCCCTGCTCCCCTCACGTATTCCTGCGAATTGCCCTGATCCGGCGGTGCGGTCTGTCGCCCGGCTTGATATCGTCGTATCGCACCACGCTGATCGCCCCGTCGGGCTCGAGCACCGCCAGCATCACGTCTTGGACCCGGGGCACGCCATGCTCCCGCAGCGCCTGCAACAGCTCGTCGCGCGTAATCCCGGCGCGCACGCAGTGCTCTTGCAGGATCTTGCCGTTGTGAATCAGCATGATGCCTTCGCCGGCGAGCAGTTTCGCGAACCCCCGGGACCTGAACCGCCACCAGTCGACCATGCGGTGCCAGCCGATCAGCACGCCGGCCGCCACCAGTCCACCCGCGAGGCTCGTGTCGGGTCCCACCATCGCGTTCTGCACCGCATTCGCGATGATGAGCAGCAGCACCAGGTCGAACGTGGACATCTGGCCCAGCTGGCGGGTGCCGGTGAGCCGGAGCCCGACGAGCAGAGCGAGGTAGACGACGGACGTGCGGAGCGCGACGTCGAGCAGGGTGTGCCAGGACGCGGTCAAGGTTCCTAAAGTACGAGCCTGCGCCGTGCGTGCCTAGTGACCCGCGGGTCCGGTCGATTGACGGCAGCGATCGTCAAACAGCGGCCACAACGGTCGTGAGCCCTGTCACTCCCCGCGGAGTGACATTGAGTCCATAGTGACCGGGAGCCGTGAGACAACACGGTTCGAGCAAGCCCCGTTGCGCCCGCGAGGTGGCCGACGGGGCTTCGTGTTTCATGAGGTCTCGAGCGCCCATCGTGCAGCAGTCTACCGCAGGTATACCGATTCGAAGGAGGACTCATGCGTTTCACATTCCACCTGGCCGCCGCTGTGGCGGCCGCGCTGAGCGCGACGGCCGTGGCCGCCGCGCAGACGGGCAATGGCGCGCCCAGCGGCCCGCATTACAATCTCAACATCATCGGCGTCTCGCACGACAAGAATCCCAACATGAATGGGAATGGGAGCGGCAACGTCATCTTCGTGGACCTCGGGACGAAGAGCGGCGTCGCCGTGACGACGAAGATTCTGCTCAGTCAGGCGGCCGATGGCGTGTTCGACGTGCTCGACAAGAACGGGACGGACGGCGAAGCCTCCTTCGCCCTCCCCGCCCCAGGCACCTACACCGTCTGGGCACGCGCGCTCGGCACGCCGGGTGGTCAGTCCAAAATCGCTACCTGCGCGACGTTCATCGATCCAATTACGTTCGTAGCGACGTTCCTGTGCTCGACCGACAACGAAGTCTTCGTGCGCGGGACGGGCAAGAGCAGCTTCAAGAACGTGACCGGCGCGCTTACGACCATTTCCCTCCCACTGGGGAGCCCGGCCCAGTTAGCGTGCGGCACGCCGACCGTGAGCCTGTTCGATGCGTGTCTGCAGGACTTCCTCTGGCAGTACGACAACAACGGGCTGAAGCTGCTGCAGGTGCGGTTCTACCTGAACTCCTAGTACGGAAGAGTCGGTCGGCGCCCCGCTGTGATGGGGCGCCGACTGACTCGTGATCGACCGCGCGGCTCCGCGCTCAGCGCACGTCGTACAGGTTGTTGGGCTTCCCCAGCAGATACTTGTCGAACCAGTTGAGGATGTGCTGCAGTCGCTCCACCCGGTGTACCGGCTTGCCGGAGCGCGACAGCTCGTGCGATTCGCCGGGGAAACGGACCTGCACGGTGGTCTTGCGCAGGTACTTGAGCGCGCGGAACATCGCCTCGCCGCCCTGAGTGGGTGGCGTCCGAAGGTCCGCGTCGCCCAGGATGAACATCAGGGGCGTGGTGACCGAGTCCGCGTAGCGCACCGGCGAGCGGGCGAGGAACTCCTGGGGATCGCGGAACGGGGTGGAGCGGAACCACGACGGCTGGAAGAGCGTGAAGTCCGCCGTGTACCAGAAGCCCAGCCAGTCGGCCACGTCGCGCTGCGACACCGCGGCCGCGAACCGGTGCGTGTGGCTCACGGTCCAGTTGGTGAGCAGCCCGCCGCCCGATCCGCCCGTCACGCCGAGCCTGGTCGAGTCCACGTACCCGCGGCGGATCAGGGAATCCACGGCGACCATGAGATCCTTGTAATCGTCGCCGGGATACTTGTACTGGATGATGTTGCCGAACTCCTGGCCGTACGTGGTGCTCCCCCGCGGGTTGGGATAGACCACGACATAGCCCTTGGCGGCCATCCACTGCATCTCGTGGAAGAAGATGTAGCCGTAGGCGGTGTGCGGCCCGCCGTGGATATCGAGGATCAGAGGATACTTCTTGCCGGGCGTGAAGCCGACGGGTTTCATGATCCAGGTCTCGATCTTCTTCCCATCGAAGCTCGGGTACCAGAAGTCCTCCGGCGTCACGAGCTGGAGCTTCGCGAGCAGGGAGTCGTTGACGTGGGTGAGCTGCGTGAGACGCTTCGTCTGCGGGTCGAGCGCATACACGTCGGGGAGGTGCGTCGGGTCGCCGATCGTCAGGACGAACCGGCGGCCGTCGGGCGTCGCGCTGTAGGCGAGCACCGCGTGATCCCCGGTGGTCAACGGCTCGCGCGCTCCGCTCTGCGCGTCGAACCGCACGAGATTCGAGCGGCCGTGCTCGGTCGTGGCGACGATCACCGCCTTGCCGTCCGCCGTCCAGATGTTGGGGCTCGAGCCGCCGCCGCCGCGCGGCGGCGCCTGGTCGCCGATCACGTCGCTCCCCATGTCGAAGTCGTAGTCGGCGGTGAGGCTCCTGGCTCGACCGTCCCGCGACACGAACAGGTCGGACTGATTGTAGGAGCGGGCCGCGCGCGGATTGACCCAGCCGCGGAACGCGATTGCCTTGCCGTCGGGCGCTAACGCGGGCCCGAACACGGGGCCGTTGATGTCCACCACCGTGTCGAGCGCGCCGCCCCCCGCCGCGACCGAGTAGACATTGTTGTCGGGCCCGTAATAGTAGGCCTCGGCGGCCCGGTCGGAGACGAACAGGATCCGCGTGCCGTCGCGGCTCCACTGCGGCGCGGTCTCGTCGAACGCGCCGGACGTCACCTGGCGCGCCTTGGGGGGCTCGTCGCCCGGCATGCCGGCAGGCACCGTCCAGATGTGGGCGTGCTCGGCCGGGTCGAGATATCCCTCGTCGTCGGCCCGGAACTCGGCCTGCGTGATGATCCGGACGTCGCTCTTCGGCTCTGCGGTTTTGTCCTTCTTCGCAAGGTCCTCTGCGATGGTGGTGCTCGTGAAGGCAATCGTCTTCCCGTCGGGCGACCAGGCCGCCGGCGACGCGCCCTTGGGCAGGTCGGTCAGCTGCTGCGCCTCGCCGCCCGCCAACGGCAGGAGATGGACCTGCGGGTGGCCCTCCTTGGAACGCAGGAACGCGAGCGTCGTGCCGTCGGGTGACCAGCGCGGCGCGGCGTCGCGCGGGCCGGCGGTGAGCCGTCGCGGAGGCGACGCGCCGTCGGCGCCCACGAGCCAGAGGCTCGTCTCGTAGCCGTCGTGCTTCGCGTTCACCGTCACGAGCACGTAGGCCGCCTGGCGGCCGTCGGGCGAGATCTGCGGACTCGCCACCCAGCGGAACGCGAACAGGTCGCTGTCCGAGATGGCGCGTTGCTGCGCGGTGAGCGACGCCACGCCGCAGATGGCGGCGAGGGCGGAGAGGCGAACGGGGCGCATGACTCAGTTCCCGGTCGGCTCGGGGACGGTCGGCAGCGGATACGCGTTCCGGAGTGCCGCGAGATAGTCGCCGTAGAGGCCTTTCAGGCCGTCGAATTCGCGCTTGACGGCCGCCCGATACGGCGCGTCGGTGGCGAAGTGGTACAGGACGGCTGCCATCGCCTGCGCGTCCAACAGAAAGCCGTGGTGGCCGACCTCGCCGAGCGCGTCCGCTTCCATTTCGAAGGTGTGGTAGCCGCCGTTGGAGCTGTGGACGGTGACCCCCACGCCCGGGATCTGCGTCGCGACGGTCCCGGTCTCCTCGTAGGGGAGCGGGCGCCCGGGCGCCTCCTCCACCTTGGTGGCGCCGAGCTTCCGCAGGTAGGCGAACGCCACGTCGTTCAGCGCCGCCACCGAGATGCCGTTGCGGGACGACGAGTCGACGTCGATGCGCACCTTGGTCCCCGTGGCCAAGCCAGCGCCCCGGGCGGCGTCGTTCACGCGGTCCGTCACCTGCGCGAGGTAGACGGGATCGGGATAGCGGATCCAGAACTCCGCGACGGCGCGGTCCGGCACGACGTTCGGGGCCTTACCGCCCTCGGTGATGATCCCCTGGATCTTGGTCTCCGGGCGCAGCGTCTTGCGCAGGCCGTCGATGTGATTGAACAGCTCGATCACGCCCATCAGCGCGTCCCGCCCATCCCACGCCTGGAGCTGGTGCGCCGGCGCCCCCGAAAAGGTGTAGTGCATCACGTTGATGTTCATGCAGCAGCTGCCGAAGCCGGGGCCGGGCGCCTGTGTCGCGGTGGACGAATGGGAGCGGATGAGGACGTCCACGCCCTTGAAGACGCCGGCGTTGTACATGACGGTCTTCGCCGCGGGCGACGCGAGCTCCTCCGCCGGGGTGCCGTACACCGTCACCGTGCCCGGCGTGGTGGAGCTGGTGAGGAACTCCGCCACGGCGACGGCCGCGGCGAGCCCCACGGGCCCCTGGGCGCTGTGCTGGTCGCCGTGGAAGTCGCGGCTGGTGCCGCGCAGCGCGTCGTACTCGATGATGACGCCGAGGTTCGGGCCCGGCGTACCCTTGCGGTAGCGCGCCACGAAGGCCGTCTTGAGGCCCGCCACGCCGGGCTCCACGTCGAAGCCGTGCGCGATGAGATAGTCGGTGAGGATCTTCACCGAGCGCTCCTCCTTCCAGCCCGTCTCCGGGTGCCGCGTGATGTCGTCGGCCATCGCGAGCAGCTCCTTGTCCATCAGCTCTTTGGCGCGCGCGACCACCGCGTCGCGGCGGGCGTCGCGCGCCGCGGTGAGCCGGGTGACGAGCGGCGGCAGGGCGAGCGAGCGCTCGAGCTCGGTCATGCGGCGGATGACGTCGGCGGCGGCGGTCTTTTCGGTTGGCGTCTCCTGGGCGGCGAGTGGGGCGACGGCGAGGGCGACGACGACGACAACGACTGGGAGCGACAGGGCGGAGCGCATCGGGTCTGACCTCTGCTCGAGCGGTGGAACGGGAGGTGTGGCAGGGCCCGCAGGAAGTTACGGGGCTCCGCCTCGGTGGCAATGGGGTCAACCGACGGCCGTGCAACCGGTTAGCGGGCAGGCCGTGGGGCTCCCGTATTGCTATCCGCGCCGTCCCTCCCATTTTGTAGACCGGCCTTGCCTCAGGTGTTGTGATCATGCTGCCCGCTCGCCCAGTCGTGCGGCTCGCGTTGACGGTCGTGGGCGGGATGGCCGCCCTGGCCTGCGGCTTCGCGGACGTCTTCCGCCCTGCCGGCCCGGAGCCCGTCACGATCACCTACGTCGGCGACACGGTTCTCCACCGCGACAGCACGGTGCCATTCAGCGTGGTGGTCGACGCGCGCGGCACGCTGCTCGACCGACCTCACCTCACGATGTGGTCGTCGGACACGAGCGTTTTCGATCTCACCGCCGGACGAGACTCGCTCGCAGCCAAGTCGAGTATCAACACCGCTACGCTCCTGATTCGGCTCGAAAGCTCCATTCTCACCGATAGCGCGCCCACCCTGGCCCAATCCATCAGGGTCCGTCCGTGAAGTGCTTCCAGTGCGGGGCGGAGGTCCCGCCGCCGGCCCGGTTCTGCGGGCACTGCGGCACGCTCGTGGGCGATCCCGACGACGCGACGCTCATGGTGCCGCCCCAGAGCGGCGACGACCTGTTGCAGCGCCTCCGGATGGTGCTCGCCGGGGAATACGAGGTGGAGCACGAGCTGGCGCGCGGCGGGATGGCGGTCGTGTTCAAGGCGACCGAGGTTGGGCTGCGGCGGGTGGTGGCACTCAAGGTGCTGCCGCCGGAGCTCGGCCTCACGGCCCGGGCGGCCGAGCGCTTCAAGCGCGAGGCACGGATGGTGGCGGAGATCGATCATCCGAACATCATCCCCGTGTACCGGGTCGGCCAAATCGGCGGCATCCTGTTCTTCGTGATGAAGTTCGTCGAGGGGAAGTCGCTCGACGCCATCCTCCAAGAGCAGGGCGCGCTCCCCGTGCCCGTGACGTTGTACGTGCTGCGCGCAGCGGCGCGCGCGCTCGCATACGCCCACGCGTGCGGCATCGTGCACCGCGACGTAAAGGGCGCGAACATCCTCATCGACTCGGACGGGCGCGTGATGGTGTCCGACTTCGGCGTCGCCCTGCGCTCGTCGGACGTCACCCTCACCGTCGACGGCACCGTGATCGGCACGCCGCCGTTCATGAGCCCCGAGCAGTGTGCCGGCCGGCGCGCCGGGCCGCAGAGCGACCAGTACTCTCTCGGGATCGTCGCGTTCCAGATGCTCGCCGGCGCGGTGCCGTTCCACGCGGACACGCTCGCCGGCGTGATGCACCATCATTTCTTCACCCCGGTCCCCGAGTTGGGGCTGGTCCGCGACGACGTGCCCGTACAGCTGCTGGACGTGGTGCGGCGCGCCCTGAGCAAAGACCCCGACCGACGCTTCAAGGCAACGCGCGACATGCTGACGGCCATCGAGGCGACGCCGTTCAGCGAGCGGGACCGCCAGAAGAGCGAGCGGACCCTCCAGCACCTCGTGCAGGGTCGCGCCGTCAAGAAAATCGCGACGCGCGGGCTGCCGCCGCTCGCCGACATGCCGACCCTCGCAATGGAGGGCCTGCCGGTGATCCCCACGCGGCCCCGGCGCTTGACCGCGACCGTGCGGCTCGCCGGCCTCACAGCGGCAGGCATGGTCGCGCTCGGCGGGGTGTGGTTGCTCGCCCGACCGTCCCGCGCGCCCGCCCCCGCCGTCGTCGCGCCATTTGACTCGGCCGCAGGCCGCTCCGCCTCGGCACCGCCGGCTCGCCCGGCGGTCCCAGCTGGTGCGCCGGGTCCGCGCCGGGCGGCGCCCCCGACGGGACGGCTGCGGCTGCTGACGACCCCTCCCGATGCTAAGATCGTCATCGACGGGCGTGAGGTCGGCACCGGCAGCGTGTTCGATCTGCCGATTGCGCCCGGGCCCCGGCACCTCGAGGTCCGCGCCCAGGGCTACGCGACGTTCGATACGACGGTGGTGGTGGAGCCCGGCGCCACGCTGTCGCTCGGGCGCGTCACGCTGCGCACCCGCGGCGCGGGATGAAGCGACTCCTGTGGGCGGTCGTCCTGGCGGCCGGCGCCGCTCCTGCACTGGCCGCGCAGGGCAGCACCGCGGAGCTGCTGGCGCAGGCGCACCAGTTCTACGAGCGACTCGAAGTGGAGCGGGCGCTGCCGCTGCTACGCCAGATCGTCTCTCCCAACTGGCCGTTCGAGGTGACGCCGGACCAGCGGGTCGACGCGTACAAATATCTCGGAGCCTGCCTTGCGGTCGCGGGGAAACGGGACTCCGCCGTCCTGTACTTCCGCGCGGCGATCGAGCGGGATCCGTTCACCGACCTCGATCCGGGCCTGTTCACGCCCGCCCAGCTGGCGACCTTTGCCGAAGCCCGGCGGCGCACGCTTGCCGTCGCGGTCCGCCCCGTGCAGCCTGCCCGCGTCGACCCGCGCACGTCCCGGGTCAGCTTCACCGTCGTCGCCACCCATGCGGCGCTCGTGGACGTGAAATTGTCCGCCGTCGGCGTCGGCGCGCCGCTCTCGCTCTTCCAGGGCACGATGGACGGCGTGCGCGAGATTGCCTGGGACGGCCTGCTCGCCGACCGGCGACTCGGTCCGGCGGGACGTTACACGCTGGCGGTCGTCGGACGCAGCCGGGTGAACGGCGTGTCGGACTCTGCCCGCGTGTACTTCGACCTGCGGCACGAAGTCGAGGCGCTCGAGGACACGCTGCCCGATCTCGATCAGCGGGTGCTGCTCCCGGAGCGGATTTCGGCGGAGGCAGCGCGGCGCGACGTGGCCAAGGGTCTGGGCGTGGCCGCGGCCGCGCTCCTCATCGCCGGCGCGGCCAACGGGGACCTCGGTGGTAGTGAGCGGGGAGGGGCGGATGTCGTCGCGGTGACCGCGGCGGTCACCGGCGTCGTCGCGCTCCTCGTACACCGACGGCACGGCGCGATTCCCAAGAACGTCACGGCGAACGCGCGCCGCCGCGCCGAGCGGGACGCGGCGAACGGGACAATCCGGGGGCGCAACGCCGACCGGATCGCGGCGACCGTGTTGCTCGTCTCCCCCGCCGCGGGCGAGGGCACGGGGCCGTGAGGGCCGCTGGTGTGATCGCGGGCGCCGCGATCTTGGGGGGCGCCGCGCCCGCGGCGGCGCAACGCGCGCTGATGGTCGCGCCGCTCGTGTCCCTCGCCGAGCACCGGGTCGACGCAGGCTTCGGCGTCGAGCGCTCGCTCGGTCCGATCCTCGGTGCGGTGGGCACGCTTCGTTCCGGCCCCCGGCTCACGCTCGCGGTGCGCGCGCTCGGCGGGTCGCTGTTCGGCTCGAAGGGCGTGCTCGATCGCGACGTGGGAGAGCTCGGCGTCGAGGCGAGCGTGGCGACGACCCCGTGGCTCTCCCTCCAGGCGGGGGTGGCGCGCCGCGCGTACGCGACGAAACTCGGCCGGCAGACCTGGACCACGGTGGACCTGGGTGCGGCGGCACGGGTCGAGTTCGCGGGCGGCGCGATACACGGCGTGTGGCGGGCGGCGCTCCTGCCCGTCGTGTCCGTCGGTGGACTGCGGGGCCCGGACACGGCGTTCCGCGCGGCGACAGGCCTCGAGTACGGCGTGCGCACGACGACCCTGGGCGTGGAGTACTCCCTGGAGCGCTGCGATTTCCCCGCGGAGGCGGGGGTGCGCCGGCTGGAGCAGCTGTCGGCGTTGACCCTGCGATTCGAGCTGCGGCTCCGCTAGCGCCTGCCCTCTTGCTCGAAGCGTCCCCCGCCATACCTTGGGCCCGTGAGCCTGAAGATCGTGTTCAACGGCAAAGAGTACGACAGCGTCGACGCGATGCCGCCTGACGTCCGCAAGGAGTACGAGGTGGCACTCGAGACGCTCAGGAAATCCGGCGGCGAGGAGATCCTGTCGCTGCTGCAGCGCGACATGGGAGTCACGGGAGCGCACATCAAGGACACCGTCCGGGAGAGCGGTGGGGCGGGACGGCCGCCCGTCGCCCCGGCCGCTCGAGCGGTCCGGCCGCCGCCGATCAGGGACGACTCGGCAGCGCGAGGCGGCGGGCTGTGGCGCATTCTTTTTTGGATCGCCGTCGGCGCTCTGGGAGCGTGGTGGCTGCTCCGCCACGGATGAGTTGAGTGTCTGCGCCCGCGGCCCCCAGCCAGCGTTGGGCTCGCCTGCGCCAGGACGTGCGGACCGTGCTGCGTCGCGGTGCGTGGTATCTCGTGCGGAGTCTGGGGCCGGACGAGGCGGTGCTCGAGGTGGACAACGCAGCGGTGCGCGTTCCCCGGGACTCTCTGGAAATCACCGAGACGCGTCCGAACCGATGGACCATCGTGCCGCGCCCCCGCGACGCGGACAAGCTGCCCGAGAGCTGGGGATACTTCTACGTCGTGTGCCCCAACTGCGCGGCGCGCGCCCCGGTCGGCCGGCCGGCCGGCGAGAAGCGGTGCACGCGCTGCGAGCAGTCGTTTCCGGTCGCGTGGGACGAGCGCTACCTCAGGACGAGCTGAGCCCCTTGAGCTCGGCCGGGCCACCCGCTTAAGATGCCCCCCATGGTCCGGGGCCCGACGCCGATCAACATCCTCCTCGTCGAAGACGACCCGAGCGACGTCGAGCTGACGCGACGCGCGCTCCAGCGGGCCAAGCTGCAGAACCGCGTCTGGATGGTGGGGGATGGTGTCGAGGCGCTCGCGTTTCTGCGGCGCGAAGGGCCGCACCGCGGAGTGCCCCGGCCCGACCTCGTCCTGCTGGACTTGAAACTCCCCAACCTCGACGGCCGCGACGTCCTGATGCGAATTCGCGAAGAACCGCGGTGGCAGCGGCTCCCGGTCGTGGTCCTCACCGCGTCGGATGCCGAGCACGAGCAGCTGGCGGCGCTCGCCGCCGATGGCTTCCTCACCAAGCCGGTGGACTTCGCCCGGCTCGAGGGGGTGATTCGGCGGATTGCGGGGCTGGGGTGGGCGATTGTGAGAACGGCGCCCGCCGAGCGCTAGGCAGTACCGACGGCCTGGGGAATGGGCTCCATCTCAAAAACACCACGACACTTGCCGCAGCGCATCCGCGGCGGCGGCTGCCCGACGGCGACGCGGTCGGCGCAGTTGGGGCAGACCGCGTAGCGCTCGCGCGCGAGGAAGGTCCAGCGGTCTGGGCGAGTGTGCGTGATCTCGAGATATGCGAGTGGGATGATGACGCCGCGGCGGCGCACGACGAGCACCGCTTCGTCTGGCGCGACGCTTAAGACGGGGTACCACGCGCCGCGGCGCAGCTCGCAGCGCCGCACGTCTTCCCGGAGCCGGGCCCACCGCTCTGCCGACAATTTGTCGAGGGGTTGCGCTGCCATCGTTGCGCCTCCGCCGTTGCGGCTCCGCCGCACCATCGTACTCCACATGCTGCCGCTGGCTAATGTGAGGTGGGTCACGTGACCCGTCAAGACGCCCCCGGGGAGTTCTGTGTCGCGCCGGCGACAAGCGGATAGGTCAGCGAGCGAGGGAGCGGCGCCCCGCGGCCACGCCGCGCAGCGCCGCGAGGTCCTGCACATCCACGACGCGCCGCTGCAATCCCGCGACGCCGGCCCGTGCGAGTCGCCGCAGCTGGCGGTTGGTGGTCTGGCGGCTCAGGCTGGCGAACGCGGCGATGAGCTCTTGACCGACCTCGAGGCGGGTGCCCGGCACCGAGCCGGGCGCACCAGAGAGCCGCTCGAGCAGCAACAGGAGGGTATGCGCAACGCGGCGAAGGGGATCGCGCAACGCCAGCATCGCGAGGCGGTCGAGGGACGCCGCGGACTGACAGGCCTTCCAGGCGGCGAGCGCGAGGGGCGGGTGCGCGGCGACATGGCGCTCGAACAGCTCAGCGGGCAGCTCCAACGTGGTCGTCGCGACGAGCGCTATGGCGTAGGGGCTCTCCAATCCCGGCTTGGTCTCCCACAGTTGGGGGGGTAGCAGTCGCCCGGCGCCGCACACCTCGACCAGCGCCGACGTCGACCCCCCGGCGGCCACCCGAAGCGCGATCGCCCCGTTGCGGATGTAGACGTGCAGCTCCTTGAGTCGCTCGGTAGTGTCCCCCCCCAGTCGCTCACCCGGCCCGTAGTCGCGTGTTGCGACTCCGGACAGCGTGACGATCTCGCTCGCAACCAGCTCTAGCCCCACAACTCCTGACAGAATTCGTTGCGGCCAACGACTATCAAGATTGGGGCCGTGCGGCGGCGCCGGTGCCGGTACGCGAGCAGCGCACGAGTGCGGCGTTCGTTTGTCGGTACGACGACACACCAGTGGATGACGGGCGACGTCGCGCGCCCGCGGCGCCGGGTGCGACCGTCGCGCGCCAGTGTCGCGAGGATGACACAGCATCTGACGGCCCGACCGCCCGCAGCGTGCATGTTGTGCAGTTCGGTACCGCTCTTCATATATGGGCGGGTACCAGACCGTAGTGTGGCACGATCGGCGCCGATCCGGGGCACAACGACGATGGTGAGTGCGAGCGGACCCGTGATACCGCACGACGCGTCCGAGGAATTCCGGCGCGGCCTGCGGGAGCGTGTGCGGTTGGCCCGGGAGCTCGCGGCGCTGCGAGCCGGCTTCGCGACGGTCGCCGAGCACTACGAGCGGGTGCTCCGCACGCTGCAGGCGCTGGGCGTCGAGCTCGGGATCAACCCCCGCGACATCGGCCATCCGACGGATCCCGAATGGGGTCCGGCCACATTGCTCGCGTACGGGGACGAACGCTTCCTCAAGCACGAGCAGATGGTGATCGATCTGCTGTTGAAGCAGCTGCCGTGATCCGCGATGCGACCGGAGGGACTCGAACCCCCACGGGTTGCCCCACAGGATCCTAAGTCCTGCGCGTCTACCAGTTCCGCCACGGTCGCGTCAATACGACATACGTTGAGCATAATACGCCGCGGGGGGTCGTCGAGCAAAACGCGTCCTGCACCAGTCGGGCTCTCCTCGGGCCGGGATCCATCCTGTAGTTCCCCCTCTCCGGAACGGAGAGGGGGACAGGGGGTGAGGACCAGACGGACATCAGGCGTACAGCGGGGCGTCGTGCGGTGACGTGCCTTCGACCGGCAACCCTTCCTTTCTCCAGTAGCCGATCCCGCCGATCATCTCCTTCACGCGGAAGCCGAGGGCGGCGAGCTTCGCCGCGGCTTTGGTGGAGCCGTTGCATCCCGGTCCCCAGCAGTAGGCCACCATTACCTTGTCGCGGGGTAGGGGCGCCGTCGTCTCGGGGCTGATGGTGCGGGTCGGCAGGTTGATGGCGCCCGGAATGTGGCAGCGCGCGTAGGCGTCCGGGCTGCGCGTGTCCACGAGCACGATCCCCGTCTGGCCCCGCTCCAGGTCGAGATGCACGTCCGCGGGATCGGTCTCGACCGCGAGCTTGGAGAGAAAGTGCCGCTCGGCTACCGCGGGCTCCGCGGGAGGGTGCTCGAGGACGAATGAGAAGTTGGGGTTCGTGGTGGCGGTCGCGCTCACGGCAGGGCTCCTGACGGGGTTCACCGCAATGTCCCCGGCCGGATCGGTTCGGTCAAATGCGCAGGTGGCGATGCCGATGCGCGTGGCGCATCGTAGGAATTCCGACTAGGTCCCACCAGGTCTGCCTCGGCTGCGCGAGGAGTCGCGGCTGAAGCCGCGGCTCGGCGTTTACCGTTGAAGCGGCAATGCAGTGCCCGTTTACGGGCACGCGCCGAGCCGCGAGTTTACTCGCGCAGTTGCGCGGGCCAAGGCTGAGACTGCCAGATCCCCGGCTGCCTACGCCCGCACCGCCCGCCGCGCGATCCTGGCGGGCCCCCCCGTGAGCAGGCCCGCAAACTCACGCAGGTGGAGCGGCACCGGCGTTTGCCGCAACATGGCGGCGCGCCACCGCCGCTCCAACCCGCGGCGCGTGAGCGGCACCGCCGTGAGCTCGCCGGTCTTCAGGTAGGGTGCCACCGCCCAGCGTGCCAGGACGGCGATCCCCGCGCCGCCTTTGACGAGCTCGAGAATCGCCTCCGTGAGCTGAACGCCCGACACGCGACGCGGCATGACGCCAGCGGGACTCAAGAGCTTCGTGAAGACGTCGTTCTCGCCCGGCGGCAGCAGGTACACGAACAGGTGCTGGTCGGCGAAGTCGGCGGCGGTGAGGAACGGCTTGTCGCTGAGCGGATGGTCGGGGCGGACGAGCGCGACGAGCTCGTCGGTGAAGAGGGGGACGTACGCGAGCCGGTCGTTATGATCGTCGTTGGATACGATCGCGAGGTCGATGCGGCCGTCGAGCAGCGCCGGCACGGGGTGGTGGGTCACCTCCGCTACGATCTGCACGTCCACCCGGGGGAAGCGGCGGGCGAACCGCGGCAACACGCCCGGCAGCCAGTGATAGCAGGTGTAACATTCGGTGCTCACCCGCAGGATCGCCGCCCGGCCGGCGGCGAGCTGCCGCAGCTCCTCTTCGACGTCGGTGAGCTGGGGCAAGGCGCGCCGCGCCGCTATCAGCAAGCGCTCGCCCGCAGGCGTGAGCACCATGCGCTTGCCGAGCCGGTGAAACAGCGGCAGCCCGAGCCTCATCTCGAGATCGAGCAGCTGGCGCGACAGGCCCGACTGCGTGAGGTGAAGCACGCGCCCGGCCTTGGTGAGGGTGCCGTGCTCGGCGACGGCGGCGACGAGGCGGAGATGGCGGGTTTCGAGAATCATGCTTGACGCTCATAGTCATGAGTATGGGTCATACATTATACTACCGTTCGCTTGGGGGAGGTGAGCCGTGCGTGCACTGGTGACGGCGCTGCTGCTCGAGACTGCACCCGCTGCGCTGCAGGGCCAGGAAGTGGACTGGAGCGCCAACGGGCGCGACGCGCAGGGAACCCGTTACAGCCCCGCGTCGGAGATCACCCGGGCGAACGTCAACCGCCTCGCGGTGGCGTGGACGTACCGCACCGGAGAGACCGACCCTCGTTTCAAGACCGCGAAGCCCACCGCTTTCGAAGCGACGCCCCTCGTGGTGGACGGGACGATGTACGTTGGCACCCCGCTGGGGCGGGTGATCGCGCTGGACCCGGCCACGGGGCGCGAGCGCTGGGTCTTCGACCCGAAAATCGAGCGCAACGTGCGATACGGAGACTTCGCGAGCCGCGGAGTCTCAACCTGGCTCGATGAATCCGCCCCCGCCCCCGCCCCCGCCCCCGCAGGCGCTGCCTGCCGCCGGCGGATATTCGTCGCCACGGCGCAGTCGCAGCTGTTTGCACTGGACGCCCGGGACGGCCGGCCCTGCGCCGGCTTCGGTCGCAACGGCATGGTGGATCTCAAGGCCGGCCTGCGGATTCCCCCCTTCGAGCCGGGCGCCTATTCCATGACATCGCCGCCCGTCGTCGTGAACGGGCTGGTGATCACCGGCTCCTCGGTCTCGGACAACAGCCGGCCCAACCCGGCAAGCGGCGAGGTGCGCGCCTACGATGCTCGCAGCGGGACCCTCAAGTGGACCTGGGACCCGATTCCTCAGGATCCGAAAGACCAGGCCTACGGCGAGTGGCGCGGTGAGATGGCCCACGAGACGGGCGCCGCCAACGCCTGGTCGGTCCTGGCGGCGGACCCCGAGCGGGATCTGGTCTTGGTCCCCACCGGCAGTGCCGCACCCGACTACTACGGCGTGCTCCGCCTCGGGAACAACCGGTACGCCAACTCGATCGTGGCCCTGCGCGCCTCGACCGGCAAGCTGGTGTGGGCCTTTCAGACCGTACACCACGACCTCTGGGATTACGACAATGCGTCGCCACCGGCGCTGGTGACGCTCACCCGCGACGGCGTTTCGGTCCCGGGCGTCGTCCAGGCGACCAAGACCGGCATGCTGTTCGTGCTCAACCGCGAAACCGGCCAGCCGATCCTTCCGGTGGAGGAGCGTCCAGTCCCCTCGAGCGACATCCCCGGCGAGGAAGCATCGCGCACCCAGCGCTTCACCGCGGTGACGCCGCCGCTCAGCCCCCATCGGTTTTCGACCGACAGCGTCTGGGGCACGAGCGACGCGGACCGCGCCGCTTGTCACGCGGCGATCGACAGCCTCCGCAACGAGGGGATCTTCACGCCGCCCAGCGTGCGCGGGACCTTTGTGATGCCGTCAAACATCGGCGGAGCGCACTGGGGCGGCGTCGCGGTGGACCCGGTCCGACAAATCGCGGTCGTGCCCGTGAACCGGGTCGCGGCCGTGGTGCAGCTGATCCCACGCGCAAGCTTCGACCACGGGCGTGCCATGGCCGAAGACACGCGGCTCGGTTACGACTATGAGTACAACGGCATGCAGGGGACGCCCTACGTCATGCGGCGGCGCATACTCTTGAGCCCGTCCGGCATGCCGTGCACTCCGCCGCCCTTCGGCACGCTCGTCGCCGTCGAGCTGAAGACAGGCGGCCGGCTCTGGGAAGTGCCGCTCGGCTCCCTCGCCCGACGCTTGACCGCGGAGCAGGCCGCGAAGGTCCCGGCCGAGTGGGGCTCGCCCAATCTGGGCGGGCCGATCGTGACGGCGGGCGGCATCGTGTTCATCGGGGCGGCGCTCGACCGCTGGCTCCGCGCCTACGACATCGAGACGGGGCGCGAGCTGTGGCGAGGCCCCCTACCCGAGAGCGGCAAAGCGACGCCCATGAGTTACCGCCTCGCGTCGGGCCAGCAGTTCGTGGTGATCGCGGTGGGAGGTGGCGGGGCGTGGGGAGCGGGCGACGACGTCGTAGCCTTCACCCTTACGAAACCTTAACGCCGGGGCCGCGACGGCCGCATGCGATGCGTCCGCCCGCGGTACGTGCTGCGGTGGCGCTGCCGGTCTTCCTGACGGAAGCGGCGCACCTTGGCGCGCGAGCCAAACACTTGCGTCCACTTCCCGTTCTTGAAGACGCTCATGTAACCGCCCGGGAGGATCTGGAACGGGCGCTTGACCTTCTTCGCGTAGTCGAACTGCGCCGACCCGGGCTTGCGGAACGCCTCGAACCACGCCGGATACACGAAGTCGCTCATCGCGACGCCGTCGATCGTGAATTCGACCTCCTCTACGGCATCCGCCGTCTCGTAGGCGTACAGCAGGTTGCCCGGGCCCGTCGAGCAGAGGTTGATCGCCGGGTCCACGAGCATCTCGGCGAGCTCGTGGCAGGCGGTGACGCTCACCTTCTGCCCGGCCTGGAGCGTAGTCTGGACGAACACCTTCGAGAGGGGCAGCCCGTCGGGAGTCAGGTCGTGATA
>WNGA01007373.1_pt1 | contig 19911 bp, 18 predicted proteins | sample 5400061 | NCBI WGS metagenome assembly WNGA01 (sample SAMN13153366, study PRJNA577476) | soil metagenome | isolation source: 100 cm soil or saprolite under grassland replicate 2 | place: USA:California | collected 2016-06-15
GGCTTCGTCGTTCGAGACGACGTTGTCGACGTGCTCCAGCATCGTCAGTAGATCGCGGGTGAGCGGGATGTTGCCCGGCAGCCGCTCCGTCACCAGGGCGTTCATGCGCATCAGGCCGACGGGAACGTGGATACTCGGCCGGCGCTGCCCGAGCACGCGCTTCAGCCGCTGCCAGAACTCGTTCCAGCTGACGGCATCCGGCCCTCCGAGCTCGAAGATCCGACCTATGACGTCCTCTCGGGCGGTCGCGTCAGCGAAGTACGCGGCCACGTCCTCAGCCCAGATCGGCTGGATGCGCTGGTGGCCGCTCCCGATGATCGGCGTCACTGGCGTCAGCCGCGCCAGCTTGGTGAAGGTCGGCAGGATGCCCCCGTCCGGAGCGAACACGAAGCTCGGCCGGAAGATCACGCACGGGATCCCCGCCGCCTGCACCAGCTGCTCCGCCTCCCACTTCGCCCCGTAGTAGGGGACGAGGTCCTTCGTCTCCTCGCTCGTCCCCAGCGCACTCATGTGCAGGAAGCGTCGGCTGCCTGCGTCCTTCGCAGCAGCGAGGAGATCGCGCGTCCCGTCGACCATGATGCGGCGGAACTGTTCTTCGCGGCCCTGGCGGATCGCCACGAGGTGAATGACGGCGTCACACCCCGCCAGTCCGCGACGCAGACTCTCGGGATCGGTGAGGTCGCCCTCGCTGAGCTCCGCTCCCCAGGCCGCGAGCTTCGACCCCTTCCGGACATCGCGGACGAGACAGCGGACCGGCAGCTCGCGGCTGCGGAGCTCGCGGACGACGTGACCGCCCACGAACCCGGTGCCGCCGGTGAGGAAGATCAACCGGCCCTTTCCTTCTGGAAGTTTTGCCAGTACCGTGAGGGCGTCGGCCCTCTTTGGCCCTGGTATTTCGACCCGATGCCACCGGTGCCGTACGGAGTCTGAGCGGGCTCGCTGAGCTGGACGAAGGAGATCTGCCCGATCTTCATGCCGAAGTAGATTGTGACGGGGAGGTTGGCCACGTTCGAGAGCTCGAGGGTGACGTGGCCGTTCCAGCCCGGATCGATGAACCCCGCCGTCGAGTGGATCAGCAGCCCGAGCCGGCCCAGACTGGACTTCCCTTCGAGGCGTGCGACGAGATCATCAGGAAGACGGACTCGCTCGAGCGTCGAGCCGAGCACGAATTCGCCGGGATGCAGGACGAAGGGCGTGTCGTCCTCGACCTCGACGAGCTCCGTCAGGTCCTCCTGCTCCTCGCGCACGTCGATATAGGGGTAGCGGTTGTTGTGGAAAACCCGGAAGTAGCGGTCGACGCGAACGTCCACGCTCGACGGCTGGAGCAGGGAATCGTCGTACGGATCGATCTCGATTCGGCCTTCTTGCAGGAGTCTTGCGATCGTCCGGTCGGCGAGAACCACGGGGCGATTCTACGGCCGGCTCGAAAATTCGCCTCGGGTTCCCGGCCAGGGATGCGAGGGGCTGTTAGTTTTCCACACCTTGCCCCCCAGGTCCGTCCTTCAGCCTGTCGATCCAAACGCCCGCTCCAAGCTCCGGCGGCTGGAGGCGCGCAAGCAACGCCACAAGCAACGACTGATCGCGGCCGGCGCACTGCTCGCGCTGATTGCCGCGGGCGTCGCGGGTGGGCTCATCGCGACGCACATCAACGGGCACAAGACCGTGCGCGCCGCCGCGCGCGCGAAGCCGGAGCCGAGGGTGCTTCAGCCACGACCTCTGCCGGCCGAGGTGCGTGGTGTTCACGTAACGATGGCACTCGCGGGCATCCCGGGGAAGCTGGACGAGTACATCGCGATGAAGGAGAGCGGCCTCAACACGATCGAGCTCGATATCAAGGACGAGAACGGGGAGATCGGTTTCCCCGTGAACGTCCCGCTTGCGCGCACGGTCGGGGCGGCCAAGCCGTACTACAACGCGCAGCGGGCAGCCGCAAAAGTCCACGCCGCCGGCCTCTATCTCATCGGCCGCATCGTGACGTTCGAGGATCCGGCCCTTTCGGAAGGCGCGCCGTCGCTGGCGATCCGCCGGGCAGACGGCTCACGCTGGCTCAACAGCGCGGGTCTCGGCTGGGCCAATCCCTACGACGAGCGTGTGTGGAAGTACAACGTCGACATCGCGGTGCAGGCGGCGAAGCTCGGCTTCGACGAGATCCAGTTCGACTACGTCCGCTTCCCGAGCGACGGGGACATCACACAGATCCGCTACCCGGGCAAGCACGCACAGCCGATGGGCTGGACGATTCCGATGTTCCTCAAGTACGCCCGGTCACAGCTCAAGCCACTCGGCGTCCGCCTCTCTGTCGACGTCTTCGGCCTCTCAGCGACGAGGGACCTGGGCATCGCCCAGTTCCCGCGCCGGATTTCCTCCTTCGTGGACACGATCTATCCGATGGTCTACCCGTCGCACTACGTGTCCGGCGAATACAACATCGTCGACCCGGACTCACGGCCCGGCACAACGGTCGCCTACTCGCTGCGCGACTTCCGCCGTGCCCTGCGCGGTCGGAAGGCGAAGCTGATCCCGTGGCTGCAGGATTTCTCGCTCGGCCGGACCTACTCGCTCACGGACGTCCAGGACCAGATCCAGAACGCCCGCCTGGAGCACGTGAAGGGCTTCATGCTGTGGAATGCCTCTGGGAAGTACACCGAGAAGGCGCTCTCCACGCCCGGCTTTCGCTAGACCTGAAACCTTTCTATACAGCTATACAGCGCAGCCGCTGACTGCGATATCGTCAGCCTGATGGCGACAACGAAGGCGATCGAGCTCAAGACGGCGATACCAGGGCCGCGGTCGAAAGAGATTCTCGAGCGCAAAGAGCGCGTCGTGGCCGACCCCCTCTCCATCCTCCTGCCCATCGTGATCGAACGTGGTGACGGCGCAACGCTCACGGATGTCGACGGCAACACATTCATCGACTTCACGGGCGGTGTCGGTTGTCTCAACGTCGGCCACGCGCACCCCCGCGTCGTCGATGCGGTGCAGGAGCAGGCGGCGAAGTTCTTCCACACCGACTTCACGATCGTCCCCTACGAGATCTACGTGACGCTGGCGGAGCGCCTGATCGACTCTGCCCCCATCTCGGGGACCGCCAAGGCCGCGTTCTTCAACGCAGGCACCGAGGCGATCGAAAATGCCGTCAAGTTCGCACGCGCGTATACGAGGCGTCAGGCCGTGATCGCGTTCGAAGGCGGCTTCCACGGGCGCACGCTGCTGTCCCTCTCGATGACCTCGAAGACGCACCCGTACAAGGCGGGCCTCGGGCCATTCGCACCCGAGGTCTACCGGATGCCGTTTGCGCAGGACTACCGCGGCCCGAGCGGGGCCGAAGCACTCGCGGCCCTCGAACGAGCACTGGTAACGCACGTTGCCGCCGAAAACGTCGCGGCGATCGTGATCGAGCCCGTCCAGGGTGAGGGCGGCTTCGTCGTCGCGCCGCCGGAGTTTCTCGAGGGCGTGCGCCGCATCTGCGATGACAATGGCATCGTCCTCGTGGTCGACGAGGTGCAGACCGGTTTCGGTCGGACCGGAAAGATGTGGGGGATCGAGCACTACCAAGTCGAGCCCGACCTGATGTGTCTCGCGAAGTCGATCGCAGCAGGGCTGCCGCTCTCGGCTGTGATCGGCCGCGCAGAGATCATGGACGCTCCCGGCGATTCGGCCATCGGCGGGACGTATGTCGGCAATCCCGTCGCCCAGGCCGCAGCTCTGGCGGTGCTGGACGTCTTCGAGGAGGATGGGCTCGTCGACCGCGCGGCCCGGATCGGAGAGACGATCCGGACGCGGATGCTCGCGTGGCAGCAACGCTGGGATGCGATCGGAGACGTTCGAGGGCTCGGCGCCATGCTCGCGATCGAGCTCGTTCACGACCGCGGCACGAAGGATCCGGCGCCCGAGCTCGCTTTCGCCGTGGTGGAAGCCGCTGCAGAGCGAGGCCTCCTTGTGCTCAAGTCCGGGATCTACTCGAACTGCATTCGGGTGCTCCTCCCGCTGGTGATCTCCGAGGCCGAGCTCGACGAGGCCCTCGGCGTCTGGGAAGAGGCGCTCGGCACGGGACTCGGCGCCTAAAGCGGCTCGCCGCCGTCTGCCGATACTCGGCGATGGCTGGTTATCTCATCGCCCTGGTCGCGTTCGCCATCGCCTTCGTCTTCGGCACGATCCGTGCCGTCCGGCCGCAGGTGGTGCTAGCCGTCGGCGGAATCCTGGGGGTCGCAGCGTTGGCGGTCGCCGCAGCCGGGGCCCAGGACGTCGAAGGGAAGGAGGTCGTGCCGCTCTGGTTTGTGTGCGGCCTCGTCGGCCTCCTGTACGCGATCTGGTGCGGCGGCCTCTGGCTCGGCCTGCGCATCCGTCGCGCACGCGCCGGCGCTTAGAGCGCCCTGCTCGCTAGCTGGGGGAACCTCCCGGTTCCCCCAAGGCCCCCTCCACCGGTCCGCTTCGCGGACAGACCGCTACGCGGCCGGGTAGCTTTCGCCCGTGGTCGGGGAGAAGATCGCGGGACGCTACGAGCTGGAGGAGCTGGTCGGGCACGGCGGGATGTCCAGCGTCTACAAGGCACGGGATTCCCTGCTCGAGCGGAACGTCGCGCTGAAGGTCCTCCACGAGCAGTACAACGCCGACGAGGACTTCGTCGAACGCTTCAAGCGGGAGGCCCGCTCGGTCGCCCAGCTCCAGCATCCGAACATCGTCACGGTGATCGACCGCGGTGCGGCGGACGGCCGGCAATACATCGTCTTCGAGTACATCGACGGCGAGAACCTGAAGGAGCTCCTCGGGCGGAAGGGCCGCCTGGACGTCCGCGAGGCGCTCGAGATCGCCGTCGAGGTTGCCCGCGGCCTCGCGTTCGCCCACGGTCAGGGACTCGTCCACCGAGACGTGAAACCGCAGAACGTGTTGCTGAACGGCGACGGCCGCGCCAAGGTGACCGACTTCGGGATCGCCCGGTCCGTCGACGTCGAGGGCATGACGGAGACCGGCACGATTCTCGGGACCTCGAGCTACATCGCGCCCGAGCAGGCCAGTGGCCAGCCCGTCGACGCGCAAACGGATGTGTACGCCCTCGGCGTCGTCCTCTACGAGCTCCTCGCCGGAGAGGTGCCGTTTCCCGGCGAAACCTTCGTCGCGGTCGCGATGAAGCACGTCCACGAGCCGCCCCCGAACTTGCTGGATCTGCGCGCAGACACTCCGCTGCGCGTTGCGGCGGCCGTCGACCGAGCTCTCGAGAAGGACCCAGACCAGCGGTTTCCCTCGATGGACGCCCTCGCTGCGGAGCTCGAGGCATGTCTCGCGGAACTCGAGCGCGACGCCGACGACCATGACGACCGGACGATGGTCATTCCCGCGCGGCAGCGGCGCCGGCCGCCGAAGGCTGCCTCGCGTTGGCCGTTGGCAATCGGTCTGCTTGCCCTGCTCGCACTCGCGGCCATCGTCGTGGGCCTGCTGATGATCGCCGGAAGCGGCGACGGCAAGAGCCCAGCCGAGCCGATTGGGCTGATCGGGATCGGGTCGTACGACCCCGAAGGGACTGGGGGCGAAGGCGAACACACCGAACGCGTCGCCTTCGCGACAGACGGCAATTTCGCCACGTACTGGACGACGGAGCAGTACCGTTCCTTCACCAAGAGCGGCGTCGGCATCGTGCTCGACGCAGGACGGCCGATCGAGGCGTCGCAGGTCCGCGTGCGGACCGACACTCCTGGCTACACAGCACAAATCCGAGCGGGAAATCTCTCGACGGGCCCTTTCCGAGCAGTCTCGGAGTCCGAGCGCGTGGCAGCGACGACAACCTTCGACGTCGATCCCAACGCGCCCGCGCGCTACTACGTGATCTGGATCACGTCGCTCGCCGGCGACGTCGCGCACGTCAACGAGGTACGCGGCTTCGGGGACTAGGCGCGAAGGCTGCGCCTTCGCGCCTGTTGAGTACGCGCTTCGCGGGAACGCGCACGGGCAAAGCCCGCGCGCTCCTACTGGCGAGCTCCGAGCGACGGTTCCCTTCCGCGCGGGCAGAGGCGCTACGTCTCCGCCCGCGTCAGCTCGCCTCCAGCTAGTGCAGCTCCGCCCGCACTAGCTTCCGGCCTTGTGCTGACGAAAGGTCGACGGTTTAGAACTGAAGCCTGGCGCGGCGTTCGTGGCGGTCGAGGGCCAGGTCGATCAGCCTGCGCAGAAGGTCCTCGTACGGAATTCCTGACGCTTCGAACAACTTCGCGTAGACACTGGTCGCGGTGAAGCCCGGAATGGTGTTGAGCTCGTTGACGACGACACGGTGATCCCCGACGACGAAACAGTCGACGCGGGCCATCCCCTCGCACTCGGTGACGCGAAACGACTCGACCGCGACTCGCTGAATTGACTCGATCACATCGCCGGAGAGTTTGGGCGGGATCACGAGGTCCATCCCGCCCTCCTCGTACTTCGAGGCGAAGTCGTACCACTCGTGCCCGAGTGGGACGATCTGGCCGGGAAGAGAGGCGAGCGGTTCGCGGTTCCCGAGGACGCCGACCTCGACCTCGATTCCGTCCAGGAACTCCTCGATCAGGATCTTCTCGTCGTGGCGGAACGCAAGGGCTACAGCCTGCTCGAGCTCATCCTCGTCGTGCGCCTTGGTGATCCCTACTGACGAGCCGAGGCGCGCCGGCTTCACGAAGCAGGGAAACCCGAATGGGTTCTCGGTCGCATCACCCTCCCGCAGAGCGACATGCCGGGCGACTGCGATGCCGCTGTCGCGAAGGACTTTCTTGAACAGATCCTTGTCCATGCACAGCGCCGAGGCGGCTACCCCAGCCCCGACGTACGCGACGCCGGCGAGCTCGAGCAGGCCCTGGACAGTGCCGTCCTCGCCAAAAGGCCCATGCAGGATCGGGAGGACGACGTCGACGGCGCCCAGGGTCGCCGGGGCGTTGGCTGCCGGGACCGGTAGCGTCTCGGCCACTGAGCCGTCACCGCTACCCAGCTCCCAGCGGCCATCGCGGCCGATCGCGACGGTGACGACGTCGTACCGCTCCGGGTCGAGCGACTCCAGCACGGAGCGGGCGGAGGCGAGCGAGATCTCGTGTTCCGATGACCGCCCGCCCGCGAGGACGGCGATCCGCAGCCGTTGCATTAGGGCGGGCCCGCCGTGGTCGTCGTGCCGCTGAACTTGCCGACCGCGATCGTCACCACCGTTCCGGGCGGGAACTGAGTGCCGCCCGCAGGATCCTGCGTCTGGACGATCCCGTCCTGATCGGGATCCGTGACTGGCTGCGAGACGATGTGGACCCGGAATCCGGACGCTCGTAGCTGCTCCACGGCGTCGGCTTGGGCGAGGCTCGTCACTGTCGGGACGGTCGAGGTCGCCGGGCCCTTGGAGACGCTGAGCGTGATGGTTGTCTTCGGCGCCTGGAACGTTCCGGCGGCGGGGCTTTGATCGACGACGATCCCCTTCGGCTCGTCCGACTCGACGTCCTTCCGGAAGACTGCGAAGCCGCGTCCGAGCAGCGTCGACTGGGCACTCTCGAAGGTGAAGCCGACGACGCTCGGGACTCCGATCGGTCGCGGGCCGTTCGAGACCCGCAACGTGACACGCGAGTCCTCGTCGACGGACGCGCCCGCGCGCGGCGTCTGGGAAACGACCTCACCCTCCGGCTTGTCGGAGTCCACGCGAACGGTCCTCCCCCTCAGGTTCGCCTCCTGCAGATCCGAGAGCGCCTTGTCGAGCTGCTCCCCGACCACGCTCGGCACCCTCACCTGCGGCGGGCCCAACGACACGTACAGCGTCACGAAGTTCCCCTTCTGCGTGCGCTCGCCCGGCTTCGGCGTCTGCGCGAACACGTACGTCTCGGGGACGTCGCGATTCGGCTGCCGCACCGGGTTCGCCTTGAGCCCGATGTCGCGGATCTTCCTGACGGCCATGATCTCCCGCAGGCCGGTGTACTTCTCGACGCTGACGGTCTTGGAGCCGCTGATCTGGTTCTGAATCTGGTCGTAGAGGAAGTAGCCGCCGACGATCGCGGCAACCACGAAGAGGAACGCGACGAACCACGGCCAGACCGCGCGCCGCCGCGGCTCGTCGTAGTCGTAGTAGGCCGCCGGCGGTGCGTACGGCGCCGCCTCGCGCGTCCGCGGCGTGATCTCCGTCACGGCCGTCGGCGGCGGGCGGGAGATGATCGCCGTCGCCGCTTCCTCGGTTGCAGGCGAGATCGCGACACCGCGCGCGACCCGCCTCAGGTCCGCGTCCATCTCCTCCGCGCTGTGGTACCGCTCGGACGGGTCCTTGGCGAGCGCCCGCATGATCACCATGTCGAGGTCGCGCGGAATTTCTGCGCGCTTCGCGGAAGGCGCCTCGGGCACCATCGACAGGTGCTTCATCGCGATCTCGACCGGCGTGTCGCCTGTGAAGGGGACGACACCCGTCAGCAGCTCGTAGAGCACGACGCCGACCGAGTACAGATCCGAGGTCTGGTCGACCGGCGCACCCTTCGCCTGTTCGGGCGAGAGGTACTGCGCCGTGCCGATGATCGAGCCGACCTCGGTCATCTGGCTCGCGCCGGCGCGCGCGATGCCAAAGTCGGTCACCTTCAGGCGGCCCTCCCCATCAACGAGCACGTTGTGCGGCTTGATGTCGCGGTGCACGATCCCGTGGCGGTGCGCGAAGCGGAGAGCGGCGAGGATCTGCCGCGCGTAGTCGACAGCAAGATGGATCGGGGCCGGACCGCGTGCGACGATCAATTCCTTGAGCGAGCGCCCGTCGAGGTACTCCATCGCGATGTAATAGGTGCCCTCGGCCTCGCCGCGGTCGTAGATCGAGACGATGTTGGGATGAGAAAGACTCGCGGCGTTTTTCGCCTCGCGCCGAAAGCGCTCGACGAACTGGTCGTCGCCTGCGTGGCGGTCGTTGAGGATCTTGATCGCCACACGCCGCCCGAGCACCTCGTCCTCGGCGAGGTAGACATTCGCCATTCCGCCCGTGCCGAGCTTGCGCACAATCCGGTAGCGCCCATCGAAAAGGGTGTTGAGAAGGGTGTCGGAGACAGCCATGTCGGTTATTCAGGGTAGGGATTCGCCCCTACCGGAGTAGCGCCTCCATCACGGCTTTGGCGATCGGGGCCGCGATCGTGCCGCCGAAGCCCCCAGCCTGGTTCTCGACGACGACCGCGATCGCGACCCTGGGTGCGTCCGCGGGCGCAAACGCCGTGAACCAGGTCGTGTTGATCCCCTCTCGGCCGGTCTCCGCCGTGCCGGTCTTTCCGGCCACGCGGATGCCGGGAATCTGAGCTGCCGTGCCGGTCCCGCCCTGTACCGCCAGCTCCATCATGTGCGTGAGCTCAGCCGCGGTCTGGGCCTTGATCGGGTTCCCGAGCTTCTCCGGCCTGAGGTGCGTGACAGTCTTGCCGCCGGGCGAGACGACGCGCTCGATCAGGTGCGGCCGCATCGTGGCGCCGTGGTTCGCGACTGTTGCCGAGATCATGGCCATCTGCAGCGGCGTCACCTGGAGACGCTCCTGGCCGAAGGCGAGCCGGCCGGGGTCGACCTGGAACTGGGGGCGCTTCGGCTTGAACAGCCGGCCGCGGCGGTCGTAGAGCCCGCTCTCCACCCGCTCGTTCTCCGGCGTCTCGAGCGGCGGCAGGGAATAGAAGCCGAAGCGTTCGGCGTAACGGAGGACCGTGCCGGCCCCGAGCGCCTTGCCGATGTTGCAGAAGACCGAGTTGATCGAGTGCTCGAAACCCGTCTCGAGGATGACGTTGTAGAAGGTCTCCGGCGCCTCGGGATTCCCGGCGTTGCGAACCTGCTTGCCGTACTCCTCGCAGTAGCCCGGATCGTAGAACGGCGACTGGGGAGTAAAGCGGCCGGTGTCGAGCGCAGCGGACGCGGTAACGATCTTGAACGTCGACCCCGGCGTGTACTTGCCGGCCGTGGCACGGTTCAGGAGGGCTCCACGGCAGGGTGCCCTCGTCCTCGTCGCCTGAGCGAAGTGCCTCTCGATCAGGTTCGGGTTGTACGTCGGATTCGTCGCCATCACGAGCACGCGTCCGGTCGCAGGCTCCATGGCGACGACCGCGCCGCACTTCCCTTGCAGCAGCTGGTGGGCCAGATACTGCGCGCCCGGCCGGATCGTGAGGACAAGGTCGTTACCGGTAACTGTCGTTCCGCGCAGCTTGTCGAGGGCGGACCGGAAGACCGTGTCGAGGTTCGCGTTCGACCCCGTCAGATAGTCGTTGTAGGAGCGCTCCAGCCCAGTGCGGTTCCGCGTCTGTGTCGAGTACCCGACCACGTCGGAGAACAGCGAGCCCGTCGGATATCGGCGGACATACAGCGTCTGCCCGCCCGACTTCCTGGTCACATTCGTCGCGAGCAACGTCCGCCCGTCGGCGGCGTAGATCTTGCCGCGCTTGATCTTGAAGTCCGCGACGAGCCGGATGTCGTTGTCCTGCCGCTCTGCGAGGCTCGCGTTCGCCCAGGTCTGCCAGTATGTGGTGCCCACGATGAGGGCCGCGAGCAGGATCAGCGAGGCGCCTCCGATATGGGACACCTGCTTATTCACTAGCGAAGCATCTCCCGGTTGGCGCGGTTCGAGACCAGCAGTAGCCCGGCTAAGAGCAGGAAGTTGGCGACGACGCTCGAGCCGCCGTACGAGACGAACGGCAGTGTGATCCCGGTTAGAGGAATCAGCCGCAGAATTCCGCCGACGATGATGAACGTCTGTAACGCGAAACCGAACGTCAGCCCCGCGGCGAGAAGCTTGGAGAACCCGTCCTGCGCAAGTAGCGCGGTCCGCATCCCGCGCAGCACGAAGATCATGTAGACGAGCAGCAGCGCGGACACGCCGATGAGCCCGAGTTCCTGCGCGAGTGCGGAGTAAATGAAGTCCGTGTTGAGATCGGGGATGATCTGCTTCCCGTCCACGTTCGTGAAGGTTCCCTTGCCAAGCCCGGTGCCCGCGTACTCGCCGTTCCCGATCGAGTACAGCGATTTCACGAGTTGGAAGCTCTGGCAGTTCTGTCGCAGGTCGAGCTCACCCGAGATCGGACAGAAGACCTTGCGCTCCGTCCAGGGATCAAGCCAGATCGTCACGCGCTCGCGCACGTGGGGCGTGACCTTCCACACACCGGCCGCGCCGACAAGGAAAAGCCCTAGGCCGGCAGCAACGTAGGCGATGCGCGCCGTCGCGACGTAGAGCATGGCGAGGAAGATCCCGAAGTAGAGAAGCCCCCCGCCGAGGTCACGCGTCTCGAGGAGAACGAGGATCGCCAGCAGCCAGATCACGAGCAGCGGGCCCCAGTCCTTCGGCCGGCCCTGCGCGAGCACCTCGCGTTTCTCGCGCATGTAGCCGGCGAGAAAGACGATCAGCATGATCTTCGCGAGCTCCCCGGGCTGAAAGCGCAGCGCTCCGAAATGGACCCAGAGGCGAGCGCCGTTCACCGTCAACCCGATCAGAGGCAGGATCGGCAGCACGAGGAGCCCGATCGCGGAGACGCCGAAGATGTACTTGTACGTCTCGAGCCGCCGGTAGTCGTGTCGAAGCAGGAAGAGCGTGCACGCGAAGAGCGCGACTGCGACGACGATCCAGATTCCCTGCTTGAAGGCATCGTCGTCGTCGAGGCGATAGATCTCGGTTAATCCGATCGCCGTCAACAGGCCCGCGATCGGGAGCAGATACGGATCGGCGAAAGGAACGGTGTAGCGCACAACGAGATGCGCGCCAAGGTAGAGCGCGAAGAAGAAGCCCGCAGCCGTCAGTGACGTCGTCGAGATGACGTCCTGCCGAGCGATGTAGACGCTGGCGAACCCGACGGCCGTCAGCGCACCGACGACGGTCAGGAACGCAAGTTCCCGATTCCTGAGGCTCAGCGCAGGAACCTCAAGTAGATGACCAGGGCTGCGGCGGCGATCAGGAGCAGGACCACCAGCCAGGCGGCGATGCGGCGGCGCAAGTGCCGTCGGCGGATCGCGCGATCACCTTGCTCTTTCGTCGTGAGCTCCGCCTGAATCGCCTCCGCAGGGATCACGGCGGTATCGACGACGGGTACGCCGTCGAGCTCGGTGAGCGTCACTTCGTCGTTCGAGCCCACCGCTGCCGGAAGCGCCTGCTCTCGCGTGTCGCCGTCCTGAGCCGCGCCTTCCTCGGCGATCTCGAATGCGACAACAGTGATGTTGTCCTGTCCACCACCCCGGTTCGCCTCCCTGACGAGCGCCCGCAACGCTCCATTGATGTCGTCACGATGGCGCTCGACGACGTCGTGGATCGAATCCTCGGACACCATGTCTGTGAGCCCGTCCGAGCAGAGGAGGAAGAGGTCGCCCGTTCGCGCCGTCACACTGAAGGTGTCGACGTCGACGTCCGGATCGGTCCCGAGCGCACGCGTGATGACCGATCGCTGCGGGTGGGCCTCGGCTTCCTCCCGCGACAGCTTTCCGGTCTTCAACAGCTCGTTGACGAGCGAGTGATCTTCGGTCAGCTGCTCCATGCGCGCATCGCGAATCAGGTAGGCGCGGGAGTCGCCGACATGCCCGAACGCCACCTGTTCGGCGTCGACGAGCGCGACCGTGATCGTCGTCCCCATTCCCGAGGTATTCGGATCCGTGCTCGAGCGGTCGTAGACGCGGCGATTCGCCTCCTGAATCAGGTCGACGATCAGCTGCTCGCCGCCCCCTACGGAGCCGCTCTCCTTCAACGCGGCCGTGGCGAGACGCGACGCAACCTCGCCGGCCTGCGCGCCGCCCATCCCATCCGCAATTGCAAACAGCGGCGGCTCCAGCACGTACGAGTCTTCGTTGCGGCGGCGCTTACGCCCCGGATCGGTCACAGCGGCGACGCGGCCGATCACCGCTCGTACCTCAGGTCAGTCTCGCCGACGCGGACGATGTCTCCCTGGGCCAGTCGGCGCGGACGGTCGAGGCGTGTGCCGTTCAGGTACGTGCCGTTCGTCGAGCCGAGGTCCTGGACCCAGACGCCGTCCTGGCGCGGCTCGAAGCGAGCATGGCGCGCGGAGGCGTACTCGTCCGTGGCGATCGCGAGGTCGTTCTGGCGGCCGCGGCCGATCGTCAGCTGCGCCGAGTTGAGCTCGAAGTCGGTTCCCTCCTCGATGTCCGGGCTCTTCACGACCACGAGCCGCCCGGTGCGTGGGCCGGGTCGGGAGGCGTGGACACCGGCGCCGCCGCCAGGCGCCAGGATGAAGCTCTCCTGCGGAAGGCGCAGGTCGCGGCTGGCCGTCCGCACGATCCGCCAGATAAAGAGGTAGAGGAGAACGAGAAACGCAATCTTGAGGACAAGCAGAACCTCGTCGACCGCGACGGAGTCGAAGATCATTCGGCTTCACGGCCGAAGGTCATTTCCGTCGACCCGATCGTGACCGTATCGCCGTCGCGGAGCTTCGCCCGCTTGACCCGCTTGCCGTTGACCTCCATCCCATTCGTGGAGCCGAGGTCGACGATCCAGTAGGACGCACCCTCCTGCCGTAGCTCGGCATGACGCCTGGAGGCATTCGAGTCGTTGAGCTGGATGTCGCACTCACGCGAGCGGCCGATCACGACGCGGCGCTGCCTCACCTCGTGACGGCTGCCGTCGAAGGTCAGCGTCACGAGCTCTTGCTGCATACCGAGCTCCTGCGCCGAGACAGCCTCCGTCGGCGCCGGCGTCTTCGGCTTGTAGATCATCGTGGCGCCCGGTTCGACGTCAGCGGCAGGCCCGCCGGCCCCGCGGCGGGACTCCGGCTGCACCATGCGCGTGGCGATCCCGAACTCGCCGACGTCGAGGTCGCCGTCTGTCTCCAGCAGGACGCGTGGAGGCGAGAGGAGTGCGTAGTCCTCGCGGCGCGAGTGCTCGGAGAGGTACTCCTGGAGCTCTCCGCGCAGGTTTTCTTCATAGCTCTCGAACTGCTCGCGGTCGCCGGGCGAGAGATAGACGGTGTACTCGTTCGGCACGTAGACACGCGACACCGAGACCGTGCGGTGGTCGTCCATTTCCTTGGCCAGCTTGCGCGCGAGCTCGACCGGCTGGACATTGGTGCGAAATGCCCGACCGAAAATGCCCTCGAAGAGGGACTCGATTTTCTGTTCGATTGCGCGAAGAACCATGTGCCGGAATACCCCGGCGATCGATGCTAACGCACGGCTACCGCGACACAGGTGGCCCAGACGGCTACCGCGATCGGAGCCGTGGCAACGCCCGGAACCGCAAGCAGCGCTGTGGCGATGAATGTGGCGCCGAGAGCGGCGACCGCCCAGGGCCCTCGCGCCCGGGCTGCCGGAAGCAGAACTGCGACCGCGGCCAGAATCAGCATCTCGACCCAGAGCGCCGGACGGGAAACGAGCGCAGCCCACAGCACCGAGGCGACCTCGAACGGATTCCCGCTCGCTGCGAGGCCCAGGCCTGCCGGTGAAGCTTTCCCGTCGAACGGCAGCGGTGACCCGCGGATTCCTGCCACGAGGCCGGCAGCCAGCACAGCGGCGGCCACCTGGGCTGCGCGGCGGACCGGCGAGCGCACCATCAGTCCCGCCAGCGGTAGGAGCCCGAGACCGGAGATCGGCGCGAGCAGTGGCCCGAGCGCGAACAGGAGCCCGCTCCGCGGCTCGTGCCAAGACAGGAGGAGGAGCGTGAGCGCGACCGCAACGTACAGCGCCGCCGCACCCGCCGCAAAGTTCCCGAGTGGGAGGATCGGCACGGCGAGCGCGAAGGCGAGCCCGGCGCGCTGATGCAGCACTGCGGCGCCGGCCGCGAGCGCCGCGAGCCCGACGGGCCAGCCGCCCGGATAGAACGGCAGGGCCCACGTCGTCCAGGCCACAAGTGCGGCCGCTAGCAGCGCGGGAGCGAATTGCGGCGCCCTGGCGGGAATCGCGATCGCACGGCCTCGGCCGTTTCCGCGCCGTCGCTTCCGCCGCGCCGGCCGCAGGGTTCCGGCAAGCGCCGCGGCGCCGGGCCGCCGGCTCGGGTCGAGGTCGAGGGCGCGGTCGACCGCCCTCAGCAGCGATCTCGGCAGGTCCGGGCGGAGCGACTCGAGGCGAGGCGCGCCCTCCTCGATCGCGCGGGCCGTCTCGAGCAGCGAGCTCCGCCAGAACGGATGGCGCCCGCACAGCGCCTCCCAGAGCATCACGCCGACCGCCCACACGTCGGCGGCCTCGGTGGTCTCCTTCCCTGCGAGCCGCTCGGGCGCGATGTAGGCGAGCGTCCCCGGCACGTCTCCCTGCGCGGTGAGCGTCTCCGCCTCCTGGATCTGCGCCAAGCCGAAGTCGAGCACACGCACGGAAACCGCCTTCCCCTCCGCGAGCAGCACGTTGGAGGGCTTGACGTCTCGGTGGACGATGCCGCGCGCGTGCGCGTGCGCGAGGGCCTCGAGCACCTGAGCGGCCGCCTCGATCGCCGAATCCCGTCCGAACCCGTAGGCGCGCTGACAGGCCGGATGGCGCAGCCGGGCAGCGGCCTCCGCCTCGCGTTCGGCACGAGACGCAGCCTGGCCCTCCCGCGGGACGATCTTCAGCGCGACGTCGAGGCCGTTGCGCTCGTCCCGGGCCAGCCAGACGGAGCCCGAGCCGCCGCTGCCAAGCGGCCGCAGCGGGCGGTAGCGGCCCAGCACGAGCTCGCTCTGGACCAGGGCTGGCGCTGCATTGGACATCGGCTCTCCAGGGTTGGCGGGGGCACGGGCAAGTCCTTCACGACCGCCGAGGCGGCGCTTGCGCTGCCGCCATCAGGACGCGCAGGCTCTGCCCGTGCGTCCGTCTGAAATGACCGGTCGAACCGCTTGAGCTCACGGCGACGACATCCCGCGGCGGCGCTTGCGCTGCCGCCATCAGGACGCGCGGGCCCTGCCCGTGCGTCCGTCTGAAATGACCGGCCGAACCGCTTGAGCTCACGGCGACGACATCCCTACGGGTTAGAGTGACTGCGGCTTCGGCTGGGATTCGCCTGTGACCGAGCGCGATACCGACATCGAGTTCGACTTCTTCGACGAGCCCGAGACCGAGGAGGCGACCGAGCGCGCCCGCACACCGCGGCGCCCTCCGCCCGGCGGCCCTCGGCGGCCGGTGCGTCCGCCTGCCGGTGTCATCCCGATGCTCCGACTGGCAGGGCTGATCGCGTTCCTCATCCTCGCCGCCGTGCTCCTCGTCGTGCTCGTCCGGGGCTGCGCCTCGAGCAACAAACACGATCGCTACGACAGCTACATCTCGGACGTCCGCGGTATCGCCAGCCGCTCGTCCGCGACCGGCAAGGATCTGAACGCAACGCTGGCAGCGACGGGCATCAAGGAGGCCCAGCTCGAGTCGAAGATCCGAGGGTATGCCGCCCGCGAGCAGCAGAGCGTCGCCCAGGCGCGCGAGCTCAATCCGCCGGGACCACTGCGCGTCGAGCACGACCACCTGATCGAAGTGCTCCAGCTGCGCGCGAGCGCACTGAGCCGCCTCGCGGACGCCTTCCGGCACACCGCCACGGCCAAGGCGAGCAACGCCACGACGTCCGGACGGTTGATCGCCGACCAGGCCCGCCTCCTCGTCGCCAGTGACGTCAACTGGGACTTCTATTTCAGGGAGCCGACGCAGCGGGAGCTCGAGAACCAGGGCATCCGAGACATCGGCGGCGTCCCGGACTCGAACATCTTCCCGAACCCGGATCTCGCCAACACCCAGGCAATGATGATTGTCTGGCAGCGAGTCCACGGCGCTGCGACCGGCGGCACGACCGGCGGCAAGCACGGGAACGCCCTTGGCTCAGTCACGGCGCTGCCGGATGGGAAGAGGCTCGACCCCTCCGGGAGCGCAAGCGACAACGAGATCACTGCCTCGACCGACCTCGCCTTCCGGGTCACCGTCGAGGACTCGGGTGAGTTTCAGGAGTTCAACGTCACCGTGACGCTGACAATCCAGAAGTCGCCGCGGTCGATCGTCAAGAAGAAGAAGATCCCCGTCATCAACGCCGGCGAAACACAGACGGTGACGTTCACCAACATCGATCTGACCGGCCTCTTCGGCCTGCCCACGACGGTCAAGGTCGACGTCGAGCCGGTGACGGGCGAGACCAATACGGGGAACAACTCGGCCGAGTACAACGTCATCTTCTCGGTCGCGTAGTTAGTGCCCCTGCACTGATGAGCCTCTCGACCGCGGAGTGGATCGCGATCGGAGCCTGCATGGGGGCAGTTGTCGCCCTGCTCGTTGCCGGACTCGCCTGGTGGAAGCTGCAAGCCGTCCGGGCCGCCCAGCTCGTCCTGCTCGGAGGCGGGAAGCAGGATCTCGTCGATTTCGCGGTCTCGCTCCAGGGGCGCATAGACGACCTGCACCGTGCTGTGGACGAGATTGCGGCCGGCCTGTCTCGCGTCGATCGGCGTGTCGACACGGCCGTCTCGAAGACCTCGCTCGTCCGGTACGACGCCTACGAGGGTGCCGGAGGGCACCAGTCGGCCTCCATCGCCCTTCTGGATGCGGGTCGCACCGGGGTCGTCCTCACCGCGATCCAGGGCCGCGACTATGCCCGCATCTACGTGAAGGAGCTCGACCGGGGCCGCCCCTCCGTGGCTCTCTCGCCCGAAGAACAGGAGGCCGTCGAGCGGGCGATGGGGAGCTGAGTCGGTTTCGCGGGGCCCCCTCCGCTACATTTCGGGCGAGATGCAGCAGGTTCTGGTCCTGAATGCCAGTTACGAGCCGCTGAACGTCACATCGGTTCGGCGTGCCCACGTGCTGGTATTCAAGGGGAAGGCCGAAGTGGTCGAGGAGCTGGAAGAGCCGCTTCATTCGGCCACGGACACGTATCCGTGGCCACACGTGATCCGGCTGATCACCTACGTGCGCGTGCCCCGCGCCGTCCAGCGAAAGATCTCCCGCCGGGCACTCTTCGCGCGTGACGGCTGGCGCTGCGTCTACTGCGGGACGGCAAGCGGCCGGCTCACGCTCGACCATGTCGTGCCGCGCTCACGCGGCGGCGATTCCGTCTGGGAGAACGTGGTCACATCGTGCGCGCCCTGCAACCTCCGCAAGGGCAACCGCTCACTAGAGGAGAGCGGGCTCCACCTGCGTACGAGGCCGAGGGCTCCGGCCCCGGTGCTCTTCATCCGCCTGGCCGCGCCGCGAATTCCACACGGCTGGCGTCCGTATCTGCACGGTCTCGACGACGCCGCAGCGACCAGCACCGCCTAGCTGTACTCGGCCAGGACGTTCGTGACAGGGCGTGACGTCGAGGATCTCCGCGCTGGGGTGTGCGCCCGGCTGGGGCTCAGCGCGGCTAGGGTCGAGGGGTGACTACCGTGCCGATTGTCCTGGTTCCCGGGTTCTGGCTCGGCGCCTGGGCGTGGGACGAGGTCGCCGCCGCATTGCGTGCCGACGGCCACGACGTCACCGCGGTGACGCTGCCCGGTCTCGCGTCGGCCGACGCCGACCGATCCGCGATTACCTTGTCCGACCATGTCGACGCGATCTGCGACGTGGTCAAGGCGGCGGCGACTCCCGTCGTGCTCGCCGTGCACAGCGGGGCGGGCGCCTCTGGTTACGCCGCGAGCGACCGCGTCTCCGAGCTGATCGCGGCGATGGTGTACGTCGACTCCGGCCCGGCGACGGGGGCGCTCGAGCCCGACTTCGACGGCGTCGAGAAGCCGTTGCCCTCGCGGGAGGAGCTCGAGCAGGAGGAAAACCTCGACGGGCTCAGCGAGGAGCAGCTCGAGACCTTCCGGCGGCGGGGGGTTCACTTCCGACCAGTACAAAGCCGCGGTCAGGGAGGGCTATGCCTGGCTCGGCGGCTTCGCCGAGCTCCGCGACGTTACCTGGATCGACCTGCCGACGAGCCACTGGCCGATGTGGTCGCGCCCCCGGGAGCTCGCCGGGATCATCGGCGACGTTGCGAAGGCTCACGCCCCCGGCGCCTAGCTGTCGCCACCCGCAACCACTGGTCCGACCGCAACAGCTACGACGTGGCGGCCGTGATCGCCAAACCTCGGCGCCAAGCACAAGTTCATCAAGTCGCACTGCCCGTGGCAGCTAGCCGCGCTCGACTGGGAGGCTGAGCTGCTCCCACTCGCTCCACGAGCCGGGGTAGAGCTTCCCCTCGCGACCCTCAAGATGGAGACGGTGGAGGACAACCGTCGCCGTCACGCCTGAGCCGCAGTACGCGACGAGCTCGCCTTCCGGGAGGGAGGGCAGCCGTTCGTTCCACGGTGCGTTGAGCGCGCCGGGGATCCGCCCAGGGACCCTGTCGATCGGATTCGGCTCGCCACGCCAGCGAGCAGCCACACGCGCGTCCACGATCACGAGCTCGTCCCGCCGACGTTCGAGCTCCTTCGCTTCGAGCGTGTCGTCGTCACGCGGGTGCGGCGTGAACTCCACGGGCTCGATCTCCTCGTCGCCGCGGAGGAGAGGCCCGCGCCAGGAGTCGAAGTCGATCACGGCGCAGTCGTCGTGGCCGAAGTGTCGAAGGAGCCACCAGAGCCGTTCGGCGCCGCCCATGTTGCCGTACGCGACGGCAAAGACATCCGGGCAGACGCCGGCCCGGCCGGCTGCGGCGGCGAAGTCCTCGGCAGGCGGCAGGGGGTGGCGCCCGCGGGCGCCGGGTGCACCTGAGAGGTCGGTGTCAACGTCGAGGAAGCTCGCACCCGGGATGTGTCCCGCCCGGTAGAGCTCGCGACCTCGCCCAGGTTCACCGAGCTCCCACCCGCAGTCGACGAACTGGTAGCGCACCGCCGCCTCGAAGGACCGGCTCGCCGGGCTCCGTCTTACCGGCCGGCTACCAGTTGCCGCCCGGCGACGGCGGGAGCGCCACCGAGGAGGGATGGATGAGGTAGACGATCCCACCGGTCGCGGTCATCCACGCGTCCTCGAACTGCGCGCGGTCGTACACGTGGCGCACGGTCGCGTCGTCCGGCGAGGCCGGATCATTGACGATCGGATCCCCGGTGCCCGTGAAGCCGACGATCACCATCAGGTGACCGTTCGTGCTCTTGAAGAAAAAGCCGTCGAGCTTGCCGG
>WNGA01005196.1_pt1 | contig 19908 bp, 14 predicted proteins | sample 5400061 | NCBI WGS metagenome assembly WNGA01 (sample SAMN13153366, study PRJNA577476) | soil metagenome | isolation source: 100 cm soil or saprolite under grassland replicate 2 | place: USA:California | collected 2016-06-15
GTCATCGATGGCATCCTCGTAGGTGATCGATGCCCGCCCGGTGTGACGTTTGTAGAAAACGAGCCACACTTCCGGTTCAGAGCCGTGATGATGGGCGAGCCACCTCCGCCACTGCTCAGGAGTCCGTGCGTCAAGGGTTTTCAAAGTTTTCGAGCGCACCGTCCGATTACCTCGTGCGATGTTGTCCGTCAACGACCAGGCACAGCGACCGCCGCCGGCTTGTCCCGCCGCAATCCCGTCTTTTGTTTAGGTGGGACGAAAGCGGAGGACCCGCTCCGACTGCAACAGTCGCGTTGAAACTTTCCCGAACCGTCCGACCTGTCGCGCCGTAGCGAAGCGAAGGCGGACCTGTCGCGCCGTAGTGAAACCGCGTGTCATGTTGGGCAAGATAGCAACATTTCGACAATTCGACAATTGTCACCCGGCATACGACGTGGCCGAACGATCAAGCCGAGCCATGCGGATTGAAGGCGTGAACCGCGAAGCGGAACTGAGAGCCCCTTCCCGCGTTGGCTCCAGCCTTGTTAGACCACGTCATCGCGACTCCCATAGTTCAATTGGATTTCCTTCAGGATCAAGCAACCGCGCAAATCGTCCATTCGGGTGGGTCTCCGGATCGACAGAGACGTCAATCTTCGCGGCTCGAAGCTGCTCCACCATCGCATCGAGATTCCGAACGCGAAGATTGATCATCCACTGCTTGTCAGCAGGGCCGAAATAGACTGTATCGTGCGGAAATGGGGCGAAGACCGTCGGCCCGGCCTCCTGCGACCAAGGCTTCTGGCTGTAGTCACCGGGCACAAGATCGATTCCCAGATGCTCCTTATACCACTGGCCCAGGGCCGCAGGATCCTTCGAGCGGAAGAACCTGCATCCGATGTATTCGTTAGACCACGTCCTCGTCATAACAAAATCAACCTAAGGCGACCACCAACTCACGTACCGCCGCCGTCAAACCCCTGACGCTGGGCTCGCCGCCAAGGTCTCGAAAACCGAAAGGCTGGCGCCGGTTAGCTCCATCCGGCGTCCGTCATAGTCTGAAACCCAGGTTTCACTTAAGCCGCCACTCGGCGGGTGGATTTCTTACCCAGCAAACTATATCGCCGTCTGTCGTGGGGGCAAATCCAACAGGATGATATCCACACACGTGCTGCACTGCCCAAAAGGCTGGATACCATAAAAACTCGCCGTCCAGAGGAAGGCTATTGCCGTGGCTTTCGACCACCCGAACTAAAGCGCGGGAATTACCAGACCGATCGTGATCACGATTCTAGTGCCAAGCCTACGCATAACGATGGAACTCAGCCACGCCGGGCCGAGGACTCAAGCCAACCCGTGACTTCACGGCAAACCTGAAGCGCTTCCCGGCGTTGGCTGAAGTGACCTGGTTCGGCAATCCAAGGTTCATCGACTCAAAACTCTCCGCCTAAAATCTCCCGACTCGCCGCGGCGTCCGGCCATGCCACTGCGCTGGGAACCTAACCGCGAAACACGCGAAACACACGAAAAGAAATGCGTGCCCTTCTCGCCAAAAAAAGGTGAACCGCTAATCTTCGCTAATCCTCGCTAATCTGATCAGCGCCGAATCAGCGAAGATAAGCGGTCAAAAAATCTCCCCGCCTCACGTCCACGTCCCGAGCCGGCACCTGGTGCGCGCTCGCCGCCGAACGCAAAGCTGACCGCGCTCCTCGTCATTCGGTCCAGCGCCTGGGTATGCTCCGTCTCACATCCGCTCATAAACTCCCCACTTGAGTGCCCTCCAGTTCTTCCGGTGAGGAGTAAGCGGGAAGGTGTCTTCCCAGGAAAGCTCGGCATCAGAAATCCGGCAATACTTCTTCTCACTGCCGAAGTCATAGTGGCGAAAATAGTGAAATCCGTCTTTGCTCCCAACGTAGTACCATATACTGACCTTCGGCTCGTGCCAGTGAGACTTCAACCGCTCCAACTCTGCGCGATTGACTGTCTGCGGGGTGGCGCAGCCCAAGAGCAAAAGCGGAAAGATGAGTGCGAGGCTACGCAGCATAACGTCCCGGCTCAGCAACCCGCGCCAGTGACGTCCGGATTGTAACCCAGACGCGATCGCGGGGTTCGCTGCAGCCGGTTGGTTCGGCGACGTGACGTTCATTCTCTCTCAAATAATCTCCGGCCAAACTCCGCAAAACCGCAGCGACGGCGAGTCATGCCACAGCGCCAGGAACGATAACCGCGAAGCACGCGAAATACAGGAAAAGAAATCCGCGCCCATCCGTCCACCCTGTGCTTAAGAGTTTCCTCAAGTTGCGTAAATCCGTTAACCACGAATGGACAGGAATGTTTTGGCCTTCATTCGTGTTTATTCGTGTTCATTCGTGGTTGAGTCACTTCGGTTACTGGGGTTGGCCGATCGCCGATCGGAGACGGCGCTGCGGCAGGAAGATGGTCTTCGCAGTGGGCAAACTGCGGTCTGGTGATTGTCAGGGGGCCGCCAACGGATGCGTCCGTACATTGAGCGGAAAGGGCACCCGTTTGCCGCTCAAGGCGGCGTGATAGACGGCCATCACCATCTCGATCGCCCACGCTCCGTTGCGGCCACTGCATTCGGGCTCCCGATCTTTCGCAATCGCGTCGAGCCAGTCGCCCACCGGACCGAGGTTGTGCGGCGGGGGGGATTTTACCTGCGACATATCAAGCGGCTCCCACGCGTCGGTTTTGCCTTCAGGCTTCCAGCTCGTGGAACGACGCACAAAAACATTGGGCGCGATATCGCAATTGATGCGCGCCGCCCCTTTGCTGCCAAAGAACTCGATGCCCCAGTGCCCGACGGTCTCGCGCAGTTTCGCGTCGCTGGTGAACGTGGCGTTCACTCCCTTTGGAAATGCGAACTCGGCGAAGACCTGATCGCCGGCGACGTAACCGACATTGTCCTTCACGAGACGCCGGTCGGCGGGCGTGATGTCGCGTCCCTGCCCGAGGACGCGCGCGGTGCACCAGAGCGGATCGCCGAGAAACAGGCGCAGGAGGTCAAAGAGATGCGAGCCCAACACCATCATGTCCTCGCCGCCGGCGCGGGTGTCTTGCTTGCCAAAAGTGCGCACTTCGACCAATTCGCCGAGCAGACCTTCGGCGACGGCCTGCTTGAGCCGGACGATCACCGGCATCATGTGCATGGTGTGGGCCACGGCGATCTTGAGCCGGCGTCTTTCGGCTTCGGCGAGCAATTCATCGGCTTCGACCGGCGCGGTGACGAACGGTTTTTCGCAATAGACGTGAGCCCCGGCCTTCAACGCCGCCAGCGCGATGGCGTGGTGCTGGTGGGCGTGGCGCATGGCGAGGCTGACGAGGTTGGGCTGCTCCCAGTCGAGCATCTCGCGGTAATCGGCGTAGTGACGCGGCGCCCCGATTTTCGCCGCGGTCCGGGCGCGGCCCGCGGGATCCGGATCGGCCACTGCGACGAGTTCGATATTCGGCCGGTTGCCGAAAATACTTTCCAGTCCGTGACCGTAATCGCCCCTGCCGGTATGTCCGATCACGGCGGCCTTGAATTTGGCGCCATTTTGGGCAGCAAGGCGCGACAAGCCCGCCACGGCGAGAACGCCGGCTGAGGTAGTTGATCGAATGAATTCCCGGCGTGCCACAGCAGGCGTCTCCAAGGGAGGACGAGTCGTGTTCACGGCGTCGAGATTAACACGGGCTCCGCTGACGCTGAAGGAAGGAGTTGCGCTTTGTTTCGAAGCCCGATTCCTGTTCCGTCAAGACAGGCTATTTCGCGCCCTGATCAATCCACGCGCGGATCAAGCCGACTTGCTCGGCGGTCAGAGGTTTGGGCGGCGGCCCGAATCCGCCAGGGCCACCACCGGGTCCGCCGGGAGCCCCGCCGGCCCGCGGACCGGGAGGATTGGCGCCACCTGCGCCGCCGGGAGGACGATTGGCCGGCCCGCCGGGACCGCCCGGTCCACCTGGTCCGCCGCGGAATTGGCCGCCCGGTCCGCCCGGTCCGCCCGGTTTCGGCTTGGGAGGCATGCTGAGTTCGTCATCAATCCGGGCCACGGCAACCACCAGCAGACTTTTTTTGCTGTCACCGGGTACCACCACTTTGCCGTCTTCACCGCCTTTGAGCACGGCCTCAAGGTTGTCGAGGCGCAATTCGCCTTTTTGCTTTTCTTCGCCGTGGCAGCGGAAGCACGAGGCCTCAAACAGCGGACGAATGTCTTTGGCGTAGGTGACACCCTTTTTGGTGGCAGCCAGTGGAAGTTTGCTGAGATCGAGTTTGTTGATGTCGATCTTTTTCTCGGCGGCTATGGCTGACCCTCCGGCGGTCAGCAGACCTAAAATGAGCAGTGTGGAGGCGGTTTTCATGGTTTTTGTTTGACGGCGTTCAGCCGCTAATGACAAAGGCGACTGGGATCAGGTTACAGTCCTTTACCCTGTCCTGGCAAGCGGGTGTTCCCCGAGGCCCGAGAAGTTCGGCTGAGTTCAAGAATGGTAGCCGCCGGGGTAAGGAGGCGGATTTTGGAACGAAAAACACTTCCGCCTCGTAGCCTCGGCGGCTACGGCGCTTGCGACGATTCTTGAACTCAACCTGCCCGAGAAGTTCGGCCTGGCCGATTTCTTCCCAGGCATCGCGCTGTTCCCGAATCTGCCCAGCCGGACGGCTCAACAAGGCGCTTCAGTCGCGCGACGGTCCAGTCCTGCCTCATCGCCTGGCGCACGAAGTGACGGCGCTTTCGCGGTCAAGCGAATCTCCAAACAGCCGGTTGATTTCAGGGTGCGACCTCCAAAATTGCCTTTCGCACCGAAAAACAATCGTCGCCGGAAAACACGAGGTAAACCGTTCGTCCGTTTTCGTCCATCCATTTGGCAGGCAGATGGCAGGTTTCGCCAGGGCCGACGTCCCATTGATCAACCTGGAACACGGTGGTCCACGGGCCCCACGGCTCGGTCGCGTCGTAGATGGCGAAGCCGCCCGCGAACCGGGTGTCGGCGCCCGCGCCGGTCTGGCACCAGAGGTACCGCTTGAGCGCCGCATTGTAACTGATGCTCGAGCGGTAGCAGCGACCCGGATGCGTAAATACGGCGCCACGCTGGTTGATGTCTTTCGTCCAGACGGGATGGCCGCCTTCGTCGAGCTTTACCAAGAATTCATAGGCGTCGCGGTCGCGGAGTTTCGTTTTTGGCACCCGGGCGAGAACCATGCGGTCGGCGCGGTCGTAGGCGCTGTCGGAATCGTGTGAATAGAGGTAAACGAAATCGTCGCGCGCGCCGGCGTAATTGCGGCCGAAGTTCAAGAAGGCCGGGCAGGCGAAGCTGTTCGTGAATTTCCAGGGGGCCCATCTCCAGGTGAGGGCGTGGTCGGCCGACCATCCGAGCTGCGCGTTTCCGGCATTGCGAGCGAAGAGGTAGAGCACGCCGTCAACCATCAGCAGTCCGCTGGCTTTGCGCCCTTGCCGGCCATCGCCCGTGGCTTCCGCGGTGGATGATCGCAGGTTGATGCCGGTGATGTCCGGCGGAGAACCAAGCACCTTCGCCAGGCCCATACTGAGCTTTTCCGGGGCGAACGGTTCGAAGCCGCGGCCGTCGCCGTAAGCTGTGTAGAGCGCGTCGTCGTCCGCCCAGGTCATCGGCCAGTTGTCGCTGCCTTGGGCGAGCCGGAGGATTTCGTTCGTCGGCGCCCAGACGATGCGATGGATGACCGGGCTGGGTGGGTCGGCTTCGCTCAGAGGGTCGGCGCCTGCCCTGCGTTGAGGTTCTGTGGAAAGGGCCGATGCCCTCTTCTTGAACGCGGCGGCGATCGGCTCGAGGAACGGTTTGAGGACGTCGTAATGGTCGGCATTTTCGGCGCGCTTCCAGGACTTGCCGGCGCGGGCCGCCACCAGGTCGAGGCTCGGCACAACCACTATCAGGCTGTCGAACAGGCCCCACGACCAATAGGCGTCCCGGGGTAATCCCGCGATGGCGCCGTCCGCGTTGTTCCACCAGAGCAGGCCGTAGTGGGCCGAGGCCCGGCCGTAATTCTTCGGGTCGCGAACCGGCAGGCCGGCCAGCCCGGCGCCCGGCTGACGCACGGCGGCCACAAACTCAGGGGGCAGGATGTGTTTGCCGTTCCATTGACCCTCGCGCAGGTAGAGGTAACCGATGCGAGCCAGGGCCCGCATGTTCGCGCTGAACCCGGAACCGAACTCGCGGCGCGGGATGCCATCGATGAGCTCGGGCCGGTAGGCATGCCTGCGCCATCGAAGATCGTTGGTGCGGACGCCGATGGGTATCAGGACGCGCTCGAAAAGGACCTCGTTCAGGTCACGGCGGTAAACCAAGCTCAGACATTCGGCCAGCCAATTGGGGCCACCGTCGCTGTAATGCCATTGGGTGCCCGGGGCGAAGAGAAGCGGTTCGTAGCCGCCCGGCTTGTCAAATCCGGCGGTCTGGTTGGCCAACCTCCGCAACGTGATTGCGTCGAGCCATCCGGTCCCGGCGTTGCTCTCCGGTGGCACGCCAAATTGCGGATGATGTTTCCTGGCCGGATCGTCGAGGGTGACCCGACCGTCTTGCAGTGCGAGGCCGAGGAGCGTGACGCCGATGGATTTGGACGAGGACTTGAGATCGTAGAGCTGGTCTTGATCGCCCCAGCTCATGACGAGTCTGCCGCGAACGATGATGCAACCGGAACCCTCGCCGGTGAGCGCGTAGTCGCGGGCTTCGCCCAGTTTCTTTTCGGCGAGGCCCAATTCGGCCGGGTTCGCCGTCGGCCACTGTTCGCCGGGCCAGGAGGCGGGATCGGCGGCCGCCAGGCGCAACCACACGAACAGGAACACTACGCAGAGGCGCATAGGCGTCATTATGAATATTGGACATCGCAGCAGCGCGATGTCCGGTAGTGGCACGGGCGTCTCGCCCGTGCGTTGGTTGCCCAAGTTCTCACGGGCGGGACGCCCGCGCCACTACGCCATAAACGCCGGGTCGGAGACGTCGTTGGGAATCCCATTGATCAAGTTAATCCTGTCTTGAAACTCCCGCCGTTTCAACCGTGCGGTTCGGGGGTGAATCTAATAGCTGCTCTCGGTCAGTTTGACCTTGCCCCGGAAAATCCAGTAGATGCAGGCGCTGTAGGTCAGCACGACCGGCATGCCGATGGCCGCGATGACGAGCATGATTTGCAGTGTTCTCTCCGAGGATGACGCATTGTAAACGGTGAGGCTGTTCTCCGGGTTCGGGTTCGAATAGACCATGTTCGGAAAGATGCCCAGGCCAAACAAGGTCATCAACAGTCCCATCGTCGCGCCGGAGGAAAGGAACGCCTGGAAGTCGCGTTCGAGATGAATCGCGCGCGGGATGTTTGCGATGGCCAGGATGACGACCACGACCAGCGGGAAAAATAGCGGGTGGTGTTTGATGGTTTCCGTCGTGTGCGGCAGGTACAGCAATGTGGCCAGCGATAAAATGGCGTGGCAAATGATGAAACAGATGATGCACGGATTGATCCAACCGCGCACCCGCCGTTGCAATGCGCCCTCGGTTTTCATCGCCAGATAAATCGAACCGTGCATGGCGAACAGCGATACCGTCGTGACACCCATCCAGAGCGCGTAAGGGTGGAGAAGGCCGGCCAGGTCGCCGGCGAACTCGTGATGGTCGTTCAGCGGTACGCCATGCACCATGTTGCCCATCGCCACGCCGAAAAGGAAGCTGGCCAGCAGGCTGCCGGCGCAAAAGCTCGCGTCCCACATCCCCCGCCACCAGCGCATCGGCTGTTTGCTGCGGAACTCGATGGCGACCGCCCGGAAAATGAGCGCGAACAGCAGCAGCATAAAGGGCAGGTAGAGCCCCGAAAACACCGTTGCGTAAACTTCCGGAAATGCCGCGAACAACGCTCCGCCGCCGGTGACGAGCCAGACCTCGTTGCCGTCCCAGACCGGGCCGATGGCGTTGAGAGAAGTGCGGCGGTCTTCGTCCGTGCCGTGCAACAGATGGAGCGTGCCGACGCCGAAATCGAAGCCGTCCAGCATCGCGTAACCGGTGAAAAGCACGCCGATCAGAATGAACCAGATGAGGTGCAAATCCATGGTCACAGAATGAGCTCGCTTCGAAACCACGAACGAACACGAATAAACACGAATCCAACGCGGCCGGGATACCGTGCCCTCCGGGTGAATTTGACGAACCCGGCATCTGCTCGATTATTCGTGTCCATTCGTGTCCATTCGTGGTCGAACACCTGTTTTCATTTTCGCGGGTTCGGCTCAGTCTCTGGTTCCTGGCGGCTTGCCCGTACTGGTGAACTGCGGGATTGCCCGGCGAGTCGGCGGCGTCTGGGCTGGTTCCTCGGGACCGTGCACGATCTTCTGATGCAGCACGTAGATGAAGACGGCAAACAACAGCGCGTAGATGACCGCGAACAGGATCAGCGACGCGACAATCTGATTGGCCGTCACTACCTTCGACAATCCATCCGCGGTGCGCAGCAGGCCATAGACGATCCAGGGTTGGCGGCCCACTTCGGCGGTGAACCAGCCCAATTGATTGGCGAGTTGCGGGCCCAGCACCGCGATCACAAAGAGCCGTAGCAACCATGTCGATTGGGTCAGCCGGCCGCGCCACCAGGCGATCAGGCCCATCAGATTCAGGATGATCAACCCGATCCCGATCGCCACCATGCCGTGATAGAACTGAAAGGTGGCGTTGACCGGCGGCCGGTTGGCCTGGGCGAACGCCTTCAACCCGGTGACCGGCGCGCGCGCGTCGCCGTGTACGAGCCAGCTTAACAAACCGGGGATCTGCACTCCCGCGACCTCTTGTTCGGGGGCGTTGACCCAACCGAAGAGATACATGCCGGCCGGGGCGGAGGCGGGATAATGCGCTTCCATCGCCGCCAGTTTCGCCGGCTGAAGTTGGGCGACGATTCCCGCGCTCCAATGACCGCTGAACAGTTGCAGAAGGGAAGCCGCGGCCGCGAACGACAGCGCGATTTTGAACGACCGCGTCGCAAACTCAACGTGCCGCCGTTTGAGCAGATAGAAAGCGCTCACGCTCAACACCAGGAACGCTCCCGCCTGCCACGCGCCCACTACCGTGTGCGCCAGTCGCGGCACGCTGGACGGATTGAAGACCATGGCCCAGAAGTCGGTGATCTCCGCGCGGACACGATCGCCCTGTCCCACGAGGTGATAGCCGGCGGGGGTTTGCTGCCAGGAGTTGGCCACGATAATCCAGACCGCGCTGAAATGCGCGCCCAGACAGACCATCAGCGCGGACAGGAAATGGGTCGCCGGTTTCACCTTGTCCCAGCCAAACAGGAGCACGGCCAGGAAACCGGATTCGAGGAAGAAAGCGAAGACGCCCTCCGCCGCCAGCGCGCTGCCGAAGATGTCGCCTACGTAGCGGGAATACGTCGCCCAGTTGGTCCCGAACTCGAATTCCATCACGATGCCGGTGGCGACGCCGATGGCAAAGGTCAGGGCGAACACTTTCACCCAGAACTTCGACATCTGGAGATAAATCGGATCGCGGGTCTTCAACCAGAGGGCTTCGATGAGGACGATGATGACGCCCAGACCGATGCTCAAGGGCGGATAGATGTAATGAAACGCAATGGTAAACGCAAACTGCAGTCGCGCCAGAAATTCGACGTGCATGATTTGCAGTTTAGTCCAATCAACACTGCCGACAAGCGGCCGGGCAGAGGTAGAAGCCGGCCTTGAACCTGCATTAGCGCGCATTGAAAGAACCACGGGTCACTGAGGGCAGCCGCGCGGGCCAATTGTTACGATTTCGCGTCAGCGGTGGGAAACCGCGACGGTATTATAATGGCCCGTCAACGTGGAGCGGGCTACAAGGAGGTGGCTCAAACAAATCCAACCATGAATGCGATTCAAAACGAACTCTGGAGGAAGATCGAGGGCCTCGTGCTCGACGCTGCGTCCGCGCAGCTCACGTTCACGCAGCGGCTCGCCCGTGATAACGGCTGGTCGGCGGATTACGCCCGCCGCGTCGTCGGCGAATACAGGAAGTTCCTCTTCCTGGCGGCCTGCGCCGGTCATCCAGTGACGCCATCCGACCAGGTGGACCAGGCCTGGCACCTGCACCTGGTTTACACCGAGTCCTACTGGAATGATCTCTGTCGCGAAATCCTCGGTCGCCCCCTCCACCACGGGCCGACCCGGGGAGGAAGCGCTGAAGGAGCAAAATTTCGAGATTGGTATGACCGCACGCTCGAGAGTTACGCGAAGTTTTTCCAGCGCCCGCCGCCCGCCGACATCTGGCCGTCTGCGGCGGAGCGCTTCGGGGACGCGCCCCATTTCCGGCGGGTGAATGCGCGGCGGCATTGGATTATTCCCAAGCCGCGCTGGACGGGGCGGCTGAAGACACTGGCGGTGGCGCGTGCGATCGTCGCCGCGTTGCTGATCCTGGTTCTGGCCGGGTGCAGCACCTTCACGGTTTCCGGACTGAACGTGTTCGACTGGTACGGCGGCGAATTCCTCCGCTTTTTCGCCTGGTGGACGGCAGGATTGTTCCTGGTGGCGGGCGTGCTGCGATGGAAACTGCGGGACCTGGGCGAGAATGTCGGTGAAGCGCCGTCGGATCCCTACCTGGTTGCGCTGCTGGCCGGCGGGGAACGGCAGGCGGAAAACGCCGCGCTCACAAAACTCGCAGCCGCAGGCGCGGTGGAGATCGGCGACGGCACCAACCCCACCCTGTGCGTGCTCAAAGCAGATGCGACGGACCTGCACGTCTTTGAGCGCGCCACGATCAGCGCGATCGGGGGCGCGGCAGACATGAAGAGGACGCGACAGAAACTGGCTCCTTACCTGGCCCCGATGCAGAACGAGCTCGTCGCACGGGGTTGGGCGCTCTCCGCGGCGCGGACCCGGTTGGTTCGCTGGGTCCCGTTGCTGGCGGCGCTGTTGGTGCCCGGGGTGGGGATCATCAAATGGGTGATCGGCCTGCAGCGCGGCCGGCCGGTTGGCTTCCTGACGGCAGGTATAATCGTCGCCGGGTTCCTGGCACTGGTTTGCTTCGCGCGCCGCCCGCGCCGGACCCGGGCCGGTGACTCAGTGGTAAATCGGCTTAAGAAACAATACAGAGTGTTGAAGGGCCGCCGGTCCTGGGCGAATTCAAACGAAACGATGGCAGCCCTGCCGTTGGCGGTCGGTCTCTTCGGATTGGGCGCACTTGCGGCGACCCGCTACGCGGGGCTGCGTCGGAGGCTCCAGCCGCCATCCGGCGACGCCGGTTGCGGCGGGGGTTGCGGCTCTTCCGGGGGCGATGGCGGCGGTGGTTGCGGGGGCGGCGGCTGCGGAGGGTGCGGCGGTTGCGGAGGGTGATGGATGCGAAGGGGATGCCAACGGACACCGGCCCGTTTGAGCACATCCGCAATCTTCACGTCGGCGCCGCCCTGGCGTTTGCTTTCGTTCGCGACTTCGCGTCAGGCACACAGGCTGCTTAGAGCATACCTGCGAACTAAAAGTGCCTGTGGCGACTTTCGGTCCGGCAGTCAAATCCCTCGGATGAGGTTCTCCAGGGATGCTCGATGTTCTGCCAGTGACGATCGCGGCGCGGCCCAACAAATCAACAACCCTATATGACACACCCTAATCGTTCTATGAAACACCCTTCTTTATCGACCGGCCAGTTTTTGGGCCACTATCACGCCTTGGGCGTCGCCGCCGCTTCCCTGACACTTGCGCTGGGAGCCTGGGCCGCTGAGATCACCGTTCCATCCGATTCGATCACGACCATTCAGGAGGCCGTGGACATTGCCGCGCCGGGCGATACGATCAGTGTTCTGCCGGGCAGCTACGACAGCGTGTTTGTCATGACACCGGGTCTCCAGTTCAAGGCGGCAACGGAAAGCGGCCCCGTCGTGGTGAGTGACTTTTTCGTCCTGGCAGAAGACGTGGGCATTCAAGGCTTTACTGTTTCCCATGGAATCATGTTGATCGATTCGGCCCGGGCAGTCCTCTCCCACAATTCGGTATCCGATGGGAGCGCCGCGATCTTCGTGCTGGACTCACCGGCCGTGCAAATCAATTATAATACCACAGCCGGCTCCGACATAGGGATTTTGCTCTCATCGTCGGCCGACGCGGTGGTGGACCACAACAGGGTCGTTGCCGAGACCGTAGGAATTGCGATGGACGACTGTTCCGGCGCGCGCCTGAATCACAACAATGCGTCCGGGACCAATGGCAGCGGGATTGAAATCTTCGGCTCCTCGGGCGGACAAATCGAATTCAACAGCACCGCGGGTGCTCAGGGCATCTATGTCAGCAACAGTTGCGGGAACACGTTTGCTTACAACTCTGCTGTTGGAACGCTCTTCGGACTCTATACCACGGATGACCCGGCCGCTCCGTGCAACACCTATCACAAGAATCGTTCGGCTACGGCGTCTCCCTCGCTTCAATTGTGGGATGCCAAGTAAGGCGGCAGTTCGCCTTGCGGCGAGCGGTTGCGACGGGCGCGGGTCCTCTGGACCCGCGCCCGCGTGTTTTTGGGAGCTGTGAGGTCCGACGTGGTTTAACCTGCCGTTTAGAACCATAGACCTGCGAAAGCGGCCGGGACGACTACGGGCGCGTGACCCCCGCGCGTTTCAGCATATCGGCGATGTTCACTTCGGCACCACCCAGCCGTTTGCTTTCGTCTGCCGCTTCCATGAACGCAAAGATCTCGATGGTCTCCTCCGGGGGCACAGGAGCGACGCCGGTTCGGAAGAACTTGATCACTTCGGCGACTAGCCCATGGTATCCGTCGTAAGAACCGACCGGGCTTTCCCCCTTTTCCCCCTTCGCCGTTCCACCGTAGCCTTTCGGGTTTTCGCGATAAATCCCCGCACGGCCGCCTTTCCAGGTGCCTGTGACCTCGATCAAGCCGTTGCTGGTCGTGCCGCGGGTGACGCTTTCGCAGCCGGTCCCCATGACGGTGAAGAGCGATTCGACGCCGTGGACGCCATACCAGAAAAGGTCAGGATGCGTCTTTTCCAGGTGACAGGGGCTGGACGTTTCCGCGCGCAGAACTTTGCCGATGGAACCGTTGCGCACGGCCTGTGTGGTTTTGCCGTAACGCAGCGATGAAGAACTGAACACCGGCACGCCGGCTTCCTTGGCGAGGCGGAAGATTTCGAGCGCGTCCTTCAACGAACCGGCCATCGGCTTGTCAAGGTAAAGCGGTTTGCGCGCAGCGATCGCCGGCCGGGCCTGTTCCAGGTGGGGACGGCCGTCCACACTCTCGAGCATCACGGCGTCCACGTGTCGGCACATCTCCTCGATGGTGTCGTAGATCGTCACCCCGTACTTGTCGCGCAGTTCTTTGGTGTAGCCCTCGACGCGCGACCAACTCGATTCGATGTCCGGGCTGCCGCCCTTGAAGGCGGCGACAATCTTCGCGCCCGGGACGTGGTTGGGGCTTTTCGGATCGTTAAGCAGCGCGGTGAAGGCCGTCACGTGTGACGTGTCGAGCCCGATCATGCCGATGCGCAGGTCGTCGGCGGCATTCGCGCTGAGGGTCACGCCGATCGCGATCGAACTGAGGAGCAGGAAGTTCATGGATTTGCGTTAGATTCCGCGGTCTGTATTCGACACGGTCTCATCGAGGAACCATCGCCGGGTGCGGGGCAAAAAATGCGCGGCGACGCGGCGGTCCTGGTGGCGTTCCTGGCAACAAACGAGGGCGGCCCAGGCAGGTTCTGCGATCACCAGCAGCGCGTCCAGGTGAGGAATAATCCGGATTTCATGACGTTGGACCTGGTCACCCCGCCGGCGCTCGTGTTCCGCCCGCGCGGCGGTCAGACGTTGTTCCAGTTTCAGTTGGGCGTCCTGGGAGCGCGAGCGGGTGGCGCGCTGTTGCATCTCTCGTTCGTAATTCTCAAAGTAAGCATCAACGCGGTCCAACTCGCGCCGCAAGTAGCTCTCCTGGCGGGCGCGGATACCCGCGAGGTCGCCCGTCAGTTCTTCGTGAAACGCGGCGCCAATCTTCTCCTGCCATAGCGCCAGGTCGAGCGCCGGCCAGTCGATGGCTTCATCCGGCCGCGGGTTCGCTTGCGCAAAATCCATCTGCTCGGCCAGGGAGTCGTCGCGCCGGCCGTCGCAGAAGCTCAGCGCCAGTCGGTGCAGCGACCAGTGTTGGTCGATCGCCTGGAGTTCACAGCGCGCGAGCAGGAGCAGGGAGAAATGCCAGGTGGATTGGAAAGGGCGTTCCAACTGCCAGCGCGAGCAGGCCGGAAACTGGGCGTGCCAGAGTTTTTCGACCGCGTCGCGAGCTGGCGCGCGCCCCTGGTCGAAGGGTTGAAGCGCTACCCGCTCCAATTGCAAAGACCCGGCCCGGAGCGCCTCGGCCAGCCGAAACGCGAGCGGACAACCGGGGAAAACTTCCGTCTCCGCATCCCGGCCAGCGGTGGCGTCGGCGGGCACGAAGCGGAGTTGTTTTTCGACGAATTCGCCTGCCGGGTTCCACAACGACGCGGCACGTCCTTCGGCTACCAGCTCCAGCCGATCGTGCCAGGAGCGGTCGCACACCGCGCCGAGCGCGGTCAGACCTTCCTCGAAGAAATCGATCAACCTGGCGGGGTCGTGCGCGAGACGGTGCAGTTTCATGGCCAATCACAACGATTCGTAGTCTTTGGCGAACAGGGTTTCGTCGAGTTGTTTGATCTGCTGGTAACCGTTGTGGGCGGCGGCCAGTTCTTCTCCCAGGCTTTGCAGGGCTTCGCCGACACGACCTTCGCTCTCGCGCCAGCGGCGCAAGACTTCTTCGGCGAACTCGTCGCTGCTGAACCGGTCGCCCAGGATGAGGCCGGTTTCGCCCACGACCAACTCGAAAAGATTCAGCTTTTCCTGAAGAACGTTCAGCAAGTGTTCTTGCAGCGTCCCCGCCTGAACCAGGTTGTAGATGTGCACCGGGTGTTGCTGGCCGAGCCGATGGAGGCGGCCGATGCGCTGCTCGATCTCCATCGGATTCCACGGCAGATCGAAGTTGACGAGCCGATGGCAGAACTGAAGGTTGCGCCCCTCAGTTCCGCTGCGTGTGAGCAGCAAGGCGCCGCGCTCTTTGCGAAACGCCTCGGTCAACGGGTGGCGTTCGGGCGCCGGAGTCTGCCCGTTGATGACGAACACGGGAACCTTTGCTTCGCGCAGACGCGCGGCCAGAGCGGCCTGGGTCTCGAGGAATTGCGTGAAGATCACCACGCCGCCTTCGCTGCGGGCGAGCGGAAGGAGCGGATCGCATTTGCGCGCCCAACTGGCTTCGGGCAGGCCGTTTCGCCGCCAGTCTTGCGCCGCGTCGCGATCCGGAAAGTTTTCCAGCGCATCGCGCCACGCAGCGGGACTGCTTCCGGCCGCCTGCAAGAGCAACCGTCCCCAGAGGCTTGCCTGGCTCGCGTTCAGCTCGGCCAGCCGCGCGCGGAGTTGGGCTTCCCACGATTCCCAGAACGCGCGCTCCTCCGGATCGGGCTCGAACAACACGGTCTCGGCGCGGCGCGGCGGCAGTTGAATGCCCGCGTTGGCGCGCGTGTTGCGGATCATGACCTGGCCCAGCAGCCGGCGCAGCTCCTCGGGCTCGCGCGGCTGCCGCGGGCGGCGCTTGTCGATAAAGCGCGCGCGAAATTCCTTCGGCGACGGCAACTGGCCGGGTTGGAGCAAGGTGACCAGGTTATAGAGTTCCTCGAGCGAATTTTGCACCGGCGTGGCGGTGAGCAGGAGCAGAAACTGGCGCGGCAGTGCATTGACCGCCTGCCAGGCTTGCGACTCGCGGCTGCGGAGGTAATGCGCCTCATCCACCACCAGCAGGTCCCATTTCACCGACTGCGCCACCTGCAGGTGGGCGGGCTGCTTGAGCGTGTGAAGCGAAGCGACAATCACTCCGCTTTCGCGCCAGAACGCGGAGGGGTCGCTGCGAAAGGAGGTTTGATTGGTGGTGGCGGCCTCCAGGCCGAACTTGTCGGCCAGTTCCTCCGCCCACTGGTCCACCAGCGACGGCACGGTGAGAATGAGCGCGCGTTTGACCATGCCGCGGGTGACGTATTCCTTGAGCACCAGCCCGGCCTCGATGGTCTTGCCCAGGCCGACTTCATCCGAAAGGAGCGCGCGACCGCGCAGCGCTCCCAGCACGCGCAAGGCCGAACGAATCTGGTAATCGAGTCGCTCGATGCGACAGTAGGGCAGGCAGAGAAGATCGTCGGACTGGTTGGAGACCCACCAGCGCGCGGCGCGTTCGCGCAGCAGATAGTCGCGCAAGTCGGTCAGCGGAATCAATGTTTCCTGAATAACCAGCGGCGTCATTTGCAGCGAGACCGGGATGGGCGGGACGTGCCGCTGCGGCCGAACCGGCGCGGCGACGCCGGCAGCGGTACTGGCGGCTGCGGCGCGCTCGTGCTCTTTGCGTTCGGCGGCCCGGACGGCCTCACGTTTGAGGCGCTTGACGCGCAGGCGTTCCTGCGTCTCACGCAGACGGGCCAGTGTTTCCTCGTGCTTACGGCGTTTCTTCTCCTCGCGCCGCGCTGCTTCCTCAATGACGACGTGGGGCAGAGGGTCCACCTCTTCGATATCGCGCATCATTTGTCCCAGCGGACTGAACAGAATGCGGACGTCCCGCGCCATGAACACTACCTCCCCCTCAAGCCAGCGCCATTTTGGGAAAGCCGGCGGCAGCTTCAGCGGTTCAACGACTGGTTTGTTGCGGTCTGAGTATCGTCTGGCACGGGTGATGAAGGCTTCTTCGGCGACGAAGAATCGCTTGCTCAAGCGCGCCAGCCGGGCGCGAATGGCCGAGCGGTGGAGCGAGGAATGATCCCGTTCAATTGCGCCGCCGACCGTTAATTCCCAGGTCAGTTCGTTGAGGCCCGTGCAACGGATTCGGAGGTTGGCCTGATGCGCCACCGTTCCGATGCGCGTCCAATCGAGCTGAATGAAACCGCCGACGTAATCCAGCGTGACCAGCAGCCCGAACGCGGGGCGATCCGGGGGGACCAAATTTGGCCAAGGGCTCTCGGTAGAAGGTAAAGCCAATTCCGATTGCGACGCCTTTGGATTCACGAGTTGCGTGCCGCAGAATGGGGCAGCCCACACATTTTCGCAACCGGATGTTATTGGCAGGTTGTTCGCAGGCCCGACCGCGAGCCGGAGAGGTTTACGATGGGCGACAACCATTCAAAAAACGAAGACGGAATGACGCGAAGCGAAGGGGCGAAGGATTTCAAGATACAGGGACCGGTTTTTTATCGTTTTCCCTCTTCGCGCCTTGGTGCCTTGGCTGTTTCGTTCAAAGTCAGAATGGAACAGCAAAGACTCAAAGGCGCGAAGGAAGCCCTGTGACTGTCCGAGGAATTCGTCGCAGGCCGTGATAATTCTCGGAGCGCGGAATTTATTCCGCAGCAACGCTCGGCCGCCGCACGGGACTGATTCGTTTCCTTGGGTCTTCGGATTAGGTGCCTGCCGCGGACTACCCGTCCTCCGTAGCCATGCTACTACGGAGGGTGGAAAGTCCGTGCGTCGCTTCGGTTGCGGCTTCACCACGCCGAGTTCTTGCGGTCTAATCGGCGAAGCCGTTCTCGTTGTTCCTTCCCGATTTTTGTTAGGGAATCCTGATTGGGAACCGCGAGACACGCGAAAACCAGCAAGTCCTCTGGTTGGACCGCCTTTGTCCCACCTCCGATGTCATACTCTGGTGAAAATGGGAACAACGATGGCTTGTCGGGCAAAAACGACGATGTTAGCAATGAAAGCGAGGTTCGAGACCGAAGCAGTGAAAACCGTGGCTAAATACTTCGCGCACACAGCCACCTTGCCGGACGGAAGGCCCGATCCGGACCAAGGTCATTGGCAGCTTCTGTCCACGCACCTCAGCAACGTCGCGCATCTGGCCAAGCAATTCGCCGCTCCACTCGGCCTGTCCGCCGAGGCCGAACTGGCGGGGTTACTGCATGACCTTGGAAAGTATCAATCCGACTTCCAGACATACCTGATTCACGGAAAGCCACGAACAGCGCACGCGGCAATCGGCGCAGCCGCAGTAATGACGCGCAATTCACGAATCGCCAATGTCATCGCCGGCCACCACGCTGGCCTTCACGACTGGCCAGAGTTGGAACCGAAGCTGATCGAGATGTGGAATCAACGAACGCACGAGCTAGCCGAGTATCTCGTGCTCATGGGAAAGGAAACTAAAGTCCCACCGCCCAAAGTCCCCGAGCTAGGCAAGATGGATGCCATTGAAGCTGAACTGCGAACTCGCTTCCTCCTCTCTGCGCTGGTGGACGCGGATTATCTCGATACGGAAGAATTTCACCTGTCTGTCATGGGAAAACCGTGCCTCCGAGGACGGCGCGTTCAGCTCTGGGAATTAGCGATGAAGCTCAGCGAGCATCTCCGTGATTTGCAGTCGCGTGTCCAGGGTTCCTCACTGAATACCTTGCGCCGTCGCATCAATGACAGGTGCGCGGAGGTCGGGACGGCCAGCGATCCGGGCGTGTTTTCGCTGAGCGTCCCGACGGGTGGCAGCAAGACGCTTTCATCCGCCAATTTCGCTATCAGTCACGCGTTGAGGAATGGCTATGACCGGGTTATTTATGTGATCCCGTACACCTCCATCATAGAGCAGAACGCACGAGTATTCGCTCGCGTCTTCGGAGATGAGGCTGTGCTTGAACACCACAGTTTGGCCGACTGGATGGATGCGGACGAAGACGAGGCAAATCCAAAAAGGCAGCGGAAAAAACTGGCGGCTGAGAACTGGGACGCGCCATTCGTCGTGACGACAAACGTGCAATTCTTTGAGAGCCTCTTCAGCCACAGACCATCCAGCTGCCGGAAGCTCCATCGGCTGCTGAATAGCGTCATCATTTTTGACGAATGCCAAACGTTTCCACCCGAACTACTCACGCCGACATTGGATCGGCTCAAAGCACTCGTGGCATTGCGCAGGACTTCGCTGGTCTTTTGCACTGCTACGCAACCAGCATTCCGTCAACAGACCGGCTTCGCCGAAGGTTTCAATGGGATCACTGAAATCATACCGTCGGATTGGAGGCTACACGAATGCTCGGAATTTCGGCGAACAAGTCTCGTTTTCCGTCGTGAACCGCTTCCGCTTCCGTTGCTCTGCGACGAACTCCGCTCGCAGGAACGAGCGCTAGTGGTTCTCAACACCCGGCGGCAGGCATGGGAGGTTTTCTCAGCCATCAAGTCCGAAGGCGTCTTCCACTTATCAACCCTCATGTGTCCCGTGCATCGCCGCTGCGTGTTGGAGACGATCAAGGCCCGCCTTAAGAAACCCCACACACGCTGCCTGGTCATTTCCACCCAGTTGGTTGAAGCTGGCGTGGACTTGGATTTTCCAAAAGTTTATCGCGCACTGGCACCGCTTGATTCCATCATTCAAGCAGCGGGCCGCTGCAATCGTGAAGGCCAGCTTCCAGCGGGTGATGTCATTGTCTTTCGACTCGAGCAGGAAACCGTGCCCGGCGGCGCGTATCGTCGCGGAACTGACATTGCGAAAGGCATCCTGCCAGACCGCCTCGACGGAAATTTCGAGCCGGACGTGATTCAGAGTTATTTCCAATCGCTCTACCAAGTGACGAACCGCGACAAGCACAATATCCAGCGCCTTGGCGCCGAGCAATGCTACCGGCAGATTGGCGAGAAATACCGGTGGATCGAATCCGACACCGAATCAGTGCTGACGGACTACTCTGCTGTCGGCAAACGCTTGCAGGCAGATGCCCGCGCCAACCAATACGCGCCGGTCACTCGCGAGCAGTTCCGCCGCATGGCCCGCTTTTGCATTAATCTCTCCAAACGACATGTCGAAAAGGAACTGCTGTTCTCGCCGAAGCTGGTTCGTCTGCCGAACGACCTGCTGTTGACGCAAGAGAGTTACGACCCGCAATTCGGCTACAACCATTTTGGTGACGTTCCTCCCGACCTGCTAATCATCTGACCAGCCATG
>WNGA01004750.1_pt1 | contig 19892 bp, 13 predicted proteins | sample 5400061 | NCBI WGS metagenome assembly WNGA01 (sample SAMN13153366, study PRJNA577476) | soil metagenome | isolation source: 100 cm soil or saprolite under grassland replicate 2 | place: USA:California | collected 2016-06-15
CCTGCTCGAAACGGAAGCGCGCGCCCGCGCGGAGCAAGCGGACGAAGCGCTTGCACGCGGCGAGAACTGGGGGCCTCTTCACGGCGTCCCCGTGACGATCAAAGAACAGTTCCTGATGGCCGGTACCCCCTCGACACTCAACACGAAGCGCATGAAGGATTTCATCGCGCCCGAGGATGGAGCGATCGTCAAACGAATCAGATCCGCCGGCGCGGTCATTGTTGGGAAGACCAACGTACCAGCCAACCTCCAGGGCTATCAGGTGCAGGGGGACATCCATCCGGAGGGCAAGAATCCATTCGGGTTCGAGTACACGCCGGGTGGCAGCTCGGGCGGCGGCGCGGCAGCGGTCGCTGCTGGCATGACGGCGCTGGAGCTGGGCGCTGATGGGGGAGGATCGCTGCGGGTCCCCGCGCACTTCTGTGGCGTCTACTGCCTCAAGCCGACGGACAAGACGATCCTGCGATATGGGGGCCTTCCCTTTCCCAAGGGGGCGCGCGGGTTCCTGGTGAACATGGGGCAACCGGGGCCCCTCGGCCGCTCCATTGATGATCTCGAGCTGCTGTGGGAGATCATCCGTGGCCCGGATCCTTCCGATTTCGAGATCGCACCGATCGACTGGCGTCCACCGTCGGGACGGTCGCTCGCGCAGCTGCGCGTCGCGTGGACCGATCGGTTCGAGCACTACGTTGCGGGCGCTGATACGCGCGAGAAGCTCGCTGCACTTGCCGCTCGGATCGAGCGTGCCGGTGGTCGGGTGGAGAAGGCGGCGCCTGCGATCCACCCTCGCGCCGGCGAAGTGTTCGTGCAGCTGCTCGGTGCTTCCCTCGGACAGGACATGCCTTGGCTGGTGCGCAAGATCTTCCCCATCTTCGCTGCACGCGGGCTACTCAAGGGGCAGCCGAATGTCGTGCGGCTTCTGCGTCGCGCGCTCCGAATGAATACGCAGGAGTACGCTGCGGCCCTCGGTCTCAAGCGCGTGCTGGTCGAGGACATCGAGCGCTTCTTTGGCAGCCACGACGTGTTGCTCGCTCCCGTCTCGTATGGTCCTGCGTTCAAGCGTTGCAAGGAGGGCAGCCCGCTCGATTTCGATGGGGCAACGCGGCCCTACAACGACTACTGCTGGCCCTACGTTGGGCCGTTCAACGCGAGCGGCCATCCGGCGCTCGTCATGCCGCTCGGCACTTCGAAGGACGGACTTCCTATCGGTGTCCAACTCATCGGTCCATACTGGTCGGAACCAGAGCTCCTGCACATCGCGAGGCAGTTGGGCCCGCTGACGAAGGGCTTCGTTGCGCCGCAGGGCTTCTGACTCAACTTCGGCACTTGGAGCAAGCGCGGCTCCGGGAAGAAGGTGGGGGAGCGAAGGCGGGCGCAGGAGTGGCGGCCGGGGTCTGATGACAGCATCCAGGGCATCCGCAGATGCCTTGAGGGCACCTACGTCCGATCCCCCACCGGTCCAATAGACCGGTGGGGCCCTGAAGCTCTTCAAGTCTCAAGCGCCCGAGACCCAAAGTCCCTGGTAGCGGAGGCGGACGGGAATCGAACCCGCCTGCGAGCTCTCGCCCGCACACCGGTTTTGAAGACCGGGGGGCCCACCAGGCGCCCGGACGCCTCCCCGAGTAGGATACCGGCGCCAGGACCTGCAATGACCCGTCACCCGAGGAAGGGCGTCACCGAATCGCTGGAGAGCGTCAGAACTCCTGATCCTCGCAAGCCACCGCCTGTCCGAGGTCCTCGCTCCTGACCTGCCCGGCGGCATCCGTGCACCACACCTGGTTCCCGGGGGCGTCCTCGAACGACGCATCCACGGAGAGGATGCACGAGGAGGCCTTGTGGCAATCGCGGGCGGCGAAGGCCACCGCCGACCCGTCTCGCTCGAGCGTGACCTCGACGTGGATGCGGGTCTGCGTCGATGCGCATCGCACCTCTGTCATCGGGACGACGATGCCGAAGTAGTCGGTCGGAGGATCCGCGACGACCTGGCACCCGGAGGCGGAGGCTGGTGCGCGCCCGCCGGTGGCTGCGGACGCTCCCGCGGACGGCACCAGCATGGCAAGGCCGACCACGGCGATGAGCCCGGCGGCCCGCGGCAGGTTCGGACGAAGACGCGCCATCATCATCGGTTCCTCCTTCCCGGCCCCAAGGCGGCGGCGGATGTGCCTCTCGCCGACGCGAAGCCGAAGCCGAACCTGGCCCCTCGGGAGGCAGTACGGTCGGCATCCCTGTTCGGATTCCATTCGGCCCAGGGTTCTTCTGACTCCTAGTCTGGAACGGACTAGTGCCGTGGTACGGTCCCGCCGCTGGACGACCCGGGAGGACTTCGTGGACGTGGCGCGGGTGGACGTCGTGGTGCTGGGCCTGGTGGCCGAGGAACCGGTGTACGGCTACGAGCTCATCGAGCGGTTCCGGTCGCGTGGCACGGGGCGGTGGACCGAGGTCGCGCGGGCCTCGGTGTACCAGGCGCTGAAGCGGCTGGAGGACGCCGGCCTGGTGACCGGGAAGGCCCAGGGCGGGGTGGAGGGACCCGACCGGCGCGTGTACCGGATCACGCGGCCGGGGAGGGACAGGCTCCGGAAGGGGCTCATGGAGCGGTTCGGCGCCGAGGCGGGCTACCGCTCGGATTCGGCGGTGGCGCTCGGGCTGGTCCACACTCTGGGCCGGGCCGAGGCGCGGGCCGCGATCGGGGAGCGAGAGGCGGCGCTCCGTGCGCTCGCCGAGGGCTCGGCCGAGGACCGGGTCCGGGTGCAGTCCGCCTCCGGCCCGGCCAACGCCGTGGCTCGGCGCATGCTGGAGCTCCAGGAGCATCTGGCCCGCACCGAACTGGCCTGGCTGGCCTCGCTGCGGAGGGACGTGGGCCGGCTCCAGCAGTAGCGGCCTCCTGGCGCTTCCACTGGCCGTATTGCATCTCCTCTGCCCCGCTCGGAGCACTGACGCCGGCATTCGGCCGCCATTGAACGGGAGCTTGCTCCGCTGAGATCGGACAGGGCTCCTCCGGGGGGGTGTGGAGGAGCCTCGGAAAGGGCGCAGGGGGGGAGGTTCTTGGGTCTGCGCCTCGCGCCAGAATACCCCGAGTCTGAAGTGTCCAAACGACCAAAGGGGAGTTTCTGGCAACTTTTTTTGACGGCTCCGAGAACGCACTGGTCAACGCCCATTTCTCCGGCAAGATTCTCGCGGGGCCCGAGGGGTTCAATGGTTCCCGGGCTGGTCCCGCTGGCTACCATGGCGGCATGGAGGCCGCATTCTTCGACCTCGACAAGACCATCATCTCGAAGTCCAGCTCCCTGGCCCTGACCCGGCCCCTGTACCGGGCGGGGATGGTCTCGCGCTCCCAGCTGCTTCGGGGGGCGTACGCGCAGCTCGTCTACCTGCTGATGGGCGCCGACGACAAGCGGATGGACCGGGCCAAGGAGGCCATGATCGCCCTGTCGAAGGGGTGGGAGCAGACCGCGGTCGAGGAGATCGTCCGAGACGTGCTGATCAACCTGATCGACCCGTACGTCTACCAGGAGGCCCTCGACCTGATCGCGCTGCACAAGGCCCTCGGGCGGGAGGTGTACGTGGTCTCCTCCTCGCCGGAGGAGGTGGTCAAGCCGCTGGCCGAGCACTTCGGGGTGACCGGGGTCATCGCCACCCGAGCCGAGATCGTCGACGGCAGGTACACGGGCAACCTCGAGCGGTACGCCTACGGCCAGGGCAAGGCGGAGGCCATCCGGGAGGTGGCCGAGGAGCACGGGCTCGACCTCGCCGGGTCGTATGCGTACTCGGACTCCGTCACCGACATGCCCATGCTCGAGCTGGTCGGCCATCCGGTGGCCGTCAACCCCGACCGGGACCTCCGCCGGGAGGCCGAGAAGCGGGGCTGGCAGATCCGTTACTTCCGCAGGCCCGTGCGGCTCCGGAGCAGGATCGCCGGCGCCGTGCCCCAGCCGTCCGTGCCGGCGGCGGCCGTAGCCGGCATCGCCGTCGCGGCGATCGCGCTGGCGTGGATCCTGCTCCGCCCGAGACGCTCCCGAGAGGACTGACCCGGCTCGGCCTACGGCGCCTCGCAGCTCGAGTACGACTCGCCGTTGATGCAGGTGTCGAAGCCACCACCGCCCGCGAGATGGTCGGTGCCGAGGCCTCCGTCGAGCGAGTCGTCCTGACCGCCTCCGGCCAGCGAGTCGTCGCCGTCCTGGCCCGTGAGCGTGTCCTTGCCAGCCCCGCCGGCCAGTACGTCGTCGCCGGTGTAGCCGCCGACCGCGTCGTCCCCCTGGCCTCCCGAGACCGTGTCGTTCCCCTGGAAGCCCTGGACGACGTCGTTGCCGGCCCCGCCGGAGAGCGTGTTGTCGCCGAAGTCGCTGGCGAACACGGTGTCGTCCCCGGAACCGCCGGAGACGACGTCGTCCCCGCCGTTCCCCGGCTGGCAGCAGCCGAAGACGCCGCCGTCGAGGACGTCGGCGCCGGGACCGCCCTCGATCACGTCGTTGCCGTCCCCACCCTGGGCCACGTCGGCGCCGGGACCGGCGCAGATGACGTCGTCGCCGTCGTCGCCGGAGACGTTGTCCGCCCCCCGCCCCGAGTCGATGACGTCGGGTCCCGGAGTCCCCACGAGGACGTCGGGGCCCGAGGTCCCCTGAATGGTGACGGCCAGACCGCCGCAGGTCTCCGTCTCGTCCTGCGCACCCGCCGCCGGAATCCCGACCCCGATCAGCGGCAACGCACCCAACAGCGTCGCAACCACCAACTTCCGCATGAGTGACCCTCCTCCCCAGCTTGGCCGTCGGAGAATAGATGGGCGTACCCCGACGGCTCGACCCGGACATCGTTCGACGAATCGGCGCGACGCTAGATTCGCGGTTCGGGACGGTCAATACGACGACGCCCAGCGTGGCCTCCCCCAAGTGGAGGAAGTCAGCCGCCTCGCCGGGGTCTTTGGGCCGCAGAGACGGGGTGGGGGCCGCGCCTCGGGCGATGCCGGCGAGATGCTCGTCGCGGGGTTGGGGGAGAGCCGGCGTTCGCGGGACGCGGCGGGTCCGCACGGTCCCGGGGTCCACAAGTTTTCCACCGGCCAACCAGCAACGGAGGGCGGATTTTTCCCCACCGACCGGCCGGCGTAGAATCGGCAACGGCCGCTGTGACGGTCCCGCGAAGGGAGCAGACACCCACGCGCGTCGTGCCGCGGGAGGCATGCCCGGGCCCCTGGGGAGCGATCCCGAGGTACCCGGGCGAGAAGCAGACTGCGCATGATCCCTGCTCCCTTCGCTGTCTCTCGGTCCTCCCTCCCAGCCCGCCTCGGGCTTCCCGGCGGCGGCGAGCCTCTTCAGCCCCCCGACCAGCTCGGCGGCGCAGGACCTCTTCAGGCCTCCTGACCAGCTCAGCTGCGCCGGAGCCGTGTGATCAGGCGCTCCGTCCGTTCGGTGGCCAGGGCGTAGCGGCCGACAGCCACCGCCCCGCTCACGGCGAGCAGCTCGCGCCGGACGGCCGGCTCGTCCAGGTCGCCGGTTCCCACGGCTTCGTCCAGGGTCGATTCGAGCGCCCGCACGGCCTGCTCGAGCCGTGTGACGGCCGCGTCGTCCCCGCCCGGTCTGGACGCGACGGCCCCACGGCCGGCCCGGGCCCGCCGGTATGCCTCGATGGAGACGACCTCACCCATGCCTGGAAGCGTAGGCGGAGGGTCCGACACGAACCCTCCGACGAGGCATTCGCCCCAGGCAGCGGGGCCGATCGCCTTCGCATGGCGCCGACTGCGTGCCTCGTCTCGCCAATAGAATCCCTGGAAGTGGAACGCGACGCCATCACCGAGCTGCTGGCCGCGCTCGCCTACGGGGAGCGGGCCGCCGCGGGCCGGGCCCGCGACAACGCCCGGTTCGCCTCCGACGAGCGCCGCCGGGAGGCCCAGGTGGGCATCGCCGACCGGGAGGATCGCAACTACAAGCTGATCGAGGCGAGGCTGGGGGAGTTCGGCTCGCAGGACCTGTCCCGGCGGTTCCAGCCGTTCTTCGACGCCTTCTTCTCCGGGACCGAGCCCTCGGACTGGGTCGAGGCCCAGGCCTTCCACTACGTGGGCGACGCGCTGGTCTCGGACTTCGCCGACGTGCTGGTCGAGGTGCTGGACCCGGTGTCGGCCGAGATCATCCGGGTGACCCTGGGGGACCGAGAATGGCAGGAATCCTTCGCGCTCGAGGAGCTCGTCCGGGCCATGGAGGAGGACCCCACGGTGGCCGAACGGCTCGCCGCGTACTCGCGCAGGATCGCCGGCGAGGCCCTCACCCAGACCCGCCGGGCGCTGCAGCAGGCCACCCGGCTGCGGGCCCTGCTCGGCGGCGACGAGGGTGAGAAGGCCATGGTGCTGAACCTGCTGCGACGCCACCGGGCGAGGCTCGACCGGCTCGGCATCGAACGCGTCGAGATCGACTGACCGAACGGCACGTCGCGCTGGCCGGGTGTGAGGCCGGCATGGCCGGAACTGACTAGTCATTTCCGGCCATCTCGAGGTCCCCGGCGATCGGGCGATCCTGTCCCCCTGGGCCTGTGGAAAACCGGCCGGCTCGGGGATTGGCGCGAGGCCGCCTCGGGGCTAACGTGGGCGCTGCCTCGGCGAACCATCTCGCGCCCCGGGACGACGAGGCACAACCGAACACCCGGCCCGCCGCCACTGGCCTTGTGCCCAATGAGCGGTCCGGGATCGGTTCCGGCCGACGGCCGGTCGCCTTCCCCCGGGCTTCCCCTCAGCAGTGGACGTGTGGACTTCGACGTGCCCGGAAGGAGGGCCGAGTGGACGGCGTGGCCAGGATCGTGCTCGGGCTCGACTCGTCGCAGCTGGCGGAGGAGGTCGTCGACTTCCTCGACCGCGGCGGACGCTCGCGGGTGGTGGCGTCGGTGGCCTCCTCGGCTGCCCTGGCAGCCGCGATCCGTGAGCACGAACCACACGCGGTCGTCGGCTCGGCCGGGCTGGTCCGGGCGGCGGGCGGAGTGAACGGCAGCCGGTTCCTGGCCCTCGAGACGGTCGAGACGCTTCCGGCCCTCCGGGGAGCAATCGAACTGGGCGCTCGAGGTTTCTTCCTGTGGCCGTCGGAGCGCGCTGCCCTGGCCGATGCGGCCGCAGGCAGCGCTCCGACCAAGGCCGGGCCGCCGCCGCGGCGTGCGTCGGTCGTCGCCGTCTACGGCCCCCGGGGCGGAGTCGGCGCGACATTCGTGGCGACGCACCTCGCGGCGGCGCTCGCCCGGTCGAGCCTGCGGACCATCCTGATCGACGCGGACTGGCGATTCGCCGACCTCACGGTCGCCCTGGGCGTTCCCGACGGGGAAGCGATTCGAACCGTCGAGGACCTTACGCCGGTCGCCGGCGAGCTGGAGGAGCAGCACCTGGAGGAGGTGTTGTGGCGCCACCCGGCCGCCTTCGACGTCCTGCTCGCGCCGGCAGGGTCGGGCGATGTCGAGGGCTCGGGCCCCGCGGCGTACCGCGCGGCGGTCGACGTCGCCGCCGGGATGGCCGACGCCGTGGTCGTCCACGTCGGCAGGCCCATCGATGACGTCGCGGCCGGGGTGTTGCAGGCGTCCGAGCGCGTGCTGATGGTGCTCACGCTCGACGTGCTGGCGTTCCGGGACGGCCGGCGGGCCTTCGAGAGGCTCTCGGGGCTGGGCATCGGCCCGCGACTGGGGCTGGTGATCAACCGGGCGTCGCGGGCGGACATCTCGGCGAAGGACGCCGAGCGGACGTTCGGAGGGCCGCCGCTGGCGGTGATCCCGGAGGACCGGAAGGTCTGCCGGATGCAGGACCGGGGGCTGTTGCTGGGCGGCAGGCGGCGGTCGGTGCGAGCGGTCGCTCGGCTGGCCGGTCGCGTGGCGGCCCCGAGCCCGGGTGTGGCGGCGTGAACGGCCCGTGGAAGCACCCGAGCGTCAAGTCCGCTGCCGGGAACGGGTCGCGACGGGTCGATGTCGTCGGACCGGACGCCGGCGCCAATGCCGAAGTCCGAGACCCGCTCGCTCCGATCAAGCGGCGACTCCATGACGCGCTGATGCAGCGGGTCGGCGGCCGGGGCATCGCGACGCTGCACCCGGCGGCGAGGCGCCTGCTGATCCGGGAGGAGGCGCTCGCGGTGCTGCGCGAGGAGGGGCACCTGTTGCCCCAGGAGGCGCTGGCCCGCGTCGTGAACGAGGTTTCGGATCGTGTCGTCGGCCTCGGGCCCATCGAGTCCCTACTACGGGACCCGGAGGTCAGCGAGGTCATGGTCAACGGGGCCGACGACGTCTACGTGGAGCGGAAGGGGCGGCTCGAAAGGGTGGGGCACGGCCTGTTTGAGGGGGAGGAGGCCGTGTTGCACGTGATCGAGAGGATCGTGGCCCCGCTGGGTCTTCGGGTCGACGAATCGTCACCTTGGGTGGACGCGCGACTTCCGGACGGCAGCCGGGTCCATGCGCGCATTGGATTCCACATGATAAGATTTACCTCTGGTCGGGCGGGCGGCCCGCTCGGGGAGGTTCGGCCATGTCCAAGCAAGCCGCTATCTATGTCCGCATCAGCAAGGACCCGTCCCAGGCCGAAGCCGGCATCAAGCGCCAGGAAGCCGACTGCCGGGAACTGGCCGACTCGCGCGGCTGGGAGATCGTCCGCGTCTTCAAGGACAACGATCGCTCAGCCACGAACGGGAAGGCACGGCCGGCGTGGGCGGCGTTGCTGAACGCGATCGAGGCCGGCGAGGTGAACGCCCTGGTTGCGTATTCGTCCTCCCGGATGTACCGCCGGCCGCGCGATCTCGAACCGCTGCTCGAACTCGCGAAGGCGCGATCGGGGTTCGCTATCGCCACGGTGAAGTCCGGGACGATCGACGTGGACACGGCCCAGGGCCGCATGCTCGCCGGCATCCTGGCCGCGATCGACGAGGGCGAAGTCGAAGTGATGGCGGAGCGGATCGCGCGCGCCAGGAAGCAACGGGTCCGGTCCGGCCTCGACGCCGGCGGTTCTCGACCGTTCGGCTACGAAGCCGCCGCCACCGGACCGCCTCGCGTGAAGGACGGGAAGCCTCGGATGCAACTCACCGGCGCCATCGTACCGAGAGAGGCCGAACTGATCCGGGAGGCCGCGCGCCGGCTTCTCGCTGGCGAGTCCATCCGCGCGATCCTCCGGGACTGGAACGATCGCGCGGAGACGGGAACTCGCGGCCGGCCATGGACGTCGGTCAGCCTGCGCCAAGTCCTGACGAACCGCCGGCTGATCGGCCTCCATCCAGAGACCGGGGAACGGGCCGCGTGGCCGCCGATCCTCGACAAGCGGACTCACGACGCGCTGGTCCGCCTCTACGCCGAACCCGGCCGGCTCCGCTCGCGCCGTGGCGAGCGGTATCTGCTAACCGGGTTGCTCTGGTGCGGCGTCTGCGGGGAGCGGATGACGGGGAGGCCGTCCGGCCGCGACCGGCGCTACGGCTGCGGGGCGCACGGTGGGCGGGCCCACCTGTCCATCTCCGCCTTCCGGCTGGAAGGCCACGTCGTCGATCGGGCGTCCGAAGAGCGGCCGGACTGGGATGAGCCGCAAGTGGCCGATCCTGCGGACAACGCCGAGTTGCTGGCGCAGCTGGACGATGTGGACGCCAGGATCGCGTCCTGGGCCGCCGAGGCCGCTCGGGCGGGCCTCCGTGCGTCGGACATCGCTGCCGGCCACGAAGCACTCGCCGCCGAGCGGGACGAACTGGAAGCCGCGCTCGCGCAACCGCCGGCGCCGAAGGTGTCCGGCTGGGACCAGATCGAGCCGGAGACGCGCGCGTGGCTCGAAGCCGTGATCGAGCGCGTGACCGTCGCGCCCGCGGCGAAGAAGGGCCGGGTGTTCGACCCGTCGCGCATCTCGATCCAGTGGAAATAGTGCCCGCGGCTCTGCATTCCCCATGACAGTTCCCGGACTTCGTCCCCGCATAGGTCCGCATAGTGACGGGGCGGGGGGGGCCGGGGGGAATGGGCTCGTTGTCAGCTCTCCGGCGACCCCTTGCTCTCCCATAGAGCTCGCCGGAGTTCATCCATGTCGATGAGCTTCCCGCGTTGGTCACGAAGTCGCCAGAACGTCCATCCGTTCGTCTGGGGCCTGCGGGGCCGGCCGGGCCGGTCGCCGAGAACCGAGTGGCGGGCTTCGCCACCGGCGATCGACAGTGAGCCGTACACGTCGCCGGCGAAACTGACGCGGCCATCTTGCTCGATCCGGGCATGGAGGTCGTTGCCCTTGTAACGACGATAGAGATCCACCGGTGGCTTGAGTACGCCCTCGGAGATGAGATCGCCAAGAGTCACAGAACTCCAAGGCGTGGCCTCGCCGAACGGCCGCTTGTCCTTAGGCTTTGGCTGGCGCCTTCGCCTCTCCCGTGGGAGGGCGGTTGCGGAGATTGGCTGTAGCTCAGCCGGCCCGATGTCCAGTCGGAGGCGCCCCAAGCCTGCACGGATCTGGCCGGGAGTGAGTTTGGGCAAGCGCCTGCGAATGAGCCGGACTAGGCCCCCATCCGGCTCCGGCTCGAAGAGTCTCTCCAGTGCATCACGGACTTGGCGATCAATGAACTCCTCGGCCCAGAGGCCTTCGAGCTCGGCGATGCTTCCTTTCGACAATAGAGCGAGCGTCTCCTCAGCCTCTGACGCTTGGTCGCTGATCCGGACTTGACGGAGGAGCTTTTCCTCGACGGGTACCTCGGCATGGGCGTTGTAGATGCGGTACTCGTCGCCGTTGGAGAGGACGACCCACTTCACGCCGGCCACCATCGCGTAGTGAATGATCTGATCTCCCCACCGCCGATCCTCGAGGTTCTCGCCGAGCCCCTTGGCCTCAAGGAAGAGCCTAGGGGCCCCGCGGATCATTAGCGCGTAGTCAACCGGGCGATCGGACGGCCGACGCTTGTACTCGAGTTGAACTTCCGACAGGTCCTCGACATCCCATCCCAGAGCACGGAGGAGAGGCACAATCAATACCGCCTTCGTGTTCTGCTCGCCGATCGATTGGCCTCCGTAGGCTGTGATGCGCGCGCGGAGGACGGCCAGCGCACCGCCAAGCGTGTTCTCGTCGTTCACGAGCGGAGTCTAATCTGCCCCGGAGGCCGGATCAGGTCGCCGACGCGGCCCGCTGATGGCCGTCCGCAGATCCTTCTCGACGCGGGCGAAGGCGGCCGACTTGCTAAAAAACCCGCCAGCATCGAGCAACCGCTCAAAGTTGATGACGCGCACGCGGCGAGGATACTCGCTGCGACATGGACCTTTGCCCTATGTGAATGACACCGATGCGAGTTACCCTTTGGGCAAACAGGTGGCCCGAGGGACCTTCCCCGCGCTGGGACCACGGCGGGCTCCGGTGGAGCCGGGAAGGAGTACACCGATGGACGAGTCGGTGCTTGCACGGATGAAGGAAGTTGAAGCCGCGGTCAAGAAGCTCGATCCCTCAGTTCGCGCGGCGGCCTTCGCCATGATGGAGGAGTACATCCTCTCGGACGATGGCAGCGCTTCTTCGGTCGAATCCGTCAGGGGTGGCGCCAAGCGATCGCCAGCGTCTAGGCCCGGATCGGCGACCGCTTTCATGAAGCGGCATGAGAGCGAGAAGGATCATGAGAACGTCCTTGCTGCGGCGGCCTGGTGGTATTCGCAGTACGGCAATGCCTGGTTTGAGCCAAACAAGGACCTGCGCGCCATCGCTGATCAGGCAGGGCTGACCGTGCCCGTTAGGATCGACATGACGATCCGGCAGCTCAAGCGAGATGACAAGCCCGTCTTCCGGAAGAGCGGCACTCGGTATTCTCCAACCCCGAAGGGGGAACGATTCTTGAGACGCCAGTTCAATGTCACGAAGGGCTCTGGCACCCCGCCAGTTGAGGACGCGTGACGCTGGTCGAGTTCTTCGCGCCGATCGCGCGTTCGACGCATGGCAACAAGGTCCTTGGCATCCTCTACTACTTCGCCCGATACGAAGACACACCCGTCATGACGGTCGAGCAGATCAGGGCCGGACTGAAACGCGCCAGGGTCCCCAACGCCAGCAAGATCAACGTTGGCGACGTGCTGTCGAAAAGCGGCGCGAACGTCGATACCGCTGGAGCGGAGGGCGCGAAGAAGCTCTGGACCCTAACGCCGACCGGAGAGAAGTCGATCCGATCCGTTCTCGGGTTGCCGGAGGCAGAGCCGGACATCGAGGTTGATGTCGCCACGCTTTCTCAGATCGTGTCGAAGGTCGCAGACCAGAACGCGAAGGACTTCCTCAATGAAGCGGTGACGTGCCTTTCGTTCGGGGCGCTCCGGGCAGCTGTCGTATTTGTCTGGTCCGGGGCCGTTACCGTTCTTCGCCAGAGGGCGTGGAAGGCTGGCGCCGCGAAGGTCAATGCGGCGTTGCTTACCCATGACCCGAAGGCGCGCCGGGTTTCGAAGTTGGAGGACTTCGCCTACGTAAAGGATGTCCGGCTTCTTGAGCTCCTGTTCGATCTCGGCGTGATCGACAAGACGGAGAAGATCGTCCTCGGACAAGCGCTCGAACTTCGGAACGGATGTGGACATCCAACAAAGTACAGGCCGAAGGAGAAGAAGGTTTCAAGCTTCATCGAGGACGTCGTGGGGATCGTCTTCTGATTCGAGCACGTCCCACGCCGGCGGCCAGAGTTCGAGCCTGGGATCGGCCGGCCGAGCCGTGAGAGCGGCCGCGCCGGCGGACTGAACCGCCGACGGGCCGGCCGGGCGCGCAGCCGGAGAAGTGGGAACGGCGCGCAGCCCGGACTTCGTGCGGCTAGGGCTTCTTTCTCCGGTCCTTCTCGATCGGACGGGGATGCCGAATGACGAGTCCCGCGCCGGTCGCCGTGAAGCGGGACATGTCACCCTTTGTCCGGTTCTTCGCGGCGTCCGCTGGAAGATCGGCCGCGATGGGCCGGCCGTCGGGCGCCAGCGGGATCAGGTTCTCACGTGGACGGCGTCGCGGCTTCGGCATGTTCGGTCCTTTCTCTCGGGTTCGGCTTGCCGGGATGTTCTCAGAACTCGCTGACCTGCTCCGACCGAGGCGCTCATCCGGAGCGCCCACAGGTTAAGAGGGGTACCTCCCACAGCCGCTGGTCAGAGGCCTGACCTGACAGCACCCGGCAGGGGGGTCCTCAGCATCGCCCTACGGGCTATCCCCTGAGGGCTGCCAAGACCTTCGAGAGCGGGCCTCGAGCGCGCCCATGTGACGCCGGCCCGCTCGCGCGTGTTGAGGCGATGGACCATGATTCACCGGATGGTCGATTGAACCGGTGGAATGACCGAGAGGACGGACGCCGAGCCCCACGTCTTCCTGAGCCTCCCGCACCCACTGACGCGGGTCGCAGGCAGCATCGCCGACGCCGCCCGTCCGGCGCTCCGCCCCCCCTACCGCACAAGCTCGGTGCTTCTGGTCGAATCTGGCTGACATTGCTCGCTCTGGTGTTCGCCGGGAGGCTCGTGTTCCTCGCGTTCCCAGCAACACTGCGGATCGCCGACCGGATTGACTCTTCCTTGCTCAGGGGACTGGCTCACACCAGGGCGCATTGGCTCATCTCTCGGCGCCATCGGTCTGTTCTTCTCCGTCCTCCTCCCGCTGCGGGTGGTGGTCCAGATCCTCAGGGATCGCGACTGACAGCCGGGTCGCCGGACAGCCGGCGGCGCCCGGACTGTGGAGTTGGAGGAGTCCGAGCGGACGTCGGCTATCCATCGTCCGGCCAGGCGGCGTCGAGGTCGGCGAGGATCCCATCCAGGCTGTCCGGCCCTTCGTGGAGGTAGGTCATCATCGCTTCGAAAAACGGTTCCTGCCCGACCCGGGGGGGCATGAGATCCGACGCGTCGAACCGGAAGGTGTCCGCGGCCAGGGCCTCGGTGAGGAGCCTCGCCTCGCGCCTCCAGAATGGAGGGTACTTCGTCAGATCGAAATGGCGATTCGGGATCAGGGTGTTCCCGACCCTCGCGAAATCGGCGCCGAACTCGGGACTGAGGAAGTACTTCACGACCTCTCGAACCTCGGGTCGGTCGGTGAACGCTGACAGCATGTCCCCGCCCCCGATCAGCCCGCGAGACCGTCCCGCAATCGTGGGGAAGGGAAAGACGTCCGTGTCCCTCCCGACCGATCCGCCAATCAGGAAATTCGCTGCGAAATCCGGGAAGTGGTAGAGCCAGCACCCGGGAGGATCTCGCTCGACCATAGGAAGCTGCGCCTCCGAGAGGTCTGTGACGAGCGCTCCGTCGGCCCCTCGGTACATGTAGCCCTTGGTGAACGCGATCTGGCCGAAGCGCTCGAACGCGGTGCGCACCGGGGGGGAGTCGAACGGGATGCGGTGGAAGGTCCACCGGTCGTACACCTCGGGGCCGGCCCCCGCGAGCAGGAGGCTCTCGATCCAGTCAGTCCCGGGCCATCCGCTCGCCCGGCCAGAGCCGAACCCCATGCACCACGGAGTACGGCGGTCGGCGACCAGCCGGTCGCTGAGGGCGATCAGCCCGTCCCATGTCTCGGGCACGTCGTAGCCCGCCGCGCGGAACTCGGGCACCGGATACCAGATCAGGCCTTTTAGAGCGACCGACGTGACCACGCCATAGGTACCACCGGCGGCCGACGGCCACGATCCGTCGGGGCCGACGGTCCCCAGCGAGACCAGGTATGGGCTCTGATTTTGGTTCAACCGCTCGACGTCCAGGTAGGTGGCCAGGTCCATGAGATGGCCATCTCGGGCAAGCGTCGCGACTGAGCCGGGTTGCGGGAACAGGGCGAGGTCGGGCGGATCTCCAGCGGCAATGCTGTCCCTGAGCCCCTGGTCGAAGTCCGGGAGCTCGATGAGCTCGACGTCGATGCCCGTCCTGTCGGTGAACGGGGCGATGGCGTCTCGCAGCCTCGCCGCTCCGATCTCGCCGCTCCCCTCCATGAGCGTGACCTGGGTCCCTGCCAATGGATGGCCTGCGGGAGCTCCCGTCACCGCTCGAACGGGTTCGGAGGGGATACGACTCGGGAAACGCTCGGGGAGCGGGGGACACCGGGGCGAACCCATGAAGCGCTCGCATTCCGCCGGTGTGAGCACGCGGTCGGTGTGAGCCCGGGCGAGGTCGACCAGCTGGGCTACCGGGAGGGCGAACAGGCCTCGTCTCCCGGCGGGGCCGGCCACCATGACCGTGGGTCCGTCCTCGATCGGATACTCGATTCCGGCTGCTTGGAGGGCCCAATGCAGCGCCTCGACCGTCTCGGCCGGGACGGGCTCCCCGATGGAGAGGCTCGCGTTCACCGCGTGCAGGGCCAGGAGCAGGCTCAGTTCCGGGGTCCCGAGGTTCGAGAGCACGGCCCCGGTGAGCCCGGCAACCGTGGCCTCATCGCGATGACGCGCCGCGTCCCGTGACCGATCGACCGCCACCGCGGTGAGGCCCGCCGCGACGAGCGCGGCAGCGGCCAGCACGGCCACCAGCGTCCGAAGCCTCCGGAGGGATCGGCGTTCCAGCCCTCGCTCTCGAACGGTCCGCGCTCGCTCGTCGGCCAGCTCCAACTCTCGCTGACGGACGCTGGCCGCCAGGTACTCCTGTTCGTCCCGTGACAGGGCCAGGTCCGTCGACCCCTCCCAGTCCTGGAGTTGGCGCAGTCGCGATCCCCGAAGCAGGAGGCTCGTGTCCCTCCCGTTCGTCTCCCAGTCGATGGCCGCCGTCGCCAGCCGGCGATGCTGACGAAGGTCCTCACGGGCGCCGTCGATCCACACCCTCAGGCGGTCCCAGGTGCGGAGCAGCGCCTCGTGTGCCACCTCGACCGTGGGGCCTCGGGTGGCCGGGTCGCGGTCGAGGAAGATCAAGCGGTGCCCGGCGAACACGTCGATCACGTGCTCCATGGCCACCCGATCGAGCTGGAGCGACAGGAGCTCGGCTCGCGGGAACAGACGCCGAGTGTCCGCCTGGCCCTCTCCCGGAGTCACGAGGCGAAGGAACACCTGCTTCGTCGCCTCGCGCTCCGGCTGGCTCAATCCCTCGAACAGCTGCTCGGCCCGCCGGGCCAGCGCGCCGGAAATGCCCTCGATCTCCCGATAGGCCTCCAGGCTCAGGGCCCCGTCGCGCCGACGATCGAACAGCTCGGTCAGCGCATACTCGAGCAGCGGAAGCGTCCCGGAGCGATCGGACACGTCGGCGACCATCTCCGCGACCAGGGCGAGCTCCGCGACCACGCCGACGCGTTCCGCCGGACCGTCGATGGCCCGCTCGAGCTCCTCGGGGGCGAGGGGCACCACCGTCTCGCTCCGCCGTCTCATCAGCTCCGCCAACCCCGGGTACGAGAGGGGACGGTCGTAGAAATCCGCCCGCAGGGTGGCAACCACGCGGAGGCGGGCCCCCGGCTCCTGCACCGCTGCGACGAGGCTCCTCAGGAAATGGTCCCGGGCGTTCTCGTCCTCGACCAGGGTGAAGACCTCCTCGAGCTGATCCACCACGAGGACCAGCTCGGTCCCGTCATCCGGCAGGAGGTGGCTCACGATTCGGGACAGCCCCTCCTCGTCCCGCTGGAGGAGATCCAGCAAGGAGCGGGGCGGGTTCACCGCGATCCGAAGCAACGCCGCCTCGAGCTCCTCCATGGGGTGGGCGCCCGGCAACATCTCGACGTAGAACCAGCGGTCCGAACCCGGCAGGGCCCCCTGGCGGAGCGTCGGGACGAGTCCGGCTCGCACCACCGAGGACTTGCCGCTCCCGGAGGGGCCGACGACCGCGAGGAACCTCGACCCTTCCACCGGCTCTGCCAGCCGAGCCACCAGCCTGTCGACGAGGGCATCTCGACCGAAGAAGTCGTCGGCGTCCGCCTCGGTGAAGGGCAGGAGGCCCTTGTAGGGATTGCGCGCCTCACCCGTCGGGCGGACCGGCAGGGTTGGGACCGAAAGCCCAAATGCGTCCCGAAGCGCGACCACGAGATCGCGGGCGTCCCGAAACCGACTGTCGGGGTCGTCCGCTGTGGCGCGGGCGATCACGTCGGCGACGCCCGGCGGGAGATCCTGGCGGCCGTCGAGGAGATCCTGGACCACCATGCCCAGGCAGTAGATGTCCGTCCGGGGAGTCAGCGCCATGCCTTGGAGCTGCTCGGGTGACTGATAGCCGAGGCTCCCCGACGGGCCATCGTCCCGCGAGTCCGTGAGGTCCTTCGCGATGCCGAAATCAGAGAGATACGCGTTCCCGTCTTCGTCGAGCAGCACGTTGGCCGGCTTGACGTCCCGGTGGACCGTGTGCACGCGGTGGGCCGCCGAGAGCGCCGCAGCCACCTGGTCCACGACGTCGATCGCGTCCTGCGGATCCATCGGACCGCGGCCCAGGAGTTCCTCGAGACTGCCACCCCGCATCCACCGCATCACGAGGTACGCCCCGTTCCCATCCCGCCAGTAGTCGTACAGGGGAACCACGTGTGGGTGCTCGAGGCGGGCGATCGTCTGTGCCTCCTGCTCGAACCGACGAACGAAGCGCATATCGTCCGCGAGCTGCGGATGGATCTGCTTCACGGCCACCTCCCGGCCGAGCTCCGGATCGAGCGCGCGCCACACCACCCCGAACGCGCCCTCTCCGACCCGCTCCAGGAGCCGATAGCCACGGAGCGGGTGGCCGGTGATCTGCAACCTGGGGTCCTGTTGGAGGATCCGTCGATGGAGGTCCTGGAGCTCCTGGGATGGGTCGATCCCCAACTCTTCGGCGAGCAGCTCCTGTGCGCGTCGATAGCTCGCCAGCGCGTCCGCCTGCCTTCCAGATCGGTAGCGGGCCAGCATGAGGTGCGCCCAGAGCCGCTCGCGGAGCGGATGCTGCACGGTCAGTCGCTCGAGGTCGGGCAAGGCCTCGGTGTGCTCACCGAGAGCGAGACGAGCGGCGAGTTGCTCCTCCACGACGCCGAGACGCAGCTCCTGGAGGCGGGCAACCTCCCCGGCCAGCGAGGGGGCCTCCGCCAGGTCGCTCAAGGGAGACCCTCGCCACAGGGCGAGCGCTTCGCCGAGCATCGCTACCGCCTCGCGCGGTTCGATGGCCAGCTCCCGGCGAGCCCGGCGTACGAGGTGCTCGAACCGGAGCATGTCGACCTCCTCCGGCTCCGCGTGCAGGACGTATCCGGGGGCCCTGCCCTCGATCCGATCGACCCCGAGCACGGCGCGCAGGTGTGAGACGTAGCTCTGGATCGTGTTCCTCGCGGCGTAGGGAGGCTCCTCGTCCCATACGCGGTCGACGAGATCTTCCATGGGAAGGACCCGGTTCGCGGCAAGGAGCAGGTGGGCCAAGACGAGCCGCTGCCGGGGTCCGCCCAGCGAGAGTAGGCGCCCGTCCTCAGCAACCTCGAGCGGGCCAAGAAGGCGAAACTCCAGGGCTCCGCCGATCGATTCCCGAGCGTGGGCCACCTCTCCCGGTGCCGGCGGCCGGGTCACGCTAATCAGCTTGACCGGCCTCGAGATGCCCTTGAGCCGGACGAGACCCCGGTCGTCGAATCGGATCCCCTGGACGGCCCCGGACAGATGGGCGAGCTCTGCCGTCACGAGGATCTCCCCGGGCCTTGCGCGGGCGCAGAGCCGCGCCGCCATGTTCAGCACGCGGCCTCGGTACCCCCCACCAACGGGCACCGCCTCCCCGGCATCGATGCCGATGCCGAGCGGCATGGTCGCCGTTTCCTCGGCGGCCATCGCTGCCTGGAGGTCGGTGGCGGCGCGGATGGCTTGCCGGGCGGAATCGAATACCGCGAGGATCTCGTCGCCGCGGACCTCGACGATCGATCCGGCGTGCATCTCGACTCGCTCCCGGGCAACGGAGACGAAGCGCTCGGCCAGTTGGGCCGCTGCCTCATCGCCCTGCGCGTCGCTGAAACGCCTGTATCCGCGGATATCCGCGATCAGGAACGTGCGGATGACCGATGAGGGCTGGCCGGAAGGGGCTCGGGATTCGACGTCAGCGTCCACCGCATTCTCCGCAGATGATCTGGTCGCCCGATTATGCGTCGCCGCCAATACGGTGAGAACCCCGGCTGACCTGCCCCTCAAGCTCTCTACATGTCGTCAGGCGGTTGCCTGACCGACATCACCGAGCGGAGCCACGCGAGCCACGGTCCGGCGGTCTGGCGTCTGAACACCCAGGAGCCCCGGCGGCCGCCGGGGCTCCTGGGTGCCTGACCTTCGGCGGAGACGGCGCCCCGTCAAGCCTCCGGAAGGAAGTAGCGCTCTGACATCCAGTTCGCCACCTTCCGGCCGATCTTGGCCCCGTCATCGGTCGCGTGACGGAAGTGGATCCCGCTCCACACCCGCGCGTCGGCGATCTCGGGAACGACGTCCCTGAACCGTTGGTAGTAGTGCGTGGTGCTCGTGACCGCGCTGTCCACGGAGAACGGCACCTCCTGGGTCCCGAAGAACCTCGCCAGGGCCTGGGCGAGACCCGCGCTGCTGCAGGCGTGGCCGGACGGATACTCGGGGTGGTTGGGCGTCGCCACCAGCGGAGTCCAGGACAGGTCGGGCTCGGTTGCCGGGTTGCCGTCGGTGTCGGCCCGGGCGATGGCGCGGACGGGCCGCCAGAACAGGTAGAGGTACTTCGAGTCGTAGCAGGCGATCTGGCCGTCGGCGGTGGCGATAACGGCCATGGCGATCATCCGGGCCGTCTGTCCGATGCTCAGCCCCTGGGCGACGGCCAGGGCGTTCATGGCGCGGCCCCACTGCCGGAGGGGGAAGTCCGTCCAGAATCTGGCCACCTCGGTCTGCTGGGGGGTCCGGCTCTGGCTGTCCGCCCGGCCGAGCTCCTTGACCTCGTTGAAGTCCCGGGCGTAGGCCTCCGAACTGAGCGGGTCGGGCCCCCGGGGGCGGAACTGGGAGGCGGACACCAGGGTGAAGGGGGTGATGAACTGGATGTTCAGACCCAGCGGGGGCGGCGACTCCGGCTCGTACACGCCCGGGCCGGGGGGCGGCTGAACCCAGGGAAGCACGTCGTCCCGGCGGTCCCCGGCGCGG
>WNGA01004752.1_pt1 | contig 19889 bp, 13 predicted proteins | sample 5400061 | NCBI WGS metagenome assembly WNGA01 (sample SAMN13153366, study PRJNA577476) | soil metagenome | isolation source: 100 cm soil or saprolite under grassland replicate 2 | place: USA:California | collected 2016-06-15
CCCTCGCCATTCGGTTCGCACGCTGTGTGAGCCTGTTCCGCGACCCGACCGCTAAGACCGAGCAAAAGAAGGAGTTCCGCGCCTTGCTCGGCCTCCTCCGGGAGACGGCCGTCGCGCTACGGGTCGCCCCTGGAGGGAGCGGCATCGAGCTGAACGGCGTGCCGTGCAAGGGCGAGGGCCTTAAGGTGCTGGTGGAGCGCCTCGACCTCCACGGCATCGGCGAAATCGTGCTGCCCGCCAACCCGCCTGCCACTCAGCTGTTAGAGCTGCTCCAGGCGCTGGCCGACCAGCCCGGCGCCCACGACATCGCGAGCCGGCTCGCTGCCGCAGGCGCCGACCGCATTCGGGTTTCGCCTGCGGGTCCTCCTCCCCCGTCTCCCTCGGCAGCGGCGGCGCATGGGCCCGGGGCCTCCCCCGAGGACTTCGGTGCGCGCGATCCCGTCCTTCCCAACCCGGAAACCCCGGTCGATCGGCAGTCCGGCAAGCACGGCACTGAGGGCATCCTGCGCGGCGACGCATGGCGAGACATCAAGTCCGTGCCGCTCGACGGCGTTCCCATGGTCACGCACGACGCGCCGCCGCCCCCGGCGGCGGACGCACTGCCAGGGACGGTGGATCGCAAGTCGCGGCCCGGGAAGAGGGATGCGGACGAGCTCCTGTCACTCTCGAGCGAGCGCCACCCCGAGCCTGCAGCTCCCGGTGCCGCTCCACCCACCCCTCCTTCTCCTCCGCCCGCTCCGCCTCCATCCCCCCCGGCCCCTCCGCCCGCCGGCGAGCAGGAGCCCGCTCGCGCTCCCGACGCGCAGACGACTCCCGGTGCCCGTATGGCGCTACCGCCCGGTGCCGCGGACGTGCTTGCCGAGCTCGAGCGCAATAGCGCCGCAGCGGACGTGGGCGACTTGCTGGCGGCGCTGACTGACCACGCCGCGGCGGCGGCCAAGCTGGGCCGCTTCGAGCAAGTGCTTGGCGTGATCTCCGGCATTGTGCGGGTGGAGGAGAAAATTCCGGAGAGCAGCGGCGTGCGGCGGCAGTATGGCATCGCGATGCGGCGCATCTACACCAAGCCGGTCCTCGAGGGGCTGTCTCGCCTGCTTGGGGCGCCGAAGCACCGGGCCGCCGCGGTCGCGGCACTGCAGCGGGGTGGGGCCGCTGGGGTGGAGGTGCTGATGGATGTCCTGGCGGCAGCGCCGACGGTTGGCGAGCGGCGCGCCGTGTTCGACGCGTTGAAGCACATGACAGAGGGGACGGACCAGCTCGTCCACATGCTGGACCATTCGGCGTGGTTCGTGGTGCGCAACGTCGCGGAGCTCATCGGGGAGCTGGGGTTGGAGGATGCCGTCCCGGCGCTCGGGAAGCGCCTCGACCATGCGGACGAGCGGGTGCGCAAGGCCGTAGGGCTGGCGCTCGCCAAGATCGGCACGCGGGGAGCGGCCGAGCCGCTGCGCCGGGCGCTGCGTGACCGCTCCGACGAAGTCCGGATGCAGGTAGCGGTCGGGATCGGCGGGCGCAAGTCGAGCGCGCTCGCGATGCCGCTCGTCGTCGCCATGGAGGAGGAGAAGAACGAGGCCGTGGTGCGCGAGCTGCTCCTCGCGCTGGGTCGGATCGGGAGTCCCGACGCGGTGCAGGCGCTCATCAAGTGGGCGCAGCCGACCGGCCGATTTTTCGGGCGGAAACCGAGCGAACTGCGCGTGGCTGCAGTGGAGGCCCTGCGACTCGCGGCCTCTCCGCCAGCCCTGGGCACGCTCGAAGGGCTGTCGGACGACAGTGACCGCGCGGTGCGCGAGGCGGCTCGCCAAGCTGTAACGGAGCTGAAGCGGAAGTCGCGCCGCTAACCTCGTCAGGTGGGGATGAAGTTGACTTTGGGGTCGAGCCGCCGCGCGAACGCCGCCAGCAGCCGGGCCGCGCGCTCCAGATCGTCCCGCGCCACCATCTCGTTCGGGCTGTGCATGTACCGGTTGGGAACGCTCACGAGTCCCGTCGGGATCCCCCGCAGGGCGTTGTAGATGGCGTCGGCGTCGGTGCCGGTGTCGTGCGGCGCCGCCTGGATGCTGAAGGGGATCTTCTCCCGCTCGGCGCACTCCACCAGCAAGTCGAACACTACCGGGCTCACCGCCGACCCCCGTGCCAATACCGGACCGGCCCCGAGCTTGTGCTCGCCCGCGCGCTTCTTCTCGGCGCCGGGCCAGTCCGTCGCGTGCGTGACGTCCACAACCAGCGCGACGCTCGGGTCGAGCCCCACCGCGCTGGTGCGCGCGCCGCCCCCGGTCCAGGCGATCTCTTCCCGAGTGGTCGCCACGCCGAACACTCCGGCGTGTTTGGGCCGGTCCTGCGCGAGCAGGCGCAGCGCCTCGGCCACGACGTATGCGCCGATGCGGTTGTCGATGCTGCGCGACACAATCCGGGCGTTGGGAAACTCCTGCACGCTCGCGTCGAGCACGCCGGCGTCTCCCAGGCGCACCCGCTCGAGCGTTTCGGCCTTGCTCGCCGCCCCGATGTCGATCCACAGGTCCGTGATCTTCGAGACCTTGTCCATGTCCTCGCGCTTCATCAGGTGCACCGCCTGCTTCCCGATCACGCCGCGCACCGGACCCTTCGGGCCGCTGATCACCACGCGCTGCCCCACGAGGACCTGGGAGTCCCATCCGCCGATGCCGGCGAAATACAAGTATCCCTCGTCGTCCACGTGCGTGATCTGCAGGCCGATCTCGTCGATGTGGCCGGCCAGCATGAGCCGCGGCACGCCCTTGGCATTCAGCGCCGCCACCGAGTTGCCGTGCACGTCGGCCGACACCTGATCGGCGAAGGTCTTCACCTCCTCGCGCCACACTCGGGCGGGCGCCGTCTCGAAACCGGACGGCCCGGGTGTATCGAGGAGTCGCTTCAGGAAGTCCAGGGTGTCTCGGGTCATGGTTTGCGAAGGGTAGTGGGCGAAAGACGCACGCGAAGCCGGCGGCGGACGCTGTCGGCTGCGGCCCCGGTCGCGAGCGTCGGCTGATGGCCGACGTGGACCGGAATGGCAGAGAGGCGGAGCCGCCGGTCGGGCGTCACCACGACTCGGAGAATCGCGGACAGGCGCGTCCATGGGTCGTCCTGCAAGAACACGAAGTTACCGAGCGACTGCACGATCGGCTTATGCCGGTACCAGACGACCGGCTGCAACACATGGGGGTGATGGGCGAGGACCAGGTCAGCGCCGGCGTCCACGACGCCACGCGCCAATTCCTGCATGTGCTGGGGCAGAGCTTCCGCGTATTCGGTGCCGCCGTGCATGCTGACCACGACGACGTCGGCCCGGCCGCTCGCCTTGAGCTCGCGGATGGCCGGGTAGATCCGGCCGGTATCTCCCCAGGCGACGTACTGTGACCCCGCGTGACTACGGAACGTGTATGGCGCCGGGTTCCAGGCGCGGGTGAGCGCGAAGAACGCGACCCGCCAGCCGCGCCGCTCCAGGATCACCGGCTGCTCCGCCATGTCGCGCCCGAACCCGGAGCCCACGAACCGGACGCCCGCCCGCGTGAGCTGCCGCATCGTCTCCTCCACGGCGGCCGGGCCGCCGTCCCAGGCGTGGTTGTTCGCGGTGCTCACGATGTCGAAGCCGGCGCGGGCGAGGGCGGCGGCAGCGGCGGGCGGCGCCGTGAACGCCACGCCCGAGTCGGGCTCCGGGCTCGAGTCGGGAGCGATGGGGCTCTCGAGATTCCCGAAGGTAATGTCCGCCGCGGCGAGCGAGTCGCGCAGCGCCAGGAACGAGTAGAGGGTGTCGCCCTCGAGCAGCCGCTCCTTCGCGAGCCGTCGGCCCAGATTGATGTCCCCGACCGCGTACAGACGCAGCGTGTCGGTGGGCTGCTGACGCAGCCCGAGTGGCACGCCGCACGACGCCACGCTGAACGAAAGCAGCAGCACCCCGATCACGAAACCCTCGTTGGAGCCGTCAACCGCGTATCAACCGGGCAAGCGTCTCAGCCGCGTCCACGAGGCGGGGTCCCGGACGGGAAGTATAGGCGTTGCCGTCGAGAAACTCGACGCGCCGCGCGAGCAACGCCCGCGCCTGCGGGTCCGTGACGGCCACAAGCTCCGTCTGGGCGCGGGTGATGTCGAACCCGCACAGCGCCACCACGACGAGGTCCGGCGCGAGCGCGGCGAGCTCATTCCAGGGACGGGGTCGTGACGGCTCCCCGGGTGCGCTGCCGACGTCCTGGCCCCCCGCGAGCGCCACCAGCTCGGGAACCCAGTGGCCGGCGACGTACGGTGGATCGAGCCATTCCAACACGAGTACCCGCGGTCTCGGTAGGGGCGCAGCATGCTGCGCCCCTACCGTCCCGGACCTCTGGCCCCGGGCGCCGACGCGCCGGAGCCGGTAGCGCAGGCCCGCGTCGAGCTCTTCCGCTTCGTCGCGGAGCTCCAGGGCCTCGCCGACCTTACGGATGTCCAGGAACACTTCGTCCAGCGTATGGGCGTGCAGGGTGACGACCCAGGGCGTGGGCATGAGGGTCGTGACCACGCGCGCCAGCTCGCCCTCGCCCACGGCGCAGACGTCGCACACCGATTGCCCGATCAGCACGTCGGGCCGCAGGTGCGCCATCAAGTTGACGTCCACTTCCACGGGCGAGACACCGGTGCGCCTCGCTTCCGCCATGGCCCGGTCGATCGCGCCCGACGGCAGCGCGGGATCGAGGCGGGTGCGAGTGACGCGGGGGAGCGAGCGCACCTCGAGCGGGAAGTCGCACTCGTGCGACACGCCGACCAGCCGCCCGACCGCACCCAGGGCGGCTACGATCTCGGTGGCGGCGGGTAGCAACGACACGACGCGCATACTGAAATGTAGGGGCGGAGCATGCTGCGCCCCTACACCATCCCCCGTCCCCACACCCGCCGTCCGTCACTGCTTGCGCGTGCCGACGCGATAGAGTAGCACGCCGAGCGTCGCGAACAAACCGAAGGCGAGCAGGTTCGAGCCGGCAAGGCCGCCGAGCGCCCGGAACACCGGCGCCTTCTCGGCGAGCGCGTCCGCCGAGCCCAGCACGCCCGCGATCGCCGCCAGCACGATCCCGCAGATGGCCCCGCCCGCGATCAGGCCGCTCGAGAACAGCACCCCGGGCCCGGACTCGACCTCCGCGACCGACTGCTGCTGGACCTGTGCGCGACGCTCGATGAGCCAGCGCACGACGCCGCCGGCGAACATCGCCGAGGAGGTCGAAATCGGGAGGTAGACGCCCACGGCGACCGGCAGCGCCTGCACCCCCATCAGCTCGATGGCGATGGTGATGAACACGCCGAGCAGCACCAGCACCCACGGCAGCTTGTGGGTGAGGATGCCGTCGGCGATGAGGGCCATGATGGTGGCCTTGGGTGAGTCGAGGCGGGGAATCGTCTTCCCGTGATATTCGTGGATGCGGCCGCCGATGCCCGGATCGACCACGTAGCGCAGCTCGTGCGCCGCGGGGTCCATCAGGTACTTCCCCGCGGCCACGCCTTCGGTCACGACGTACACCCGGACCACCTGATAGGTGGCGCGGTCCACCGAGTCGCTGGCGGCGATCCTGAAACCCGACATCGTCTCCGGCAGGATCTCGACCGGCGCCCGGCCGCCTGCCGCCGGCGCCAGGGCCTGGGCGCTGAAGCCGGCGTGGGTCTCGGGGACCGGGTAGGTGTAGGCGCGGTTGAGCAAGGTGAGGGTCCAGCCGACCACGAGCGCCGAGCCGAGCGCGCCCACCAGGATGGCGATCTGCTGGCGACGCGGCGTGGCGCCGACGAGGAAGCCGGTCTTTAGGTCCTGTGAGGTGTTGCCGGCGTTCGCCGTGGCAACGGCCACCACCGCAACGATGGAGATCGCCTGCACCCGGTGATCCACGCCGGTCCATCCGATGGCCACGAAGATCAGGCACGTTCCCAGGAGCGCGGCGATCGTCATGCCGGAGATCGGGTTTGCCGTGGAGCCGATCTGCCCACAAATGCGGGAGGACACGGTGGCGAAGAAGAACCCGAAGAGCACGATCAGGGCGGCGCCGAGCAGGTTCACGCCCACCTGCGGCAGCAGGGCCAGCACGATCGCGAGCGCGACCGACCCGCCGACCGTGAGGGAGATGGGGAGATCGTCCTCGGTCCGCAGCCGGGTCATCGCCTGGCCCATCCGCGACTCGCGCAGGTCCTTGAGGCTCGAGGCGAAGGAGCTCATGATCGTCGGGAGCGACCGCGCCAGCGCAATAATCCCGGCCGAGGCGACGGCGCCGGCGCCGATGTAGAAGACGAAGCTCGAGCGGAGCTCCGCCGGACTCATGTCGCGGATCAGCTTCACCGCCGGGAATCCGAACGGCTCGGTGAGGCCCGACCCCACCAGCTTGATCGCCGGAGCGAGCACCAGGTAGGCGAAACAGCCGCCGGCGAACAGGTAGCCGGCGATCCGCGGGCCGATGATGTATCCCACGCCCATCAGCTCGGGGGATGTCTCCGTGAACACGGCGGCGCCCGGATAAAAGCCAAGCGCCTTGCCCGGCACGTCGGGCCACAGCTTGAGGCCGCCCATCAGGAACTTGTAGATGAAGCCCACGCCGAACGCCTGAAACACGCGCTTGGCCTGCAGGCCGCGCTCTTCGCCGGCGATCAGTACTTCGGCGCACGCCGTGCCCTCCGGGTAGATCAGGGTGTCGTGCTCCTTCACGATCAGCGCCCGGCGCAGCGGGATCATCATCAGGACGCCCATCAACCCGCCGACCGTCGCGAGAATCGCCACCCGACCGATCTCCAGGTCGTATCCCATCAGGAGGATGGCCGGGATCGTAAACACGACGCCGGCCGCCACGGAGTCGCTGGCCGATCCGGTGGTCTGCACGATGTTGTTCTCGAGGATCGAGGTCCGGCCGAGCGCGCGGAAGATCGTGATCGAGAGGACGGCGATCGGGATGGAGGAGCTCACCGTGAGCCCGATCTTGAGGGCCAAATAGACGCTCGACGCGCTGAAGATCAGCCCGAGCAACACGCCCAGGATCAGGGCGCGCGCCGTCAGCTCGGGGGGCGACTGGGTTGCCGGAACGTAGGGTTGGTGGTCGGGCATGGGGGGTGAATCTGAGCGTGGACGGTGGAGGGCGGTAGAGGGCGGTGGAGGTTAGAATAGGCCGTATGGGTGACCTCACCCGCCCTTCACCGCCCTCGCCCACCTTCGACCGCCTCTTCCTCGACTTCCAGTCCGCGCTCGCCGGGCGCTATTCGCTCGAGCGGGAGCTGGGGCGGGGCGGTATGGGAGTCGTGTATCTCGCCCGCGAGGTGCGACTCGATCGGCCGGTGGCGATCAAGCTGCTGCCGCCCCAGCGAGTTCGTGTTCTTCGCCATGGCCTACGTCGCCGGGGAGACCCTCAGCGAGCGGGTTCGCCGCCGAGGACCGCTCGCCCCGTCCGAAGCAGGACGCGTGCTGCGGGAAGTCGCGTGGGCGCTGGCGTACGCCCACTCGCAGGGGCTGGTGCACCGCGACGTGAAGCCGGACAACATCATGCTGGAAGAGGCGAGCGGGCGGGCGCTGGTGGCGGACTTCGGGATTGCGGGGCTGGTGCGCGGCGCCGCGGGGCTCGACGGCGGCGAGGTGATCGGGACGCCCGAGTTCATGAGCCCCGAGCAGGCGCTGGGCGAGCGCGTGGACGCGCGCAGCGACCTCTACGCGCTCGGCGTGGTCGGATACTTCGCGCTCTCGGGGAAGCTGCCGTTCCAGGCGGCGAAGGCCACGGAAGTGCTGGCGAAACAGATCACCGAGCCGGCGCCCGGGCTCGCGAGCGTCACCGCCGGGGTGCCCCGGCGCCTCGCCCACGCGATCGATCGCTGTCTCGAGAAGGATCCCCTCAGCCGCCCCCAGAAGGGCGAGGAGCTGGCCGAGCAGCTCGGCCTCGCGCTCGAGCAGCGGCGCGAGCTGCCGGTGGGATTACGGGTGTTCGTGAAGCGCAACGCGCGCCTGGGCGGCGTCGGGGGACTGATCTACGTGTTCTCGATCCCGTTCATGATGGTGATCGTCGGGTCGCTGTTCGGGCGGGCGGGTGGTCCGCTCTGGACGTTCGCGGCCGCGGTGACGGTCGTCCCGTTCGGCATCCTGGTGAATCGCGCGCGCCGCTTCCTGGCTTCCGGCTTCGGCCCAGAGGAGCTGGGCGTGGCGTTTCGAACCGAGCTCGAGCAGGGGCGCGAAGAGCGGATCTTCGAGTACGGACGCGGCCCGTCGCTGTACGAGCGTGTGGTCCGGTTGCTCGGCGTGGGCGGGCTCGCGATCGCGGGAGTGTCCGGGTTCATCGTATTCAGCGGTCAGATGTACCCGCTGCGCGGGTACGCGTGGTGGCTGGCGCAGACCTTCGGGTGGTCGCTCTCCGGAGGTCTCGTGACCGGCTTTCTCGCTCTGGTCCGCCTGCAGCGCCGCATCGATCTCGACACGCGTATTTGGTCGTGGCTGTGGCAAGGGCCGGTCGGGCGCTTGCTGTTCCGCGTCGCCCGCCTGTTTGGGACCGCGAAATCGCCGGCGCTGGCTGCGACGCACCGGCCGACCGAGCTGGCGCTGGCGATGGCTGCAGTCTCGTTCACACACGGCTCGGCGACGCGGTGAAGGCGCTCGAGACGATTCGGCTCAACCTGTTGCGGCTGCACGCCGGGTCCGGCAGCGTGCAGAGTCTCACGACCGACCTCGGATTGGCCCGCGAGGTGGCCGCGGAGATCAGTCTTCTGCTCGCAGGGCGGCGAGAGATCGAGCGGGAGCTCGGCTGAGGTATCAGGCCCGCGTCCATGTGCCCACCATCACCGTTGCACCGTTCGTATGTTGTTTCGAAGCTGTGACCAAACTGCGTACTCTCGACGGAACCTCCCGTAGACCCCTCGGGGTACACAGGCCCCGTGACCGTGACGGCCGACCCGCTTCTACCGGATCTCCAGCGCGCCCTCGCCGGGCGCTACGTGCTGGAACGCCGCCTGGGGCGCGGCGGCATGGGAGTCGTGTATCTCGCCCGCGAGCTGCGCCTGGACCGCCGGGTCGCGATCAAGCTGCTGCCCCCCGAGCGGGCGGTGCAGCCGGACGCGCGGGAGCGCTTCCTGCGCGAGGCCCGGACCGCCGCTCAGCTCTCGCATCCCGGCATCGTTCCCATCTTCGCAGTGCATGAGGTCTCGGACTTCGTGTACTTCGCGATGGCGTACGTGGACGGAGACACGCTCGGGCGGCGCGTACGTCACAGGGGTCCGATGCCGTACGACACGGGCGCGCGGCTGCTCGAGGAGGTGGCTCGGGCGTTGGCCTACGCGCACGACCGCGGGGTGGTACACCGAGACGTGAAGCCCGACAACATTCTGCTCGACCTGGCGACCGGCCGCGCGCTGGTCTCCGATTTCGGGATCGCGCGCGTGGGCTCGGGCACCACGACGGAGCCCCGGCGCGTGGTGGGGACGGCGGAGTTCATGAGCCCCGAGCAGGTGCTGGGCGAGCGCGTGGACCCGCGCAGCGACCTGTATTCGCTCGGCGTGGTGGGATTCTTCGCGCTGTCGGGTGAGCTGCCGTTCGTCGGCCAGGACGACATGACGGTGCTGGCGCGCCACGTGAGCGATCCGCCACCCCCGCTCGCCTCCGTCGCGCCCGGCGTGCCGCCGCGTCTGGCCGAGACCATCGACCGCTGCCTGGCCAAGGACCCGGGCGCGCGCTTCCCGAACGGCGCAGCGCTCGCCGATGCGCTCGCGGCAGCGCTCGACCGGCGCGCGGCGGTGGCGGTGCGGGCCTTCGTCACGGAGGCGCGCCAGCTCTCGACCACCACGTTGCTCTACGGGGCGTTCGCGGCCGTCGCCCTGCCGCTCCTGGCGATTCGGTTGCTCGGGCTGGAAGAGCCCAAGGCCCGGGCCGCGATCCTCGCGGCGGCCGTCGCGATCACCGCCGTACCGCTCGTCATCATGGTCGCACGCGTGCGCCGCCTCGAGACGGCAGGATACGGGCGGCGGGACCTGGTCGATGCCCTGCGCGCAGACCTCTCGCACCGCAGCGAGGAGCTGGCGTTTCTGTACGGGGATGGGCCGTCGCGGCTCGAGCGCGCGCTGCGACGATTGTGCTACGTGTGCGTTGCGGCGGCGGGCGGCCTCGTTCTGACGCTGGAGCGGATGCCGGGGCTGGCCGGCGTGGTCGGCGTGCCCACCCTGTTCGGCGTCGCCGCGGCGACGGCGCTCCTCGCCGCGGTCGTGGCGCGGGCGCGCACCGAGCACCGCACCGACCCGAAGGCCGAGCGGCGGCTGCGATTCTGGAGCGGACCGCTGGGTGCGTGGCTCTTCGCCTTGGCCGGCCTGGGCCTCACCCCCTCGAAGGGGGCTGAGGTTACGCCCGTACCGGGCGCGCGGGACCCCTGACGCGGGCGAGCCGCCGCGCCGCTTCGGCCAGCATCTCTTCCGTCTTACAAAACGCGAACCGCACGAGTCGCCGGCCCAGCTCCGGGCGGCTGAAGAAGCTCGAGCCCGGCACCGGGGCCACGCCGATCTCCTTCGTCAGCCAGAAGGAGAACTCGTCGTCTGGGAGGTCCGAGACGGCGGAACAGTCCGCCAGCACGTAGTAGGCACCCTGAGGCGGCGTGCAGCGAAAGCCGGCGTCGACCAGCGCCCGGCACAGGAGATCACGCCGCGCCCGGTACTCGTGCGCCAGGCGCTCGTAGTAGTCGTCCCCCAGGGTCTCGAGCCCGACGGCGACGGCCTCCTGGAGCGGCGCCGGGGCTCCCACAGTCAGAAAGTCGTGCACCTTGCGGATCGCGTCGGTCGCGTCCGGCGGGGCCACGATCGTGCCGATGCGCCAGCCGGTGATGCTGAACGTCTTCGACGCGCCACTGATCGTGATGGTGCGCTCGGGCATCGCGTCGAGCGTCGCGATCGGAATGTGCTCCCCTTCGTAATAGATGTGCTCGTAGATCTCGTCCGTCACCGCGTAGGCGTCGTGCCGCCGGCACAGCTCGGCGATCGCCTCGAGCTCGCGCCGGGACAGCACCCGGCCCGTCGGGTTGTTCGGGGTGCACACGATGATCGCGCGGGTACGCGCCGAGAACGCGGCTGCCAGCCGGTCGAGGTCGAGCTCCTGGGCCGCCACGAGCGGCACGTACACCGGCTTCGCGCCGCACAGGATCGCGTCCGGCCCGTAATTCTCGTAGAACGGCTCGAACACGATCACTTCATCGCCGGGGTCGACGATCGCGAGCAGCGCCGACGCCATCGCCTCGGTGGCGCCGCAAGTGACGGTGATCTCGGTCTCCGGGTTCACGGTCATGCCGTACCAGTCCGCGTACTTCCGGGCGAGCGCGTCCCGGAGCCGCTTGGCCCCCCAGGTGATGGCGTACTGGTTCACGTCGTCGCGAATCGCCCGCGCGGCCGCCTCCTTCAGGACGTCGGGCGCGGGAAAGTTCGGGAACCCCTGAGCGAGGTTGATGGCCCCGTGCTCGCTCGCGAGCCGGGTCATCCCGCGGATCACCGACTCGGTGAACGAGTGGGTGCGTCGGGCCGTGTGCATTGAGGCGGAAGTTACAAGACAAAGGCCCCGGCGAAACAGCCCGGGGCCGTCGATGCGTACCCGTGTGCCGTCCGCACCCTACGGGAGATTCCCGAACCAAATGAAGCCGGCGACGCCCCCGTCCATGATGGTGACCGTCCATCCGAAGACGCCGCCCCCGCAATCCGGCCCGCTCGTCGGGGAGGTCTCATGCCAAGTGGTATTGGGCGGTAGCACCTCGCAAACGGTATAAGTACCGCCCTGGATACCTGTGAGGACGTAGTTGCTCCCGTCCTCGTCGAGGGCTTGGGCGGTGGTCATCGCCGTGGCGATGACCGCGCCGCTCCCGTCCCTCAGCTCGACGCACCAGCCCACCAGGTAGGGAAAATTCTGGGTCGGATCCTCCATCAACACCTGTCCTTGGACGGCCCCGGTCCCTGCGGCCGGCCCGGAGTTCCCGCAGCTGGGCGGCGGGGGCTGAAGAATGCAGTGCCCGCGGTGGGCATGGACCTGCCCCGAGTCCGAGCGGTGCTCGTCACCCTGACCGTTGTCGCAATTGAAGCCCTGCAGACTTTGGGACGCGCCTGCCAAGAACGGCGTAGCCACCAAGGCAAGCACTACTATGAGGGCTCGCATCGTGTCACCCCTAGCTCGTTGGGGCTGAGGGGGGGCGCGGCGGCCTCAGCACATCTGCCTCAGTGTTGGGAAGCCGGGCGGACGCACGACCCGCGCTACCCCCCTACTACTGGGCAAACTGAACGTCGCTCTACCCGGTCGAGGGCGGCTGTGCGGTTGGTTACAAGAACATCGGCCGTGTCGCGACGGCGCAACATCAGCGAGCACACTGCTAATGGCACTGTCGCGGCAGGAACGAGTTCTTGTGTCGGTGTCAGTGGCACGTGGGCAACAAGAAGGCCCCGGCGAAACAGCCCGGGGCCTCCGATGGAGCCCTGCGCGTCGTGCGGCACTACCCTACGGGGTCACATTGCCGAAGTAGACGAAGCTGGCGCCGCTCCCGTCCATGACAGTGATCGTCCAGCCGAAGCCGGTCGCGCACGACGGACCGCTCGTCGGGTAGGTTTCGTGCCAACCGCTCTGCAGCACTTCGCAGACCGTATACGTGCCGGCCGGCACACCCGAGAACAGGTAGTTGCCCGAGGCGTCGGTCACCGCCGAGGCACTGACCGGGCCGTTGAGCTGGACGCACCAGCCTGCGAGACCGGGCCACGGCGACGCATCAAGGAACACCTGGCCGTCGATCGACGCGGTACCGCCGGCCGACCCGGAGTTCACGCAGCCACCGGACGGCGGGGGCGGGAGCGGGGCTTGCACCGGGCAGCCGGAGGCATCCACCGTGGTGCCGGCGGGGGTGCCGGGGCACTGATCGACGGTGTCTGGGACGCCGTCGAGATCGGTGTCGACCGGCGCGGACTGCACCGGGCAGCCGGAGGGGTCCACCGTAGTGCCGAGCGGGGTGCCAGGACAGCTGTCCAGGTTGTCCGGCACGCCGTCCTGATCGGCGTCGAACACTGTGGGTGGCGGGAGCGGATCCTGCGGTTTGCACAACCCCTTATGGGCGCTGGCCTGCCCCGTGAGAGAGCGATGATTGTCGCCCTGACCGTTGTCGCATCTGGAGCCTTGCGGACTTTGGGACACGCCTGCCATGAACGGTGTAGCCACCAAGGCAAGCACGACTATGAGGGCTCGCATCGTGTCACTCCTAGCTCGTTTAGGGCTGAGGAGGGGCGCGGCGGCCTCAGCGGTACTGCCCAGTGTTCCGGGGCGCATCACCTGGGTGATCCCCCCGTTGTACCAATCAGGCTCGCCTAAAATCGCTTGAGCGACGCAGGCTGGCCGTGCGGCACATCACGTAAGCACAAGTGCAGATGACACTTACTATACTGGAGGGGGATTTGAGCAAGAACAGTGCCCCATGAGCACGTGCCCTTAAAACACGTCACTTGCCCGGCGATCAGCCGTCCACGCAGTCTTGCATAACGCCACATTTCATGCAAAAAATAGCAGAGCTTCGCGTGCTATGTGCGCCGTCAGCGACGCCATAGTGTCGTGATAGTGCTTACCGCAGCCGCTGCTTCGCGATCGTGCCTACAGCTTCAGCCTCACATCAATATCCACCAGCACCGCGCTCGGCGCGCTGAGAAACACTACCCGATCCTCAGTCCGATGGATCACCATCTTCACCGGGGGGCCTTTCCCCTTGCCTTTGCCCCGGTTGCCGCGCCGATACCAGACGACGATGTCGCGCCCGCCGTTCTCGACCCGCACGACCTCGTAGCCCTGCTTCACCAACACCTCCTTGGTCACCACCAGCGCCCGATCGTTCGTGACCGCGTACTTCTTCGGTCCCCTTCCCTGCGCCGTGAGTGGCGCGGCGCATGCGACCAGGGCGACCATGGCCAACGCGTAATACCTGCGCATCGGTTCCTCCCTATTTCAGGATCTGCTTCGCGATCGTGTTCAACTGCATGTTGCTCGTCCCTTCGTAGATCGCACCGATCTTGGCATCGCGGTAGAACTTCTCCACCGGATACTCCTTGGTGTAGCCGTAGCCACCGAACAGCTCCACCGCGAGCGACGTCACCCGCTCGGCCACCTGCGAGGCGAAGAGCTTGGCCATCGCCGCCTGGGTGGTGTACGGCTCGCCCGCGGCCTCGAGCCGCGCCGCGTTGTACACCATGAGCCGGGCCGCCTCGAGCTCGGTGGCGGCCTGCGCCAGCTGAAACTGGACCGCCTGAAACGCCCCGATCGGCTTGCCGAACTGCTTCCGCTCCTGCGCGTACTTGAGCGCCGCTGTGAGGGCGCCGCGCGCCACGCCGATCATCTGCGCCCCGATCCCGATCCGGCCGGTGTTCAACGTCTCGATCGCCACCTTGTATCCGAGGCCCACCTCGCCCACCAGGTTCGCCGCCGGGACCTCGCAGCCGTCCAGGATCAGCTCGCACGTGCTCGACGCGCGGATGCCGAGCTTGTCCTCCTTCTTGCCGACCGAGAACCCCTTGAATCCGCGCTCCACCGCGAAGGCCGCAATCCCCTTGTAGCCTTTGGTGAAGTCGCTGTTCGCGAACACTACGAACAGCCCCGCCTCAGCGCCGTTCGTGATCCATAGCTTGCGGCCCTCGAGTATCCAGGTGTTCCCGCCCCGCGTAGCCCGGGTCTGCAGCCCGAACGCGTCCGATCCCGATTCAGGCTCGGAGAGGGCGTAGGCGCCGAGCAGGTCGCTCGCCAGGCGGGGGAAATAGCGCCGCTTGACGTCGTCGCTCGCCCATTTGCGCAGCAGCGTGTTCACGAGCGTGTTCTGGACGTCCACGAAGATCGCCACCGAGGCGTCCACCGCCGACAGCTCCTCCACGGCGAGCACCGTCATCAAGAGGCTTCCCCCCGCGCCGCCGTGAGCCTCCGGGATATCGATTCCCATGAGCCCGAGCTCGAAGCACTGCTGCAACACTGCCGGGTCGATGGCTGATGCCCTCTCCATGGCGGCCACCCGTGGCCGGACCTCGCGCTCCGCGAAGTCGCGCACGGTATCGCGGAACAGCTCCTCTTCTTCTGAGAGCTTGGTGAGAGGGGGTGTGGTCGTGAGCTCGGGCATCGCGGTCCCAATCTAGCCCTTGGCATGTGGCACAACCAAATGGCCGGGTCGCCCTCCTGTCGGTCTGAGGTTCTCGCCGTATTATAGAGGCCATGGTCCGTCGCGCCGCCGTCCGACCGACCCTTATCCTCGCTTGCGGGGCACTGCTCGTGGCCGCCCGTGCGAGCGCGCAAGGTACCGCGCTCTTGCGCGGGGTGGTCTACGACAGTCTGATCAGTGCGGCGCCCCTCGAGGGCGCCGAGGTCTGGATCGAAGGCACCAATCGCACGGCGCGGACCGATGCCCTGGGGCGCTTCGAGCTGGCTGCCCTCGCGGCCGGCCGCTACAGGCTCACATTCGATCACCCCGCCTTTGACTCGACCGGCCTGGCGGCGCCGCCGGTGGTCGTGGACGTCGCCGCGGGCGGTGCGACAGCAGTCACCCTCGCGACGCCCGGGCCTGTGACGGCGCACCGCACGCTGTGTCCGCACGATCCCTGGCAGCAGAAGACGGGAGCGATTCTCGGGTTGGTGCGCGACGCGGCCGACAGCAAGCCGCTGCCGAACATCACCGTCACCGCCCATTGGACCATCTACCTAGTCGGTGTAGGCTCGGGCCGCGCCGAGCCGGGCACCGCCGCTGCGCGATCGGACGGGTCCGGCCGCATATTGCTGTGCAATGTCCCGACGGACGTGGCGGTGGTCCTCCAGGGACGGGCCGGCGAGGGCCCCGCCGGCATGGTGCTGGTCGATTTAGCCGGGCGTGCGTTCGGCCGCGCCGCCCTGGACTTGGCCGTGGCTGCCACGACCGGAGCCGTCACGGGCGTCGTGCGGAAGCGGAGCGGCTCCGTGATCCCGGGAGCGACCGTGGTCGCGATCGGCACGGATAGCCGCACTCAGGCGGACGAGTCCGGGGGCTTCACACTCCGAGACGTCCTGGCGGGCACCAATATCGTCGAAGCGCGCGCGTTCGGCTATCCACCCGGACGGGCCCAGACGACCGTCCGGCCCGGCCTTACGCAACGCGTGGAGATCGTCATGGGCGACTCGATCGCCATGCTCGAGCCGGTCACCGTGGAAGCAAGCTACCAACCGTACCTCGCGCGGGTCGGCTTTGAGCGCCGTCGCAACACGGCGGTCGGGCACTTCCTCGATACCACCGAGATCCGGCGCGCCGGGGCGGTGCAGTTCGAGGAGGTATTCCGCATGGTGCCGGGGGTGCAGTTGCGCCCCAACGGATCCGGCTATCTGGTGGAGCTGCAGCGGGGGCAAGGCCAGATCACCAATCGCGAGCTCGCCAACTACTGCCCTCCCTCCTACTTCATCGACGGTGTGTATTTCCCTCTCCCGCCAGTAGAGACTCCGTCCGTGCCCGTCGCGCCGGAAGAGATTCTCGCGATCGAGATCTATGCCAACCTGTTCAGCGCCCCGCTGCAGTACCAGCGGCTGAACAGCGGCTGCGGCGTGATCGTGGTCTGGACGAAACGCGGGGTCCCAAAGGGCAAGAAGTAGTGGTTGCGAGGTCGCCGTAGGGGCGACATATTCCCGCACCTTTTAGGGCAGCGACATGGGTATGGCCGTCACATGTCGTCTCCCCGGGCTGTGTGCATCGCTGTTCCCGGGCAACAAGGTCTCGCAGCTCTGTAGAGGCGCGGGACCCTCAGACGTTTGTGTGTCTCGGCGATACCCCCCCGCAGCATCCATCCTTACAAACGGAGACAGCCCATGAGCAAGCTCGCAATGTTTGCGGCCGTCTTTGCGCTCGGCCTGGCACCGGTGCGCACCGCGGCCCAGGGTCGCGAGGTGACCGGCCGCGTCATACGGGGCGTCGGGGAGGTGCCCGTGGTCGGGGCGACGATCATCGAGGTCGGTGGTCAGGGCGTCACCCAGTCGGATCCCACCGGCGCGTTCCGCATCGCGGTTGCGGCGGGCGAAGTCCGGCTGCTGGTCCGGGCGATCGGCTACGAGCGCAAGGTGGTCGTGGTGAACGCGGGCGAGACGAACGTCGTGGTGTCGCTCGCGGAGGATCCGTTCAGGCTCGAGGCGGTCGTCGTGACCGGGCAAACGACCACGCTCGAGCGCCGCAACGCGACCACGGCGAACGTGAGTATCAGGAACAACGAGCTGACTAACGCGCCGGCGCAGACGGTGGAGCAGGCAATGCAGGGCAAGGCGCTGGGCGCGACGATCTCGATGAACAGCGGAGCCCCAGGAGGCGGCGCCCAGGTACAGATCCGCGGGATCACGTCGATTCTCGGGAACGGGCAGCCGCTGTTCGTGATGGACGGGGTCATCATCTCGAACGACGCCATTTCCGACGGCGCCAACTCCATCACGGGCGCGGGCTCCCGCACGGCGGCTACCGGCATCGGCGGCACTCAAGACGCCCTGGTCAACCGCCTGGCGGACTTGAACCCGGAGGAGATCGAGTCCATCGAGTTTCTCAAGTCCGCGGCGGCGACCGCGATGTACGGCTCCCGCGCGACCAACGGCGTGGTGGTGATCCGGACCAAGCACGGAGCGCCGAGTGCCACCCCGCAATTCAACCTCACGAGTCGCGTGGGTCGGAGCGTGTCCTACCGGCTGCTCGGCACGCGGCAGTTCACGACCGCCGACGAGGTGCGCAACCTCCCGTACGGCAACGGGGCGACGTCCCCGGACACGGCCTTGCTGACCCTACTCTACCCCAGCGGTCAGATCCCCTTGACGCACGATTACCAGAAGGAGCTCTACGACAACGGCCAGCCGAACTATGAGGTCACCGGCAGCTTCAGCGGCGGCACCGCGGCGACACAGTACTACGTGAACCTGACGGCACGAAACGAAGCCGGCACGGCGCCGAACACCGGTGCTCGGCTGTATGCGTTCAGAACCAACGTCGACCAGTCCTTCCTCAACGGGAAGGTCAAGGTCAACATGGGGCTGAACGTCACCCGCAACAGCCTGAACCGCGGCCTATCGAACAACGACAACACGAATACGTCCCCGATCTACGCCTTTGCCTACACTCCGGGGGTGATCAACCTCGACTCCCTCGACGCGACGGGGACGTACGTGCGGAACCCGTTCAACGGCGGTGGGAACACCGAGTCGAACCCGTTCGAAACGTTCCAATACCTGCGCCTTAACGAGTTGACATTCCGCCAGATCGGCAATCTCAACGCCACCTGGTCCGCGCTGAGCGCTGCCCAGCACCAGGTCTCGGTTTCGGCGACGGGCGGCTTCGACCGGGTCCAGATCTCGGGCGATCTCTTTTCCCCGACGTTCCTCGAGTACGAAGGTTCGGACGGCTTCTTCGGGCGGACGGTGCGCACCGAAGGCAACATCTTCAACTACAACCTCCAGCTCGCCGGCACCTGGGCGTATCAGCCGACGAGCACGCTGTCGCTCACGACGACGGGCGGCTTCTCCTGGGAGACGCAGTACAACAGGGTGGTGCGGACCCGCGCCCGCGGCCTGCTGCCCGGCGTCGAAACGACTAACAGCGGCATCATCCTCGACTTCTCGGATAACGTGCTCGGGGACTTCCGGGACATGTCACTCTTCGCCAACGAGCAGGTGTTGGCTCTGAATGAGCGACTCGCCTTGACCGGAGGCGTTCGCGCCGACCGCTCCAGCGCCAACGGCGACCGCCACAAGTACTATGTCTTCCCGCGCGCGTCGGCCTCCTACCGCTTCACCGACTTGGGCGAGCTAGTCAATGAGGTCAAGCTCCGGGGCGGTTGGGGCCGTACAGGCAACCGCCCGAATTACGGGTTCCGGGATGTGCTGATCAACGTGGGCAACTCGATTGGAGGCAACGCGCCGCTGGTGCAGGCGGGCACCGCGGGTAATGCAACCATCAAACCCGAAACGCTCAACGAAATCGAAGCGGGCGCCGATGTGACCTTTCTGAAGCGGCGACTCCAGTTCGAAGGCACTTGGTACAGCCGGCGCATCACGGACCTGCTGCTCCAGCCGGCCACGATCCCCTCCGCGGGAATCACCAATCTCACCATCAACGGCGGCGAGCTGTGGGCCAGAGGCGTGGAGCTGGGGTTGAGCGCGTCAGCGGTCCAAACTCACGACCTGGACCTGAGTCTGCGGGCGACCTTCGCCAAGAACAAGCAGACGATCGAGAACCTGCCGGCCACGGTACCGCGGTTCCCCGCGCCGGGCTCGTTCGGGGCGGCCTTCGGGCGCAACTTCATCAGCCCCGGTGGGGAGACGACGTGGATCTGGGGCAACGTCCCGCTGGACGCCAACGGCAATCCGTTGCCGATCGGGGTTCGAGTGACGGCGGGATGCTCGCCGGGAGCGCCCGGCTGCATTATCGCGAGGACGGCTGATACGGTCGCAGGCAACTACAACCCGGACTTCGTGATGCAATTCTCGAGCTCGCTCCGCTGGAAGCGACTCACACTCGCCACGACCGTGAGCTGGCAGCAAGGCGGCTCCGTGGCCGATATGACCCGCACGCTGTGGGACGAGGGCGGGACGTCGCGGGACTACAACGACCCGATCACGCGCGAGACTATGGGCGACGGGTGGAATCTCAACGCGCCCGCAGGTTACACCCAGGGCTCGTTCCGCTACGACTCGTGGGCGGGTGGCGGGGACGTGCGCGCCTACGTTGCGTCAGCGACCAACGTCCGCATACGGGACATCTCGCTCAGCTATCAAGCTCCGGATCGCTGGCTCCAGTCGGTGGGCGCGCGCTCGCTGCGGCTCACGTTCCAGGCCCGCAACCCGCTCGTGTTCTCGCACTACTGGAGCTACGATCCGGAGTTCAACAACTTCGGCACGACCAATCTGAACCGGTTCATCGACCTGGCGCCGTTCCCGTCCAACCGCCAGTTCTACA
>WNGA01011832.1_pt1 | contig 19887 bp, 12 predicted proteins | sample 5400061 | NCBI WGS metagenome assembly WNGA01 (sample SAMN13153366, study PRJNA577476) | soil metagenome | isolation source: 100 cm soil or saprolite under grassland replicate 2 | place: USA:California | collected 2016-06-15
TGCCCAGCGCCAGCGTGACGACTGCTATTAAGGTGAATCCAGGTTGCTTCAATAACACTCGCGCGCCGAAGCGCAGGTCTTGTAATAGCGATTCCATTCGCATTCCTCCTTTGCGTTCGATCAACTCCAGCGATGGTTGCATCGCCAGCTTGGCGCCCGGCCGTTCCGCTCGGCTCAATTCACATTCCAGCAACCGCCAGTCGTAACCCTGCACGACTCGCGCTTCGGCTTCCGCTTCCGACAAACCGGCGGCGAGCGCGTCTTCGTATGCGGCTTCCAGATGCAGCGCCAGTTCCTCGACGATTTCGATCTCGCGTTCGGCCGGCAGGCGCAGCACGGCGAGATGTGCGCGCACGATTTGTTTCCAATCAGGCATAACCACATTCACTCACTACGCAAAGCCATCAGCGGATCAACCTTCGTCGCCCGCCTCGCCGGAATCCAGCAGGCCAACAAAGCGACTGCGATCAGCAAGAATGCGATCACGATAAACGTCAGCGGGTCGGTGGGGCTGACGCCAAATAACAATTTCCCGATCACTCGCTGTAAGGCAAGCGCGCCGACAAGGCCAATCACCATGCCGCTCAAAACCAGTTTCAGCCCTTGCCCGACAATCAACCGTCCTACGTCGCGCGCCGTTGCGCCCAAAGCGATGCGGATGCCGAATTCGCGCGTGCGTTGGGAAACGGAGGCGGTTAGGACACCGTAGACGCCAACCGTCGCCAGCAACAGCGCAAGGCCCGCAAAGAGGCCGAACAACAACAGCACAAAACGGCGTGTAGCCAGCGACTGCGCCATCACTTCTTCCATCATCCTGACATTGGAAAAAGGCAGATTGGGATCGAGCGCCTTGACTTCCCGCTGCACCGCAGCAAGCAGCGTATTCTCCTCAAGCGCGGAGCGAATTGTGACAACCAGACCTGGCCAGGCGTTTTGCTGATACGGCTCGAACAGGTGCGGTATGGGAGCCAGCTGTAGCCCATCATATTTGACATCTTCGACGACACCGACGATCTCGCCCCAAGGGTCATTGCTGTTGTACCGAATCCGCTTTCCGAGCGGGTCTTCGTTCGGCCAGCAGCGGCGCGCCAGCGTTTCGTTGATAATGAACACAGACGGCGCGCCCGCTGCATCGCGGTCGGTGAAGACGCGTCCTTTGAGCAACCGTGTGCCGAGCGCATCGAAGTAATGTGGATTGATGACGTGCAACCCCACTGAGACTAACTGGTCCGGTGAAACAGCGGGCTGATCTTGGATTTTGAGGCTCGTCATAGAATGCGTGCCTGCAATCGGTAAATCATCGCCGATGCCCACGCTTTCGACGCCGGGCACGGCCTCCAAGCGCGCATTCAGTTCCGTCACGAACCGTTTCTTATCCACGCTCTTGCTGTATTGCTGACTTGTCAGCCCGATGCGCATCGTCAGCAAATACTGCGGATTGAAGCCGGGCTTGACGGCCAGCAGACGCGCGAAGCTGCTCACCAGCAAACCCGCGCCAATCAATACAACCAATGCCAGTGCGACCTCAGCTACGACTAACGTTTGCCGCAGCCAATTGCGCCCGGCGGTGGCGCTGCGCGATCCTTCTTTGAGCGCCGCATTGAGATCAGGCTTCGCAGCCGCCAATGCGGGGGCTAACCCGAAGACAAGCCCGGTCATAACGGACACAATAAACGTGAAGGCAAAGACGCGATAATCCAGTCCCATTTCGCTCAAACGTGGAATCTCACGCAGCCCCGACGCCACGATAAGCTGCTCACTCCAGACCGCGAACAACCAACCGCCTGCGCCGCCTGCGCCAGCCAGCAAAAGGCTTTCGACCAACAATTGCCGGACGATGCGCCAGCGGCTCGCGCCCAATGCCGTGCGGATGGCCATTTCTTTATATCGTTCGGTCGCCCGCGCCAACATCAGGCTGGCGCCATTGGCGCAGGCAATCAGCAACACCAGGCTGACCGCGCCGAGCAGAATCAGTAAAACCGGACGCACATCGCCAACCGTCTGTTCGTGCAAAGAAACGATGCGCGCGCCGTGCCCACTTGGACGGGGAGATTGTTGCTGCAAACGCGCGGCGATGGTGTCCAAATCCGTTTGTGCTTGCTGCAAGCTGACGTTTGGTTTGAGCCGCGCAAGCACGCGGAGATACCCGGTGTGACGCATCGTGAGTAAATCAACGGTGGGATTGGGTAACCAGTCCGGCACGACCTGACGTGGATTGAGCCAGATTTGTCGCTCATTACTTTGGCTTGTGTCCTGGAAGCCGGGAGGCATTACGCCGATGAGCGTAACCGGCTCACCGCTGAGCGTCAGTGCGCTGCCGATTACGTTTGAGGCGCCGCCGAACCGTTTCTGCCAGAAATCGTGGCTGATGATCGCTACGCGTGCTGCGCCTGCGCGCCCATCCTCCGGTTGAAAGACGCGCCCGAGTTCTGTCGGGACACCGAGCAACGAAAAGAAATTGGCCGAAACAATCAGTCCATTGAGTTGTTCCGGCTCTCCCTGCCCCGTCAAGCTGAAGGACATCGCCCGATGCGCCGCCATTTCGGTGAATGACTGATTCTGTGCTTGGTAATCAAGAAATTCCGCCGGAGAAAACGCGGCTTGATCCATTTTTGTTTGCACTTCCCAGACGGCTACGAGTTGCTCGGCATCTTTGTAGGGCAATGGTCGCAATAACACTGTATTGACAACACTAAAGATCGCAGTGTTCGCGCCAATGCCTAAGCTGAGTGTGAGGACGCGAGCGCAATGAAACTCGGTTGTTTCATTAAGCTGCGCGCGCCAAAGCGTACATCTTGCCATAAGGTTTCCATACGTAATCTCCTTCTGGGGTTGTTATCGGGTTGCCAGGGAACTTGTTCTCGCAACCGCGCGGCAAGCGGTTGTTCTGCGCGACTCAATTCACATTCCAGCAACCGCCAGTCGTAACTCTGCACAGCGCGAGCCTCGGCTTCCGCTTCCGACAAACCATCCGCGAGCGCGTCTTCGTAGACGGCTTCCAGGTGCAGCGCCAACTCCTCGACGATTTCGATCTCGCGTTCGGGCGGCAGGCGCAAGACCCCGAGATGTTCGCGTACGATGTGATTCCAATTCGGCATAGCTCATTCGTGGCGCAAAGATGTGAGCGGATCGACTTTCGTCGCTCGTCGCGCCGGAAGCCAGCAGGCCAGCAGCGCAATCATTGTGAGCAGCAGGGCGACTCCAGTGAACGTCAGTGGATCAGTCGCGCTTACCCCGAAAAGCAGTGTCTTCGTCAGCCGTGTCAGCGCCAACGATGCGATCAAGCCGATGACGACGCCGATCAGCGCCAGGCCCATTCCCTGCCTGACGACCAGTTTCAGCACATCGCCGGTTTGCGCGCCCAATGCCATCTGAATGCCGATTTCGCGCGTGTGCTGGCTCACGGTGTAAGCCATGACGCCGTATAGCCCGATGCTCGCCAGGGCGAGAGCCAGTAGCCCAAAAGTTCCGATCAGCGCAACCACGCTGCGTTGTGGCGCCAGCGAAGCGCGCAAATGGTCCGCCAGCAGGCCAGCGTTGAAGATCGGCAGATTGCCGTCAAGCGATCGCGCTTCGCGCCGCATCGCTGCAAGCAATTCACCAGGATCGCGCTCCGTGTGAACGTGCAACGTCATCACAGATCGATATTGTTGAGGCGAGGGCAGGTACATTTGCGGGCGTGGCTGCTCGGTCAGTTGCTGATACTTGGCGTCTTTTACGACGCCGACCACTTCGAGCGAGAATTTCGGCTCGCCCCTGATATACCGGATGAGCCGTTTGCCAATTGGGTTCTCACCGGGAAAGAGCCGCCGAGCCAGCGTTTCATTCAGAATGACAACGCCTGGCGCTTGCGCTTCATCCGCCGCATGAAAATCGCGGCCCGAAATGAAAGGGATTTCCAGTGTCGCAAAGTAACGCGGCGACACGACGTTGTAATCAACCGGCAGCGGCGCCGCATCCGCCTGACTCTCTGCGCGCACGCGAGTGTTCCATGTCCTGTCGGTGAACGGAGCCGTATGCGCCATACTCGCCGAACGCACGCCGGGCAGCGCTTCGACGCGCTCGACGATCTGGCGATAGAACTGGCGTCCTTGCGACTCGGAGTATCCCTGTTTCCCAACATCGAGCGACGCAGTCGCCACCTGGCTGGTGTTGAAACCTGGATGAACGGATTGCGCCTTTTGTAATGTCCTCACGAACAGACCCGCTGCGATCAGCACGACCAGCGAAAGCGCAATTTGCCCGATCACAAGCAATCCGTTCAGATTGATTCGCAGTTTTCCGCGACCGCTGAGCGCAGCGTCCCTCAAAACAGGAGTGAGTTCCGTCCTCGCCGCCTGTAACCCGGGAATCAAACCAAAAAGCAGGCCGGTCACGACCGCGACGAGGAATGTGAAGCCGAGCACGCGCGTATCGAGACTCAAATCGAGCGCCGGGTAATTCTCCTGTCCAAAAGCGACGAAATTTTTCATCGGCTCGCTCAACCAGAACGCCACGAACGCTCCTAGCGCTCCGCCGAGCAAAGCGAGCAACAGGCTTTCAGTGAGCAGTTGACGGATAAGCCGAAGACGCGTTGCGCCGAGCGCCAGACGGATTCCGATTTCCTTCTGTCGTCGCTGTCCCCGCGCAAGCAGCAGATTGGCGACGTTGGCGCAGGCGATCAGCAAAACCAACCCGGCCACCGCCGCCAGCAAGCTCGTGAAGTTGCGGGCATCGTTGCGCTGCTCCGGGCCCAACCCCAGGTTGGGAACGAGCCTGACGCCCACGCCTTTATTAGTGTCGGGAAAGGTCTGTTCCAATACGCGAGCCAGGCCGGACAACTCCGCCTGCGCTTGTACCAGACTGACATTCGGTTTGAGACGACCGAAAGCCTTCAACCAACCTCTGGCAACACGCGTGTGGGGCGACCCGGCCGAGGTCGGATCAGCCTGAGCAGCCATCGAAATCGGTACCCAGACGCCAGTCGCGCGTCCGGTCTCAACGCCGATGAATTCCGGCGGGGCGACACCGATTACGGTAAATGGATAGCCATTCAACCTGACTGTCTTCCCAACAACATTAGGATCAGCGTTGAATCGCCGTCGCCACAACCCGTCGCTGATGACAGTCACCGGGTTCGCGCCCGGCGCAGTATCGTCATCTGTGATCAGCGTGCGCCCTCTGGCAGCTTTCACGCCGAGCACGGTGAAGTAGTTGCCAGAGACGAGAGTTGCTGGTATGCGCTCGGCTTCGTCCCCAACGCCTAAATGCAGTGTCGTTGGACCGAAGGTCGCCAGTCCTGCAAGAGTCGTATTCCGGTCGCGGTAATCAATGTAATCCGGATAACTGGGGCCCAGACCGGAGCCTTCCCAAGTCACCAACACAAGTTGCTCCGCCTGCTCAACGCCGGCTGGCGATCGCAGTAGGAGGGCATTCACCAGGCTGAAGATCGCCGTGTTCGCGCCAATCCCAAGCGCCAGCGTGAGCGCTGCAATTAACGTGAAGCCGGGTTGTTTCACCAACATTCGCGCGCCGAAGCGTAAGTCTTGCAACAGCGATTCCATTCGCATCCCTCCTTTGCGTTCGATCGATTCCAATGGCGATTGCAAAACTCGCGCTGCCGGCGGCTGTTCCGCTCGGCTCAATTCACATTCCAACAATCGCCATTCGTAACATTGCACGGCGCGCGCCTCGGCTTCCGCTGCCGATAAACCATCGGCCAGCGCGTCTTCGTAGGCGGCTTCCAAATGCAGCGCCAACTCTTCGACAATCTCGATCTCGCGTTCGGGCGGCAGGCGCAACACGGCGAGATGTTCGCGCACGATTTGGTTCCAGTTCGGCATAGTGTCAGTCGTGTCGCAAGGCTGTCAGCGGATCAACCTTCGTCGTACGCCGCGCCGGGATGTAACAGGCTGCGAGCGCGGCCAGGCTCAACACGCCTGCGGCGCCTGCGAAGATCAGTGGGTCGCTGGCCTCGACTCCAAACAACAAAGTTTCGAGCAGGCGCGTCAGGCCGAAGGCTCCGACCAAACCCAGCGCCACGCCCGTGAGCGTCAATCTCATGCCCTGCCCAACGACCAGCCACAGCACATCGGCCCCTCGCGCGCCCAGCGCCAGGCGAATGCCGAATTCGTTAGTCCGGCTGCCGACGTTGAGCGACATCACCCCGTAAATGCCGATTAGCGACAACAGCAACGCCGTCACGGCGAAGCTCGTGAGCAGCAGGTTCGTCATCCGTTTGGCGCTGAACGAACGAGCCATCCCCTGCTCAATCGTGCTGACATGGTAGAGAGGTAGTTCCGGGTCCAGGCTCGCCACCTGTTCTCGGATGGCGGGGATCAACGCGGCGGGATCGATCGTAGTGCGGACGACCAGCGTCGTCGCCCAGCGCACAAACTGCGTAGCTGGACGGTACACGTAAGGATCCGTCTCTTCGTTCAGGTTGCGATATTTGACGCTGGGGACGACGCCTACGATCGTCATCATGGGGCTGCCGCCGATGGCGATGCGTTGGCCGATGGGGTCTCCGTTTGGCCACTGCATGCGGGCCAGCTTTTCGTCCACGATGGCGACCGGCGGCGAGGTCTCGGTGTCAGTAGGCTGAAACGACCGGCCTTTCAGGATGGGCATGCCCATTGCGGCAAAGTATCCGGGAGTCGCATCCCGCAACTGGGCAGCCTTCGCCGGCTCGCCAGGTCTTGGCTCCTGGCCTTCGACCGTGAACGTCGCGCCGAGGCTGTCACCACTAAAGGGCGGCGCCTGGCTCGACTCGGCGGCCTGCACACCCGGCAGGCTTCGCACGCGTTCGAGCAATCGCTCATAAAAGCTTCTGACTTGCGCGTTGTTGGCGTACCGGCTGCCGGGCAGCAATATCTTTCCCATCAGCACATTCTCTGGCCGGAAGCCGGGATTGACATCGAGCAGGTTCTTGAAACTTTGAAGCAGCAACGCCGCGCCGATCAATAAAACCAGCGAGAGCGCCAACTGAGCAACCACGAACGCGTTATTCAACCACCGGTTGGAACCTGACGCAGAACCGCGCGCGCCTTCTTTGATCGCTGCTTGAAGGTCGGCGCGCGCGCTGCGCAGCGCCGGCGCCAGACCACACAACACAACCGTCAGCAGCGTGGCCGCGAGAGCGAAGAGCAGTACCGTCCAATCGAGCCGGATCAACTCGATGCGCGGGATGTTTACCGATGACAGTCCCTTGAGCGCATTCACACTCCAGGCCGCCAGCGATAGTCCGCCCACGGCGCCCAGCACCGCTAACAGCAAACTCTCGGTCAACAATTGTCTGGCGATTCGCTGCGCGCTCGCCCCCAGACATTGCCGCACCGCCAGTTCACGGCTGCGTGAGGCCGCCTTGGCCAACAACAGATTGGTCAGGTTGGCGCAGGCAATCAACAGGACAAACGCGACGGCGCCGAGCAGCGCCAGTAAGGGCGTTCGTACTTCACGAGCGATGCGCCGATCGAGCGGCGTCACCACGGTGGTTGCGCCTGCGCCTAAGGTCATTGAGCCTAATTGGGGCTCGTACAGCCGCGCAAAGTCATTCCACAGCGCCGCGATCTCGCGCTGCGCGGCGGCGGGCGTGACGCCCGGTTTCAGTCTTCCGACCGTCGAAAGGTTCCAGGAGTTGAAATTCTGCGGATTCAGCCCATAAGGGACCCAGAGCTGCATATGATCTGACAATCCGATCCGCTCGGCGGGGTTGGGAAAGTCGAAGCCGGACGGCATGATTCCCACGACGATCATCGGGAAGTCATCGAGCTTGATAGCCTGCCCAACAATTTCCGGGTTGCCGCCAAAACGCCGCTGCCACAACCCATAACTCAGGATGACGACGTTGTTCTTGCCGGGCGCATCCTCTTGCGGCAAGAAAACCCGACCGTGCAATGGCTCCTGGCCCAACGTCTGAAAGTAATTGAAGGTCAAACGCGCGCCGATCAGGAGTTCTGGGGCGCCCGCGCCAGTCAGCGTATATCTTGCGTTCTCATAGGCCGCCAGATTTTCAAACATCTGGCTGCGGTCACGGTAGAAAGCGAAGAGCGCATCATTCAACATCACTTCCGGCAGCCCTTTGGCCGGCGCCGAATGCCAGAAGCTCACCAGCCGGTCAGGCTCGGGCAAGGGCAAGGGGCGCAGCAGCACCGTATTGACCACGCCGAAGATGATCGTATTCGCCCCAATGCCTAACGTGAGTGTGAGCACGGCAATCAACGTGAAGCCGGGTTTCTTCAACAACATTCGCGCGCCGAAGCGCAAGTCCTGTATGAACGATTCCATTCGTAGACCTCCTTTGCGTTCGATCAATGCCAGCGGCGGTTGCATTGCCCGCGTAGCCAGCGGCTGTTCCGCCCGGCTCAATTCACATTCCAGCAATCGCCAGTCATAACTCCGCAGGGCGCGCGCCTCGGCTTCCGCTGCCGATAAACCATCGGCCAGCGCGTCTTCGTAGGCGGCTTCCAGGTGCAACGCCAGCTCCTCGACGATTTCGATCTCGCGTTCGGGCGGCAGGCGCAACACGGCGAGATGTTCGCGCACGATGTGGTTCCAATTCGGCATAGCTCATTCGTGGCGCAAGGCTGTTAATGGATCAACCTTCGTCGCCCGCCTCGCCGGAATCCAGCAGGCCAACGAAGCGACTGCGATCAGCAAGAATGCAATCACGATAAACGTCAACGGGTCGGTGGCGCTCACTTCATACAGCAGCCTTGTCATCAATCGCGTCAGTCCGAAAGAGGCCAGCAACCCGACCGCGACGCCTGCCAGCGTCAGCAGCAGCCCTTGCCGCAATACCAGTTTCAGCACATCGCGCTTCTGTGCGCCCAGCGCCATCCGAATCCCGATCTCTTGCGTGCGCTGCGTGACCGCGTAAGCGATCGCTCCGTAGATGCCGACCGCCGCCAGCGCCAACGCAATGAACGCAAACGCGCCCAGCAGCAGCAGATTCAGGCGTCGCAGCGAGACCGACTCGTCAATCAATTCTTCCATCGTGTGAATGTTGTAGATTGGTTGGTCACGATCCACCGTTTGAATTTGACGACGCACGGCAGGCACGAAACTCAACGGTTCGGCAGCCGTGCGCGCCAGCAGCCCCATCCGCAACCAGGGTGTTTGCCAAGCTGGGACGTAGATGTGCGGCGCAGCGGCAAAGTCTAAGCCTGACTGCTTCACATCGCCGACAACGCCCACAATGGTCATCCAATTGCCCATAACCTTGATGCGCCGCCCCACTTGGTCTTCGCTCGGCCAGTAAAGCTTCGCGCAAGCTTGGCTGATGATCGCCACGTTCGGCGCATCCGCCGCATCGCGGTCGGTGAAAGCGCGTCCGCGTAAGACCGGAATATTCATCGTCTGAAAGTAATCCGGACTAATGGTGCGATAATCCGCTCTTGGCCGATCCGACGGATTGGCTGATTCCGGGCGGCCTTCGATCTGGAAAGTGTTGTTGGTGCGGCGGCCTGAGAACGGCGGATGATTAACGATGGCGGCGGCCTTGACGCCCGGCAGCATTTTCACACGTTCGAGCATTTGCTGATAGAACGCCACGCTTTGCTCTCGTTCGCCGTACTTCGCAGATGGCAGTCTGATTTCCACGCTCAAGAGATTGCGCGGGTCAAAGCCCGGCTCGACCTGCTGTAAGCGCCAGAAGCTTTTGATCAGCAGCCCCGCGCCAATCAGCAGGATGAGCGAGAGCGCAACCTCGGCCACGATGAGCGCATTGCGCAGGCGTTGGCGGCTCGTACCGTGCGCGCTACGCCCTCCTTCTTTGAGCGCTTCGTTGAGATTTGCCCGTGAGGCTTGCCACGCTGGCGCCAGCCCAAATACCAAGCCCGTGAAGAACGAAAGCAGCAGCGTAAATACGAGTACGCGACTATCAATCGAGATTTGCTCGGCGCGCGGAATTTGCGTTGCCCCAAGCGTGCGAATCGCCTTACCGATCCACGCTGCCAGCAGCAGCCCGCCGCCGCTACCCAAGCCGGAGAGCAACAGACTTTCGACCAACAACTGTCGCACGATGCGGAAGCGGCTCGCCCCCAATGCCAGCCGCACCGCGATCTCTGAGGCGCGACCGGCGGCCCGCGCCAGCAGCAGATTCGCCACGTTCGCACAGGCGATCAACAACACAAACCCGACGGCGCCAGCCAACACCAATAGCGAGGGCCGCAACTGACGACCGATCTGTTCCCGTATCGGTCTGAGGCTCGCGCCGCTGTCGCTGTTGTGGCGCGGCTCTTCCTGCGCGCGCTGGCGGGCGATGCCATCCATCTCCGCTTGCGCTTGCTGCAGTGTCACACCATCCTTGAGCCGTGCGACGGCGAGCAGGTCGTGCGACGTACGGTCTCTGTCAGTTTCGAGCGCGCGCGGAATCCAGATTTCGCCGGCCCGATGTCCACCCAGCGGCGGCGGGAATTGAAACTCCGCAGGCATCACGCCGATGACCGTGTAGACGCGGCTATTGAGCGTAATTTCGCGCCCGACAATCTCCCGCTCCCCGGCGAACCGGCTCTGCCACAGGTTATGACTCAAGACCGCTACGCTGGCGTTGGCGCGGTCTTCTTCAGGGGTGAAGGTGCGGCCCACGAGCGGCTTGACACCCATCAACGGAAAGAGACTCGCCGTTGCCATATGCCCTTCGAGCGCGAGGGCTTCTTCGTTGCCAGTCAGATTGAGCGTGGTCTTCTGCGTCGCCGCCATTTGCGCAAAGACGCTGTTGCGGTCACGGAAATCGAAGTATTCGCTCGGCGCCATTTCGAATTCGATGCCCCTGCTCACGCTGGTCGTCCAGACGATGACGACTCGATCCGCTTCCTTGTACGGCAACGAGCCAAGCAGCACTGTGTTAATGACACTGAAAATCGCCGTGTTCGCGCCAATGCCTAGCGCCAGCGTCAGCACAGCAATTAAAGTGAAGCCAGGTTTCTTCACTAACATTCGCACGCCGAAGCGTAAGTCTTGTAACAGCGATTCCATTCGCATTCCTCCTGTTTGCTCTATCAATTCCATCGGTGGTTGCAAAGCCCGCGCCGCCAGCGGCTGTTCCGCGCGGCTCAATTCACATTCCAGCAACCGCCAGTCATAACTCCGCACGGCGCGAGCCTCGGCTTCCGCTTCCGACAAACCATCGGCGAGCGCGTCGTCGTAGGCGGCTTCCAAGTGCAGCGCCAACTCCTCGACGATCTCGATCTCGCGTTCGGGCGGCAGGCGCAACACGGCGAGATGCTCGCGCACAATTTGTTTCCAATTCGGATTCATGGTGTGACTCACGCCGGGTTGATTTTGGCCACGCGATCCAGCGCGGCGAAAAAGTCCGCCCACGTTTGCCGTTGTTCATTCAACGCTTTTTTGCTCAACATTTCCGTGCTGCCGCGTTTGACTTCTTTATCCATAAGATAGGGCATAGCGAGCGCCTCCATATATTGTAGCGCCACATATAGTCGCACAACTATGAATTGTCAACGGCGCGGCGCACAGTTTGGCGAGAAATTATTCTTTGTTTGGATCACACGCGGATCGCGCGCTTGCGGCAGGCTTTTGATTTCGCGTTCGGGCGGCAAGCGGAATGGAGCAGGGTGTTCGCGCGCAGTCTGATTTCAATTCGGCATAGTTCAGTCGTGGCGAAGCGCGACCAGCGGATCAACCTTCGTTGCCCGACGCGCCGGGATGTAACAAGCCAGCAACGCCACGCCGACGAGCAACAGCGCCACCGCCGCGAACGTCAGCGGGTCAGTGGGGCCGACGCCGAAGAGCCAGCTCTTCAGCGTGCGCATCAGCGCGACGGCTCCGGCAATGCCGACGGCGGCGCCCAAAAGCGCCAGCCCCATGCCCTGCTTGATGACCAGCCTCAGTACATCGCCTGACTGCGCGCCCAGCGACATTCTGATTCCGAGTTCGTGTGTCCGCTGGGCGCCTGTGTAAGCCATCACGCCATACAACCCGACAGAGGTCAGCAGCAGCGCCAGGCCGGCGAACAAACCGAGCAGCATCGTGTCGAATTTCGGCTCGGCCACCGCGGCGCCCAGATATTCATCGAGCGTCTTGATGTTGGGGACCGGCAACTCACGATCGAGCGCATGCACTTCATTTTGCGCAGCGCCAATCAACCCATGCGGATCGTTGGCGGCGCGTACGACCAGCGTCATGGCGGGACGGGGAATCTGGCTGTGTGGCAGGTAAATGTTCGGCGGTGGCGCTTCGCGCAGACTGACATGTTTGGAGTCGCTGACGACGCCGACAATCTCGCGCATCAGCCAGCCGCGCTCATCGACACTGTAGCCCGGACGAATGCGCTTGCCCAGCGGGTCTTGGTTCGGGAAATAACGGCGCGCCAGCGTCTCATTGATGATGGCCACCTGCGTGGCACGCAGTTCGTCGCGCGCATTGAAGTCGCGGCCTTTGACTAATTGCATGCCCATTGTCTGGAAGTAACCCGGCGTGAGGGAGCGAATATCCGTAGGGTAAGGGACGGGGTCGTCCGGCGCCGTCGGAACGCCTTCAATAGCAAAACCCGTCGTCCCCCCGGTTCGCGCTTAACGGCAAGTGCGAAATGGCGCTGACGCTTTTGACTCCCGGCAAGGTTTCGAGCTGCGCAATCAGTTTTTGGTAGAAAGGCGCGACTTGTGTCAGTTGGGCGTAGCGGCTAGCGGGCAGCGCGATTCTGAAGGTCAACACGTTGTGCGGATCGAAGCCCGGATTGACCCGCTGCAATCGAAGAAAGCTGTTGAGGAGTAGACCGGAACAGACCAGCAGCACGAACGCCAGCGCGACTTCGGCCACGACCAGCGCGTGGCGAAACCGGTTGCAGCGCGCGCCATCGCCACCGCCTTTGCTACCGTCTTTGAGCGCCTCGTTCAGATCGGTTTTCGCCGCCTGCCACGCGGGCGCCAACCCAAAGAGCACGCCTGTCACCAGCGCAACTAACACAGTGAAACGTGAGCTTTCGGTGAGCTGTCTTGGCACGCTTGTGATAAAAATCCAGACAGCTCGCCGAAAGCTCACAGTGCTGTTGACCAACGTGGCCACTTTCGGCGCGCCATTCGGCGATGGCGGGCCGCCCGACGGGACCAACGCGCGCCACTTCCAGATGGCGCTACGATTCCGCTTCTGATACCTTCATTCAATGACAAGCTTGAATGAACACAGAGCAACCATGGCGAGGGCGATTCTCGTCAATCCTTCAAATTCAACCGCTGGCTACAGCTTCATTACTCCAAGATGGCTTTTTGTCCTCGCCCAAGCCACGCCGGTGGACCTTGTCGGTGACCCGATTCTGATCGATGAGGCCATTGAAAGGTTCAACCCGAAGAGCGTCCGTCCGGGAGATATCGTCGGGATCAGCATCAGCAGCGGCAACTGCCTTCCCGGCTATCGAGTGTTGAGAGAGGCGAAGTTGCAGGGCGCGACCGTGATTATGGGAGGCATTCACACCACGATTTTTCCCGATGAGCCGCTCGAGATGGGGGCGGACGCCGTCGTGACCGGCAACGGAGAACTCGCCTGGAGCCGAGCCATCAGCGACGCGCTGGCGAACAAGCTCCAGCGAAAATACGTGGGCGGGCAAATTCCCGGTGACGCCATGCTGAAAGCGCGGTGGAGCTTGCTCAACCCCTTCAGGTATCTGCTCCCTTCTGTTCAAACGGTGGCAGGCTGTCCTGAAAATTGCAGTTTCTGCTCGGTGTGGGTCACGGACGGACGCCAACCCCGCCAGCGCCTCGCCGAGAAAGTCATCGAGGAAGTCAATGAACTGTACGCGCTGGGTTTTCGTTACCTCGTTTTTGCCGATGACAATTTCAATCCCGCGACCCTCGGTCGCATCGCCCGCGAGCCCAGCGAGAACAAAAGGAAAGAGTTCCAGCGGATCCGCGAAGAGCGGCTGAAATTCTTTGACGAGTACGATCGGTCGGTCCCGCGTGATATGTATGCCTTTACTCAAATGACCACTGAGGTGATCAGTGACCCGGAATATCTTTCAGCCATGTACCACAAGATGCGGATCAGAACCGCGCTGATCGGGGTCGAGTCATTCTCCGAAGAAGGACTGAAGAGCGCCGGCAAGCAGTGGAACCCGGCCGGGCAAAAGATGGTTGAGACGATCCAGAAAATTCAAGCCAGCGGAATTCTGGTCCTGAGTTCGATCATTTGCGGTCTCGAATCGGACACCACCCAAACGATCAGAACCATGAGTAAGTTCGCGCAGGAATCCGGCGCCCTGTTCGCGCAATTCACCATCTATAACCCCTATCCGGGGACCAAGGATTTTTATGAAATGATGAATGACAAGCAGAATCTGGGGAAGCCGAACTTCGTCCCCAAGCATGAGACTCAAATCCTGCACGACCAGTACTGGCTGAAATCTCTCAAGCCGGTCGACATCATCAGGCACCAGCATATCAGCCGGCAGGATTTATTTGCCGAGAACAAGCAGTGCTGGGAGGTCTTTTATTCGCTGAAGGAGAGCCGCAGGCGGACCAGAGGGGGAGTGGTCAAGACGTGGCCGTTGGCTGGGAAGATCACCTATTTGCTGGTGTGCCAGGTGTTCAAACGCGCCTACGCAGGCTACGGCATGGCGGCTGACAGCGTGCGACCGAAGAAAATGGGCCTCCTCACTAAAATACTCGTCAAGGCCGCAGTCGGCATTTACAATCACTTTAATCTCACTAAAAGGTTTGCTGTCAGGCTGCGTCTGACACGTTCCCGAAATAATCCATCATGAGTAAGATCATCAGCCTGTGCCTTGTCTTGTTCGCTCTGGTGAGTGAGCGCTGCGGCGTGCATTGCCGGTCGCTTGCAAACCGACACCTAGCAGCGCTCCGTGTTGCTCCGATGGTCGCGTTGCGACACCGGCAAGCCATTCCACGTAGCAGTCCGCTAAGTGCTGTGACAGCTCTTCAAGAATCGCGGCCTCGCGCGTCGGCGATAGACGCAAGCCCGCCAGCCGCCGTCTGATCTCTGGTTTCCAGTCAGGCACAATGCTTTTCCTTTCAAACCGTATTGCTTGGCTGCGGGTCATTCACTCCGCAACGCAATCAAGGGATCAACTTTCGTCGCGCGCCGTGCTGGGAGGTAACAGGCGATCAACGCCACGACCGTCAGCAATACCGCCATCACACCGTAGGTTGCCGGATCAGTCGGCTTGACGCCATAGAGCATCTTGGATAGCTGCATCCAGCTTTCCAGATACTTCGTCAGCACATACGCGCCCGCCAGTCCCAGGACGATGCCGATCACGGACAACCCCATACCTTGCCGGATGACCATTTTCAGCACATCGCGGCGAGTGGCGCCGAGCGCCACGCAGATGCCGATTTCGCGCGTGCGCTGCGACACGGCGTAGGCCAGCACGCCAAACAAACCAATCGCGGCAAGTAATTGTGCGAGGACACCAAACAGCGCCACCAATTTGGCAAAGAGTCGTTCCATCGCAAGTGTTTGATCGGCTTGTTCGACTTGCGTGCGAATGCTGAAAAGCGGCAGATTTTCGTTGACTTCACGCGCCGCCTGCCGGATGGCGGTGACCGCGGCGGCGGGATCACCCGCCGTGCGGACCTCGAAAGTGGCGCCCCGCATTTCACCGGGGGTCTGCTGCCAGGGAAGATAAGCTGTGGGCGGAATTTCATCGCGTTGACGGGTGTATTTCGCGTCTTTGACGAGTCCGACGATTTCGATTTCATCGGGCTTGCTGGCATCAAAGGTGAAACGTTTGCCGAGGGGGTTTTCGTTGGGGAAATATTGATTGGCGAAGGTTTGATTGACGACCACGACTTTGGGCGCATGCGCGTTATCCTGTGCAGTAAATGCGCGCCCGGCGAGAAGCGGCATGTTCATCGCGGCGAAAAAGTTTTCGCGGACCGAATTAGTGTAGCCCCCGCCGCTCGCTTTGATTTTGCCATTCGCATCGGGCGTTGCCGTCAAGGCGCTGCGTAGATAAACCTCCAACACACTCGAACTATCAGCGAGCAAAGCGCTGTTCGAAAAAGTAACCTTTTGCACGCCCGGCACGGCTTCCAGGCGTTCAGACATTTGCTGATAAAACTGCGTCAGTTTCTCATTCGTATAACCAAGCAGGCTCGGTTGGACGCGAAACAACAGCAGGTTGCGCGTATTGAAGCCTGGATCAACGTCTCGCAAATTGACGAGCGTGCGCACAAACAAACCTGCGCCGATGAGCAACAACAACGACAAGGCAACCTGTCCCACGACCAAACCACGCGATAGCCATGAACGCGAAGCAGCGCTGGAACCACGGCCACTCTCTTTGAGTACCGGCGTCAAATCCACGCGCGTCGCCCGCCACGCCGGAACCAATCCAAAAACAATTCCCGTCACTAACGAGAGCGCCATCGTAAAGCCGAGCACACGTCCATCGAGTCGCGGTTCCAGCGCGCTCATCCCACGCCCCCAGTCATTCACCACCAACAATCCATTCTTGAGCCAGAGCGCAAAGACAATGCCCAACGCCCCACTCAGCGTGGCTAACAAGACGCTTTCCGTGAGTAACTGGCGCATCAAACGCCCACGACTTGCGCCCAACGCCAAGCGCACGCCAATCTCTTTTTGTCGCGCGGAAGCGCGCGCGAGCAGTAGATTGGCGACATTCGCGCACGCAATGAGCAGTACCAACCCTACTACGCCGAGCAAAAGATAAAGCGCGGCGGCGTATGATTGCCGTGTATTCATTTCGCCCTGCCCGCCGGGAGCAAGCGCCAGACGCGGGTAATCTTTCGGGTCTAAATCACGGATCGCGTTCCCCCCGCTTGCCTGTGCTTGAGCTTGTCGCGCCGTGCGATGCTCGACCACGGATCGCTGAAACACCGGTTCCAATTGCGCCTGCGCCTGCTCTCTCGTCGCGCCCGGTTGCAAACGCCCCATTAAGCGCAACCACCATGTCCCTGCGCCATTCAGTTGTGAGCGTTGCCGGTCCACATACAACTGCGGCTCCCAGGCAATCGGGATCGTCACATCCTGCGTCGAGCCGACATCCATCGCGCCTTCGAAGCCCGGCGGCGTGACGCCAATGACCGTGAAGGCCACATTGTTCAGATTGATCTGTTTGCCGATGATTGCTGGATTGCCGCCAAAGCGCTGCGACCAATAGCGATGGCTGAGCACGGCGACAGGGCTGGCCGCCGCCTGATCGTCGTCGTCGGTGACGGTACGACCCAGGAAGGCGCTTACGCCAAGCCCAGCAAAGTAATTGCCGGACACGGCCTGCCCGGTGACCACATCCGCCTGCCCTTCGGCATTTACACTCAAGTTCACACTTCCAAAGGCGAAAATGTCCGAAAGCGCGCCGGGCTGCTCGCGCATCCGCTGATAGCTCTGATACGGGAACGAAGTCATCCGCCTTTGCCCCGTCACAGGGTCACGGCTGTTGCGACCGTTGTATCGGCCCGGACTGAATTCGCGCGGGGCGACTGATTGGAACAGCACTAACCTCTCCGGCTCTTTGACGGGCAGCGTTTTCAGCAGCATCGCATCCACCACGCTGAACAGCGCCGTATTCGCGCCGATCCCTAATGCAAGAGAAAGCGCAGCAATCCCCGTGACGCCTTTTTGCTTCAGCAACATTCGTGCGCCGAAGCGCAAGTCCTGCCATAAATCTGCGATCATATTTGTCCTCCGATTGGTTCCGAGCACGATGGGTTCTTGTTTGATTTGACGTTCGGCGCGTCGCAGTTCGCGCTTTAGCAATTCGCTGCCGCTCAGTTCGGCGAGCGCCGTCCGATAGGCTTCGGCGGGCGTCGCGCCGCCCGCGAGCGCCTCGGCGTAGCAGTCGTCAAGATGCTGCGCCAACTCCTCGACGATCTCCGCTTCGCGCGTTGGCTCGAGTTTGAGCTTCGCCAACTGCTCTCTGATTTTTTCTTTCCATTCAGGCATAAGTTGTCATTCCTACCGCAAGACCTTCCAGATCGCTGATGGTCATCTGACGCTCCTCGGTTCAACGCGCGTTACCGGAGAGTCACCTCGGCGGGAATACCGTTAAGGTCACCGGTTCTGAGGAACTTCATCAATTCGCGGGCGATGTCGGGCCGCTGCTGCGCGATCGGCCAAACAACACCGTGACCACCCCTGTGAGCGATTAGGACTTTACCGTTGGGGAAGTAGGGCGCGATTTCGAGCGTGTTTTCCACCGGCGTGTTCAGGTCCCAATCGCCCTGCGCAAAGATGACAGGGATAGCGCTTTTGGCAGGCCGCCGGAAATCGTCACCGACATCCGGGGTTGGTCGCAGGTGCGCTGTTGCGAGATAGGCTGCCCAACCCCACTCGCCAAGATAGAGTGTCGCGGGATCAGTCTTAAGCCGGGCGAGGCGCTCCGCTGTCGAGCCCAGACCGCCCATAATCAAGGGTTGAATCATAATCACGCTATCAGGCAGCGGCTGTCGGGCGCGGTACACCGTCTGCGCCCAGGCGCTATAGTCACCCCGATAGATGGGCAGGCTTGTCGAGGCGATTGCGCCGCGACGCAGCCTGGGCAACATCTGCCGGAAATCTTCGAGACCAAGCGCGACGCGTATGCTATCGCCCTTTTCGCTATTCACGCTGGCCACTACGGGGCCTTGCTTCAACCGCTCGATGACGAGGCGGATCGCCGCCATCAGTCCGCCCACAGGTAAGTCTGTCGCTGAGGACTTGAGCGTCGCATCCTCACGTTCCTCCGCATCCGCCATGCGCGCGAGCGCGTTCATGACGCCGGTTGGGCCGTCGTAGCTGTAATCAAGCGGCGCGACGGCGGAGACGAGCGCCCGCGCGACAATCTTTGGATGGCGCTTCATGACGGCAAAGCTCCACTGCGACCCAAAGCTGTTGCCGTAGAGTGTAATCCGATTGTAGCCCAGAGCCTTCCGCAGGTCGTTTACATCATCCGCGAGTTCGAGGATGGTGTAGCCCGCCAGGTCAACGCCCCGCGAGCGCGCCTCGGCGAGCGCCCGCTCGGAGTTCTCGATCCAGTCGCGGCGCGCCAATTCGAGTGTCGTCGGCTGGTCGAGCGGGCGTTCAGCACGGCGATAGAAGTACTCCAGCACGTTGCCGCCGTGCTTGCTGTATCCGCGCTGGTCAACGAAGACGACATCACCCGCCTGGCGGAAGAGCAGGACTTCCTGAGCCATGCGCGTTGGCCACGGTGGTGGCATGGTGAGTCCGTCGACGGCGGACTCGCCCGGACCACCCGGAAGGTGAAACACAGGAAGCGCCCCCGCTGCCGCGTTGGCCGCGCGAAACCGCGCGAAAGCGACGCCGATCAGCCGCGAGCGCGGATTACTGCGGTTTTCTGGCACGAAGACGGTCCCAAGTTCGTATGGCAGCTTCTCCCCATTCGGGCCAGTCAGCTCTGCGCGAGTAATGACCACCTCGCCCGCTTTCCTGGCGGAGGACGGTTGGCTAGGCGCGTTAGATGTTTGCGTTTGAGCGGTAGCCTTATGCCCGTAGAACAGCCAGGCGGACGCCATTGCACATAATAGCGCTGCTATCGCCAATGTCTGTTTATGACGGTGACGGAGGCTCGAAGTCATAACTATTTCCCTCATTGATAGTGCGCCGCTTGCCAACAACTCCGCGTAGTAGTCATCGAGATGTTGCGCCAATTCCTCCACGACGGCGGCTTCGCGTGTCGGTGCAAGCTGTAGGCCCGCCAGCCGCTGTCTAATTTCTGGTTTCCAGTCAGGCATAGTTGCATTGCTGGCCGGGGATTCGCCCGGCAGCTACTCACAGCGCAACGCGATCATCGGGTCAACTTTCGTCGCCCGCCACGCCGGAATCCAGCAAGCCAGCAAGGCGGTGGTCAGCATTACTAGCGCCGCCAGCGTGATCGTCAGCGGGTCGGTGGCGGTGAGACCAAAGAGCAGGCTGGTAACAAGGCGCGTGGCGGCAAAGGCCGCGCTTAGGCCAATGGCCACACCCGCCAGTACC
>WNGA01011478.1_pt2 | contig 19886 bp, 19 predicted proteins | sample 5400061 | NCBI WGS metagenome assembly WNGA01 (sample SAMN13153366, study PRJNA577476) | soil metagenome | isolation source: 100 cm soil or saprolite under grassland replicate 2 | place: USA:California | collected 2016-06-15
ACCCTGTAGTGCAGCGAAGAATCTCATTTCTTCGTTTCAATATCTCAGCGGCCGAGCAAAATTCTCTGCTGATTAGTCCGATGTCAGTGAGAGCTTTTCTGGCTTCTATCACAAGGATTGACATGGATTCTAAATTGTCACCAGATTCTTCTGCCAATTCCTGCGGGATTGCTACAGCAAGTTCTAGGACAGACTCTATGCCAATTCTCTTCAGTTTAGCTATTTGGACAGGCTTAATTCCAGGTAAATCTTCAAGATGCAGGTCTGTGACAGCTTGGGACGACATAATATTCTTGACAACAGTTGAGATTTTTTTTGACACATTTAAAGTTGAGAGCTACAAAAGTACAGGGGGACTGGGTTATCAACAGCCTTACTAACTTGTAAACTTGAATGCTCATGGATTATAGTTGAACCGCTAATTGCAATTTCGAGGCGATAAAGAGGTGTACTGCCAGAACTGTATCAACATGTCAATTATGATCAGTTGTCAGCTGAGAGTAATTAAATTTTAATAAATTGACCAAAATAGCCGATCCCGCTTTAGACAGACCAACAATTATGCCCCTAACCCTTATTGTGGAGAATCCAAAATCAAACGATACCTATAATAAAATTTCAAATTCATTGAATATATATAGTAGCACATTTGTTAAACTCGACTGAGTGAACCGACCGATTGGAGATAGGAGCCGTTATGTATTCCATTATAGGCGAGATTGGTAAAGAAAAAATTCAGAGCGACGTAACTTCCGATATTGGATTATCTCGATACTACATTCAAATGATAATGGGTAAATGTGAAAGGCATATTGGAGTTACTGATGAAGAGACAACTGGTTCACTTTGTGAAGCACTATTACATTTTATGTTAACAGTTTGTACATTACCATCTAGCAGAAAGGTACAGATTAACAATGTAGATTTAGATATAGTAATTCCTAATATTAATACACTGAAAAATTTTCCAGATAGAGCAATTGTCATCCAGATTTCTAAAGGGCCTAATGAGATGAATGAGTATCAATCTAGGAATTTTATACAAGTTCAGCCTAATGACAAGAATTTATGGATAATATCAAAGCACCAACTTTCTAAGCGGTACATAAATTACATAGTCAAGCTAAAGGGAAATACAAAGTACGGACCTGACGAACGAAACTTCTCCCATATCATCTACGATATACATAAATTTCTGAATCAGACAGGAGACAAGAGCTTAAGGTTTTTTCCCACAACATGAACATTTTATTATTTGCTATTAACTGTGAAATATGGCGTATTCAAAACTGCGGACTTCAAAACAGAGCGGCCATTCCTAACTAGTATATACCTAGACCTCGGCCAAAATTAATTGCCGTCTAGTCATCACAATAATCATGGAAAGATGGACGGATGGACTTAACTAATTTCTCATTCGTATTAGTAATAATTCGCAGGTTTTTTTAATACAAGGGTTGTGGTATTGAATCCAATAAACTCACCATTTAGAGAATCGTACCTCAAGTATTATAAACCACGTTTTGAGAAGTAGAACAATGGTAACAACTAAGTCTTTGAGTACGCTAATGTTAGTTTCAGCAACTTTATCCTTGATGTTTGTGACCTTAGCATCCGGAGGTGTTGTTTTCGCAAAGCAAAAATTTACTGCAAGTCTCTCCGGAAGTAATGAGGTTCCACCAGTAAAAATCAATGCCGGTGGCGAGGCAAAATTTACATCCGTGAACAATGATACGGGATTGAAGTACAAGGTCAATGTTACTGGATTATCTGATGCAACCGGAGCACATATTCACACGGGAAAAGAAGGTAAAAACGGCGCAGTTGTTGTCGATCTTTTGAAAAATAGCAAGAAAAATAGCGTTGCCGCTGGAATGGTTATAAGAGGAAACATTACTGATTCGTCGCTAACAGGTCCTATGAAGGGAAAAACGGTAGCAGACTTGATATCTGCAATGAGTAGTGGTGACGCATATGTAAATATTCACACTCCAAAACATCCAAAGGGAGAGATTAGAGGACAATTAGAAAGTGGCAATTCTAGTTCCACCATGTCAAATCAAACAAATGTACAAGTAGGGTGAAAATATCTACTGAGTTAGCCTCAGTTGACTTATGCAACCTATTTCTTTTTGTGAGCTATACACTTAACTAAGAATAAATCTTAGTAGATTGAGAATAGAGGATATAACATGATCAAGCATTATTCAAGTTTGGCCGTTTCTATTCTGATTAGTTTGATTGTTACGTTGCTGTCCTTTGAAAATCCTGTAACAATGCCAGGTTACGCGGAGGTAAAGTCCAATTTTACTTCAACACAATGTGGCTCTAATACTACTTGTATTACCACAATTTGTATTAACAATGAGCCATGCTATACTGTTAAATCAAATTCAACAAACAGTTCTCCCGAAAATGAAGATTCAAATTCGACTAATGATGGTGGTGCACTAAACCAATTGTCTCAGATTCCCAGCGATTCAATATAAGTTGAAAGATAATTTCCCACTGTTGTTATCCATAATCTATTTACAATATTGTAGATTAACGGTCGGGGGTAACAGCTGCCCATAAAAGTGAATTTTCAAGACCACAGACAGATAAATAAAATACGATCCGGTTCCTATTATTGCTTCTTTAAGTACCAGTCTAGAGGTGTCTTCTTCAGGCAAGACCGTTTATCATTTCTTCAACTAAATAAATTTCTAAATCCAAGAGAGGAGGAGATGAAGTCTAACAGACCTTTTCAAAATGTGAACCTTTAGCGACATCTTATTTAATCAAATCACACGTTCACAGATAACTCTTTTAACAGTCAAGAATCATTAAACAACAGATAAGCATGACAAATCTTCAGAAAAAGAGTTTGGATAATCCTGATGAAGTCTGGACATTCGACAAGGGAAAATTGGAAGTCGTGGACCTAGGAGACGTGGTAATAGGTCGTTCAACTCTTGAACCTGGCTGGAGCTGGGAAAAGTGCGTTAAACCAGTCGTCAAAACGGATAGTTGTCAAGTCCAACAGATAGGTTACATGATTTCTGGAAGGATGAAAGTCGTGATGGATGACGGTACGGAACAAGAATATGGCCCGGGCGATGTTAGGTTGATCCCCCCAGGGCATAATGCATGGGTTTTAGGTAATGAGCCTGTAGTGAATATTGACTTCACCGGAATAAAGGACTATTCAAAACTGCCATAGCTGAAAATTTGCTTGAGGCTACTTTGCCTTGTAAAGTGAACCACAAAGCGGTATGAAGTATGAGAAAATCAGTCTTCTTTGGAGCTTTATTAACAATCCCATGAACTTGTAACTAGAATGAATAATGTGGATATAATTATGAGATTCTGTGTTCCCTGCAAGAGAACTGTATTGAAAGCTACATCATTGCCAGGATATTTTCTTCTATTGCAACTACCTACTATAGTCCCAAGTCGAAAACTAGGCTAGCTAATTCCAACAAAGATTCAACAATAATTAATCCTATACTATCCATGCCCTAACAATTTGCCTTTTGATTTCAAGGCCAGATAGTAGCACTATATTACCATATCTAGCCAAGCATAAACTATTGGTAGCCTAGTTCTATGCTCATAGCTTGATCATAATATTGCTTAGCGCTTGCGTTATCCCCTAGCTGTTCCAATGCAGAAGCCTTATTTCTAATGATGTGACTATTTTTGGGATCGAGGTTCAATGCCTTATCAAAGAATAAAACCGCTTGTTTGAAATTACCCAAGTATCCCTGTACAACGCCTTTACCGTCTAAGGCATTCACATGATTAGGATCTCTTTTCAGAATTTCATCGTAACAATGATCTGCCTCTCGATATTGTTGTAACGAAATGTGAGCATAGGACTTGTCTTGCCACAGACTGAGATTATCAGGAGACATCTTTAGGGCCCTATCGTAAAGAGGAATTGCTTCCTCGAATTTGTGCAGATGCAGGAGAACTACGGCTTTGTTCACCCATCCAGGTAGGAAATCAGGATCCACTTTTGTTATTCTTTCATAAGAATCTGAAGCTTTATCATATTCTTTTAGGGCGGCATAAGCGTTACCCCTCGCTAGTAATACTTGAATATTATCAGGTCGCAGTCTTAAAGATTCATTGTAATGGACTATTGCGTCTGAGAGTTTATTTTGTCGTTTTAAGACAAAACCAATGTTATGCCATATTGTGGGGTCACTAGGGTTTAGACTTTTTGCTCTACTATAGCACGCAATGGCCTCATCTAAGTTATTTATTGCATCATAAACTGTTCCTAAGTTAACCCATCCTTCAAAGATATCGGGATTAGTCTTGGTCGCATATCTGAGATATTTTAAAGCTTCGTCAATTTTTCCTTGATGATATAAAACACTACCCAGATTGATTAGTAAAGCTGTATTTTCTGGGTCCAATTCCAGGGCCCTTTCATAATACTTTTGGGCTTTCTCCGGCTTACCCTCTCTTTGAAGTGTATAGCCCATACTAACCCAGTAATCCGGGTTTGCCTCATTATTATCGGCTCCGTCGTTGCTCAATTATTTAGTTAATACATAAGCTACATACTTGATATATGTGATTTTAGTTCTGGTCTAGAAAAAAGGGTCGAGTCACCAAATTCTTCCAGCAGGAATAGAAAAATGAGTTTAGAATGTGAAAACTACGTCGCCTCAGTGGGCAGGTGAGTAAGCTGACCACCGGTTAAAGATCTCTCCCGTCGGAGAGCATTACCGAATACACCATAAATTATGACCTCATTTACCATTCAAAAAGAATTTGCAAAATCTATTTTTATCCAAATTCGATGTGAAGCTTAAAAAGTACTTTAAGGGTCGAAGTTGAGGTTCCCCATATTTTGCTGCAAAAAAACCATAAAATATTTGAAACGCAGACAACCGAAGGTTCTATCTATTTTAAACGCCCCTCGTTACGTAATTCGGATAGTATCTTCATTAAACTATCATAATCTATATCCACTTCATTCAAGATTTGGTAATAGTCAAGGACTTTGTGTTTTTTAATATACCTTTCTATCATTTGTCTTTTCTTTTGATGTGTTCGATCCTGTTTCATTCAGGTTCTACTAACAAGCCATAAGTACCTTATTTCTATTTGTATCAAACCACAAGTCTGATCGATGTACCTTAAACCAACACTTTTTCGGAAGTGGAGAAGTATTGAAGTTTCTTGACAAACCTAAAGCATGAGGTGCGCCAATCGGAGCTCATCAAGAGAATTCAAGACGTTATCCGGGACGGGTCTTTACATCATTTCGAATTTTGATATACTCATTCTTCCTTATCTTTACCTGCCTCTGTCCACAACTATCGCATACAAAAATTCTTTTGTTCCCAATGTCTAAAAAGTTAAATCCAACCTCGCCTTCAAGAACTACCATTTGTGTTGGTTTCAAGTATCCCTGATTACAATTAGAACAGAACTCTAAGACCATTCTAATTACTAAAGAAATATCCCAGATATATCTTAAATTTCCAAGAGGAATTCCAAGACTGGTTCGAATAACGGTTTTTTGTAAGAGCTCAACAGAATATTTGCTAGAGGAGACTGAGCATACGATATCTATCAGTCTCACCTTAGTAAGTAAGTTAGAAAATTATGTACTTAGAATTTTCATCTAGACTATGCAGGTCCATTGATAGGCAGCATGTCCATTGGTTTCGTACATTGTTGATATATTTTCAGAACTCTTAACCCCCATACATTGATGGCTCAATCATCCCACTTTCCTTTATTTTATAGAATTAACATTGGCAATGAAATTGAATTTGATCCTATTGTCGACTATTACCTCAGCTGCAAAGAGGCAACACACTTATTTTTATTTTTAAATTCTATTAAACTTACCCATATTGTTCAAGACTCGTGATGAATTTTCTCCTCCTAATGATCCCGAATGGTCGCATGCCAAAAGAGCGAAAAACATTTCAGATTTCCATAGGCTAGAATCGCATATCCTAGAAAAGGCCAGGGAATCAACTCTTTTAAGACGAAATTTAATGGGCAAACACGTGTGCTCCCCGTGGTGAGAATAGCTGTGCCAGAGAATTTAGCTTAACATTTACGCGGCCAGATATGTATGACTGAACCTGATTGTCTAGGAGGTTCAACGTGTAATAGTTACTAATAAATTTGAATATAACTCATATTTTTTTGAAAGCTTTATAATTCTAAAATAGAGATACGGTATGCTTATAGGAAAGCACGTGTATGTATAAACTATCTTATGGTAACATTTTCATTTAGACTAATGGACAACATCATTCTCAAGTTTGCGTTTCGGTTAGCAGGCAATATTGGAGTTCACCTAGTCATCAGCTGGCTTAATTATCTCAGTAGCCAGACCGTACACGTAAAAAGGGTTTGAGCTAAGTATTATTTCCTAAGTCGAAAGTTTTAGTATCAATATCACAAGCCTTATTCATATTGGTCATAATTTTACTGATTTTCAGAACTATAAAATAGGTTAGTATATTGGGAAAGACTACAACGAACTAACACAGTTAAAAAAATATTATAGTATCTTCCTAATCTCTTTGTATAGAATAGAAACCTCGGTTGTAAGGAAAAAAATCTGGGTCAATATCTATGCATGCTGAAATTACCTAGCTATCTATAGTGCATAAGAGTTGCAACGGGCTCTCCTGGTTTGGTTTCCCTTTGAGTCTTGATCTTTTTGACTGCATCTTCAAAATGGCGTAAAGATATTACTGCGTCAGAGGAGTGTTTTGCTGCTTCCTCTGGTGTAGGATATTTCTGAAGGTACTCATGTAACACCAAGGAAATCGCGATATTAGGGATTGCAGATACATCTGCACCACTGAATCCTTCTACCTTTTCGGCTATCTTGGCTAGATCTATACCTCGACTGAGAGGCTTACCCTTTGTGTGTATCTCAAGGATTCTGACTCGGGTTTTTTTGTCTGGATTTGGTACATATACAATCTTATCAAATCTCCCTGGCCTTAATAGCGCAGTATCGATCATATCAGCTCTATTTGTTGCAGCTATTACCACTACCCCTTGCATTTCTTGAACACCATCCATCTCAGTCAATAATTGAGAAAGCATCCTTGCAGAGCCCCCATACCCACCAGTCTCACCATCTATTCCTCCCCCTCTTGTAGAAGCAATAGTATCTATTTCGTCAAAGAATATCACACATGGAGCTGCCTGTCTGGCTCTTCTGAATATCTCTCTCACTCCTCTCTCAGATTCGCCAACCCACTTTGAAACTAATTCAGGTCCTTTTACGCTGATAAAGTTGGCTTCAGATTCGGTGGCAACTGCTTTTGCCAGCAGCGTCTTACCCGTTCCGCTAGGTCCGTGCAATAAAATACCCTTCGTAAGAGTATGGTTAAGTTCTTTGTACAGATCAGGATACCTTAACGGCCATTCAACTGCCTCTTGTAATTCACGTTTTATTTCTTCCATCCCGCCTACATCTGTCCACTTGACATCAGGTATTTCTAAATAGACTTCCCTCATTGCAGAAGGCATAACATCCCTAGTAGCAATCTCAAAGTCGTTCATAGTTATTACCAATTTACTCAACGTTTCAGGAGATATTTTTTCATCTTGTAGATTAAGTTCGGGTAATAATCTTCTCAAGCACCTCATTGCTGCCTCTTTGCACAAATACTCAAGATCAGCACCTACGAATCCATGAGTTACTGCAGCAATTTTTTCCAGATCTACATCAGACTCCAGAGGCATGTTATGCGAATGTATTTGCAATATCTCTAAACGACCTTGCTTGTCAGGTACTTTAAATTCAATTTCTCTATCGAATCTACCAGGGCGTCTTAATGCGGGATCTATTGCATTTGGCCTATTAGTGGCAGCTATCACGATAACCTTACCCCTTGATTCTAAACCGTCCATAAGGGATAGGAGCTGTGAAACTACTCTCCTTTCAACTTCGCCAGTGACTTCTTCCCTCTTGGGAGCAATTGAATCTATCTCATCGACGAAAATAATAGAAGGTGCCTTTTCACGAGATTCTTTAAAAATCTCCCTTAAGCGTGCTTCAGATTCCCCGTAAAATTTGCTCATAATTTCAGGTCCAGAAATACTAGCAAAGTGAGCATTAGTTTCATTAGCTACTGCCTTTGCCAACAACGTTTTACCAGTTCCGGGAGGGCCGCGAAGGAGAATACCTTTCGGTGCTTCAATTCCAAGTTTTTCAAATATTTCTGGGTGTCTTAACGGGAGCTCGATCATCTCCCTTACCTTTTGGAGCTCTTCTCTTAATCCGCCAATATCTTCATATGCAACTCGCGGGAGGCCTGTCGCTACTTCACCCTTTACTGATATGCGGAACGCTGTCTTTTGAGTAACTAAGACCGCCGCAGCAGGAGTAACCTCAATAACAACGAATGTGAGCCTTCCACCAAAATATGGAACTGCGATGTTATCCCCTTTTATGAGAGGTACGTTCTCTAAAGCGTCGGCTAAATATCGTTCATCAACAGGAGGTATTTCTCCTAATGGACTAACAACTATTCTCTCAGCCTGTTGTGCCTTTATTTTGGTTATTTCCACGCTGTCCCCAATAGCCACACCTGCATTATTTCTTAAAAGCCCATCTACCCTGACAATTCCTTTTCCTTCGTCTGAGGGATAAAGAGGTAAACACTTGGCAACCGTTTTTCTTTTGTTTCCCTTAATCTCAATAATATCACCGGTAGAGACACCCCTAGAGTCCATAGAGTCATAATCAATACGAGCAACTCCACGTCCAACATCCCTCGTATAAGCCTCAAGTACTTTCAGTGGTGTATCTACCATTACTAAGATAACTTTTGCCTAACTACTTATACACCTTTGGCTCAAGCGAAGAACCCACCTCTTATATGCCTCTCACAATAGGATCTTTTATTTACATCGAATGTATGTCTTTAAGGGTCTTATGTTATTTACACTAATGTCGACAGCACAATTTCTACAAGATGGGAACAATTGGCAAAGAAAAATTATAAGCATGCTTAGTGTATTCTTAAGAGTACTACAAGTATATATGAGCAGACTAGGGTGGAAATTGATGAATACCGATATTGTTCGAGAGTCTAATTCAAGTGCAAGAAAGAGAGAATTGGTTACAAAATTGGGTTCTTACCTCGACCAAATTAGTAATATTCTAACAAATACCCAATCATTGCAATGTGCAAAGAGTATTAACTTGCAGCGGGAATGGCGCGCTTAGTCCATCCGTTACATTTGAAATTAGAGGTATCGTTGTAATGCCGTGCAAGGGAATATGTCTAAGACATAGGGCTTTAAAACCAAAGGTGGCAGAAGGTGGACGATATCTCACAGGGCAAAAGCGTTGCCAGGTATGTAGTATTTTTATGAGATGGCCAGGGTTATTTTGTCCGTGCTGTGGTTACAGATTAAGAACACGACCAAGAAACTACAAATTTAAATCTAGATTAAGGGATGCAAAAAAACAGAGGGATCAAAAAACTCTTACTGTTCAAAAGTCACAAATAAAAAGAAAAGCCCTCTAAAAGATAGAGCAAGAGCCAAGAGTCTACTTAACGGCCTGTACACAAGTTTTGCAATATCTTTCTATGACAGTAGCCCCTTCAACCTGAAAACATGCTATCTCGGTTGCAACGCTGCCACAATTCAAGCAGAATTTCTGTTTTTCAGAAGTATTTACGAAAGATTCTATCCTCAATAACGACTTCAATTGTGTGGTCCACCTCTATTAACCACAAAGTGAGATAACTTGTACAGAAGATTACCTGTTAACACCTATATCAATACTCCCGCCGTCTTGTAGACTGGCGCAATCCGTAAGGTTAATCCAACCATTTCGATTATTCCTATACATATGGTAGCCTCGGACCCTATTAAACGTTATTAGTTTGGTTGCCAATATCTGGAAACAGAATAATTCTTTGTCGAATTAACAATAATTGTTTCTAGTATTTAGAAATATAATCAACCGTAATGTTAAAGATAACAGGAAATACTTGAAAGCCGTAAATAGTGGATTTAGCTAATAAATCATATGCAACAAGCTTTAAACGAACATGCAAAAATAAATCAAAATCTGGTTTTCGACTACGGACTTGTTTCAGAGCTTTCTTTAAAAGTTGTGGAAGTATTGACTAAAAATGACTATGGATATTATAGCGTGCTGTCAAGCTAACTGGTGATAGCGAGTTAAGTCACAAGCATGACAAATTAGCTTTGTAGAACATAGCAAAAGTGAGAGAGATTACAGATTTTATGGCGATATAGAAATCAAAGAAACGGACAAACTTTAAAAATTCCTACCCATTAAAAGAAATAACAACGCAGGATTTGGCAGTGCCATAGTCAGCAATAATTTTAATCCAAGGATTGAATCAAGCCTATATTTGAGTTAGTCAATTGAGTTCAGTTGCTTCACTTCTGTCTACCGGAACCGAATATAGATAATATACTACTTACCAATATTCCCAAGGTAGATGATTGTTGAATATCTTCAAACCTGGGAAAAAACTGGATCCCTAACAAGATACCTAGAACGACGATTGAACCATATTCAGTGATTTTCTTTAGTACTGTCCTTTCTGTATCGAAAGGAGCTAGCAACATGCCTAAGATCCATACCCCAAATAACCAGATCATTACTTTACTTGCGATCACAGCAGGCAGGGTAAATGCTGCACCAAAATACATGGCTGTGACAATAAAGTCGGCCTTTATCATTCTGGCAAAAATCTTATCAAATGATTTCAAACGTACAACGTAATAGCCAAATATTGAACCCATTACAGCGATGGCAGCAACACTAGCCCCAACGTATGCGACGTTGTTGTAACAGTGTCTAAATAGAGTATCAGGATCGATTCCGCCACAAAAAACTGCACTGGCAACGACTGACATAAGAAAGCACTTGAGGGCAACGGTTGCTGCAAAAAGAAGCGCCTTATGCCTTATCTCAATATACTCATTGTCTGTCAAAATGATTCGTCCTACCCATTTGAGATCTTTCCATCATCCTATTTTATCAGTCTATCCCATAAGACTACGATGACGGAGACATGGGGATGAACTTTGGTTCATGGACTGATAATCATGGGATGATTGATAGCAGCAAACATTCATTTTGGTGCAATTGTAATTTGTGATTACAAATCTAATGGCCCAATTCAATATCAAGCTCTGATAAATCTTCTTTAGCCGTAAGCCAAGCGGAAGGATGATATAGTCTCTAGTGTATAAAGTACATGTGTATTTTAATTGATTTTAGGTTACGCTGGCGGAAGAACTTGAGGATATTGATGGTGTCAACGGAGTATCCTCCTATGCAGGGGGGCGTTGGTCGCTATTCTAAGAAATTAGTTGATGCTTTGAGGGATCAAGGAGTGGAGGTTCTTGTAATCTGTAATGAAGACGGAGCAGGTGACCTTAAGGGAATTTCACCGTCTAACAAAAATAATTCACAAATTCTCCTTAGACTTGTAAGAGAAATCAAACCAGACTTGATTCATGTCCAGTATGAGCATGGCCTGTATGGGATACATCTGAATCCGCTAAATCCTGGAAAGACGGGCTCAATTACAGATCATTTAGTTTACTTAATAGGACTAAAATAGGTCCAAAGAGAGCAGGAATTGTATTTTCCAAGTATCTGGCAAGACTCATACCTGGCTCACATTTGATATATCATGGAGCGGAACCTGCTGTCAATCCACCTATGGACAAGAGCGATGCGAGGTCTATGTTTTCACTCCCAGCAGATACGAAAATTGCTCTTGCCACAGGATTTATGACTGCCACTAAGGGCTGGGATATTATCAGAAAAATGAAGCTTCCTGAAGGGTGGAAGATTGTTATAAACACTTCGCGAAACCATTACAATATAGAAAAATCAAAACCGCAGCTTGAAAATCGAGACATAATCAACCTCAACAAAGGCTTTCTGGCTGAAAAAGAGCTCTCAGCCCTCTTCTATTCAGCTGATGCCCTTATACTCCCCTATAAAGTGAGTTCTGGTTCGGGTGTCATGTACGACGGTCTGGCGCATTCACTTCCATTCATCTCAAGTAATATCGAATTTTTCAAGGAATTTTCCGAGTTAGGACTGGGTATTTCGACAAACCGAAATGCAAGTGAATTCTCAAAAGACCTCGTCAGACTTGACCTTAATTATCCAAAATATAAAGAGGCAGTTTCAAAATTTAGCAAGCTCCTGACGTGGAAAGAAGTTGCCATCAAGCACATCGATCTTTACAAGTCTATTATAGGGACCCCCCATTCGACTCTCCTAAGGAAAAATATCGTTCTATAGATAATTCTTGGGGCTTTGACAAACAATATTTATACCATATAAAAAACTGGTAGTAATTATTCGAGATTTATGCTTCAGCTAGAAAGAGCAAAGGCAAATCCAATTTTAGTCCCAGACGATTCTAACTGGTGGGAATCAAGTGCTGTTTTCAATTGCTCGGTTCTAAACGATGGCAAGACTATTCACATGCTTTATAGAGCGATAGGTGAATACGAGGATTACGTATCCCGAATTGGGTATGCTGAAAGTAATGACGGCATTTTATTTACTAGAAGGAAAGAAATTGCAATATCTCCTGAATTAGATTATGAAAAATTTGGTGTAGAGGATCCACGCTTAACAACTATCGAAGATCAAACATATGTAACCTATGTAGTTCTCTCAAATTATGTTAAAAGAGGGCCCTTGGCCTCTACTGCTCTTGGGGAAACAGGTGATTACTATCATTACGAAAGACTTGGTATAATAACAATTCCTGGATCGGATAACAAAGATGCTGTCCTGTTCCCAAAGTTTAATGGGGATAGTAGGTCTCCAAAGTATAGGTTGTTACACAGGCCAAGTAAATGGATAGGACCCCAATTCAATACTGAAAGACCAAGTATATGGATTAGCGAAGGTGATTCAGTTACCAATTTTTTTTGACATTCGCTCTTGGCAAAACCTGAGCAAAGCTGGGAAGCACTCAAAGTAGGAGTTGGCGTGTCTCCTGTTAAAACTAGGTAGGGTTGGCTGGTAATATATCATGGCGTGAGTATAGAGAAAGTTTACAGTGCAGGTGCCATTTTGCTGGATTTAAAGGACCCTTATAAAATTCTTGGAAGAACCAAAGAGCCAATATTGACGCCAAAAGAAAATTATGAGAAAAATGGAGACGTAAATAATGTGGTTTTTCCGACAGGCGCCTGTATTCTAGATAGTAAGCTTTTTGTTTAATATGGTGGGGCGGACAAGGTATGCTGTCTTGCGACCATTGATCTAGATAGTATGTTAGGACACCTATTATCAGCATCATGTTCAGACTAATTTTTTGGCATTACTAGTATATGACATATAGACACTCAACCCTGGAGGTGGGTTATTAATTATCTGTTATGAAATCATATGTTTCTTGCGATTATAATAATCCAATATCGGTTCATGTCTCGAAGATTATTTTCCAATCTTTACACTAGTAACACCCAAATGAACTCATTACATACACCATTAAACATACAAGAAGAAAAAGAGTAATGTACTCAGCAATGAACGGGCAGAACGATATTGGATTTCTGTAATTTTTTGTATGGGATGGGTTATGCCTATATTCATGACTCATTCATGCCTATATATTGCTTAAGCTCTGACATGTATCGATTATTCAGTTACATTATAGTTACTGGATAAAATAACCATATTCATTTAAGGGTTTGAAACAGAATAATTCCACATGCCGTCGTTTAGGTTATAACTCGGCGATTCCGTGAAGTAACCTTGTATCTCATTCAATCTTTCCATCGAACCATCATGAGTTCTGATCTCAGAAAATGATGGTTCGGTTCTTATTAATTGTAAAAATGAATAAACTTGCTTATTCGTGACACCGTGCTTTATATCATATTCTATTCTTTTGCATACTCTAGTGAGTCTACCATATTTCTTATTCATTCGCCGTTCCCAATTTGAAGCGTCATCTGATAAACCTGTTACAAATTTTACTAGAGTCCGTTCCATGTGTTTGACATGCCAATCCCTCATAGGAAAACTATTTTGTTCCAAATCGTAGTAATATGACACTATAGACTATATAACATAACCCTTTATCTTGATAGATAGACTTATATTCAGTGTTTTTTTCCTCGCAGTATTAGAATTTAACCATGATAATGCTATACTTAGGGGATGACTTTTAAAACTATCACAGGCGATGAGTTCACTTAATACATCAACTATTGACTCTGCAAGAAATGAAGGAATTTTGTGACAGCATTAGGAATGAGGCGTTGTCAAGATGCGAAATATCTGCGGCCGACCTTACTCTGACGCCAAATAGACATCAAGATAATACCAGCATTAGTTTTGAACTGAAGGACGGCCAAAAATGGTTCTGCCTTCGAAAAATTATAGAGAAGACTATGAATATTATGCCTCTCACAACTAAAGGGGTATTTTCACTTATGTTAGAACAGTTGGAAGAAGAGGCCTCATCTATGAGTATTTGAACACTAGTTCAAAATAAAAGGTAAAGTAAGGTAAGGTCATCAACCCATTCTCGAAATTGGCCGATGAAATTGTGAAATTGCGGTCGTCATAAGCGTAAGAATTCGCAATAGTTATATTATGACCAGATAAAGAAGTTGGTATGCCTACACATGGCTCGTTAACGAAGGCCGGTAAAGTTAGAGGTCAAACCCCAAAAATTGAGGGAAAACCAAGGGCAAGTCCCATTTCAAAAGTCCGTAATATGAATAACTACGTGAAAAGGTTTGAAAAGAGGCGACCACCTGGGCAGAAGAAGCCGGAACGTCGTACAAGACGCTATTAAGTGTCAAAAGGTCAATAGAATCTTATCCTTGGCTAATTTCACTTATGCCATTTTGCTGAATTAGTGCAGACTGTACTAGTTGTAATAAACTGAGTGTCGCTCGATCATCAGGGATCGGAATTAATGCACAACTGATACCAATATGTGAGATAATTTCATCAGATTCTCATATTTAATCAACTTCTTAGACATAAGTTTCTGATATCTAATTAATTACGACCTTGCCTGTAGTAGTACCTTGATTAGGTATCAGTCATAAAAGATTCTATCCTTTCGACTGTTTTATTGTTGTTGGTACGATATCCTTACAATCTCAATGTCCGGTAAAAATTATATTTATTCAACGACTCTATCTCAGCACCTAAATGATAATTAATTGATAAAAAAATAATTACTTTAACCTTTAATAGCAGTTCGTTGTAACAAAATCTTGATAGGTTGGTTGTATTTTAATTTTGGTTTGTAAAGGGATTTGCATTAGGCATAAAGCAATAAAGCCAACAAAAATTGGCCGTTATCTCACAGGGCAAAAGCGTTGCCAAATTTGTGAGATGTTTATTAGGTGGGAGGGACTGTGGTGTCCGTGCTGTGGTTACAGATTAAGGACACGACCAAGAAATTTAAAATATAAAGTTAAACTAAGAGAAAGAGAGGCAAGGAAAAAACAACAGGTCTTAGTACAAAGTGTATAGTTTAAAAAATAATTAAGTAGTGTTTTGGCAATGTGTCAGAATTTTTATGAAAAGCCGATATTAACTTAGTTATCATTTAATCTACGAGTTAGTTCGCCTGGACTATTAGCTTTTGCTTTTCAACAATTGTCAAAGTGACCGTAGAATTTACTTTATTCACTCTACTAATTTCAGTCATGACTTCTCTAAACTCTTCTTCGGAAGATGAAGTAATTTTTACTATTAAATCATAGACTCCTTGCGTTCTATAGATATTTGTTATCTCTGAAAAGCTTTTGAGTTTTTCTAATATTTGTTTGTCAAATGGAAAATGACAATTAATTAAAACAAGTGCAGTTATCATGTACTTGTTAATACGTTAAGGTAGTATTTAATCACTTTACTGTAAGTTAGAAGCATATTTACTTTATAATGACCGAGAATAGTCTCCTAGATTAAATTTTGTACGTTAAATGCCGCAATTACCTCGAGCAAAACCGTAGCGTAATATCTCATGTGAACCCTTACCATATAATTGTCCACAAAGCAACGAATTATTGGTCGCTTAGGTTGAGCCGACCATTGGAGTCGTCAGTGACTTCTTTCCATGACAGTATTTGCTTAGATGTATTACCTTGCGTTAGTAATTTAACACTTTTTTTGTAAAAATTACGACAACTTTATTCCTATCTACTTTGAGTTCGTCCAATATCTCCCAACAGCTCAAATACTTTATCCTTATTTCTTCAACCGGCTGAGAGGAATCAATCAATAACAGAATTAAATTTGCCGATAATGATTCCTCTAAGGTGGACTTGAAGGCCTCTATCATGTAAGTTGGAAGTCTGCTAATAAATCCTACAGTGTCCGTTAGTAGAAGCTTTTCATTGTTAACAAAAAAAGACCTTGTTGTGGTGGAAAGTGTGGTAAACAGATTATCAGACGTTTCTTTGATTTCATGGGTAAGTAAATTAAATAGAGTGGTTTTTCCAGAACTTGTATATCCTACAAGGGCAACAACTGGCAGTTCATTACAAATCCTTTGATTGAGGTAGAGCTGACGTTTACGTTTGGCTTCGGACAATTTGTCTAAAATGAATCCCATTTGTCTTTTAAGATCTCGGAATTTTACATCTACTATGTATTCGCCGCCTCCTCCCTTTCCTGGTCTTTCGCTCCCTTTGGCTATTTTTGCCCCTTCTCTTACTCGGGGTAATTCGTACTTAATTTCTGCTAGTTGAATCTGCAATTTTGCTTCTGAAGTAGTAGCCCGAGAGTAGAAAATATCTAAGATAAGTCTTTCTCTGTCGATGACCTTTAGTTCTGTCGTCTTTTCTAAATTATACATTTGCCTTGCTGACAAATGTTCGTCAACAATTATTACGTATTCGGACTTATTTTCGGTCAGATATTCCTTAATTTCTTCAACTTTTCCAGGTCCCAAACCGTACATCGAGTGATTAAGATACTTTTGAGTAAATGTTTTTACTATTTGATAGTCACTAACGGACTCTATCAGGCTTCTTGCTTCCTGTTGCCTGAATTCATCAGGATAACTGACAAGTATTATACTCTTTTTTTTAAAACTCCTTCAGCTCCAATTGAATAACAGCGGTAATCAGCCACCTATGCATATTCTGTATCCTCTCGTGAAAAATGACCCATTGAAATACAGAATGTGCGTTTGAGAGCGTCCTCAGCTTCAGCAGAAAACATCGGCAAAAACCTCAACCTTATTGACACCTTGCTTTAATCAAATTATATTAGATGCTCTTGCTATTATAGGTAACTGCCTAAAAGTTATTTGAACATGAGCCTAATCTCTCATACCTGCCTAACCAAGAGATGTCTGTAATGCTCTTGCGGAGTCTGTCTATCTAATATGACCATCAAATTCAATGCGAATTCTCAATATTCACACCATTGTTGTTTGAATTTCAGATTTTTAATATTATAATACCCAATACTACGCATTTTCGCAAATTAAAATGAATTTCTTTCAGCAAAAGCCTAAAAAGATATCATTACTGTTAAAAATACCGACATTTGGGACTCGACTGATACTGTCATTTAGCACTATTTCCATTGCAAATATCACTTTTCATTTTGTTTGGCTTGCTCCACTAATTTTGGACATATTAACAAATGCATGGATATAATGGGTAATTTGTCGAACAAACTTGGATTGTCTTGAGGCTAAAGGTTCTTATGTAGTGATGCCAGAGTGTAATTGTTTATTATGAGAAGGAGAGTCGAAATAATGGAGAGATCAAGGACGGCCAAAAATGGCCATGAGCGTATTACTACCAAAAGAGACAATATAAGTCACTTAGAATATTTTATGAATGGACAATGGCGCCATAGTGATAAATGTAAAGATTTTACAAATAAAGAATGTACTGTGAGGATAGTCACCAGTTCTTTACAGTAATCTGGCGTGCGGCTATAGAATTATGACCTTGATAATTTAAGATAGTGTATCTGGTTAAATTTAGGAACTATACTCGCCCCAACAAAAGATGGGGGATCAGTATTTTATGTAGGTAGACCTAGGTAACATTCATCCTGAAGGGTGGTTAGCGAAGATATTACTACATACAATAGTTAGCCAATGCCTAGCATTCGTTAACATTGGTACCAATGTTTAGCAATAGCAATAACGATTACTTATCCTTATAAGCTAGATTATTATATTATTACTCGATGTATAATATAGCAACTTACCTTACTCAGCTAATGGATCATTTTAATTGGACAAGGGGGAGAAAGATATGTCACAACTGTGGTGCAATATTCAAAGACAAAAATGAATTAGAAATACATATTAGAAATCAGCATTGAGTTGAATAATTAATTTCAGGGCTGAGCTCTAGCGGATTCAGAAATTTTAGGACCTCTCCCTGAGTTAAACTGGTCTTTGTCATAGGCATATTAAGAGAATTGAGGTAACTATGCTTTCGTATCTGATTAATTTAATCCGCTTTATCCGCCAGCAATAAGAGTCAGAACGGCCAGCTCAATTAGTAATCCTAATTAGATACGATGATCATTTTAGTTCATGACGAAAAATAAACTCGTATGCTCGGTGCTTGTAACTAATGACAATATGTGAAAAATGCAGCAAACGAGAAGAATATCACACGTGTTCGACGTGTAACCAACACTTGTGTATTGATTGTTTTAATACAGTTCATTTTGGCATTAATGCTCCCCGAGCAGGTAAATCAATAATTTACAACAAATGCTTTTTTTGTGGGGAAATATATGGAGTCAATGCGAAAGTCGAAGTTTGTGACAAATGTACAATTATACTCACATGGGTATCAGGAATGAACTATCTTGCTGCTGTAAACAGGCTTTCAGAGCTATTAAAATCAGGTAAGCTTGACTCGAAACTCAGAAATGAAAGCTACTGTAAAGAGAAATTTGGTATGCATGCCACTCAAGTAATTATGGATGCAATAGATAGTTCGAGATTGCAAGCATAATATTCAAAATTGATTACAGTCTGTACGTAGGTGTATAGTTCTCCCTCATTGTGATTAATGCTGCGTTTATTTGACTAGTATTACTCCTAGGAAAGGAGTACTGGGAAATCTAGTCGTCATGGAAGACCTGTAGCATATTGACAGCGTTTTTAATTTTTAATAAGAACCTCCCCTATTAAATTATCAAGTATGGTGGATCTGGTTTATGGGCGCGGAATAACCGATATTGTACGTGAGATACCGTTATACTTTGATTTATTCACGAAGATCATAGGTATCAAAATCTTTCATTCAAAGCCTGCAATATATGGCTCTGCAGATATAATCAATGTATGTAACCTTCACTGCTCTCATTGTTACTGGTGGTTAAATAGAAAAGAAGAAAATCAGGATTTAAGTGTAAAAGAGTGGAAACAGACCATTAGAGAAACTTTCAAAAAACAGCATGTCATATTTGTTACATTGGTGGGCGGCGAACCTACAATGAGACCAGAAATAATTAACGTATTTTGCGAAGAGATGCCCAAAAGGGTCTGCGTAGTCACTAACGGTTATTTTCCCCTAAATAGATTCAAGAATCTTTACTTTTATTGGATATCGTTAGATGGCACCGAAAATGCACATGATAGTATAAGGGGAAAAGGATCATATGCCAAAACAAAGGAGAACATTCTAGAATATATCAACCGGCCTGTGCGAAAGGGAAAGCCTGCTTGGAAAGATATTTGGTTAACAATGACTATCAATACACAGAATTATTCGACAGCTATTGATTTGGCAGAAGAATGGCATGGAAAGGTCAACAAAATAGGTTACCAATTCCATACCCCATTTATGAAAGGCGATCCTCTTTGGTTAGAATTTGGTGAGAAACGCAACAATATTGTGGATAGTTTAATTGATCT
>WNGA01004756.1_pt1 | contig 19885 bp, 18 predicted proteins | sample 5400061 | NCBI WGS metagenome assembly WNGA01 (sample SAMN13153366, study PRJNA577476) | soil metagenome | isolation source: 100 cm soil or saprolite under grassland replicate 2 | place: USA:California | collected 2016-06-15
GCTGTTCCCACTCGCCCGCCGACAGCCCATCCGAGAAGGCATGGGTGCGCGAGATGTCCACGGCGATGCTCTGCGGGTCACGCTCCTCGATCACCCGGCGCAGCAGATCCCACTGCGCTTGTCCCACCAGCTCGGGGCGGCGGCCGATTGAGGGATCGATCGCGTCCCTCGCGTGATAGGCCTCGTATAGCCCACCCTGTGACGCGCCGCCGAGCGCGAGCCGCTCGACCCCGCGATCCGGCCCGCGGTCGAAGAAGACGTAGATCGTACGCCGCCGCGCGAAGAACGACGTGGCCGAGACGAGCGACCAGAACGCCGGATCCTCGTTGTACTCGCGCATCGGAACGACCCACATGGCGACCTGATATTGGCGCATCAGGCGAGGCAGCACCGAGTCGAGCCGGTAGCGCAACCACTCCTGCTGGACGGCCGCCTGCTCGCGCAGAGTGCCGAGTGGACGGGTGGGTGATGCCGTGAGCGGCAGGGTCGGGGCTTGGAGGAGCGCGGTCGAGACGACGAGAGTGGTGAGCATGATGGCGATTGCGACGCTCCGAGGGGGTTCGGGTACGGGGTAAACCTCCACCAACCTCCACCAGCCTCCACCAACCTCCACCAACCTCCACAACCCTTCGCGGTCGTTCAGTCGAGCCGGCGGCCCGTCACTTCGATGCGGCGGTAGCGCTCGATCCGGCCCGAGCCACCGACGAACGCCGAGGCGAACCAGCTCGTCAGTCCCACGACGATGGACCCGAGGATCGCGGCGCCCAGCCCGGAGAGCGAGAAGCCTGGCATCAGCCACGCGACCAGCGCGAGCGAAATCCCGTTCACGACCAGGATGAAGAGCCCCAACGTGAGTACCGTGAGCGGCAGCGTGAGGATGAGGATGATCGGCCGGATGACTGCGTTCACGATGCCGAGCAGCCCCGCCGCAACGACCAGGGTGCCCCAGCCGTGGATCTGGACGCCCGGGACGATGGTCGCCGCCGCCCACAGCCCGAGCGCGGTGATCACGAGGCGGAAGAAGAACCCCTTCATGCGTCCAAAATACTAGCGTGTCTCCCGCCGCGCCCGGCCGGCTACGAACCGGGCCGTCACCCCGGGGTGCACCTGCACGCCGAGCCGCGCGTCGAACAGGATCGCGCCCACGAGCGAGTCACCCGCTCGCGACGCGCCGACGCCGGCGAACGGCCCCAAATCCGCCGGCCAGCCGTAGATCAAGAGCTGCTCCGGGGAGCCGTACCACGTGACGGCGAGCGTTTCGGCGCGCGGCACCGCGAACACTAGCACGCCCTTGAAGTGGCACGTCCGGCCGACCGCGACGCGCGCCGTGTCGAGTATCACCTGGGTGAGCGTGAAGCGATCGCCCATCTCAGGGAGCGTGACGGTGTCACCGTGCGCCACCACCCAGTGGCCGACGTAGGGTTGCGAGAAGCGCGTGCGCAGGTGCATCTCCGACGAGGCGCACGGGTTCGCCGGCCCGCACGCGGCGAGGGCGGCGAGCAGGGCGGACGGCAGCCTGATCCATCGTTCCTCCTCTCCACGTCGTCGAGAGGGCGTCAGGGGGTGAGGGCTCACGGGGAGACGCTGTCCGTGGCCCGAACCCGGGCGCTCGCGGAGTCCGCTGCCCGCATCGCGCTCCCCACTCCGCTCGCGCCGGGGATCCGCGACTGCGCCAGGATCGAATCCCGCTGGCGCTCGGTGAGCGAATCGCCGTCGGCGGCGGACTTGGCCGATTTGCCGCTGGAACACGCGACGAGGAGGAGAATCACCAAACGCAGGGTTGATCGATACATGTTGCCTCGATTTGTTCGCGCCCTGAGAAGGCGCGCTCGGCCGGGAGTGCGTCCTTCAAGGACGCACCGACGCCGAGCCCGGGCTCTCAGCCCGGGAATTACACTCGACTGCGGTTCGCGTAGAATATGTACGCGCGCACCGTGCTGCGCCCCTACTCTCCCGGAGCCACTCATGAAGCCCCTGCCGGTACTGCTCGTCGCCACGCTCGGCGCCTGCGCCCGTTCATCCCTCACCGACGAGTTAGCGCGGGCCTCTTGGGTGGACCTGACGTACCCTTTCGACTCGACGACCATCTACTGGCCTACTGCCAAGCCGTTCCGGCTCGAAGTGGTCTCGGCACAGCGCACGGCCGCGGGTTACTACTATGCAGCGAACAATTTCGCGGCGGCCGAACATGGGGGAACCCACCTCGATGCGCCCGTACACTTCGCGGAGGGAAAGCTCTCGACCGACCAGATTCCTGTCACCCGGCTGACCGGCGCGGCCGTCGTGATCGAGGTGAGCAGGCAGGCGGAAGCCGATCGCGACTTTCGTGTCGCGCCGTCCGATCTCGAGGCGTGGGAGCGGGGTCACACGCCGATTTCCGAAGGGACCATCGTCCTGATCCGGACAGGGTGGGGGAGCCGCTGGCCCGACCGGGCGCGTTACCTCGGCACCACGAAGACCGGATCGGCCGCGGTGCCCGAGCTGCACTTCCCGGGGATCCATCCGGACGCGGCCCGCTGGCTGGTCGCACGCCACGTGCGCGCGGTGGGCATCGACACGCCGAGCATCGACTACGGGCAGTCCACCACGTTCGACACCCACCAGATCCTGTTCGCCGCCGACATCCCGGCGTTCGAAAACGTGGCGCATCTGTCGGCCGTCCCCGCGACCGGAGCGTTCGTGATCGCGCTGCCGATGAAGATCCGTGGCGGGAGCGGAGGACCGCTCCGCATCGTCGCGGTGTTGCCCGAAGGCACGGTCCCCTAAACGTCCCGTGGGTCATTTCCGTCGCAACAGCACGCCGTAGGCGACCAGATTCACCGCCAGCACGAGCGTGCCCAGCACGGCCTGCGTGGGTCGAGCGAGCCCCGCCGGATAGAGCGCGGGAATCACATAGTGCTCGACGAATCCGCCGCGGTACCCTTCGAGCCCGGCGCGGGCGCGCAGCGCGTTCTCGAGCGGGGTGAGCGGACAGATCCAGCCGCCGTACTCGATCGCGATCCCCCACAACGCGCACGGGACGTGCGCGAGCGCGACCCAGCGCCAGCGCCACGCGAGGAACCCGCCCAGCACCACGAACGTGACGAAGGCCACGTGCACGAGCACGACGCAATCGGCGAGGATGCGGTACAGCAACTTCAAGCTCCCGCCGTTTAGGCGCCCATCAGACTCTGGCACGGGCCGAACAGACTCAGGATCGCGAACTCGATGATCGCGGGTAGCCCGAACAGATTCAGGAACGCCTGGTACTCCGCCAGGGAGAGCACGCTGCCGTCGGCTTGGCGGATCCGGATCCCGTCGTCGGTACCGCTGATACGGGCCCAGGGCGCATCGTTCACGTCGATCGCCATATCAATCGTCACGGTCTGCGCGATCGGCGACAGCTGGGTGATGCTGGCGCTGCCGTGCAGGGACGCCGTCTCGGCGCCGTGGGTGACGCTGAACTCGGTGATCGTGATGGCGGCATGGCTCGCGTCCGACAGTACATCCGTCTCGTGCAGCTCGACGTGAATGGCGGGATTGTCCAGGTCCCACGTGATGTCGATTTGGAGGTCGGCATTGTCGGTGTCGAGCTGCGTCGCTGCAAACGTCGCGCTGAACGTAAGTGTGTGCGGGCCGTCGCTCACGAACCCGACGGCCGTCGCCGTGAACGCCGTCGCCGGGTTACCGGTGACATGGCCGCTGACCGTGTAGTTGGCGTACTCGGTGCCGGGGCTAGCAGGCGTGCCGCCGCTGACGATGACATGGAGTTTGTCGACGGCCGGTGCCGTGGTGCTCTCGTCCACCAGATCGACGAAGCCCGTGGGGGTGAGCGTCGTCTCGACGATGTGACCGGTGCTTGGGTCGACGGCATACAGAATGATTCGGACCCGGTCGGCTGCAGCCGCCGGCGTGGCGCTCGCATCTTGCTCGTACGCATGGGTGGTCGTGTTCCACACCCACGTCGTGCCGAGCAGCGCCGGGGGGACGACGCTGGCGGTGACGGCGCGTGTGAACGTCGCCGCGCTACGGCGCAGCGTCGTGAGGCGCGCCGCTGCGTTCACGTCCACCGTGCTCGATGTGCGCGGCGGACTGATCGGGACGGCGCGCAGCATAGCGCCGGCGCGGCTGGGCGCGGCCGCGGGGGAGCCCGTCGCGCCGCTCACCGCGCTGAAGCTCTGAAACGTCGGCGACAGCAACACTCCGGACACGGTCTGCAGGTCGCTGCTGAGTCCCGCGGGGTCGGACAGGTGGGCCTGCGGGCTCGTGCTCTCCTTGCAAGCCGCGACGCCGAGTATGGCGCCGACCACGAAGCCCCACCCGGTGTGATGGTGATGTGCTGGCATGCTGCTCCTCCGAAGTGAGGGCGTGGGGGCGGCGCAGGGACCGGGCGCTCGGGCCTCGTCCAAATTGCAGCGTACCCCGAAGATATGCGATCGGGCCGTGACTGGGCGCACGGCGCCCCAGTGGCGGAGCGCCGCGTGGGAGCGGGGGTTAGGGGATCGCACTCACCCCCGCCGGGCTACAACCCGGGCGTGGAGGGGAAGCTGCGCCCCCGCCTAGGCAGTGACGGAGCCGGTGGGGGCTAACAGCTCGCCGGTGAACAGGAACACCTGACCGATGGCGTTGAAGATGGCGTTCAACGCGGTCAGATCGTCCGCGGTCAGCTGCTGGCCACCGCCGCCGCTATAGTTGACGTCGCCGTTGCTGACCGTGACTGTGGCATAGAGACCGCCGTTGACCCGCACGGTGAGGGTCGCCGACTCGGTCTGGGCAGTAAAATCCACCGTGTCGGTGCCCGTCACGGTCACGACCTCGCTCCCGAACTGCAGCCGGAAGATGATGGCGACGCGGAGCGTGCTCGCACTCGGCGCGGTGATCGTGAGCTGCTGCTGGACGTGCGCGTTCTGCGCGTTCACGTCGAACCGGATGTCGAACGTGACGCTGTTCTGGTTCTCGGTTGTCGTGACGTTGAAGTCGAGCCGATGGGTCCCGTCCGTGATGAAGCCCAACACGCTGCCGCTGGCAGAGATCGAAGTCGCGTTGCTGTTGATTGTGTAGTCGAGGTAGGTGACGTCGGGATCCGGCGTCGTCCCCACCACCAGGATGTGCAGCCGCTTGGCGGTGCCGCCGGGGTCTTCATCGAGGAAATCGACGTAACCGATCTCCTGGCTGACGATCGGCGTGCCGAAGTCGAGCGCGTACAGGATGAACCGCAGGCCGTTTGTCGGAGCGCCCGCCCGGGAGGTCGGCTCGTACACGGAAGTCGTGGGGTTCCACTCGTAGGTCGTGCCCAGGACGACCCCGGGGGGGAAGATCGGCGCGTGCGCCGCGTCGCCGCGCCGGACGAGCGCCGCGCCGAGCGGCGCCGCGGCGAGCCGACTCTCGGCGGGTGTCAAGCCGCGGCGACCGGTCAGAATCGGTTGCGCGGCCCGCAACAGGGCCCGCATCGCGCGGAGCGGGCTGGCGCCCGCCGGCGACTGCGCCGCGGCCAGCGCGAAGCTCTGAAATGCCGGCGCGTTGAAGCTGGTGTAGAGCGCCTGGATGTTCGCCGCTGTGCCAAGCGGGTCAGCCGGCTTCGCGGGGCCGGTCCCCGTGTCGCTGCCACACGAGGCGAGGATCAGCACGGCACCCAAGGCGCTGGCGAGCCGAGCCTTGCAGGAGACAAAAGCCATAGTGCACCTCGCGGGCTGGCGGGAAGTTGCAAAATAGAACGCGCTCTTCGGGGGTCCACAAGGGCCCGATGCCGAGGATACCGCGCGCGGTCAAGCGCGCGTCAAGGAGGAGGACTAGGCGATCACGCCGCCGCCGAGCAGGCGGCCGTCCGCGTCGTACAGGGCGCCCGACTGCCCCGGGGTGATCGCCCGCACCGGCTGGGCGAGATCGAGGGCGATCGGCCCGCCCGTATACTCCCGTACTCGGCCGGGAACGGCCGGGGCGCGGTAGCGGCACTGCACCAAGACCGCATCCCCCGACGCCAGCGGCTCAGCCAGCCAGTTCACCTCGGCGAGCGTCACGCTGTGGCCGAACAGCTGCTCCCCAGAGCCGATCACGACCTCGCGCGTTTCCGGGCGGATCGCCACCACGTACATCGGCTCACGGAATCCGCCGGGGAGCCCGCGCCGCTGCCCGACGGTGTAGCGCGCGAAGCCTGCGTGCTCCCCCACGATCGCGCCGCCGGCGGTCACCAGGGGGCCCGGGCTGAGGGCAGGCGCATCGGCGGGGAGATGGCGCTCGAGCACGCCCACGTAATCGTTGTCGGGGACGAAGCAGATCTCCATTGACTCCGTCTTGTCGGCGGTGACGAGGCCGAGCCGGCGGGCGACGTCCCTCGTCTCGCGCTTGGTGAGCGCTCCCACCGGGGTGAGCATCCGCGCCACCACGGCCCGGTCGATGCCCCAAAGGAAGTAGGACTGATCCTTCCGGGGATCGCGCCCGCGGAACAACGCCCCGTCACGCGCGATCGCGTAATGGCCGGTGGCCACGTAGGCGCAATCCAGGGCGTCGGCGTGGTACAGGAAGTCGCGGAACTTGGTGAACGAGTTGCAGCGCACGCAGGGGATCGGCGTGCGGCCGCTGGTGTACTCGGCAACGAAGTTCGCGATCACGTCGCGACCGAAGCGGTCCTCGAAATTCAGCACGTAGTGCGGGATCCCGAGCTTATGGGCAACGAGCCGGGCGTCGGTGATCGAATCGAGGGAGCAGCACGGACGGTCGGGAACCGAGTCGCCGTAGCAGAACAGCTTCATCGTGGCGCCGACGACGTCGTACCCCGCCTCCACCAGCAAGGCTGCGGCTGCGGACGAGTCTACGCCCCCCGACATGGCGACGAGAACGCGCTCTGCCACCTAGTGCCCCCCCGCCAATAGCGGATTGTGGATTCCGGATTGCGGATTGGAAGCGCGACCGTCGAATCCGCAATCCGCAATCCCCAATCCGCAATAGTTTCGGGTCATCGGTGCAAGACCGCGGCCAGTGCCCTGACCTTGTCGACAATCTTGGGGAGCGCGCCGATGACCGCCTCCACGTCTTCCAGCGTGTTGTCCTTGCCGAACGAGAACCGCAGCGCGGCCACGCCGAGCTCCCGCGGCACGCCCATTGCCGTGAGCACGTGCGACGGCTCCACCGCGCCGGTCGAGCACGCGGAACCCGAGGAGCAGGCGATCCCCGCGAGATCGAGGTGCATCAGCAGCGCCTCGCTGTCCGTCCCGGGGATCGAGACGCTCGTGACGTGGGGGGCCCGCCGGCCGTGGGCGGCGTTGATCACCGCGTCGGGCACGATGGCGAGCAGCCGTCGCTCGAGCTCGTCGCGCAGCGCCGCCACGCGGGTGGCGAACGTCGCCTGCTCGCGCACCGCGAGCGCGACGGCCGCGCCGAGCCCCACGATCCCCGGCACGTTCTCCGTGCCGGGCCGGATCCCGAACTGCTGGCCGCCGCCGTGAATGATCGCTTCGACGGCGTGCCGATCCCGCACCACCAGGGCCCCGATGCCCTTGGGGGCGCCGATCTTGTGACCGGAGACCGTGAAGAGCGTGCATGCGACGTCGTGTAACGACACGGGGATCTTTCCGAAGGCCTGCACCCCGTCCACGTGGAACGGGACGCCGGCCTCGCGACATCGCGCTGCGAGGCGCGCCACCGGCTGCACCACGCCGATCTCGTTGTTCACCCACATCACGCTCACCACCGCCACGCCACGCGCGAGCGCCTCGCCCAGCGCTTCCTCCGACACCTCGCCCTGGCCGTTGACCGGGAGGATGATCTCCTCGCCCCCGAGACGAGCCACCGCGTGCGCCGCTGCCAGGACCGCCTTGTGCTCGATCGCCGACACCGCGACGCGGAACGGCCCCCCGCGCTCGCGCGCCGCCAGCGCGCATCCGATCACCGCCAGGTTGTCTGCCTCCGTCCCGCCGGATGTGAAGATCACCTGGCCCGGGTCGACGCCCTCCCCGAGCGCTTCGGCGATGCTACGCTTCGCCTCCTCCACGCCGGCCCGCGCCGCGCGCCCGAACCGGTGGGGTGAGGATGGGTTCCCGAAGGCGTCAGGCCCGAGATAGGGCAGCATCGCCTCGAGCACCTCCGGGCGGACCGGCGTGGTCGCCGCGTTGTCGAGGTAGACCAGACGCTTGGGCATGGGAGGAATCTAGAACCTAGAGGGATTGCACGCCAAGCTGCAGCACGTCCTCGACGGCGAGCGTCTCGTGGCAGAAGAACGGCTCGCCGTGGGCCGCGCGGATCAGGGAGCCATAGTGCGCCGACTGGATCCGGATCAGCTCGTACAGATCCAGCCCCGTGGGGTGGATCTCCCCTGCCGCCTTGGCGCCGTCGAACTGCGACGCGTAGCAGCGGATGGCCGCCATCTTGGTGTCGAAGCTGTCGGAAATGTCCACGACGAACGACGGCTTCACCGGGTCTTCGCGGTACGCGAGCGCATAGAGGATCTTGAACGGCCGGTACGCGGCGCCCCCCCCCGCGCCCCCATACTTGGCGAGCCCGGCCAGGTAACACGCGTCGCGCCCCAGCTCCGATGCGATGCGGTGATCGGGGTGCCGGCCCACCGGGAACGGGAGAATCACGACCCGGGGCCGTGTCGCCCGGATCAGCTCGATGACGGTGGCGCGGGACGGCTCGTCGTTCTGGAGGTGGGCGTCGGGGAGCCCGGCATTCAGCCGCAGGTGCACGCCGAGCGCCCGGGCTGCGCGCTCGGCCTCAGCGGCGCGCGTGGCTGCGTCGCCGCGCGTGCCGGTCTCCCCTTGGGTCAAGTCGAGGATCCCGACGCGATGGCCCGCCCGCACGGCTTTCGCGAGTGTGCCACCGCAGGTCAGCTCTGCATCGTCGCGATGGGCGGCAATGGCAAGAAGGTCGACCTGTTGGCTCACGAGTACGACTCCTCCCTGTCGAGATGCGGGATGCGCGATGCGGGATGCGTGGGGTGGATGGGCCGCATCCCGCATCCCCCATCTCGCATCCCGACTATTCGTATCTCAACGCCTCCACCGGATCGAGCCTGGCGGCGCGCGCCGCCGGGGCGATCCCGAACACGAGTCCGACCGTGATCGACACGACCGTTGCGATCGCGGCGCTCCACACCGGCACCGTGGTGCTGAAGTCGAGCAGGCGCTTGAGGAACTCACCCGTGCCGATCCCCACGATGATGCCGAGGATGCCGCCCATCAAGGTCAGCGTCGCCGCCTCCACGAGGAACTGCCACAGGACGTCGCGGCGCGTGGCGCCCATGGCCTTGCGCAGTCCGATCTCGCGCGTCCGGCTCGTCACCGACACCATCATGATCGCCATCACCCCGATCCCGCCCACGAGGAGCGCGATGCTCGAGAGCACCAGCATCACGAAAAAAAACGCGAAGGTCAGGCTGTCGAAGATGCCGAGGACCTGGTCGGACGTCAGCAGGTCGAAGCTGTTGGGCTCGCCGACGCGCAGCCCGCGCAAGCGCCGCAGCTGCAGCGTGGCGGCGTCCATCGCGCGCGCGACGCTCACCTCGGGCCGGGGCTTCACGAGGATGATGAGACCGTTCACCCGGTCGATCGGGAAGCGATCGTGTGCCGCCTCGAACGGCACGATGCCCGCGATCTCGGGCGCGCCCGGCACCTCGAAGATGTTGGTCGGTCGCTGCCACACCCCCACCACACGAAACGGGCGGCCGCCGATGCGAAGGACCTCCCCGAGCGGGTCGTGAGCCCCGAACAGCCGGTCCACGGTTCGCTGCTCGATGACCGCCACCGGCGCCCCGCCCCGCAGCTCCGCCGTCGTGAACACCCGCCCCCGGACCAGCCCGCCGCCCAGGATCTCCATGTATCGATCGTCGGCACCGAACACGCCCAAGATCTGGGTGCGGGTGCCGGCGTATTCGAACCGGTAAAACACCTGGGTCCAAATCGCCGCGTAGTGGATCTCGGGCAGACGCGCGATCGCCTCGGCTTCCTGGGGTGCGAGGGCGGGCCGGATGCGCACTTCACGCGGCAACGCGTCCGGATTGAGCGGTGTGGACGAGAAGAACCGCAGGATGCGGAACGTGGTGGGCCCGACGACCTCGAGGGTGTTGACGATCTGCTCCCGGAACCCTGCCACGATCGACGCCATGGCCATGACCGTGGCGATCCCGATGACGACCCCGAGGATGGTGAGCCCCGAGCGCAGCTTGTTGACCCGGAGCTGGTCGACCGCGATCAGCCAGCCTTCGCGAATGGAGTGGAGGGCCATGCTACTCGGCGCGCAGGGCTTCGATCGGGTCGAGGCGCGCCGCCCGGTGCGCGGGGTAGACGCCGAACACGATGCCCACACTGACGCCGAGGCCCAGCGCCACGGCCACCGACCATCCTGTCACGCGGGCGGGAAGGGGTGAGGCGATCTCGACCAGCGCGGCGAGCGCGCTACCGGCGAGCAATCCTGCGACGCCCCCCAGGAGGGAGAGGATGGCCGACTCCGCGAGGAACTGGCGCCGAATGTCGCGCCGGGAGGCGCCGAGCGACTTGAGGATCCCGATCTCGCGGGTACGCTCGGTGACGCTCATCAGCATGATGTTCATGATCACGATGCCGCCCACCACGATCCCGATCGCTACCACGGCAGGCACGACCGTGAAAATAACGCGGGTGAGCTTACCCCAAAACGCGATCAGCCCCTCGCCGGTATCGACTGTGAAGTCGTCGTCCTGCCCCGGCCGGAGCCGGTGCGCGATGCGCATCGCCTCCTCGGCGCGGAGCATGCCGTCCGCCACGCTCGCGGCCGCCGGCATCTTGACCGAGATCACGGTGGTCTGGCGCCGCCCGTACAGGGCCTCGAAGGTGTTGAGCGGGAGCATGACGAACCCGTCCCAGGACTGCCCCAGCACGGTGCCCTTCTTGGCGATCACGCCCTTGATGATGAGCTGCGCCCCACGGACGCGAATGGCGTTGCCGATCGCGAGCTCCGGGGCGCCGAACAGCTTCTCCGCCACGTCGAAGCCAAGCACCGCGACGAGCCTCCGCTGGCGTTGGTCCACGTCGCTGAACGGCGCCCCGGCCGCGAAGGCGTAGTCCTGCACCACGACGAACGGCGGCGTGACGCCGAAGACGAGGACGTCGCCTACCGTGCGGTTCCGCCACTGCACGTCCGCCATCGGGGTCGGCCACCCGGACTGGAGGGAGATCGCCTGCGCGTCGGGCAGCGCGCGCTCCACGTAGGAGACGTCTTCGGGCGCGATGATCGGGCGCCGCTGGATCTTCTTCCATTCTTCGTCGTCGATGAACCCGACCTGGATCGGGTCGCGACGAATCTGAAAGGCGTTGACCCCGACGATCGCGCCCGCGATGCGCTCGCGCACGTACGCGTTCATGCCCTGGATCACGGCCACGACCGCCACGAGGAACCCGACCGACACGATGATCCCGAGCAGCGTGAAGAACGAGCGGAGCTTGTGGCTCCACGCGGTCTGGAGCGCCTGGAGAATCGCTTCGAAAAGGGGCACAGCGGAAACCTAATTGCGAATTGCGGATTTCGGATTGCGGATTGGAGGGGGTCAGCTCAATCCGCAATCCGCAATCCACAATCCGCAATCATTCGTATCTGAGCGCCTCCACCGGATCCAATCTCGCCGCCTTGTTCGCCGGATACAGTCCGAATCCGATGCCGGTGAGGGCCGATGCCGCCAGCGCGGCGACGATCGACCACAGCGGGACGTGGGCCGGGATCGGCGTGAGGCGGGAGACGGCGAACGCCAGCACGCCGCCCCCGATCATCCCGACGGCGCCGCCGACGAGGGTCAGGGTCGATGCCTCGACGAGGAACTGCCACAGGATCGCGCGCCGCGTCGCCCCGAGCGCCTTGCGCACGCCGATCTCCCGCGTGCGCTCGGTCACCGAGATCATCATGATCGCCACGACACCGACGCCCCCCACGATCAGCCCGATGGACGAGAGCACCAGCATCACGAGGAAGAACATCCCGCTGACCTGGTTCCAGGAGTCGAGCAGCTTATCCTGCGTCACGATCGAGAACGTGTTGTCCTGCCCCGGTTTGAGGCCGCGGAGCGAGCGCAGCGTCGCGACCACTTCGTCCATCGCTTGCTGCTGGGAGTAGCCCGGCCCGGGTGCGACCGCGAGCCGCATCCATCCCTTCATGTACGGCACGTGTTTGACGAACGCGCCGTGTGGGATACCGACGAACGGCGGCGTCGCACCGCTGAAGAGATTGGGCGGCGGCGTATAGACGCCGATCACGTTGAACGGCGCGCCCGCGACGTGGATCGTCTGGCCGATCGGGTCGCGGCCGCGGAACAGCTGGTCCTCCAGTTTCCTGTTGATGACCGCGACGGCGTCGTTCGCGAGGTCTTCCAGTCGCGTGAACGTCCGTCCCGGATTGACGTCACCGCCGTTGACCTCCACCCACTGCGCGGACAGCCCCGATACCTCCACCGATTCGAGCCGCAAATCGCCGTACTCGACGGTCGCGGAACTCTCGTCCCGCCGGGTCACGTAGCGCACGGAGGGCAGCAGGGCGATCCGGTCGGCCTCGACCTCGCTGATCACCGGGTTGCGTCGCCACGGGCTCGATGCGTCGGAGCCGTCCGAGACGTTGACGCCCGCCTGGAAGTAGCGCCACACGAGGAACGTACGCGGAGCAATCGACTCGAAGATGTTCGAGACGCTCCGGTTGATCCCGCTGATCATGGCCGCGATCACCATCACGACCATCACGCCGATGGCGACGCCGAGGATGGTGAGGGCCGCACGCCCCTTGTTGCTGCGCAGCGAGTCGAGCGCGATGCCGACGCCTTCGAGCAGGCCGGTCATATCTCGTGCCGCAGGGCGGCAATCGGGTCGAGCCGGGCTGCGCGGCTCGCTGGGTACACCCCGGCGACGATCCCAACGCCGGCGCCGAGCACGACGCCGACCAGGATCGACCAGGGCGCGACCGCGGCGGGAAGGGGCGTTACGGCGGCCACGGCACCCGCCAACCCGATGCCCACGGCGACGCCGCCCGCCGCGCCCACGGTGGCGAGCGTCGTGGCTTCCACCAGAAACTGCCGCAGGATGTCTCGCCGTCGGGCGCCCAGCGACTTGCGGATGCCGATCTCCCGGGTCCGCTCGGCGACGGCCATCAGCATGATGTTCATGATGACGATGCCCCCCACGACGAGCGAGACGGCCACGAGACCCGGAAGGGCGACGAACAGCACGCGACTGATCTTACCCCAAAAATCGAGCACCTCGTCCGCGGTTTCCAACGCGAAATCGTCCGGCTCGCGCGGGCGCAGGTGGCGCCGGCTGCGCATGACCGCCTCGGCCTGCGCCATCGCCTCGCGCATCTCGAGCTGGGAGTGGGCCTTCATCGCCAGGGCGTCGACCACGCGCGGCTGGTTGACGTAGCGTTTGAGGGGGGCGGTCGCGGGCGCCACCGCGAATTTGTCGAGCGACAGCCCGAACAGGTTGCCCTGCTTCTCGACGACGCCGATGACGCGATACGGCAGGTCGAAGATCTTCACCTCGCGGCCGATCGGATCCTGGCCCTCGAACAGCTTGTCCGCCAGCTCGTGGCCCAGCACGAGGACTGGCACGCCGGCCTCGACCTCCTGCGCGGTGAAGGCGCGGCCCCGCTCGAGCGCGAGGGAGCGAATCTCGAAGTAGAGCTCCGTCGCAGCCGTGACCGCCACGTCCTTCGCCTGCCGGCGGCCCGCCGTGAGCGCGGCGCGGGTGGTCGACTCCCACGCGGCCGACACCGGGATGGTCACGCCGCGCATCACCGCCTGCGCGTCCTCGTAGGTCACGCGGGGCCGGCGGCGCCACACCCGCCACGTCGAGTCGGTGACGTTGCCGAGCTGCACGTCGGGAAACTGTCGCAGCCGGAACGTGTTCACGCCGAGGATCGTGCCGGCGAACTTATCGGTCATGTAGCGGTTCATCCCCTGCACGACCGACACGACGGCGATGAGGAACATCACGCCGATGAACACGCCAATGATCGAGAAGGCGCTCTTGAGCTTCTGCGCCCGGATGGTCTGCAGGGCGAGGCGGATCGCCTCGAAGAAGCGCATTATTCGTAGCGCAATGCTTCGACCGGATCGAGCCGGGCCGCCTTGCTCGCGGGATAGATGCCGAAGAGCAAGCCCGTGACGGCGGCCGCGCCCAGCGCGAGGATCACCGAGCCGAGGGGCACGTAGGCCGGGACGGGCGTGGCGCGAGCGAGCAGGACGGACACGAGCCAGCCGACCGTCATGCCGATGATCCCGCCCACCAACGTCAGGGTCGCCGCCTCGACCAGGAACTGCCACAGGATCTCGCGCCGCGTGGCGCCCAGCGCCTTGCGCACGCCGATCTCCCGGGTGCGCTCCGTGACCGAAATCATCATGATCGCGACGACCCCGATACCCCCGACCATCAGACCCACCATCGAGAGCGCGATCATCAGGACCCGCGCCACCAGCGTGAAGCTGTTGATGGCCTTCACATAGACTTCCTGCGTGATCGCATCGAAGTTGTTCCGCTGCCCCGGCCGGAGCCCGCGCATCGTCCGCAGGGCCATGGTGACGTCGTCCATCGCGCGCTCGATGGAGACCGAGTCCTGGGGAACGACGAACATGTCCATCCAGCCCCGCCAGTACTGCAGGTCCTTGGTGAAGGTCCCGTGCGGGATCAGGGCCTGAGGCTGGTCGTCCCCGCCGAACAGGTGAGGCGGCGGGTCGTACACGCCGATCACGTCGTACGGCACGCCGCTGATCTTGATGCGCCGCGCCATCGGGTCGCGTTGGCCGAACAGGTTCTCGGCGAGCTTGGTGTTCACGACCGCGACGTGGCTGTTGGCGGCGTCTTCCACGTGCGAGAACGAGCGACCGGGGTGGATATGCCCGCCCTCGATCTTCGGCCAGTCGGCGTTGCGGCCTCGGATGCTGATGGCCGACATCCGGTGGCCTTCGAAGTCGATATCCGCCGAAGTGTTCTCGTCGACGACCACGAAGGCGATGGAAGGCAGCTGCCCGAGGCGGGTGGCCTCGTCCGTCGTCATCGGCGGACGCCGACGCCACGGATCCGGGTCTTCCGGATCCACGTCGCCCTGCCCACCCCAATAGCGCCCCACCCAGAACGTCTTCGGGCCGAGCGAGGAGAGCATGTCGGAGATGCCCTTGTTGAAGCCACTGATCAACGCCCCGATGACCATCACGACCGTGACCCCGATGGCGACGCCCAGGATCGTGAGCGCCGCGCGCATCTTGTGGGCGCGCAGTGACGTGAGGGCGATGCCGACGCCTTCGAACAGGGCGGTCACGCGCTACTCCTGGCGCAACGCCGCAATGGGGTCGAGTCGTGCGGCCCGGCTGGCCGGATAGGCGCCGGCGACCACGCCGACGCCCGCGCCCATCACCACGCCGAGCAGGACCGACAGCGGCGACACGGTGGCGGGTAACGGGCTCGCGGCATTGATCAGCAACGTGAGTCCGATGCCGGCGACGATGCCGAATGCGGCGCCGACGGTGGCGATGGCGGCCGATTCGGCCAGGAACTGCCGCAGCACGTCCCGGCGCCGGGCGCCGAGCGCCTTTCGCAACCCGATCTCGCGGGTCCGCTCCGCCACCGACATGAGCATGATGTTCATGATCACGATGCCGCCGATCACGAGCGACACCACCACGATATTGGGAAGGACCACGACCAGGATCCGGCTGATCCCTGCCCAGAACCGTTGCACCCCCTCGGACGTGTCGAGCACGAAGTTGTTGTCCTGCTTGGGGCGCAGGTGCCGGCGGCTGCGCATCACCCCCTCCGCCACCTCCATGGCCTCGCGCATCTCGGTCTCGGACCCTGCCTTCACGAGAAAGGCGTCCAGCACGCCGGGTGGGTTCACGAGGTTCTGGGCAGGCGACAGGGCCGGCACGACCACGAAACGGTCCAGCGGGAATCCGAGGATGCTGCCCTGCTTCTCCACCACGCCGATGACCCGATAGGCGATCCCACCGATCCGCACGCTGCGATAGAGCGGCGTCCGATCCACGAACAACCGCTTGGCCACCGCGTCGCCCAGGACGGCCACGGGCACGCCGGAGCGGTTTTCCTGGGCGGTGAACGGTCGGCCCAGGGCGAGCCGCAGGTTCTTGATGTCGAAGTAGCGCTCACTGGCGGTGGTGAGCTCGATGTCGCGCGCTTCCTTGCCGCCGTAAAAGACGGAGACGTTCTCGCTCGACTGCCAGGCGGTGACGACGGGCATGGTCAGCGCCGCGCTCACCGCCTCCGCGTCGCTGAACTTGATGCGGGGGCGCCGCCACCACGCGCGCCACACCGAGTCGGGCACGTTCGGCGTGAACATGGGGCGCCGCCGCAGCTGAAACGTGTTCACCCCGAAGAGCGTCTGGGCGAACTTCTCGGTCATGTAGCGGTTCACCCCGTTCACGATCGACCAGGCGGCGATGAGCGAGGCGACGCCGATGAACACACCGAGCAGCGAGAAGCCGCTCTTCAACTTCTGAGCGCGGATGGTTTGGAGGGCGAGCCGGAAGGCCTCGAAGACCGGCATTTAGGCGGCCTGGCGCTGGTCCGTGGCGATCAAGCCGTCGCGTAGCGTGACGACGCGGGCCGCGTGCGCCGCGATGTCGTGCTCGTGCGTCACCATCACGATGGTCTGGCCCTGGCGGTGCAGCGCCGCGAACACCTGCATGATCTCGCCGCTGGTGGTCGAATCGAGGTTCCCCGTGGGCTCGTCCGCGAGCAGGATCGAGGGCTCGTTGACCAGCGCCCGCGCGATGGCCACCCGCTGGCGCTGCCCGCCCGACAGCTCGTTGGGCCGGTGCGCCATCCGGTCGGCGAGCCCCACGCGCTCGAGGGCGTGCGCCGCCTGGGCGCGCCGCTCGCGCGCGCCGTGCCCGGCGTAGATGAGGGGCAGCTCCACGTTGTGCAGCGCCGTCGCCCGGGGCAGGAGATTGAAGGTCTGGAACACGAACCCGATCTCCTTGTTGCGGATGCGGGCGAGCGCGTCGTCGTCCAGGTCGGACACCGGCTGGCCGTTGAGCCAGTACTCACCGGACGTGGGCGTGTCGAGGCAGCCGATCAGGTTCATGAGCGTGGACTTGCCGGACCCGGACGGGCCCATGACGGCCACGTACTCGTTGGTCCGGATCTGCAGGCTCACGCCCTGCAGCGCGCGCACGACCTCCCCGCCCATGTCGTACTCGCGCACCAGGTCCTGCGTGCAGATGATGAGGTCGGGCCCGGGCGGCGTCATTTCGCGGTCTTCTTCTTCGCCGAGTCGGCCGACTGCTTCATGGCGCGCACCCGCGCGCCTTCCTTCAGATCGCGGATCGCCTGATAGGGTCCCGCAACGATCGTCTCGCCGGCCTTTAGGCCGTCCGTCACCTCGAAGTACTCGTCCCCGGCGACGCCGACCTTCACCGGCCGGAAGTTCGCCAGGCCGTCCTTCACGACGAACACGCCCTCCGTCTCCTTCTTCTTCCGGGCGGCGGCCGTGTCCACCGGGCGCGTCTCGGTCGACCCCGGCTTGTTCTCGCGCACCGTCAGCCCGATGATCGGGATCGACAGCGCCTGTTTGCGCGTGTCGGTGACGATCCGCGCGGTGGCCGACAGATCCGGGCGGATGTCCGCGGGCGGCTTGTCGAGCGTGATCTCGACTTCGTAATCCACCGCCCGGTCGCTCTGCCCGGTAGCGGCCGAGGTCGCGTCGCGCACGCTCGAATCCGACACCTTGGTCACGCGGCCGATGAAGACGGTGTCGGGGAATGCGTCGATCGAGACCTCGACGGAGTCGCTGAGGTGCACGCGGACCACGTCCGTCTCGTCCACCTTCACCTTGGCCTGGATGACGGACAGGTCGGAGACGGTCAGCAGCAGGCCGATGTCCTTCGAGAAGGTGCTCGGCACCGCCACTTCACCCTCCTCCACCGCCAGTCGTGTGACCCGGCCCGTCATTGGGGCGATGAGCGTGGTCTTGCGGAGGTTGTCGCGCGCCGATTGCACTGCGGCGCGCGCCTGGTCCACCTGGTGCTGCGCCGCGTTCAGGTTGGCTTCGGCGATGTCGAACGCCGTCTGCGCCTGCTCGAGCTGCTCCTGCGAGATCAGGTTGGGGCTCTGCGTCCGGAGCTCCTTGGTGCGCCGCAGCGCGCGCTCGGACTGGTCCTGGTTCGCCTTGGCCTGCACCGCCGCCGCCTGCGCGGAGGCCATGTTCGCCGCGGCCTGCTGCAGGTTGGCCTGATAGATCGTGGGGTCGATCTGGATCAGGAACTGGCCCTGCTTCACGAAGTCGCCTTCGTGCACGGCGATCTTCGTGATGCGTCCCGTGATGTCGGCCGAGACGTCCACCTTTTTCTTGGGCTGGATCTTGCCGCTCGCGGTCACGGCGGCGACCAGGTCGCGCCGGCCCACGGTCTCGAACCGCACTTCCTGGCCGCGGTCGCGCCGTGCGCCGGCGCTGATGGCCACGATCGCGACGATGAGCACCAAGGCACCCGCACCCACCAGCACTTTGCTCCGTTTGGACATGGCAGTCGGATCCCCCGGTTACCGCAGCGGCCGGCCGACCGCGGCTTCGAGCGCGGCCACCGCCTTGTGATAGTCGTACACGGCGTTGATGTAGTCGGTCTCGGCGCGCAGCCCCGCGACTTGGGCGTCGAGCAGCTCGAAGAACGTCCCCGAGCCGACCCGGTAGCGCTCCGTGGCGAGCTGCAGCTGCTCGCGCGCTGCGGTGCGGTTCGTGTCCTGAATGGCGATCGTCTCAAACGCCGTCTCGAGCGTCAGGTATGCCTGGCTCACATCCGTCTGCACCTGGAGCCCGCGCGCCCGCACTGATTCCTGGAGATCCTGCTGCTGCGCCTTGGCCTGCGATACCAGCAGCGGCTGTCGGAAGTTGCCCCACAGGGGGATCGTCACCGTGAGACGCGCCTGGAACGGCTGCGGCGTGAAGTGGAACGGATAGCGTCCGTTCTGATCGCGGAACGCCTGCTCCTGGGCGGCCGTATTGGTGAGCACGGCGCAGTTGAGTGGCGTCTGTCCCGCGTTCAGCCATGCGGTGTTCTCGTAGGCACACGCCAGCGAATCGGTTTGCGCGCTCTGCCGGATGGCCCCGATGGTCGGATTGATGTCCGACAGCTTCTGCGTGAACCCGGCCCAGCCGGCCGACAGCGAGACCGACGGACCCCAGCTCGAGGACGCCGCCTTCACGCCCCACCCGGCGGCCCCCTCACGCTCCCGCAGCGCCTTGAGCGAGGGGTTCTGCTGCTCAGCCATCCCGAGCAGGTCGCTCAGCCGCCAGGTCGGCGTCTGGACGCTGAACGTGTCGGTGAGCTGCACCGTCCCGAGGTCCACCGGCGCCGACACGCCGATCTGCTGGAACAGCCGCAGCTTCTCGACCTGCACCGCGGTGCGCGCGCGGAGCAGCGTTACCTCCGCCACGCCGCGCGCCACCTGCGCCTGCCGCACGTCGATCAGCGACGCGCGACCCACGTCGTAGCGCGCCTGCGCCAGCTTGAGGAACTGCTCGTCGTGCTGCAGCTGCTGCCGAGCCACCTCGGCGTTGTCCCGTGCCTGCAGCACCGTCAGGTACTGCTGGGTCACCGCACTCGCGAGATTCGTCTCCGCCCCGACGACGTCGGCCTGCGCGGCGTTCAGCTGCGCCTTCCTGAGCCCCGGCTCGCTGAGCGTCTGCCCGTTCAGCGTCCAGTCGAGCAGGAAGCTGTAGTTCGAAGACCACGTCGAGACGCTCTGCGAGAAGCTCGAGGTGAGGAAGTTCTGCTCGCCGGGGCCCGCGTAGCCCACGCCGCCCGACGCGGTCACGCTGGGGAGCCACAGGCTCGACCAGGCGTTCCGGACACCCCAGGCCGCCGGCGAGCGGTCGTGGATCGTCTGCCGGTAGGCGGGGTTGTGCTGTCGGGCGAGCGCGATGGCGTCGGCGAGAGAGAGGGTCGCGGGGACGG
>WNGA01004758.1_pt1 | contig 19880 bp, 14 predicted proteins | sample 5400061 | NCBI WGS metagenome assembly WNGA01 (sample SAMN13153366, study PRJNA577476) | soil metagenome | isolation source: 100 cm soil or saprolite under grassland replicate 2 | place: USA:California | collected 2016-06-15
CATCACCGACCCATCGGCGACGATCAGACCGGGATAGCCGAACACTTGGCCGTAGGCGTCGACGACGCCGCGTGCGGCGTCGCGTCCCATGGGACAGCCGCCGAGCGGGTGCACGGTCACCGTGCGGCCCAGATATCCCAGTGGATTGGGGACATAGCGTGCGCCGTGATGGTGGGCAATCGACTTCATGGTGTCCGTCAAGCTCTTGAAGAACGGACGGGACGCTTCGCGCGGCCAGTCGACAGCGAGGCGACCGCCATCCAGGCTCAGTCGCCCGCCGGCGACGTCCCGACCCATGCCGAGCATGGTCATTGTCGTGGACGTGAGCTCGCCCGAACCGAGCGCTCGGCTGAGATCGCGGCTGAGACTGCTGTTGCGATCGATGCGGAGAAGGCGGCGAAAATAGAGGAACCCGAACAAAAGCGAACGGGCGAGGACGCCCGGCAGATTCGCGCTTTCCGCCAACCAGCTGGCAAAGTTAGGTTGGCCTCCATCCTGGATGTAGGCGCCCCGTCCGCGTTTGCCCGGGTCTCCGTCCAGCTCGTCAGGAAGACGGATCGTACTCGTGATTACGGGCCCGAAGGTAGGGTCGATCAGTCGCGGACGCATGGCATCCCCTCGCTTCTCGCGACAGCGAACGGCAAATGCGAGGAGGTCTCCATTACCGGAAAAACGTGTGCCGAGTGCCGGACTGATGCCGGGAAAGTTGTGTCGGCTGCGGAGCAACAGAGAGGTCGATCCCAAGGTGCCTGCCGCCAGCACCACGAGCGGCGCTTCCAGGGTTTCAAGCGGAAGCTCCGCGATGGCGCGAGGAGTGCCTTCAAGAGCAAGGTCGTGACGAACATATCGTACCCTGCAGCCTCCTTCTTGCAGCGGGACCAGTTCACGGACGTCGCACAAGGGGCGCAAGTCCGCTCCGTCGCGTACCGCCGCCGTGAGGAACGTGTAATCGGTCGAGTTCTTGGCACCTTCATTGCACCCGATATCGCACTCGCCGCACAAACGGCACGTGAGCCGCGTGCGTCCGTGCAGATTGGGATGTGCCTCCACGATGGGCTCGCCCGGAATGGGCGGACGCCCCTCGTTGGCAAAGGTCACGGCCAAATCAGGCAGCCGCCAATCCAGCTTGAGCGCTTCCGCCGCCTCCTTCATGGCATGCGTCTTGGGCGTGGTGCTATAAGGAGAGACGTCGAAGGGATATTTTTGCGGCTTCAGAGCGGCCCACACGCGGTCGTAATGAGGTTCGAGGTCTTGGCGGGTGACCGGCCAGTCCTCGCCGTCCGGGCTATTCGTCACGAACCATTTCTCGTCCTTGCGCAATAGGACGTTGGCGTAGATCAGCGAGCCCCCGCCCACGCCGCTCGAGACCAGGGCACCGAGGGTGCGAAAGGTCCATGCCTCAAAAAGGCCAAATAGCCCCTCACTCGGATCCCACCAGTTCCGCGCCATCGTGTGAGGGCTGCGCGGGAAGGAGCCCGGTGGATAAAGTTTGCCACGCTCGAGAATAACGACGGAGAAGCCGGCCTCCGCAAGACGTGCCGCCGCGGCCGAACCGCCGAAGCCACTCCCGATCACTACGGCATCGACACGCTCAGGCCTACTCGTTGGCAAACTGGACTCCCTTGGTTAGAGTGCCGGCGAAACATATCAAACCAAGCGCATTCTTTGCAATCGAGACGAGCGTGCGGGCCGGCAATTCGGAACTGAGGAATTTGTCAGCGGGCCACTTGCGCTCGCGACCGGCTTCGCGAGTGCCCAGCCAGCGTTGCTCGCAGACGCTGTGCGCGCATGGTCAAGTCGGCAAAGGGGCGACCACAGACCGTGGGCGTGATTCCGGGCAATGAAGATCATCACCTACAACGCATGGCACGGCCTGAACGGCGAAGGAATCTTACGTCATGGCGAACTGGAGACGCCGCCACACCGCGCCCGCCGGCTTCAAAGGCAGGTCCAAAAATTGCGAGAGCTTGGACCGGATGTTGCATTCCTGCAGGAGGTGAATCCGCTCGCTGCGCGCTTGCCCGCGCTGCAGCGCGACTTGTCGATGAACGCCGTTGGCCAGAGCGATCTCTGCGGGATCAAGTGTTGGGGGAAAGGAATACCCGCAAACCTCAGTTCCGGCCTCGCGATCCTGGCAAGGGAGCAGCTGAGGAAACTCCGTGGTCCTCGACTGAGCGGCTCGAAGTGGAGCTTTGCGAAGCTGAACTTCAGCTTTCAAACCTCCGAGACGCGCTACGCCCTGATCGCCGAGCTGAAGAGTCGAGAATTGGGCAGGCTGCTCGTCGTCAACGCACATATGCACCATGGCTTCGAACCGAGTCCCGGCTTGCTCGGGCAGCTTCAGGTACTGGCCCATGAGAAGATAATCACGGAAGAACAGCGCGCCCACGTCGTCGGCGAGATGGAGCGCGCCCGCGCGCGCCGCCTCGGCGAGGGCCGCCGCCTGTTGGACGAGATTGCGAAAGCCGGGCTTGGCTATGAGGGAATTGTTCTCGCCGGCGATATGAACGCCGATCCCGAGGCGGCGGTCATTGATCTCATCAAGGATCACGGCTTCATCGACGTCGCGCCCGCAGGGTTGCATACGTGGGACAAGGATCGCAACGCTTACAATTTTCAGCTGTCGTCCACGTTTTCACTTCCGGTGTCCGATTTTGGCATTTCTGCCTTGAAGGAATTGCTCCACGCTCAGTACCACCGTGTCACCCGGTTGGACTATATCTTTGTGAGCAAAAACCTGGCGGATCGCGTCCGCTCAGTGACGATGTTCGGCCATGACATGCCGTCCGAGGAAATAATGTCCGACCATTTCGGCATCGTCGCCGAGCTGCGCTGATCCCGCAACTTCATCCACGCAACCTTGACACCGTGTCGGGCGCAATGCACGTACGCGCGGGGCGACCTGTCGTTGCCCGGCTCCCGCTCGGTCAAACCTCCATCGGCGCGAAATCGGGCTGCCGCAGATCGCCACAGCCGCTTGCAAAGTGCCGGCAAACCTGGACGCTGCATTCGGTTCTGCTATTATTCCCGTTGGGTACGGCACCGCATGCATCGAATTGCTTACGTTTCCACCGTTCTGTCGTTGATCTGTCTCGGTGGCTGCGGCGAATCGGCGCCTCCCGCGGCGCCGGATAGGCCGGTTCGCACCATCACGATCAAGGCCCGCGCGATTGCCGAGCCGGTCGTCTTGACCGGCCATATCCGGGCGCGCGAGGAGATCAAGCTCGCGTTCCGGGTCGACGGCAAGATGATCGAGCGGCCGGTGACGGTGGGCGACCAGGTCAAGGCCGACGACGTTCTGGCGCGTCTCGACCCGACAAACGAGCAGAACGCGCTGCGCGGCAGCGAAGCCGACGCGTCTGCCGCGCAGGCTGCGCTCGCCCAGGCCAAGAACAACGAAAGCCGGCTGCGAAGAAGCGGCGCGCCGCGCGAGCAGCTCGACCAGGCGGTGGAGCAGCAAAAATCCGCCCAGGCGCAGGTCGACGCGGCGCAAGCGCGGCTGCGGATGGCGCAGGATCGGGTGCGCTACACGGAGCTGCGCGCCGAGGCTGCGGGCGTCGTCATCGCGAAGGGTGCCGAGCCCGGCGAGATCGTGCGCGCCGGACAGCCGATCGTGGTGGTCGCGCGCAATAACTCGAAGGACGCGGTGTTCGACGTCCCGCCGCAGATGATGTTCCTGCACGGTGTTGCGCCGGACCCCGTCGTCGAGGTCGCGCTGAGCGAGAATCCGAGCATCATGGCCAAAGGACGGGTTTCGGAAGTCGCGCCGCAAGCCGATCCGACGACCCGAACGATTCCGGTGAAAATCGCCCTGGACGATCCGCCGCCGGAGATGCGCCTGGGAGCCAGCGTCACCGGCCGGATATCGCTCGCCTCGGAGCCGGTGGTCGAGATCCCCGGGTCGGCCTTGATCGACACCGAGGGTCGCCCCGCCGTATGGGTCGTCAATCCGCGCGAGCAGACGGTGGCGCTGCGGCCGGTGCGAGTCGCGCGCTACGAACAGGAAACGGTGATCATCGCGCAGGGCCTGCGTGATGGCGACGTGATCGTTACCGCGGGCGTGCAGGCGCTGCGGCCGGGCCAGAAGGTGAAGCTGCTCGGCGGGCCCTCATGAACTTCAACCTCTCGGAGTGGGCGATCACCAACCGCTCGCTCTGCACCTTCCTGATGATTCTCACCGTCGTGGCCGGCGCCTGGTCGTATGTCAGGCTCGGCCGCAACGAGGACCCGCCTTTCACCGTCAAGGCGATGGTGGTGGAGGCGTATTGGCCGGGCGCGACGATCGAGGAGACGCTTCAGCAGGTCACCGAGCGCATCGAGAAGAAGCTGCAGGAAACGCCGAACCTCGACTACATCCGCGGCTATACCACGGCCGGACGCTCGACGACCTTCGTCAACCTCAAGGACTCGACGCCCGCGAAGGCGGTTCCCGAAATCTGGTACCAGGTGCGCAAGAAGATCGACGACATCCGCCACACCTTTCCCAAGGGCATCATCGGCCCGGGATTCAATGACGAGTTCGGCGATACGTTCGGCATCATTTATGCCTTCACGGCCTCCGGCTTCTCGCACCGCGAGTTGCGCGACTATGTCGAGCGCGTGCGCTCGCGTCTGCTGCGGGTGCAGGACGTCGCCAAGATCGAGGTCATCGGCGCCCAGGACGAGCGCATCTTCATCGATTTCTCGACCCAAAGGCTCGCCGACCTTCACGTCGATCGCTCCTCGCTCATTCGCGCTCTGCAGGCGCAGAACGCGATCACTCCGGCCGGCACGATTCGAACCGAGGCCGAAACCGTCATCGTGCGGGTATCGGGCCGCTTCACGTCCGAGGAGGATTTGCGGCGCGTCAATCTCGTCATCAGCGGCCGGCTGTACCGGCTGACCGACCTGGGCGAGGTGAAGCGCAGCTATGCCGATCCGCCGCAGCCGATGTTCCGCATCAACGGCAAGCCTGCCATCGGCCTGGGAATTTCCATGCGCGAGGGCGGCGACATGCTGGCGCTCGGCCACAACATCGAGCAGACGATGGCCGAGATCACCAGTGAGCTGCCGCTCGGGATCGAGCCTCGACTGGTCGCCAACCAGTCTGAAGTCGTGTCCGAATCCGTCCACGAATTCATGAAATCGCTGTGGGAAGCCGTCGCCATCGTGATGATCGTCAGCCTGTTGAGCCTCGGCTTCCGCGCCGGCACCGTCGTGGCGCTGTCCATCCCGCTGGTGCTTGCGGTCGTGTTCGTGGTGATGGACATCAGCAATATCAGCCTGCAGCGCGTCTCGCTCGGCGCGCTCATCATCGCACTCGGCCTGCTCGTCGACGACGCCATGATCACCGTGGAATCCATGGTGTCGCGGCTCGAAGAGGGATGGGACAAGTCGAAAGCCGCGGTCTACGCCTACGCGACGACCCATTTTCCCATGGGCACCGGCACGCTGGTCACGGTTGCGGGTTTTGTCCCGATCGGATTGGCCCAGAGCACGGCGGGCGAATACACGTTCTCGCTGTTTGCCGTGGTGGCGATGGCGTTGATCATCTCATGGTTCGTGGCGGCGATCTTCGCGCCGCTGATCGGCGTGGTGTTGTTGACGGAGGGCACGGCGGAACATCACGCGCAAGAGCCGGGGCGCTTCATGCAGGGCTTTCGCCGGGTGCTGGCACAGGTGCCGGGGGGGCAATGGGCGCAGGCGCAGCCGGGGCGCTTCATGCAGGGCTTTCGCCGCGTGCTGGCACGAGTGCCGGGGGGGCAATGGGCGACGGTGCTGCTTGCGGAGAAGCCGAAGGAAGGCCATTCGCACAAGACGGGGCGCCTCATGGTCGCCTTTCGCCGGGTCCTGCTGACGACGCTGCGGGCGCGCTGGGTCACGGTCGGGCTGACGCTCGCCGCCTTCGCGGCATCCCTGGCCGGCCTTGCCTTGATACCGCAGCAGTTCTTTCCGCCGTCCGACCGAACCGAGCTGGTGGTCGACCTCAAGCTCCCGCAAAACGCCTCGATCCACGCAACCCAGCGGGTGGCCGCGCAATTCGACGGCCTGTTGAGCGATGACGCCGACATCGTGCGCTGGAGCACCTATGTGGGGCGCGGGGCGGTGCGCTTCTATCTGCCGCTCGCGGTGGAGCTTCCGAACGACTTTTTCGCCCAATCGGTCCTGGTCACCAAGGACCTGAAAGCGCGCGAACGGGTGCGCGCGCGACTGGAGCAGGCCATCCAGGAGAAGTTTCCGGCCGCCGTCGCCCGCGTCTATCCGCTCGAAATGGGGCCGCCGGTCGGTTGGCCCGTGCAGTATCGCGTGAGCGGGCCCGACGCCAACCAGGTGCGCGATATCGCCACCAGGCTCGCGCAGCTGGTCTCCACCAGTCGCTACCTGCGGACCGTCAATTTCGATTGGATCGAGCCCGCCAAGAATATTCAGATCAAGGTCGATCAGGATCAGGCCCGCATGTTGGGCGTCAGCTCGGAAGCCCTGGCGCAGTCGCTGAACACGGTGTTGTCCGGGGTCGACGTCACGCAAATCCGCGACGGCAGCTACCTCATCGACGTGGTCGCGCGGTCGGGAGAGGAGGAGCGGGCATCCCTTTCCACCATGCGCAACCTGCAACTCCTGCTCCCCGGCGATCGGATCGTGCCTTTGACCCAGGTTGGAACGATCGAATACGGGCAGGAGCTTCCGCTGATCTGGCGACGCGATCGGCTGCCGACGCTCACGGTGCAAGCGGACGTGGTCGCCGGCACACAGGCCGAGACGGCCGTTCACGCGCTGAAGGGCGAGGTCGCCGCGTTCAGCGCGAAGTTGCCGACGGGATATCGGATCGCGGTCGGAGGAACCGCCGAGGAGAGCCAAAAGGCGCAGCTCTCCGTCTTCGCCGTCGTTCCGTTGATGCTGCTGCTGATGCTGACGATCCTGATGTTCCAGTTGCAAAGCTTCCAGCTCCTGTTCCTCGTGCTGAGCGTCGCGCCGCTTGGACTGATCGGCGTGGTGGCCGCTCTGCTCGGCTCGGGCCGGCCGCTTGGGTTCATCGCGCTGCTCGGCGTTGTCGCGTTGATCGGGATGATCGTGCGGAATTCGGTCATTCTGGTCATCCAGATCGACGCCGAAATCACTAACGGCCGACACCCGTGGGACGCGGTGGTCGAAGCGACCTCGAACCGCTTTCGGCCCATCTGTCTGACGGCGGCGGCCGCCATCCTGGGCATGATCCCGATTGCGCCGGCCGTGTTCTGGGGCCCGATGGCCTTCGCCATCATGGGCGGGCTCGCCGTCGCAACCGCATTGACACTGATCTTCCTCCCGGCGCTCTACCTGATCTGGTTCCGCGTGAAGGAGCCGGAGCCGGTCGCCGAGCACGCGCCGGCGCAGACCGTGCCGGCCTGATCCGGGAAGCCAATCCCGGGTTCGCAGGCGCCGGCCCGCGCGCTCCACCGATTGGACAGCGCAGCTCGCGACTGGTTGCCGACGCCCCGCACCGAGTATTCAATGCAGGAACGGTGGCCCAAATGAACAGCTCGACGTTCACTCTCACGGCTTCCGACGGTGTTGCCCTTTTCGTCCATCGCTGGCTGCCGAACGCGGTACCCAAAGCGGCGGTGCAGATCGCCCATGGACTTGCCGAGCATGCCGGTCGCTATGCGCGGCTCGCCGATGCACTGACCGGCGCCGGCTACGCGGTTTATGCGGCCGATCATCGCGGACACGGCCGCACCGCGCCGACGCGCGAAGACCTCGGCTTCTTCGCGGAGCGCGATGGCTGGGGCAAATGCCTCGACGACCTGTGGCGGCTGAACAACCGCATTGCCGCCGACCAGCCCGGCCTGCCGATCGTGCTCATTGGCTATTCCATGGGCTCGTTCATGGCTCAGCAGTTCATCAGCGAGCATGGCGAGGCGCTCGCCGGGGTCGTGCTTTCGGGCTCCGGCGGCAAGCCCCCTGCGCGTGCGGCGGTCGTTCGGATGCTTGCTCGCATTGAGCGGCTGCGCCTGGGGCGGCGCGGCAAGAGCGCGCTGATCAGGCGGCTGACCTTCGGTGCTTTCAACGAGCATTTCGAGCCGGCGCGGACGCCTTTCGACTGGCTGTCGCGCGACCAGGCCGAGGTCGACAAATACATGGCCGATCCCCTGTGCGGGTTTCCGTCCTCGGTTCAGCTGGTGATCGACGTGCTGGATGCGGTGGCCGATGTCACCGGCGCCGCACGGCAGGCGCGCATTCCCAAGCGCCTCCCGATCCACGTCATCGCGGGCAGCCGCGATCCGGTGAGCGCGGAAAACAGGACTCTCTTGCAGCTTCTCGCCGCCTATCGCGCGGCCGGTCTCGAGCGTGTCACGCACCGCTTCTATCCCGAGGCGCGCCACGAGCTCGTCAACGAGATCAACCGTGACGAGGTGACGCACGATTTGCTGGAGTGCCTGGATCAGCTGATCGGTGGCGCTTCCGTGTGCGTCACCTCGTAGGGTGGGCAAAGGCGCCTGACGGACTTTCCGGTTGGCCACTGCGCTGAGCGCCGTGCCCACCATTCGTCCTCGCGGTCCATGGTGGGCACGGCGCGGACCATTTGCTTCATGCGAATTGAAAGTCACCGGGCCGCGCCTTTGCCCACCCTACGGGTCTGATCCGCGACGCCTCCAGGTTTCTTCTGCACGCGCGCGCCGCGTCAGGAAACTTTTCGCAGCCAGCCTTGCAATTGGGCAAGCCGGCTGGTTAGAACTGCTGCGCTGTCAGGACGACGGCTCAGCCGCCGTGCGATGAGTTCGGAGAACACCGACTTTGCAAGCCAACGTTGTGAGCCGCACTCCGGACCCGGAAGTGCACGCGGTCAAGACCTCGGACGGCACTGAAGTTCGGCTCACGCGCTATAACGCGGGCAAGAAGGGGCCCGTCGTCCTGGCTCCCGGCTACGGCAACTCCGCACGGGTTTTCGCCCTCCCCACGAACGAAACGAGCTTCGTCGAATGCCTCGCAGCCAACGGTTACGATATCTGGCTGTTCGATTTTCGTGCAAGTCCCGACCTTGAGGCCAGCAGAACTCAATTCACCGTCGACGACATCGCCCTGCGGGATTATCCGGCGGCGGTCGCGACGGTGCTGCGGGAGTCCCGGGCCGAAAGTGTGCAAGTCCTCGCCCACTGCGTCGGCTCGATGTCGTTCGTCATGGCGCTGGCTGCCGGGCTACAAGGTGTGCGATCGGGGATCTGCTCCCAGTTGGGCGCGCATCCGATTCCCACGCACCTGAACCGGCTGCGCTCGCGGATGCGGCTGGCGACAATCCTGAAGACCGTCGGCATCGGACGGATGACGACGGACTACGACGACGCGGCACTCGTCGACAAGGCGCTTGATGTCGTCATGCGGGCGTTCGGCGGGCGGCACCGCGATGAGGGCGCGGTGGCCCGCCGAATCATGTTCATCTATGGCGACGTTTACGAGAACAAACGGCTCAATCCTCAGACGCTCAAAGCGCTCGAGGGCATTTTCGGTGTTTCGAACATGACCTTCTTCGAGCACATCGCCATGATGATCCGCAAAGGACACGTCATCGATGCGCAAGGCGAAGAAACCTACTTGTCGAATCTCGGCCGCCTTGCGCTGCCGATCACTTTCCTGCACGGCGAGCACAATCGCATGTTCCTTCCGGAGAGCACGCACCGGACCTATCGCCTACTCTGCGAGACCAATGGACCGGAGCATTACCGACGGCATCTCATTCCCGGCTACGCCCATCTGGATTGCTGGGTCGGAGAACGGTCTGAGCACGACGTGTACCCGCTTGCGCTCAGCGAGCTCGAGCGATTCAACTAGCAACGGCTGGAAGGCGGCGATCAGGGGAAAGCCATGGACCTGACGAATCTCGGCACTCAGAGCACCGCGCCCGACGGGAATGCCGGTCTGAAGGATCTCTTTTCCTATTCATTCATGCATTGCTTGCAGGACCGGCGCACGCGCCGCGTGGCCCAGGGCGTGTCGATATCGGCAGGCGACCTCTCCCACCAGAGCGCCAATGCGTCGTCCCCCGTGACGCCACTGGAAGAGGCGATTCTGATCGCATCGACCGGCATCACCGGTGCCGTCATGCACGATGGGCCCCTGGTCAAGCCCACTGGGCTTCCGGAACTCGGCACGCCTTTTCTCAACAGCGTCGGCCGAGCGGCAAGCAGCGCGGACAATGCGCAAGCGACCTCCGTGTTCATGATCAATGATGAAGGGACATGGCTGCTCGAACGTCCACGCGGCCAGGCGGGGATCGACCTGCTTTCCGGAATCCCGGCGCGCTGGGAGGATCGCACCGAGGCCGATTGGATCGCGATGGCCAAGGCGGTCAAGCGCAAGGTCTACGACCAGCGCCTGGATGCTCCACGCGAATGGCCGTATTACCTCGGGTGGAATGCCCAGTACTCCAACGCGCCCGGAACCACGGTTTTCCTGCCCGTTGTCGACAACACCCGCCAATACATCAACGCGCTGCTGATCCTGTTGTCGGAACCCAAGGGTCGGGCGCCGCTGTTCATCGACGACTTCTGCACCTTCCGGCCTCGGACCCTGGCGGAATGGGTCGCCTGGGTGGCCATGCGCCTGGGCTTCATCAAGCCCATTCCGTACCAGCCGATTGGCGGACTGAAACGGGTGCGGGAGGGCCACTTCAGCAAGGATGTACCGGCCCCGTTCGGCACCCTCGCCACTGCACGAACGGATCATGAGGCATTCCTGCTCCTGCAGAACCTTCTGCTCACCGGCGAGGCTCTGCGCCTCGGCGGCTGGGTGCATTCCGCGATGCTGCCGCCGCACATCATGAGGCGCGATCCGCCCAACGGGATTCTCGGCCTCGGATTCCGCGAGCACGGCGGCAGGCAGCCGCGTTGGCGGCGCTGGCCGCCGGTTCCCGCCTCGCAGCCCAACTATGTCGGGATCGACGGCGTGCTGGAGGGCGCGTGCCCGCCATATATGTCGATGAACGATGCGGTGGACTCGGTGCTTGAGGAAAAATACCAGTCCGACGTCGTCTACGGCAATGCAAAGCTGTTCGGCCGCGCCTACAAGGACCAGAGCAAAGCCGAGTCCTACCTGCACCAAGCCTCGCATTTCCCGAAAGAGGCGGTCGAATACGCAAAAGAGATATGCAACTACGTATACGACACGTACGGCCGCTTCCCGTCGAACACGGACGCTTTCTACCTGCCCGGCATCTGGGCGCAGTTTTCGCACCTGGAGATCGAGTATTACGAGAAACTGGCGAGCCCTTGGTTCTATCGCCGCCAGGCCGAGGGCAAGGTCATCTGGAATCGCAGGTAGTACGCGGCGTCACAAGGGCGGATGGCTGTGCTCACGGTTCCGCGAGGCCTCCACGGAAGGACCGAGCACATCAGGGGAATCCTGTTCGATAAGGACGGAACCCTGGTGGATTATGCGAAGACCTGGACTGCCGTAAACCGGCGCGCGGCGCAACTCGCGGCCGGCGGGGACGGCGATCTGTGCAATCGCCTGCTGATCGTCGGCGGAGCCGACCCGGAGACGGGCCAAGCCGCTGCGGGCGGGCTTTTGGCAATGGGGTGCACCGTCGAAATCGCAAGTGCGTGGGTGAGTGCCGGCGCACGGACCGATGTTGAACGTCTGACCCGCGCCTTGGACGAGCTTTTCCTGTCAGCGGTCGAGCGAGCTGTCCCCGTCACCGATCTCAAGGCACTGCTGAGCCGCCTTCGAGCGCGTCGTCTCAAACTGGGCATCGCATCGAGCGATAGCGAAGCCGCGGTCCGCGCCACGGCGATCCATTTTGGCATCGACGGCCTGCTGGATTTCCGGTCGGGATACGACAGCGGATTCAGCGTGAAGCCCGCCCCCGACGCGGTCGCGGCCTTTTGCGCTTCCGCCGGCTTGGCTGCGCTCGAAGTCGCCGTGATCGGCGACAGCGTGAACGACATGTTGATGGGGCGTTCCGCCGGCGCCGGCATCAACATTGGCATACTCTCAGGGACAAGTGCCGTGACGGATCTGAGCGCCTACGCCGACATATGCATCGAGAGCGTTACAGACGTGGAGTGCGCACTGTTCCGACAAGACTGAAAAACAGAGATGCCTGCAGGCGGAGAAATGCTTGCGTGGCGAGGCGCCTCGTCTGCTTCCCCAACGCTGCCGTCTCGCGCTCACAAATACGGCCTAGGTTGCAATCTTGAAGCTGCAAGTTTATCAGATGTCATGAGTCTGGTAGCCGGTCGAAATGATTTCATCCCCCTCGCACGAATCTGCACGCGTGCTTCTCTTCGCAGGCCACCTGGTCGATTTACCCGAGCGGTTTGATCCACGCTTCCCGCCGGACCTGGAACCTGCAGCGGCGCACGCCATCGCACGGGCGATCGCAGAAATCTCGCCGACCATTGGAATTGCCAGCGCAGCGCGCGGCGGCGATATCCTGTTCCATGAGGCGTGCCGTGCCCGTGGAATTCACACCACGATCGTCCTCCCGTTCAGCGTCGCGGAGTTTGAGAAGCGATCGGTCTCTGGCTTGGCCACTGGCCAATGGGAACGCCGTTTCCGCTCTCTGCTTTCCGACACGGGTGACTCACGGGTCGTCGTACTGGACGCTTCGGATTCGTCCAATCCTTTCGTCGCCTGCAACCAAGCGATGCTCGATTTCGCTCAAGCGCGCGATCCAAGACCCACCCTGCTTGCGCTGTGGGACGGAAGACACGGCGACGGTCCGGGTGGAACCGCCGAGATGGTTATGGCCATTGAGCGTCTTGGAGGCCGGGTCATCGTCATCGACCCATCATCTCTCAGCCCGTGCTGATCCGCTTCAAGGCGCTGTCGCGGGCCGATCTCCCCATCCTCGACGAGCCACGAAGTCGGCATTGGATGAAGCCTGCATCCGCATGCAAATTCCCTCCTCGTCTGGTCGTCGGAAGTGGCTCGGCGGCGGAGCGGAAAGGGGAGTGGACTGCCGCGCAGTTCTGCATCACATTAGGAACCTGTGCCTTCAAACGGGAACTGAGCGATTGAAAATCGGCTCCATGATGTGTTTTGCGACTTTAAATCACGTTCGGAGCCGGATTGGCTGTGCGACGGCGTGATCCCTGTATGATGCGAGACCAACATCTTTTCGGACCCGGCCCCAAGCGCATCCTCGCACTCGACGGCGGAGGGATTCGTGGCGCAATCACCCTTGGATTCCTCGAACGCATCGAGGCCCTGCTGCGCAAACGCTTCGGACCTGAAGTCAGGCTCTCGGACTATTTTGATTTGATCGGCGGCACGTCGAGCGGCGCGATCTTGGCCGGGGGGATTGCGCTCGGGTTGACGATCGAACAACTGCGAGAATTCTTCCTGCGTCTCGCGCCCAAGGTGTTCCATCGATCGCCATGGCGGCTCGCCGGGTTGCAATCGAAGTTCGACTCCCGAAGGCTCCAAGTGGAGCTTGAAGGCGTGCTCGGACAGATCTCATTGGACAGTGACCGGATAGAAACCGGGTTATGCGTCGTCCTGAAACGAATGGACACGGCAAGTGCCTGGGTGATCACCAACAATCCCCGGTCGCGGTTTTGGGAGGACCCGGCAGACCGGAGCTATGTGGGCAACCGGAGATATAAGCTTGCGACCCTGGTCCGCGGAAGCGCGGCAGCCCCCCACTACTTCGATCCGGAGGTTTTGCAGATCGTCGAAAATGCCGAGCCGGGCTTGTTCGTGGATGGCGCGCTCACGCCGTACAATAACCCCTCGCTTTTGCTTCTGCTCGTTACGACGTTGCCCCAGTATGGGATCAAGTGGGCCCAAGGCCCCGACAATCTCAGAATCGTCTCTGTTGGTGCCGGACGATTCCGAGATTTTCTGACGGTGCGCGAAAGCAGGCGCATTAGCGCCGTCGGGCTTGCGATCCGCTCGCTGACCGGAATGATCGCCGAATGCGACACGTTGACGCTGGGATTGATGCAGGCTCTCGGCACAACGCCGACACCATGGGTCATCAATTCGGAAAGCGGCACCATGAATGGATTCCTGCCGGACCGGCCATTGTTCGAGCAGCTCCGATACGACGCCATCCTCGAGCCGGCTTGGCTCGAGCGGCTTGGCTTCAGGCTCGACGTCAAGACGCTGAGCCGGCTGCGCCGGATTGATGATCCCGCAAGCGTTGCGCTCGCTTACGCGATCGGACAGAAGGCCGCCGAACAGCAGGTGCTCGAGGAGCACTTTGCGGGCTTCAACCTTCGACCGGCCGAGCGCGCGGTCCCAGCCGAGGCTCGAAGCAACTAACGAAGTCTGCGCCAGGTCGAGCAATGGCAGGCCGCCCGCCAAGCGGGAACAGCGAGAGAGGACCCTATCTATCGGACGCGGCGGAGGTAAGCCGACGGCGCAGCCGAGCCAAAAAAGCGGGGCGCTCTTCGGAGGGGATGTCCGCGGTCAAACACTTATAAAACTCGTCGATCGAGCTGGCCGTGCTCGCGGCTTTCCGCACCAGGAGCTTGGCGATCGGACCCACAAATTGAGCGAGCGCGACGCGTGCCGCCTCCAGGTCGCCCTCCGAAATTCTCAAGGCCGGAACAGATGGCAAGCTTGGGCTCGGCTTGGGTGCCGGACCCGCCTCCGGCGGGGCGACGCCATCACTCGCGACGCCGAGGATGCGCTTGGTCGTTCGCACGAGATTGTCGAGCGCGGGATCCCATTCCTTGAAGGCGTCGATCCACTGCCGCGTCGCCAGCTCGTAAAGAAAGGCGCCCGTCGGCCGCACGTCGACCGTGCGCAGGGGAATCACATTCACCTTGAACGCGCTCGCCAGCGAGAGCTCCTTGCTTATTTCCTCGGACGAGTTGGCATTCTCCGAGAAGACGAGCACCATGATCTTCGCAGACTGGATCGCCTGCACGATGGCCGCCTGATAATTCTCTCCCGGCTTGACGTCCCGCAACGAAATCCAGCAGCGCAAACCTTCCGATTCGAGCCTTTTACAGACGGACTCGGCTTTTGCAGCGTCCAATGTCGAGAAGCTGATGAAGATATGGTGATGAGGTTCGTGTGCCATCGCTTACGCGCCCGTCCTTAATCTTCGCGACAAAGCACCGGTCCGCTCAAGATAGCCGTACCGACAACTTATGCCAACAGGATTCGCGGAACTCTTCTTTCTTGCCGCGCCAGGCGTGGCCGCCTTATTTCCGATGGAAGTCCTGATTTCCTTGGTCACTACGTGGCATCTAACTACCAATGATAATCGCGTAAAGGACTGGGTGACAATATTGACCGCCGCCTTGCCCGCACTCGCGACCGCCAGCTACGGGATCCGCGTAATCGGTGACTTTGGAGGGATCGAGCGGCGTTCAAAGCGAACGCGCACGGGGCTCGCGCCTGTCGGCCGAGAGTCGGGGCCTCGCCATTCCCGGCTGAGCCGCCCTCACGGCAGCTTGTCGTACCCCTCGCCGAACCCCTTCAGGCCCAACGGGATACCGATGCCTTCCTCGGGCGTCTGGAAGATGATGAAGGTCGCGCTCTGGCCGGTGCGCAATTGCTTGATGAGGTTGTCGTCCATCACCACCTCTGCGACGCAGCCGTTGGGCAGGCAGCGCACGAAGCCGGCGCGGCCGATGTCGGCCTGGTCGATCTTGAGCCCGAGCCCCGAGGGCAGGAGCACGCCGAGCGGCGCCAGTACGCGCAACAGGCGGGTCTTCTGATCGGCGGTCTTGAGCACGATCACGCTCAAGCCGACGTTCGGCCGGTCTTCGGCGGTGACGCTCTGGATCAGGGCGCATTGGTCGGTCTGGGCGCCCGGCGGGGTGTCGCAGCGGATCTGCCAGTCGCCGTGCACCGATTTGACCACGCCTTGGGCCGCCGCCGCGCCCACGAGGCCGAGGATCAGGGCGAGCGTAACGGCGGCCGTCGCGAGGATTGAGCCCGCGCGAGACAGCAGTGATTGGCGGAAAATGCCCATGATCAGTCCCTCGGCCGTGGCAATCGGCACCGGTTAAGCCGAATCGCGGGCCACGCGGGCACGCCCCCGTGCAACTTGCCACCATGGCAACGCCGGCATGTCAAGGACGGCCGGTCGGGGCCGCGCGCCGCCGGTGCGACACGCGGATACGGGCGCTTTTGGCAAAACGCGGTTTGTCGCATATGTCATGCTACAAGCCACGTTGCGACTGGGGCGGAATTGTGGTTTGAGAGGCGCCGGAGATCGCCTGTCCTGCCCATTTTGTCTCGGGACCCCGCTGGCGGGCGGACGCCGCTCTTGTTTCGCCCGTCGGGTTCTTGACCGGGCGGCATGCGGCGCTTGAGAAGAACCATCACGGCCGGACCGGTCGAAGGAGCGATGGAACGATGCTGGCATTATTGCGGGTGATGATCGCGGCGGGGCTCGCCGGTCCGGTTCTGACGGTCGGGGCGCCCGCCCTTGCGGGCCTCGGACAACCCTCGCCGTGGCAGATCGGGCTGCAGCAGTCCGCTTCGCCGGTGATGGACAGCCTCGTTTCGTTTCACAATTTCCTGCTCGTCATCATCACGCTGATCGCCGTCTTCGTGCTCGCGCTCCTGTTGGTCGTGATGGTGAAGTTCAATGCGCGCGCCAATCCCACGCCGACCAAGACCACCCACAACACGCTGATCGAAGTGCTGTGGACGGTGATGCCGGTCGTCATCCTCGTGGTCATCGCGGTTCCCTCGTTCCGCCTCCTGTTCTATCAACAGAACATTCCCCCGGCGGACCTGACCGTAAAGGCGACCGGCAAGCAGTGGTACTGGAGCTACAGCTATCCCGACAGCAAGTTCGAGTTCGACTCGTTCATGCTCCGGGAGAAGGAGCTCAAGCCCGGCCAGCCACGCCTGCTCGCGGTCGACAACGCCATGTTCGTGCCGGTCAACAAGGTGGTGCGCGTTCAGGTCATCGGCGCCGAGGTGATCCACGCCTTCACGGTGCCGTCGTTCGGCATCAAGATCGACGCGATCCCCGGACGGCTCAACGAGACCTGGTTCAAGGCGACCCGGGAAGGCGTCTACTACGGCCAATGCTCCGAGCTGTGCGGCAAGGACCACGCATTCATGCCGATCGAGGTGCGTGTGGTGACCGAGCAGGCCTTCGCGGCGTGGCTCGAGGACGCGAAGAAGAAATACGCGCGCGATGAGCGCGACGGCACGGTGACCGCAGCCGCGCTGGCAAAGTGACGGCTTGCAGCGAGGCGACAACGATAACGTCGAAGGATCCGATCATGGCAACGACGATGGCTCACGGCACGCACGACGCGCATGGGGCGCACGGCGCGCATGAGGCGCACGCCAACCCCACCGGCTGGCGTCGCTTCGTCTATTCCACGAACCACAAGGACATCGGGACGATGTACCTCGTGTTCGCCATATGCGGCGGAATCATCGGCGCCTGCCTGTCGGTCGCGATGCGCATGGAGCTGCAGCAGCCGGGCCTGCAGATCTTCCACGACGCCCACCTGTTCAACGTGTTCACCACGGCGCACGGCCTGATCATGATCTTCTTCATGGTGATGCCGGCGATGATCGGCGGGTTCGGCAACTGGATCGTGCCGTTGATGATCGGCGCGCCGGACATGGCGTTCCCGCGCATGAACAACATCTCGTTCTGGCTGCTGCCGGCGTCGCTCGCGCTGCTGCTCAGCTCGATGTTCTTCGAAGGCGAGCCGGGCGCGCCCGGCGTCGGTGCCGGCTGGACGATCTATGCGCCGCTCTCCACCAGCGGCCATCCCGGACCGGCGGTCGACTTCGCCATCCTGGCGCTGCACATTGCCGGCGCTTCGTCGATCCTCGGCGCCATCAACTTCATCACCACCATCTTCAACATGCGCGCGCCCGGCATGACGCTGCACAAGATGCCGCTGTTCGTGTGGTCGATCCTGGTGACGACCTTCCTGATCCTGCTCGCCATGCCGGTGCTCGCCGGCGCCATCACCATGCTGCTGACCGACCGCAATTTCGGCACAACCTTCTTCACCGCCGACGCCGGCGGCGACCCGGTCCTGTTCCAGCACCTGTTCTGGTTCTTCGGCCACCCCGAGGTCTACATCCTGATCGTGCCGGGCTTCGGCATGATCAGCCAGATCGTGGCGACGTTCTCCCGCAAGCCCGTGTTCGGCTATCTCGGCATGGCCTATGCAATGGTGGCGATCGGCGGCATCGGCTTCGTGGTGTGGGCGCACCACATGTACACGGTCGGCATGTCGACCGGCGCGCAGGCCTATTTCATCGCCGCCACCATGGTGATCGCGGTGCCGACCGGCGTGAAGATCTTTTCCTGGATCGCCACCATGTGGGGCGGCTCGATCGAACTCCGCACGCCGATGCTGTGGGCGATCGGCTTCATCTTCCTGTTCACGGTCGGCGGCGTGACCGGCGTGGTGCTCGCCAATGCCGGCGTCGATCGCATGCTGCAGGACACCTATTACGTGGTGGCGCACTTCCACTACGTGCTCTCGCTCGGCGCCGTGTTCGCGATCTTCGCCGGGTGGTACTACTGGTTTCCGAAGATCAGCGGCTACACCTACTCGGAATTCATCGGGAAGCTGCACTTCTGGGTCACGTTCATCGGCGTCAACCTGGTGTTCTTTCCCCAGCACTTCCTCGGGCTCGCCGGGATGCCGCGCCGCTATGTCGACTACCCCGATGCCTTCTCCGGCTGGAACCACGTCTCGTCCTACGGGGCCTACATCTCGTTCCTCGGCATGATCATCTTCTTCGTCGGCCTGGCGCACGCGTTCATCCGCAAGGAGAGGGCGGCGAACAATCCGTGGGGGCCGGGCGCCACCACGCTGGAATGGACGCTGTCGTCGCCGCCGCCATTCCACCAGTTCGACGTGCTGCCGCGCATCAAGTGACGAGCGAAGGCGGCCGACAGATTGAATTGCCTTCGGGCCGTCGCGGAACGGCGACAATGATGGATGGTTGCGCATGTCCCTGGTGAGCGAAGGAGCCGATCTCGCCGGACCGGTTCGCGCCGAGGTCGCGCGCCTGGAGCCGAGCATTGCGGGGGTCGGCGACTACCTCGCGCTGATGAAGCCGCGGGTCATGTCGCTCGTCGTCTTCACCGCGCTGGTCGGTCTCGTGGTGGCGCCCGGGCACGTGCATCCGATCATCGGCTTCACCGCGATCCTGTGCATCGCGGTCGGCGCCGGCGCCTCGGCCGCGCTGAACATGTGGTACGACGCCGACATCGACGCGCTGATGACGCGCACCGCGCGCCGGCCGATTCCGGCAGGAAGGGTTCAACCCGGCGAGGCGCTCGCGTTCGGTCTCACGCTCGCAACCGGCGCGGTCGTGGTGCTCGGCTTGCTGGTCAACTGGGTCGCGGCCGGGCTGCTCGCCTTCACCATCTTCTTCTACATCGTGGTCTACACGATGTGGCTGAAGCGGACGACGCCGCAAAACATCGTGATCGGCGGCGCGGCCGGCGCCTTTCCGCCGATGATCGGGTGGGCGGCGGCGACCGGCGGGATCGGGATCGAGGCGATCCTGCTCTTCCTCGTCATCTTCTTCTGGACGCCGCCGCACTTCTGGGCATTGTCGCTCTACCGCACCGACGACTATGCCAAGGCCGGCGTCCCGATGCTTCCCGTCGTCGCCGGAGCCGACGAGACGCGGCGGCAGATTCTGGTTTACACGCTGGTGCTCCTGCCGGTCGGGGTTTCGCCCTGGCTCCTCGGCCATGCCGGCGCGGTGTACGCGGCGGTGGCGATCGCGGCCGGGTCGCTGATGCTGGCGCTTGCCTGGCGCGTGCGCAGCGCGCCCGGCGCCGCGGGCGAGCAGGCGGCAAAGCACCTGTTCGCGTTCTCGATCCTCTATCTGGTCCTTCTCTTCGCGGCGCTGCTGGTGGAAAGCCTGGGCGGGGCGCTCAGCCGGACGGCGGCATGAACCGAGGTGCGATCATGGATGAGCGGTCCCCCGAAGACGGGATCGTGCTGACGGAG
>WNGA01009223.1_pt1 | contig 19876 bp, 21 predicted proteins | sample 5400061 | NCBI WGS metagenome assembly WNGA01 (sample SAMN13153366, study PRJNA577476) | soil metagenome | isolation source: 100 cm soil or saprolite under grassland replicate 2 | place: USA:California | collected 2016-06-15
AGATGCGGGCGAACTCGACCATGGGCCCGGTACTCAATGGGTCCGTGTCTGCTGTCGGCCAGAATCGGGCCATCAGCTCATAGGTGACACGTCCGCTCAGGAAGGCGCCCATCGCGCTGAGCTGCTCGTTGAAGTGGCCGTGCAGCTCGTCATCGATCATGTGCCAATCGAGGTCGCGGTCCGGTCCCTCGATGAAGCCATCAACAGACACCGACATCATCAGGATGATCTTTCTCATTGCGGTTCCCTCCGAAGTCGTCCAGTTTCGCTGTCAGCGAGGGGTGTAGTTACGGCTGACCTCCGTTCCACCCTGACGCTGAGGCCAGGCTGGTCGGCGGCTAGTGGCGGCAAGAGGTGCGACAACAACTGCTCTGCGCTCATACGGTAGACACGACCGTTTGGGCCCGTTCGTGTCCAGACGTCGCCCTCCTTGACGTGGCTCCACGTCTGACCATGTGAGGTCGTGATGTAGATCACGTACTCAGTGTTCTTGGCCATGCTGTGGTCTCCGTCAGGTACTCGGCCGCACGTCGTGGTCCGCCGTGACAAGCTTGCCAGAACGCATCGTTCAGAGGCGTGGGTGGTGTGGGGCGGGAAGGAGGGGCCTTACATCGCGGCGGACGTGGCCGGCTTGATCACCGGGCTGGCCGTGATCGCGGGCTTGGTCGGGAGCGTACTGGCGGGCTGGATGCCGTGGTGGCCGTTCTAGCTCAGCGCCGCTTATCTTCACAATGAGTTCTGGCTACGAACTGTGCCGCTGCCGGCGTGGTCAGAGCGCGGGTCAGGAGCTCGCGGCCGACAGGGAAGCGTAATGCAGACGGAGGCCAGGGAGCCATGGTGGATCCAGCCGTCCAGAACTACATCGACGCGATCCCGGAAACGCACAGGTCGCTCTTCGATCGCCTGCAGCTCATCCTCGAGCTCTATCCGGACGCGGAGATCATGATCTCGTACGGGATACCTACTTACAAGGTAGGACGAAGAAAAAGAAGCGTTTACCTCGGGCTGTGGAAGAACGGAGTGTCGCTCCACGCCGTCGACGTCAAGCCACTCAAGCAGCGTCACCCGTCCATCAAGACGGGGAAGGGGAGCCTCAACTTCAAGCTCACCGACGAGTTGCCCGAGGCTGACATTCGCCATGTCATCAAGCGAGCGATCAGCCGGTCATAGGCTCACCAAGAGGAGGCGGCGGCTGGAGATCCAGCCGCCGCCTCCTCAAGTACCGCCTCGAAGGCTCCCCGCAAGGGGGGAAAATCCGAACTTGTCTCAGTTTAACAGTGTTTGCGGGGTCCGAATGACGCCTGGAAATCGCCCGTAGGCCGATTTTTTCATGGCCTTGAAGAGGCTCAAATCGCCCTCCCGACGCCTCTCCGGCGCAGGGCGGCACCCATGGCTAAGTCGCGCCGCAACCCCATAGCGCTGGCTCGCGAGTGGGAGGCCTTGCTTGCCAACGGGACGTTCGCATCCCGTGCCGATCTCGCTCGCGAACTCGGCGTCTCTCGGGCTCGCGTGACGCAGATACTGAATCTGCTCAATCTCACCCCACTTGTGTTGGAGGCCGTCGCAGTGCTCGGCGATCAATTGCCGAGCGGGCTCGTGTCCGAACACCGGCTCCGCCCACTTACCAGCCTTCCCCGACAAGAGCAGATCCGGGCGCTCGAAACATTTCAACCCCGATCCCTGCGTGGTCGGCGGTCGCTCTTTTCAAGCTGACTTACGCGTAGCGGCCACCTGGCGCAACTTCTCCAGTATCCACATGTGAGCGAGCGTGGTCGGACCAACGCCGAGTTCACGTGCCTCTTTTTCGCAACTCCTCCCATTTCGCAGACGGCAGCCGCACGGGAATGACCTTGTCTAGCGGGCGCTGGACCTCCACCCGGATTGCTTCGTCGGTGTCTTCCCAGGCTTCGCCCAGTTCGATCCGCTGCACTTCTTCGTCGATTCCTGGCATGCTACCCTCCCGCTGAGCGGCGATAGAGCCGCTGCTCCTGTTCCGTCATCTCCCGAGCGGTAACGACTTTCCACATGCCACCACCGAGTTCGACCAGCACGACCAGCACGATCAGCAGGTAGCGACCCACCACTGTGCGGCTGAAGACCTTGGAGAGGCCGTCATGTCCGCGCCGGACATGCCTCTGCTCGGGAGTAACAAGCCTCCTCGGCTTCATGCCATGCCACCCCGTGCTTGGACTCGATCTTATCCAGGATGTGGTCATCGATCTCGTTTTGGGCCGCAGCCGAGCCCTCGACATGTAGAATTCGCAGCACCGGACAGGTTGAGTAAGAATGGGCGCGGCTTTAGGCCGGACCTGCTCACCCCTCAGCAAGGGGGCCAGCCACTTCAGAGCGGGTGGCCGGTAGGCGAGACGAGCGAGCGTAAGCGCGCCAGGCTAACTGGCCCTGCCCGAGGACATCGTAGAGAAAGCGGCAATGTCTCGCTTCACGTCTGGCCCCTTGCAGATCGCCTACGATACGCTCGGGTCCGGCGAAACGCCAGTGATCGTGATCCCCGGCTGGGTCAGCCACCTGGAATACGACTGGGTGACGCCGGAGATCCGCTCCTTCTACCAGCGTCTCGCCAACGGCCGGCGCGCCATCCGGTACGACAAACGGGGCATGGGACTCTCGGACCGCCCCTCAGGCCCGGAGACGTACGCCCTGGATACCCAGGTCGCCGACCTCATCGCGGTGCTCAACGCCGTTGGGGTGGGACGCGCCGTCCTGTTCGGCTGGTCGATGGGCGGTCCTATCGCCCTGGTTGGCCGGATCGCGGAACTCCGTCCAGCCCTCGGGGACCCGCTGGTTCCCCTCGACCCAGGTGTCGATGCGCCGATCAACAGAACGTGCCAGTTCCCGATGAGCCGATTGGCGCTGCTGAAATGCACGGTCAAGCACACCCTCATAGCGCAGCTCCAGCTAGTCTCCTCGCGCCGGTGGAGGATTTTCACGCACGGCAGCCAGCCGAACTGAGGCTTCACTTCGTACCAATTCCAATGTGGACCTGCATGTTCAGGACAATGGGACCGCTACCAGAACGCTGGCGGAGGATGCGGTCCAGCGCCTGCTGCACCGCAACTCTTTGCTCCTCCGTCAGGTTTGCTGCCAGTGCTCCGATGGGAGGAGCGGCGGAAGTCAGCATGCCCCATAGATGTGTTGCGGACTGGACCTCCATGCCATGGTTAACCGTCTCCACGCGGATGTCTTTCAGTCCGGCCGCGGCCATTTCCCGGCGTAGCTCCTCAGGGTCTTGCAGACTGAAGAGAGGGGAACTCTGTGGTGCAGTAAAACCGGAGGCGGCAGCCTGCATGGCGGCAAAGAAGAGGGAGAAGGGCTTCAACGTAAGGAGGCGGGCCGAATACGACCATCAGCGCCCGCCCGCCAGGCCTGGTGACGCGAGCCAGTTCAGCTAGCGCACGTGGGCGGTCCGGAAAAAGCATACTGCCAAACTGCGACGCGGTGATATCGAAGCTGTCATCTTCCAGCTCAAGGGCATGGCCGTCCATGACACGGGTCTCTAGGTTGGAGAGCCCCCCTTCACGTATACGCGCATCGAGCCGCCCGACCATAGCGGGGGAGAAGTCTATGGCCAGTACTTGCGCACCGAGCCGCGCAGCGGGAATGCTGAGCGCACCGCCACCGGCTGCAACATCGATTAACCGCATACCCGGACGGATATCGACTCGCCGGAGGGCATCCTCCGCAATACCCATGCCAAAGGGAGTGATGGCCTCGTCATAGCCTGCTGCGAACCTATCCCATGCATCCCGCGATTGCTCCGGAGCGGTCATGCCTGCCTCCCGCTATCGCGCGGATGATCTCTGCGGATGATCTCTATGGTCACTGGAACCTCCTGGGTATGGTGGCATCATTTGTGGGCTCGCGCGCGGAGGGCGCCATCGGGTGATCGTCCTGAGCTGGCGCCGATCATCAAGTTGCCGGAATCGGGCGCGGCTGCCCGGCCCGTCCCTCGGGCGACTGTTTCCCGATCGCGTAGGCCAGCGGCCAGAGCGCCAGGATCGCCGCCGTACCCTGCACGTAGAACTGAACGGCCGCCAGGGGAACGAATCGAGAGGCGGCCAGGACCAGGAGCGCCACTACGACCAGCCCGGTGAGCCCCGGGCTCAGGACGCGGCTGACCGCGAGCCCCCGCGCGAAGCTCAGGACGCCGACGGCGAAGGTGACCGCCCCTGCCATGAGGGTGGACACGAACCACGGCCCCAGCGCTGCCTGGGCCGCTCCCGGATCTCCACCGGCCTCGGCGGCTGCCAGTGGCGCGAACTCCATCCCCGGCAACAACGTGAACAGCATGCTGCCCATTACGATGAACGGAACCCCCAGCCCGCTCCACCGATCCTCACCCGCCTCGCGCAGGTTGCTCCGGACGGCCAGGAAGGCCAGCACCAGGAGGCCGGAGGCGACACCGGTGAACAGGTGCGAGAGCCCCCAGCGTATGGGGTCGGCGACGACGGCCGCAGCGATCGCCGACTCATTGGGCAGGCGCCCGGGGAGAAACGGATGCCAGAGGAACACCCCGAGCAATGCAAGGGGGGCGACAGCGACGATGGCCGCGTGAATTGCCTTTCTCGTTTCGCGCATGGGCGACCTCCTCCAGTCAGATTCGCGACGCTCTTGTGCACTGCCTTAGCTTGTCGGCCGTGACCGCGACTGCTCGTGCGGGATGCCCTACTCGACCGGACAACAGCAGCGCCCGGAAGCGCACAGCGCGATTGTGCAGAAGCGGCGCGGAAAAAACATGGGGGGTTCGCCCTATTTCTTGGCGGGCAGCCGGGGATACGCCGAGGTTAGGGATGCGGAGCTTCCTACCCCAGGTCGTGCTGCAAGACGAAAAGCGTCGCGCCGACGCGGGTGGAGACGCCGATCTTGTCGTAGATGTGCTCGATATGATTGCCCACCGTTTTGGGGGACACGTACAGGCGCTCCGCCATCTGGCGGTTGGACAGCCCGTTGACGAGTAGACGCAGCACCTCACCTTCGCGTTCGGTGAGGCCGGCGGGTAGCTCGTGCTTACGGGGCCGTGCTCGATGGCCGGTGGCGTCGAGCAGGGCGCTCACCACCTCGGGGTCCAACAAGCCCGCCCGGGCCTGCCGCTGGACCTCGTCGGCCGCGGCATCTGGCGTGAGAGCCTCGCGATGGGGCCGGGGTTCGGTCTTGGTCTGGTACAGGTCTGCCGCTGCCAGGATCATCCCACCGGTCGACAGAAAAGGTCCGGAGAGCCGGCGGTAGCCGGAACCATCGAGTCGTTCATGGTGTAGCCCGGCTAGCGTGCCCAGATGGCCGAGGGCGGCGGATCGGGCTAGCACGAGCTCCGTCAGCGAGGGGTGCCGCTGCATCCGCGCCCACTCCCATTCCGTTAGGGGGTCCGGTTTGTCCCAGATTCCGATGGGTACTCCTGCCCGGCCCAGATCATGGAGCAGGCCAGCCCTTCGGATCTCGGCGGCTTCGCTCTCTCCCAGGCCGAGGCCACGCGCCGCAGTCTCGGCAAGCGAAGCGACGCCGGCCGAATGCCCGAAGGTGTAGGCTGACCGCGAGTCCACGAAGCCGGCGATGGCCTCCATCATTTCGTCCAGCTTGTTCTGTGTGAGCCAGCGCGGCGGGGTGGGCTCCGCAGAGAGAACGCCATCCCAGGTGCCTTCCCCATCTAGCCGGGGCAGCAGGGTGCGCGCGAGCTGCTGGAAGCGCTCGGCAAGGCGAGGATCGTAAACCGTCCCCGACCGCTTCCGCACGACGGTGAGCACGGCGTCCATGCCGCCAACGCGGTTGAAGATTTCCGCGTCGTGGGCAACGGCGAAAATGCGGGCGGCGAGGTGTACCTCCTCGCCTTTGAGCCCCCGCGGCCTGCCCTTGCCGTCCCACCGCTCGAGGCAGTGTCCGAGCGCCTGCCGCACGGCCGGGCCCAGGTCGATCATGTCGCCCACGCGAGTAGCCACGTCGCGGCAGATCATCTGGACCTGGCCCGAACCATCCCGAGCCGCCGCCACGATTTTCCTGAGCCGCCGCGGGAGGGGCTCTCCAGCTCCGGCGTTGCGGAGGAACAGGCCGGCCATCTCTACTGGTTGAGCGGGGTCGACAAACGGGAACTGCTCGGCCACCGCGATCTCGTCCTGGACGAACGAGGCCAGCGCCGTCAGCTCCAATGTGCAGCCCACCGTGCCTAGCTGCGCCACGTAGTAGACGGTGCTGAGCTGCTCGTCGCTCAGGCCCAGCTCCTCGCCCAGCCAAACCGCCAGCAGAGCCCGGCGCATTCCCTGCTCGAGCGGCTGCCCCATGGCGAGGTCCGTGGTCAGGGACAGCGAGCCCACCACTTCCGCCAGGCGAACGCCGGTTGCCGCTGGCTGGGGACTGACCATGGTGCCCTCTACCGCCGATCACACCATTCAAGGATGAGGAGTTTACCGGGTCATGGCCCGGGAATGGGAGACGCTGCTCGCGGAGGGGACGTTTTCTTCGCGGGCGGAAGTGGCTCGGGGCCTTGGGGTCTCTCGCGCGCGGGTTACGCAGGTCCTCGGTCTCCTCAATCTCCCGGCAGAGGCGCTCGACGTCCTCGCCGAGATGGGTGATCCGTTGCCGTCTGGTGCCATCACCGAGCATCGGCTCCGACAGCTAGCCCAGCTTCCGACGAGCGAACAGGTCCAGTGGGTGCGAAGCCTGGCCTCCGCTCCGAGCTTGAGTCCGTACTTAGCCAAGCCCGGGGAGGAGAAAGGAATGGCCACCCGGTGACCGATTCTCGCACAAGAGAGCTCGTATATAGCACATAGGTTCGTAAGGCCCCCGCGAGAGGGGATCCGAGCTTTCTCAATCCAACGGGTCGGACAGCAACCGCCTTCTCGAATCGAGTGATGCCCTCGGAACGAGTGGATCACGATCTCCGCCGGCCGGGCGCATAGGTGGCTCGTTGAACATGGCCCGCTGAGCCAGGGGATCGTGGAGGTGCTGCGGCCGAGCAACGGAACCACACCTCGGTCAGGTCGAGGACCAGCGCGGCGGTGCCTATAACCAAAATGGGAAAAGTTCGGATTTGGGGGGAACTGGCTCCCCGACCAGGACTCGAACCTGGAACCTAGCGGTTAACAGCCGCCCGCTCTACCGATTGAGCTATCGGGGAATAGCAGTTCGACTATACCAAAAACGCCGTTCGCCCCTTCAACGGCACGGCCCGCGGCGCCTGAGACCACGGGCCGGGCGGGGCGCCTTCGACAGGCCCGGTTATCCTAAGCCGAGTACCTCGATCGGCCCGCGCGCCTGGTGATTGAAAGTGGGTGGCGACTATAGACACTCTCGCCCTAAAGCTCGTGTTGACGCCAGCGCTGGTGGGGATCGCGAGCCTGGCGGGCCGGCGTTGGGGACCCGCCGTCGGCGGCTGGCTCGTCGGCCTGCCGTTCACCTCCGCGCCGGTCGCCTTCTTCCTTGCACTCAGCTATGGCCCGGCGTTCGCCGCGGCTGCCGCGGTCGGCACGCTGGCTGGTACGATCTCGCAGACGGCGTTCTGCCTCGCGTACGGCTGGCTCGCCTGGCGCGGCTGGCCCGTGGCCGTCCTGGCCGGCTGCCTCGCCTTCGGGTTCTCGACCGTCGCCCTCCAGCACGTGAGCCTGTCCTCGGCGCCGCTCTTCCTGATAGTCATCGCCGCTCTCTTCGTGGCTCTCCACCTGATGCCGGGCCGCTCCGAAACGTCCTCGCCCGCGGCTGAGCCGCCTCCAGGCTGGGACATTCCGGCTCGTATGGTGGTGGCCACTGCCATCGTTCTGCTGTTGACCGGCATCGCACCCCAGCTGGGTCCGCATCTGACCGGGCTGCTCACCCCCTTCCCGGTGTATGCCGCGATCCTGACGGTTTTCGCCCACCAGCTCCAGGGACCGGTCGCGGCTGCCAGCGTGCTGCGAGGTCTGCTGCTGGGGCTGTTCGCCTTCGCCGGCTTTTTCCAGGTCCTGGCGCTCCTGATCGAGTCGGTTGGCACTGGCCCTGCTTTCGCGGCCGCTATCGGCGTCGCGCTCGCGCTCCAGGGAGTCTCGCTCTGGGCTCTTCGGCGCAACCCTGGATAGCCTTGGCTTGAAAATCAGGTCCTGCCCAGGCGCGTGGCGGTCAGGCTGGACCGTTCGAGGTCGAACTGCGGGCAGGTCGCCACGAACCTGGGGCAAGTCCAGGGCTCCTGGTTGTCTGAGCGGATGGCCAGGTAGCGCCCACCGGCCTGCTCGACCAGGAGCATGCCCGCGGCAACGTCCCAGGCATTAGCGTTCGTCTCGAACGCCACGTCGCCACGGCCGCAGGCGACGTAGGCCAGCTCGAGAGCCGTCGAGCCGAGACGGCGGACGGCGCGGAACGCCGCGACCAGCTTCTGGAACGATTCGTAGTCAGCTGGCGAGGCGCGGCCGCCCGTGTAGGGAAAGCCTGTCAACAGCACGGAGCCCGAGTCGACCGAATGTCCGGCCGAGGTGATTGGCTCGCCGTTCAGGGACGCGCCATTGAGCGATGCCGCCCACAGCTCGTCGCGGACCGGCTCGTAGATCGCGCCCGCCACGAGCCGGCCGCCGCTCGCCGCGCCGATCGAGACGCAGAAGAAGGGGATCCGGTCGATGAAGTTGTTGGTCCTGTCGATCGGGTCGACGTACCAGTGGATCGCGCCCGTTCCGCGCTGGCCGCCCTCCTCGCCCACAATCGTCGAATCAGGATGCGCGCCGAGGATGAGCTCCTCGATCAGCCGCTCGGCCTGTCGGTCGCACTCGGTGACCGGGTCGTAGAAGCCGGCCTTACGCTCGGATGCCACCCCACGCTTGAAGTGCTCTAACGCATAACGGCCGGCCAGGCGGGCGGCGCTTGACGCGATCTCCATCAGCCCAGAGCATAGCTGGAGGGCGTCATCTGGGGCGCTCACGAGCGCTCCGAGCAGAGCAGGTCGAGGAGCTGCAGGGGACTCTGGATGACGTGGTCCGGGTCGGCTGTCACCAGCGGGCCCTGGTCCGAATCGCCGGATGGCATGAGGATCACGCGCGCGATGCCCGCCCGCCGCGCCCCCAACACGTCACGATCGCGCTTGTCCCCAACGTACCAGCATTCAGCCGGCGACACGTTCAGCGCGGTGGTAGCCAGCTCGAAGATCTCCGGATTAGGTTTGCGGACGCCGACCTCATCGGAGTAGATCTGGACACCCAGGTGGGCCTCGAAGCCGTACTGGCGCATCAGGATCCGGCTGCCAGACCCCGCCAGAGCGTTGCTGACGCAGCCGGTCCGAATCCCGAGCGCGGCCAGCCTCTGCAGCAGCTCCAGGGCGCCGTCTGTCGGGGTGCGCTCCTGCATCGCGAGGTCCACGCGCTGACAGAGGTCGGAGGCGTGGGCGACTACCACGCTTCTAGCCGCCAGCGGCCAGTCGGCCGCCACGAAGTCCTCCCAGAACTCCCGGTGGCTGATCTCACGCGGTCGGGCACGGCGGGACTGCGCGTTCTTCCAGTCGCGCCAGGCCCGCATCGCGGCACGCAGGTCGGCCTCGACCTGGCCGAGGCCTGGCGACTCGCCGCAGGCTCGGGTCAGGAGAGCATCGATCTCGGCGGCCACCTCCTGGTAGGCGCTCTCGCGCGGCCGACCCTGAACGAGCACGCCGCCGAAGTCCAGCAGCACCGCGGCCGGGCGCCTGAAATCGCTCAACCCGCTAGCCTCGCTCCCGCTCCTGGCGTCGCGCTGGCCAGTCGGACTCCTTCCGGATCGAAGAGGTGGACGTCGGCCGGATCGACCGCGATCGCGACGCTGGCCTGGGAGCCGAAGCACGGCTCCTCGACCATTCGCGCGAAGGCAACGCTTTCGCAGACCTGGAGCCTCACGATCCACTCTGCGCCGGTCGGCAGGATCGTCTCGACGGTCGCCGGGCTAGACCAGGCCACATCCTGCTGGTATGTCTCGCCGACCATGATTCGGATCGCCTCGGGCCGCAGGCCGATGGTCTTGACCCGCGTATGCCGATCCGACTCGAGGCCGAGTGAGGCCAGCATCGAGCGCGCCAGGCTCGCATCCGCTGCTTCGTCCAGCGAGAACAGGTTCATCGATGGGCTGCCGACGAACTCGGCAACAAAGAGGTTGGCCGGCTGCCGGTAGACCTCCAGCGGCGGCGCAAACTGCTGCAGACGGCCCTCGTGCATGACGGCGATCTCGGTCGCTATGGTCATTGCTTCGAGCTGGTCGTGGGTGACGAAGATGATCGTGTTGCCGAGTTGCTCGTGAAGCCGCTTCAGCTCGGCGCGCATCTCCAGCCGCAGCCTGGCGTCCAGGTTCGAGAGCGGCTCGTCGAGCAGCAGCACGTCCGGGTTGACGGCCAGCATCCTCGCCAGCGCGACCCGCTGCTGCTGGCCACCGCTGAGCTGGAGCGGGTAGCGCTCTTCCAGGCCGCCGATGCGCAGCAGCTCCTGCAGTTCCCGGACGCGCTGGCGGCGCTGGTCGGGCTTCCAGCCCCGCATCTCCAGCCCGAAGCTGATATTCTGGGCCACGGTCATGTGAGGCCAGAGCGCGTAGCTCTGGAAGACCAGCCCCATGCCCCGCTTCTCGGGCGGGACGAACCGCCCGCTGCTTCCGCTGCTGAGCACTCGCCCGTCCATGCGAATCTCGCCACTGGTCGGCAGCTCCAGCCCGGCTACCATGCGCAGGGTCGTGCTCTTGCCGCAGCCAGAGGGCCCCAGCAGGCACACGAAGTGGCCACTGGGAAAGACCAGGCTGAGATCGTCGACGGCCAGCACGGACTGGCCGAAGCGCTTGCTCACTCGTTCGAGCTGGATCTGGGGCACCCGCCCTAGCCCTCCACTTCGGCCGCCAAGCCACTGCCCGTCAGGCGCTGGACCATGAACGTCAGCGCGAAGATGAGCGCCACGATCACCAGCACGACGGCGTTGGAGAGCTGGCTGTAGCCGTAGTCGGTATACCGCAGAACCTGCGTCGTCAGCAGCTCGGTGCCGGGTGTGGCCAGCATGACCACCAGGCTCAGCTCCTTCATGCCTGAGATGAACGGTAACAGGATGCCGAGCATCAGGGCGCTCTTCTGAATTGGGATGACGATACGGGCCAAGCGTTTGTGCCAGGGGGCGCCACAAATCATGGCGGCCTCCTCCGGCTCGTTGCCAAGCTGCATCATCGCCGAGATGCCGGCCCGTGAGGCGTAGGGCAGATACTTGACGCCCATGACGATCACCACGAGCAGCATGCTGCCGTATAGGGCCGGAATTGGTCCTCGCTGCAGGGCGAAGAGCGACAGGTAGGCGGCCGCGAAGCCGATACTCGGGACCAGGTATGGTAGGAACGACACGTGGCGCAGGAAGTGAGAGATCCGAGAGTTGGGGAGCCTGACGACGCTGTAGCCGACGAACATCCCGATCAGCCCGCAGGCCAGCGCGGCCGAGCCAGCGATCCGCACGCTGTTCCAGGCTGCGTCGAGGACGGCAGCGTTCCTGAGCAGCCCGGACTGGCCCGGGTTAATGGGTATGGTTGTGGCCAGCCAGAACTCTGCCGTCAAGTTGTCCAGGCTGAAGACGCCGGGCCGCTTCATCAGCGTCGCGAGCGCCAGCGTGCCCAGCGGAACCACCGTCGCAACCACGAACGCCAGGGTCGCCAGGGCAGCGAACACGGGCCGCCAAGCGCCCAGCCGAATTGTCCGACGTGTGCCGCCCTTGCCGCCCAGGGTGACGAATCGACGATGTTCGCGAAGGAAGTAGATGTCGAGCGCTACCAGGCTGACACCGAGCACGATCATGACCACAGCCAGCACCGCCGCGACGCCCGGGCTGCCGGCCTTGAAGTTGCCGTAGAGCGACGTTGGCAGCAGCGTGTAGCGAACTGGCGAGCCGAGGATGTATGGCGTGCCGAACGAGCCGACCGTGCGTGAGAAAGTCAAAAGCACCGCCGACATCAGAGCTGGCAACAGGAGCGGCAGGACGATTCGGCGGAGGATGACTGGGCGGGAGGCGCCCAGGATCTGGCCCGACTCCTCGAGCTGGCCGTCGAGTGAGCGGAGTGCGCTGCCAAACAGCAGGAAGGCAAACGGGAAGCTGTGGAGCGCCTCGCAGATAATGATGGGCAGGGCGCCGTAGGCGAGCCAGTCGGGGGGCGAGAATCCAAGCGACTCGGCGAAGCCGGGCAGTCCGGCCAATCGGCGGTTCTTGAAGAGCGACAGCCAGGCGACGGCGAATGTCCAGGATGGCAGGATATAGGGGATGATCAAGGCCGGCGCCAGCCAGCGGCGGCCGGGCAGGTCGGTCCTAACCACGAGCCAGGCCAGCAGCGAGCCCAGGACGAGCGAGATGGCCGCGACCGCGACCGCGACGATCAAGGTCTGGACCAGCGGGCCCCACAGCAGCGTGCCGCTAACGCCGGACAGCAGCGCACGGTCCAGGTAGTAAGTCGTCAACGCGCCGGCTCGGAGGCCAGCTGTCGCGCTGTCGCGGAACTGGACCCGGACAGTATCGAGGACCATCGCGCCGATCGGCGCGAGGACCAGGTAGCTCAGGACGACTACCAGCAGGCCCGCGACCGCGGCCGTCGGCTCGTAACGCAGATACCCCAGTCGGTGCCAGGCGCGCAGCAGCGTCGTGCGAAGGTCAGGGGCGGGCTGCGCGTGCGCGACTGTGCTCATGTTCTTCCCCTCTCCCCCGCGAGGGAGAGGGGGTAGGGGTGAGGCGAATCTCCCTACCGCTTACTGTTCTGAAGCCAGAAGTCCAGCAGACGTTGCCGCAGCGCAAGGGATGTCTTGTTGTCGAAGGACAACAGGTGTTTCTCCCACTCGGCCCAGGTACCCTCGTTGTCCGGGTGGACGGCCGCGTTCGGGTTCGACGAGAAGCCGCCCATGTCGTCCACCGTCCAGGGCGATACACCCTCGGGCGTGAGGACGTAGTGAATCCAGAGCCGGGCGGCGTTGGGGTGTGGAGCATCCTTGGCGATCACCGCGTAGGTTGGCAGCGCGTAGCCCATGAACGGCTTCATGTCGCGACAGGTGGCGATCTTCAGGTTCTTCTCTTTGATGTCGCGATGCTTGGTAAGGGTGTAGAGCCCGATCGGCGGCTCCTTCTGGCCGGCGGCGCCAACCGCGTCGCCCACGTCGCCGTCGGCGTTCATCACGATCACGTCATTCTGGAACAGGCGCTTGAGGTACTCCCAGCCGGCGTTCTCTTCTTTGACATCTAGCGGCTTGCCGGCCCAGTCCTGGTAGGCCTGCTCCATCATCTTCGGCTGCGAGACGATCGCCGAGAAGAACCCGAGCTGCGAGCTCGTTACCAGTGGGTCTCGGATGATGACCTTGCTGCGCCACTTCGGGTCGGTCAACTGCCAGACGTTGTTGACCGGGCACGTGCTGCCGTAGACCTCGGTGTTGTAACCGGGTTGCGGCTGTTGGGTGGGACGACGTCGGCTAGGTCCGGCGGCAGCCAGCTCACCACGTATCCCTCTGGGACAAGCCTGCTTTCCAGCAGCGGCCCATCCTCATAACCTAGCACGTCCACCTGGACGTTCTTGGCATCCGCCTCACGTAGAATCCGCTCGCTCTGCTCGGCATCATTCATCTTGGTGCCCTTGACGCGGATGCCGTACTTGGCCTGGAAGTTCTTAGCGGCCTGATCGATCCGACTCGAGTGCCAGTAGGCGACCAGCTCGCCCTCCTTCTGGGCTGCCGCGACGAGGGCGTCAAGGTCGAAGCTCTCCTTCGCGGCTGGAGCGGGCTTCGCGGCGGGCGCTGCCGTCGGCTGGGCGGCCGGGGCGGCGGGCGCGACGGTTGGCCCGCTTGGGCCCGGCTGGGCTGCGGGCGGGGCGGCGGCCTGGGGGGCGCAGGACGCCGCGAGAACGAGAACCGCCACGGCGCCAAAAAGGCGCGGGCGGGAGAAAATAGCTCGACCTGTCATCTCGTGCCCCCTTCCAGCATGCACAGCCCGCCTCGAGCGAGCCAGATTCAGCGCCGGCCCATCCGGCCGCTGGTCGGCTACTATGCCCGGCCTTGTTCTGGTTGTCAAGAAGTTCGTTTGGTTTTGTTGGCACTTTCGGGAATAGCCTGCTGGCGAATGCAGCAGCCCTCCGCCGCCCTGCGCCGTCATTTGCCACCCCCTCGTCATCGGCGGACAGAGCTATCAGCAGCGTGGCCCGAGAGGGGAGGGCCTACGCCAGAGTGCGAACCTTACGATGGTCCGGAACTCGCTGGATCACATCAGGTGAACCGGCGTGGGTCACCGCGGCCGGCTAGTGACGGGAATCCTCCGATACAATGGGGCCGGTTGGGAGAGGGTGTTCATTCAAGCATGCTGCGATGCAGGCACACGCAGCATCCAGCGCCCGCTCCACCCGCCAGGTGCTCCAGCCCCCGACGCGCCGGAGGATCTCTTCCAACGACGCGCCCGCGGCGTACAGGTAGACGATGCTCGGAAGTCGCTCCGCGAGGCGGCCGAGCTCCCGGGCCTCGCGCTTGCCAAGGTACTCGAGCCAGGCACTTGTTACAGCCACGGTGGCCAGTGTCGCCTGCCGACGCTGGGTGGATCCGGGCACATCGGGGCTGAGGAGCGACCGCACCTCAGTTGCGGTAAATTGGGCAGATCGGTCGCCGAGCAGCGTGGAGCGCAGCCAGCGAAAGCCCAGCCGGGTGGCAGTAGTGACCATGCGCTTACCTCTTCCGCGAGGCCCGTGTGGTTGGCCACACGCCCTCGCTCGCTGTGTGCGCTTCCGAGATGCCTGCGAGGTTAGCTAACGGGTTCGGGCCGGAAGCATCGGTAGCCCTACGCACCCTCACGGCGCGATTCACCCTGCGGTGCGGCGGTCGTCTTTCACGCCCTCGTTGTCGGGTTCATCCGCTGGGATGGGTCCCCCGCCCCGCCGGTCATTGAGCCCGGCGGGTTCGGCATGAGCCGGCGCGCTCGCGTGGGAAAACACGAGTGCGGCCCGCTCACCCGAACCATAGCAGACCTGATAGGCGACTCGGCCTGGTTTTGTCAGCACAAGATTTCGGGGCCCACCTGGTAACGAATGCACAACCACACCCGGCTAGAGTCGGGCGCAAGTGGCCCCTATCTTGCCCACGACACCAGAGCAGGACATCGCCGGGTTCACAGAGGCCAGCCGTGGCGTCCCTACTTGACGGTGACGCTCTTGGCCAGGTTGCGGGGCTTGTCCGGGTCGTGGCCGCGCAACAGGGCCAGGTAATAGCCAAGCAACTGGGCCGGCACGGCCTGCGCGATCCCCGTCGCCTCACCGAGGTCCGCGACCGGGATGTGGAGATCGAACGCGGCGTCGGGCCGCGGACTTATGCCGATGATCAGCCCACCGCGCGCCTTGACCTGCATAGCCCCCGACAGGGTGTCGGGCCGGGTCTCGTCGTTCGGGGCCAGCACGAGGCACGGCGTACCCTGGTCGATCAGCGCAATGACTCCATGTTTCAGCTCGCCGCCCGCGAAGCCCTCGGCGTGAACGTAGCTGACCTCCTTGACCTTGAGCGCGGCCTCGAGCGCCAGCGGATAGCTAGGCCCGCGGCCGATCACGAACAGGTGCTCCCGTAGGTACAGCCGCTCGGCGATCTGGCGAATGAGGTCCCGGCGCCAGTCGGCCAGCATGGCTTCGATCTCGGTCGCGGCTCGCTCGATGAGCCCCGCCGCCTCGCTCGTCCTACCGACGAGCGCGTATGAGGTGAGCAGCAGGATGGCAAGCTTGGCGGTGAAGCTCTTTGTCGCCACGACGCAGCGCTCGGGCCCGGCCTTTAGGAGCACGCGAAAGTCGACCAGGCGGTGAAGGCTCGAGCCCTCCACGTTGACGAGCGCTGCCAGCTGAGCCCCTCTGGCTTTGGCCGCCCGCATCGAGTCGATGACGTCGATCGTCTCGCCGCTCTGGGAGAGGGCGATGGCCAGGGCGCCTGCCTTCATAAAGCTCTCGAGATAAGCGAATTCGGAGGCGTTGGTATAGAAGGCACGTCGGCCGGCAACTCGCGCTAGCAGGTACTGGCCGGCCATAGCCGCGTGCGCGGCTGTGCCACAACCGACTAGGTGCGTCTCGGGCGCCGATTGAATCAGTCCAGCCAGGGCCTCGGCGTCCGCCACGCGCTCGCGGGCGATTCGTTGCAGCACGTGGGGCTGCTCGTGGATCTCCTTGGTCATGAAATCCGGGTAGCCCTGCAGCTCGGCAGCTTCGGCTTCCCACTCGACCTCGACTACCTGCGGCGCGATCGGCTGGCCGGACTGAATGTCGTACGCCCGGATCCCCTCCGCTGAGAGCAGCGCGGCCTGGTTCTCGCCCAGAAACGTCATCTGGCGAGTGTGGTCCAGCAACGCCGAATAGTCCGACGCCAGCAACGCCCCGCCGACCACCCAGCCAAGCGTCAGCGGTGAGCCGCTCTTGGCCGCGGCCAGGTGCCCGCTGGTGACGTCGAGGACGGCCATCGCGTTCAGCCCCTCCAGGCGCCGGAACGCCGCCATCAGAGCCTGGACGAGCCGCTCTGGCCTTTCCGCCGTTCGGCACAGCTCCTCCTCCAGGAGGTGAGCGAACACTTCGGTGTCGGTGTCGGAACGAAAGGTGTGGCCCTCCAGGTCGTGCCGCAGCTCGCGGTAGTTCTGGATGATTCCGTTGTGGATGATGGCCAGGCGTCCGCTGCAGTCCAGGTGAGGATGGGCGTTCTCGTCGGTCACTCCGCCGTGGGTCGCCCAGCGGGTGTGGCCCAGGCCCACCCCGCTGGGCGGCAGTGTCGTCCGAGCGTCTCCGATCCGGCCGACCCGCTTCTCGAGCTTGATCTGGCCGTCGAGCTTGACCGCGATGCCCCATGAGTCGTAGCCGCGGTACTCCAGCTTGCGGAGACCCTGAAGCACCAGCTCGGCCGCGTCGCGGCGGGCGCCGACGTAACCAAAGATGCCGCACATCGGGTTTGCTCCCTTCACCGCGAGGGCGAAGGGCACGACACCGCGCTACCCGCGCCGAGCACGGCGTAGCTGGCCAAGCGGCAGCGACGCGGGACGCGACGTTCCCGCCGCACACTGGATGGCCTTTGTCAGGGCGTTACGGCCCTGGTTTGCTCCATCCATGACGACCGTGCCGGCCGGGGGGCCATCCGCCGAGTCTTTCGATCGACCCCCACCTCGTCGCCCCGACCGATCGGGGCCAGGCGCTCGCTAAGCGATGCTCTGCCGCCTTCGGATACCGGGTGCCGCGCCACCTCCCGTCTTTCGGTGGGCGGATACTAACAGTTCACAGGCGGCTGGGCAAGGTTTGATGCTCGACCCATTCAGGGTAAACTCGAAACTCCGTCATGGCTACTTGTCCACGTCTCCGACCGACCGTCGACCTCGCGCGCGTCGAGGCAAACGGGGCACGCCTGGTATGCCTCTTCGATCGACAAGACCCTCCCTCCGGTCAGGTCGTCGTCAGCGAGGGCGGCCTGCTGCTTGCCAGCTTGTTGGACGGAGAGCGCAGCGTGCAAGCAGTTCGGGCGGCGTTCGCGCTGCGGACCGGGGCGGTCGTTACCGAGCAGCAGATCGTCGAGTTCGTCCGACAGCTCGACGAGGCCAACTTGCTCGACAGCGAGCGGTATCGGGAACATGTGCGGCAGAGTATCGAGGCGTTTCGGAGCTCTCCGGTCCGGCTCGCGGCGCACGCTGGGCGGGCGTATCCAGCCGACCCAGACGAGCTGTTCGCCTTCCTGGACTCGCGTTACACGGCTGAGGGTGGGCCGGGCGCGCCCCCCTCGCCGCTCGGTGGTCCCAGCCCGCGCGCGCTGATCGCGCCCCACATCGACCTGCACCGCGGCGGCCACTCATATGCCTGGGGCTACCGTGAGCTCGCCGAGCGACAGCCGGCCGAGCTGTACGTGCTACTCGGGACTTGCCACCTGCCAATGGCGACGCCCTTTGCCGCCACCGCCAAGCCCTACGAGACGCCGCTTGGGCCCATCCCAACAGACCCGGCATTCCTGGAGCGGCTTGCCCGCCGCGCTCCCCACCCTCTGTACGTCGACGAATACTGCCACCGCGCCGAGCACTCGCTCGAGTTCCAGGCGCTGTATTTGCGATATCTGGGCCACGCCGGCGACTCGACCTCGGCCAGGGTGATTCCGATCCTGTGCGTGCCGCCCGCCGAACTTCCGGGCGGGGCTACTCCGAGTGCCTCGCCGGCCGTTCACGAGATGCTGGCGGCGCTCCGCGAGACGATCGCCGAGGACGGCCGGCGCATCTGCCTGATAGCCGGGGCCGACTTCGCGCACGTTGGCCCGCAGTTCGGCGATCCCCGACTCGTGGACGCGGCCTTCGCGGAACAGGTCAGGCTCGCCGACCTGGCGATGCTCGAGGTGGCGGCTCGCGGCGATGCTGACGGCTTTTACCGCCAAGTGGTCGACGAACCCCCCGGACTCGGGATGGCGGGTGAGGCCGGGGCAGTAGGCGGCCCGCGCCGCGTCTGTGGACTGGCCCCCATGTACGCGTTGCTCTGGCTGCTCGGGTCCGCGCAGGGCCGGGTGCTCCACTACGATCAGTGGATCGATCCGGCTGGGCTGGGCTCGGTAACATTCGGCTGTGTCTTGTTCCCGTGACCGAGCACGTGAAGCTGCAAGAGCAGACCCGCCGCAATCTCGATGGCATGGACCTGGAGCGGAGTGGCCAGCTCGAGCGGGCAGTGGCGCTGTACGAGCAGAACGTGGCCGAGGGCTTCGAGGGCGATTGGCCATACGGGCGGTTGGTCGCTTACTACGAGCGAGCGGGTCAGCTGGACGAGGCCGAGCGCGTCCTCGAGCGCGCGATCGAGGTGTTCAAGTCGAGCCGGCGGCGCAACCCGCAAGACCGTCGGAGTGCGCTGAGCGCGTTCCGCGGGCGGCTGCGGCAACTCCGCAAGGCGACCCGGCAGCGAGGGTGAGCGTGGTCTCCGAGACGTTTCCGGTCGTGTCCGTGGCGGAGATGAGGGCCCTGGAGGCCGCGGCCATCGAGGCTGGCGCGTCCGAGCGGGAGCTCCAGGAGCGGGCAGGGCGTACGGTGGCGGAAGCAGTGTCGGAACGGGTCGCTCGGTCGGGCGTCTCCGTGGCCGTGCTGGTCGGGGCCGGCAACAACGGGCGCGACGCGGTCGTCGCGGGGCGGTACCTGGCGGAATGGGGACACTCCGTCCAGATCTGGCTTGGGCCGCGGCACTCGCTGGAGCCGGCCGAGATCGCAGCCCTCGGCGCGGCCGGGATCGGCGTCAGCGCCGCCGACGTGGCTCGGCGGGGCGAGGACTTGCGTCGTTCGCTCGCCCAGGCGCGAGTCGCGATCGACGGCTTGCTCGGGATTGGAGCGCGTGGGCCGATGCGAGCGGAGTTGGCCGAGATAGCCGGGCTCCTCAACGAGGCCAGGGCGGCCAGGCCCGACCTGCTGGTCGTGTCAGTCGACCTGCCGAGCGGCGTAAACGCCGACGACGGGAGCATACCGGGCGCGGCGGTGCGTGCCGACGTCACCGTGACGTTTGGCGCGGTCAAGGCCGGGCTGCTGCGCTTTCCGGCGGCCGAGCTCGTCGGGACCCTTGAGCCGCGGCCAATCGGACTGCCAGCCGAGCAGCTCGAGCGCCTGCCGATTCGCATTCTCGACCTCCCGGGCGTCCGCCCATCGCTGCCGAGCCGTCCGCTCGACGCGCACAAGTACCGCTTCGGCCGGGTCCTGGTAGTAGCCGGCTCCGACCAGTTCATTGGGGCAGCATACCTGTGCGCGGCCTCGGCGGCTCGGAGTGGATGTGGGCTGGTGGCCGTAGCGACGACCGATGCAGTCAAGCGCGTGCTGGCGGGCCGGCTGCCCGAGGCCACCTATCCCACACCGACGCTCGGTCTGGAGCGAGACGCGGCGACCGCGGCCGACAGCCTGGTGGAGGCGCTCCCGGATTATCAGGCGCTCGTACTTGGGCCTGGTATTGGGCGATCCGCCGT